>Ga0207695_10002332_pt1 | contig 28260 bp, 37 predicted proteins | sample KBSC54metaG_FD_184354 | JGI IMG/M metagenome (GOLD analysis project Ga0207695, IMG submission 184354) | Corn rhizosphere microbial communities from Kellogg Biological Station, Michigan, USA - KBS C5-4 metaG (SPAdes) (version 2) | ecosystem: Host-associated > Plants > Roots > Rhizosphere > Soil...
CCGAAACGGCAGCCTTGCGCAACTCTATCTCCCTGACGATCGATTGCTTCTGCCGGTTGGCAACGGCAAGTTCCGTGTTGCGGGCACCGATCAAGTTTTGACCGTTGTTCAGAGCTGAAACGTGCGGGTTTTTCGTTAGGCGTGCCGATTTGCTCGACGCAATCGCCGGAGCGCCCGCGCCGCCGAGCAAACCGTCGAACAACAACGCATGCTATTCCCCTGAATGGGCGCGAACGGCTATCCAAGTCCCCAGTTCAAATACAAGCTAGCGTAAAACGCAATGCGCGCCTATCACCCAGATAGAGCATTGTTGTGCGAATAAATCCAGGGCAAAATCGTCAGATTGTCGCAAGCTCGTAAAGAGATATTAGCCGTCGCCCACAAAAGCCAAGCGCTGAGCGCGACGCCTTCGCCGGTAGGGATGCTAAGCCGCCGACGTCGGATTCTTCCGGCGCAGTAGCGGTATAGCTAAACCTCTGCCGTCGCTTCGTGCCGGTATGCGGGCGCTTGCTCGTCAACTACGTGGCTCAAGGAACTGATCACGCTCGTGCGTTTCGAAGTCGTCCGTCGCTGAAACCGAGAAGCTCCGTGCGTCTTCTTTTCTCAGTAGTGCTGCTCATTCGCGTCAACGCGCGGGCAGGCGACGTAATGTTCACGGCTATGCCAACGGTCGCCACAGTGACGACTCTACAGGCGCCAAATCGACCCGTGCCTACCGTGCGGGAGCAACAGGCATAAAAAACCCCGCTGTTATGCGGGGTTTAGATGGTTGCCTGGACTCGTGTGGACGTCCTTGGACTTGTAAATGGCTCCCGAGACGGACTCGAATGAGGCGACGAAAATAGCGTTCTAATGCGAAACGTCAGATCCAATAAATCGCATGTACCCCCAAATATACCCCCGAATTCGCCGCGCAACCGCTCTTGGCGGTAACAACCGCAGCGGACGACATTGCCCACCTCGGAACGCTATATCCCCTGGCGATGGCTCACCTAGGCTTTGCCGGGGCACTCGCCCCTCCCTGAAAGGAGGTACATGCAATGCAAGTTGAAACCGAGAAATTCGTCCTCGACCAGATCGAGTGGAATTACCGCGCTGATTCCACTCTAGGCGGTGGGCGTGCGTCGGCGCCACCAGTGAAAAGTTTGCCAAGATCCGCGCGGGTTACGTGCAAGGAATGTCGCCACCGGTGGAATTGGCGGCAAGACATGTCCGACCCTGCAAGGGGCATTGGCGGTTCTATCACACTGACCTGCCCGAAGTGCGCTGTGACAGAGGACATCTCGCCAACGCTGTTTCGCTAGCTGGGCATCTGTTCTGCTTCACAGCGCACCGCTTGAGCGCGGAGAGCTGTAGGGAAATTCCTACAGGAACTGCCGGAAAGGCCACACAGCAACCGGAGAGGATTTCTGGCAAGCTGCCCCTTGTATGAGCACAGGGGAGGGGTATGAAGTTCGCCAGCGCATCTCGCGAGGCCGACGAGCGGCTCGCTGACTTCAAGCCGATCGAAATCACGGATGATCAACGTCATCGCGATCAAATCGATGGCTTCAAGCTGTACTTCGACCTGCTAAAGCAGGTGACTACCCTCTCGACGGGGTCAGCCATTCTCGTTGCAACTCTTGTCGATCGGCTATTTCACGAGCCCAAAGGCAAGATATTGGTGGCGGCCAGCTTGCTAGGTTTCTGCCTTTCTCTGTGTGCCTCGGTGATCGGGATGTTGGGATTTGCAAGCAAGGTCCGATTTTCGAATCCGCGCAACCGTGACGACGTGCATGGGATGGGCTTGAATAGCAGCGTAGCCGCAATTGTGGGCTTTCTGGCCGGAATCTTCTTTCTGGCGGTCTTCGCGACAGAAAATCTTCTCAGCTAGCTGACCATGCGGTCTTCATGGTCGTGACCGTGCCGTGTTTGGTGGTGAAGGTGCGATCGGCTGGTTTGTCACTTCGGTTAAACCGAAGTGAGTTTTCCGCGTGACGCCGAACGTCACCAACGAACGTGTCAGCTACACCGCAGCGACGTGAGATTTCGGCGTTCGACCACTTCGCCCATTCCGCATCGTTGAGCAGCGTCATCACGGCGCGGCGCTTGTCCTCAGTGACCAGGCACGGAAAAGTGCGCAAGTAGATCAGAGCAAAGATCCTCAGGGACGTAGTAGGTGTTGCGGACAAGTTCCAGGGCTTTGCGCAGCCATCTTGCCCCATCCATTTCGTCGTTGCGCAGATCGAATTGCTGCTCCGCCGTGAGAAACGCTCCAATAGAGTCGCGCATATTTTGCGTGGCTGTTGGCGGCAACGTCAGTAGGTTCTTCAAAGCAGGAATGTCCTCCAAGCCTCGGCGAGCCAAGACCGCGCGCCGAAGCAGTTCGGCATATCGGAAATCTGCCCAGTCGACTCGCTCGCGAGCTTGTGCAAACCAGTCATGAAAATCATTTACCTGTCCAATGTAGGTGTTGACGACATCTAACATGTCTATTTCGGGCGGCCCGGCTGTAAGCCAAGCGCGGGTTACAGATGTCCATCCAGACCAAACCAATGCCTCGTCTCGTTTCATCAACACGCGACCGATGAAACCGCCGCTGCTAAATCGCTTCTGATGCACCAGTCCGACGAGGCCTACATGGGCCATTAGGTTGCGCATCTCCTGGACGAAACGGACTAGTCCATTACCCACGAAGCGGCGCTCGACTTCAGCTTGATACTCCGTAATTTTTTTGCGCGATTTATAGTGCCTTTCGTAGAAGCCTCGGGTGTGATCGACAAGCGCCATTGCTGCCCCGACAAAGTTAAACAGCAAATGGATTGCGTCCCTGAGAAATGTGTCGATCTGGAATCGTCGATCCCAGCGCACCAATTCGTCGTTCAAGACACCGCTACCGCTCTGCAGATGTTCGACAAGCACCGCTCCATTCCGACGAAAGATTTCGAAAGAAAACTCGAATGCGGTCATGTGGGCCCGCAACTTAGGGCCAGGTAATGTTTCCAGTACTTCCATCATGGCCAGCCAAGGCTTTCCGCGAAGCGGTCGGAGATCGATGAGCATGATCAGATCAATGGCCTGCTTCAGCGCATGATGGATGCTGGCGATCAGCGGTGGTCGTAATAGGAATACGTGACTGCTTGCGTTGCTGGCATTAAAACGCCAAAGAATGCCGTCGGATCCTATATCCATATACCAACCCCTGATGCCGACAACTGCTTTTTCGAAGTCCTCCGAAGCTAGCTGCTCGATTGGCGCAGCGGATTCAATGACGATCTGATGTTTCCGAAAATGCGCCAGTGCTTTTTCGAACTGCTCCAGAAGGTCAAAGACCGATTCGTTGGCAATCGCCAGCAAGGAGCTCTCACCTTCTTCGAACCGCCAGCGGACCACAACCCCTCCAGCGTAGTTGTCGAAAAGGCCAAGCGTTGCCCCGGTCACGATACGCGCCTCGTTGAGAGACAGAGGTTGAACGGGCGCACCTCTAGATGGAGGGAAATTCATTCTCGGTTTCCTTGCTCGCAGGTCTCACTTGCATTTCAATATTGATCGGCGTATATGTTTACACGTCGCCGCAAAATCGGCGACCGGGATTGGCGTCCCGACTTCTTAGGCGCACAAAGCGCCGCTTCCGAAAAGCCCGGCGCTTTTTTCATGCCCGCTTTCGGGCGGCGCAGTCCAATGATGGACGGTGCGTGGGAGCCGCAAGGCTCGCCGGCTCCTAAGTCCGGTACGCCAACCCGCACCGTCCGTCACCCACGATTGGCGTCGCTGGTGACGGATTCCGAGACCACTTAGGAGTCCATCATGAGCAACTCGAACACCGCCCGCATCGTCACGAGCGGGATATCGATCGAAGTCGAGCGCGTTTCCACCCACGACACTGTCCACGGCACCCGCGGTCCGCGCGTATACGTGCGCATGCGATCAGCAGCCAGTAAGCCTGGACTGGATGAAGGTCCTCGCACCTGCCTTTCCCTGACACTCGAGGATGCCAAAGCCTTCGGGCTGCTTCTGCAGCAGAGTGCGGGAGGTGTGGCGTGAAACCACAATCAAGCAAGCGGACGCCAACTTGTTTCGTCGAATTCGGCACTCGGGCATTCTCGTTCTGCATTGAACCGGAGGAATTGCAATGGCTCGACGGTCACGCGCAGATTTTATCGAAGTCCCTGGCGGCATTGCAGCGACTGGCTGCCAAGTGCAAGGACGATGATTCCGAGGTGGAAAACTTCAAATGTGCACAGGCCGGCTTAGAGTTTCTATCGGGCATGGTCGCGCAAATGCTCGAGGTCCGGCTTGAGGGCGAGACAGCGGGAGGTGCAGCATGAGCATGCCAGCAACGATCTTGACCGGAAAGTCCACAAGTAGGCAGTTCTGGGACGTTCCGAGAATCAACGAGCGCCTCCTTCAAGTTGTCCCAGGTATGCCATCTGATGTCGTCGGCGATCTTGCCGACTGCCTAATGCATAGTGTCGAGGCGATGCTTGTCGATGAAGTAAACGAACCCGATGCTGATCGGGCGTTTGCAATCAGGTTCATGGTCACGGCTGCCCGCGCGTGCTACCAGTCGATAGGAGTGAACCCATGAGCACCAAGACCAAAGCGATGTCGCGCAAAGAGGTGAAAAAGGTTCGCTCGCGCGGATTCATCGATTGCATGGGGCTCCCTGTTGACGGCTACATTATCGGCTTTGGTATACCCACAAACTGCATCGAATCGGAAACGATGAGAGCTCTTGCTGACAAAGCTGCCGAATGGGCAATGGCAACACTCCGATATGCGCGCCTGCGCGGTGATAGCGATGATGATCCGATCGGAACCCACGACGACGCACTTATGGCCGCGGAATTCATTTCTGGATTCGCCATTGGGTTGCGCGGGGCTGCCGACAAGCTTGACGCGTACAACACATCATTGGAGATGCAACCATGAGTAAGAAGAAGACCACGGCAGGGAAGGGTGTTTGGCTTGTGCCCGAGAACGCTCCGAAAAAGTCAGATGATCTTCCGTTCGTAGGACGCGACGCACAAGGCCATTTCTCATGGTGGAGCGTCACGCTTCCAAAGACGGACTACTGGGCCGCACACGAAGTCCTTGGGAGAGGCTATGCATTTGAACTGCTCGATCTCATGAACAATCCGAAGGCCCAATTCCCCGAGCACATTCTCTCGTTTATCGTTGGCGCACAGATGCGTTGGAAGGGTAACGACCCGTGCGGCGGTGCAATTGTTCACGGGTTCCACGAAGTGCTGAGCGAGTACCTTACTAGTGGGACCGCGAATCGCTGAGAGAATAGTCTGAACGCCACGGCTAGGCCGCCCGCTGCCGTGGCGCTCCTTGAAGGGCGCTGAAGGTGCGCGCGATGACGAAGCAAAAGACGACTGCCAAGGCCAAACCACCAGCGAGCCCGACGTCGGAAGAACTTGATGCGTTCTGGCTGGCTGCAAATACGGGCGGGTGGATGACGTGCGCCGAAAGCGAGATGATCGATCGCGCGCTGAGCGGTGATGATATTCCCGCGGCAGGAAGCTACTTCGCCTGGTTCTCAAAGAGCGTTCGCGACGGCAAGCCTATGTCCGAGGATGTGCGCGCGTATGCCTGTGCGGCGCTGGCGCGTTTTGGGCTCGGTGCGCTCGCGCTCGGAGATACGGTCAAGGATAAAAAGACGCTGGGAAAGTCAGTTACTCTCGGTCAGGCGTTCGGATTCGAGCGGCATAAGAAGGGCAATCCGCCGACGCGCTTCGGTGCTGTCTATGCAATCAATGGACTTATCGCCTATCTGCACGAACAGGGCTATTCGATCAGCACATCAAACCAGCCGAAGTCCGGTATGCCGTCTGCATTCGACGTCGCCGCCATGCTGATCGAGCGGAAATGGAAGAAGAAATTTTCGCCGCGCACGCTGCAGGTAAAGCATTGGTCGCAGCGCACACGATAGAAAATTGGGCAATGGTTTAGACGCAATCCGTTGCCTATTACGCAGGCGTCCATGAGCATTTAATCCAAGACGTTCCCGCCCATCCCGGGCTACGGAGGAACGTCAAAATGCAAGCAAGCACGCTTCCCGAGATCGGTTTCGTCCGGCTGCCGCAGATCGTCGGCGATCGCAGCGCGGATCCGCCCATTGAGCCTTTGATCCCAATTTCGAAGTCTGGGTGGTGGCAGGGCGTCCGTGAGGGCCGCTATCCCAAACCCGTCAAACTCGGCCCCAATACGTCTGCATGGCGTGTCGAAGATATCCGCGCTCTGATCAAGAAGATCGGGGAGGCTACGGCATGAGCCATCATCCGCTCATTGCGCCATTGCGGGCGTTGTACACGCCCGGCGCAGCAGAACTAGCAGCAGCGTTGCCGAACGCCGGCGATTCACTTCTGTCGGCCTGCACCGACCTTGCGCGCGATCCTGACGTGCAGCGATGCGAGTATCTGGCGGCAAACGCCCGCGGACTCGAGCAGCTCGCAATGCGGCTGCGCGAAGCATTGCTCCGCGAGTCCGAACCATCGAAAGCAGCCTGATCGTCGAGAGACGAACGGAGGAATGATGCAGAACCTGAAAATGCAAAGCCGCTCTGGCAGGAGCGGCTTCGCGAAGAACAGTAGCTTCGAATCTGAGAAAAAGTATACATCTTCGCAACACGATGTCAAACCGAGTCAAACGGCCATCTTGCGTAACTGGGCCGACTTTCTCGACTTGATCGCCAGCATGCTCGCCCGCCGCGAACCTGTCTCGCGCGCCGGGCAGGGCTGCATCCTGCACGTGGCCGAGCTCTTGCGGGAGTTGGCGCAATGACGGCGCAGCGCGTTTCGAACGAAGTGCGCAAAATGCTGCGCCAAGTGCCGACAGCCCTTGGCGCGAATATCACGTTACCCGTGCCAGTGGTCGGGAGCCTTGTGCCGCGCCGCGAGCCCACGCTAATCGGGGGTCATGGCGGTGCGGGCAAGTCCGTTCTCGGGCTAATCCTCGGCGCGCACGTCGCGGCCGGTAAAGCATGGGCCGGACACCCTTGCGTCCAAGGGCGCGTGCTTATCGTCTCGCTCGAGGATGACGCCAGCCTGGTCAACTACAGATTGAGCCGCATTGCCGATACCTACGCCCTCGACAGGGACATGATCGAGGAAAACATCACGATCGTCGACGGCAGCGACGGAGATGCTGCGCTGGTCAGCGAGATGAGCGAGTTCGGCAATACGCGCCTCGTCGACATGCCGGCGATGGAAGAACTGCGCGAGGCCGCCGCGGGCTGCGTGCTGATCGTGGTCGACAACGCCAGCGATGCGTTCGACGGCAACGAGAACAACCGCCGCCAAGTGCGCGGATTCATGCGGCGGCTAAAGCATATTGCGCGTGAAAACGATGCTGGACTGATTCTCCTAGCGCACATCGACAAGGCGGCAGCGAAGTATGGGGCGAACGGCAACAGCTACTCCGGCAGTACCGCCTGGCACAATTCCGCGCGGTCGCGGCTCGCGTTGTCCATCTCTGACATCGGAACCGTCGAAGTTCGCCAGGAGAAGCGCCAGTTAGGCAGGCTCGCCGAGCCCATCCAACTGCGTTGGACCGATACCGGCGTTCTGTATCCGTTGGAACGCAAGGAGACGTCCGCGCGAGATCGCGATGACGAAGCCGGGGTTATGGCGGCACTGCATGCTGCATGGGTTGCTGGTGTCGACGTAGGCACAGCACGCGTCGGCTCGACCACAGCCCAGCATGTGCTCGCCACTTTCTCCGAATTTCCAAAGCAGCTGCACGGCCCCAAAGGTCGAGTTGCATTCTGGAACGCGATCGACAAATTGCAGGCCGCTGGCAAGTTGGTGACAAGTGAGATCGTTACCAGCCACCGAAAAAAGAAGCCGGTCTTTTCTGCGCCGAATTGCGGCGAATCATTCGGCGCACATTCAGCGCAAAGCGGCGCATCTAGTGCGCGCCGCAGAGCGCTAGGGGGTGTGGGGGATTCGGCGCGCGCAGATTCACCGCAAGCACATTCGGCGCAAAACGACGTCGCGGGGGTCGGACTATGACCCACGGCCTGCGCCGTACGAACGAGGATAAGCGCAAGGCGGTCCTGACGCTGTTGAACGACATCGCGCCTGGCTGCGAACGTGGCAAGCATATTTGCCAGAACGGTACGCAATGCTGGGAAGCTTGGAGTGATCGTGAGATCGCACGTCGCACTGGCGTCATGCACGATTTCGTCGGCCGGCTTAGCGCCTCACTGGTTTCAGAAACCAGTGACAAATCCTCCCGCACTTTTACTACCAAACATGGAACGGTCAGCACCGTCGGGAGACGGCGCGAAGGAATCCAGCATGAGCAATCTTGACGAACACCTGCCTGGCGATGCCAGCGATCCGGCTATTGAGGAACTGAAGCGGAAGCTGGAGGCGGCGGGCCATTTCGTGGATCCGTTTGGCTTCGTCGATCTGCAGGGTGCGGCGTATGCCTTGGCATGTTCAAAACGCAATGTGGAAAGGAAATTGAAGGTCGGAGAATTCCTCCCACAAGAAGTCAGGTCACGATGTGGTTCCCGGCGAATATCGGTTGCCGGTCTGCTGCGCTGGCATCTCGACGGTCTAATTCCTGAGAGTAGGGCTGCGTAAAAGTCGCGCGACAAACAACGACAAAGTGCGACAAAGTGAGACACGCGGTTTGATTGAATTGCGTTCATGAACGCAAAATCAGACACCGCGGTCCTTTCGAAACCGGCCGACATTGAAGCGCGCATCGAAGCGGAACGCAAACGGCTGTTCGACGAACAGGCTTTGCAGATCGAGCTAGAGAAGCAGCGGCTGCTCCCGCTTGAGCAAGGCAACGACGAAGTTCTCGACGCGATCGAGACTAAGATCGCGAAGTCGATTGAGCGCCATGAGCGCATCCAGGAGCGCATCAAACTGCTGCAGAAGCGCCACGACGAATCTGTCGAGAGCGAACGCAACGCCGACCTCGATGCGGTCGAGGCACGCGCGAACACACTGCGCGAACAAGGCGAGAGGCTGATTCGGACTGAATACCCAAAGCTGGCAGGCCAGCTTGGCTCGTTGCTTAAACGCCTTCTGCTCATCGACACGGCGATCGAGCGAGAGAACCGGGCGCTCCAACAAGCAGGTAGGGACCAAGTACCTGCATCGAATTACGTTCGCTGCACGCCGGCCAAATATATCGACTTCACTGATTTGGTCACTGTGCATCCCTCTGATCCGCGGCACTCGTTGCACGCCCATGCGGTTCCGTCACGGAGAACGCAGGGTCGTGAAGAACATGCGGTTTGGGTGGACTCTCGCGATAGCAGCAAGATCATCGAATGCGAAAACGTTCAGGTGCAGACGCGGGAACGCATCGGCGGCCACTATCCGAACCCCCTGTACGAAGTGATCACGCTGCCGCCGGCAGAGCCGCGACCCTACGAACACCGGGCGCTGGCAAAGCAGCCGATCGCACAACCGTACTTCGACCACGAAAACGTGCAGGTCACGGAAGCCGACATCGAGGCGCTGTTCGCTGAGTTCGAATCTCAGAAGCCCGCAAAGAGGAAGACAGCATGAGCCAGAAGAAGCTGGGTATGCCCATCAGCGCGGCAACGATCTATGCACGTCGCAGGGAACAAGCACAGGCGTCGCAGCATTCGACGGCCGCTCTCGCCTTACCGTCGCCTGAAGTGATCTACGAAGAGAGGCGCCAAGCAGCAGGGCACAGCGATATCCCGCGAGATGCAAATCAAGGGTGATGTTCACGGACACCGGGAGGTCAACAAATAACCCGGTAAGGCATGCCGGCTTCTCCCGTGCTGCTCCCGGTGTCCGCTTTTCTTGCAGCGCGATGCCGCTAACCGGGGTCCCTGGCGATCTCGGATCAACCGCGGGTACGAAAAGCCGCGGAAACCGGCAGTTTTTCGGCTCTTTTGGCTTCCACAACCAGGCTGAGAATTGCTTGATTAGATAAGGGCTTAAAGGTGGCGGGACTGGACGTGACAAATCTACAGAGCGCGCTGACGTTTTCGGTGCGCAGACTGGCCGATGAGTTCAGCTTGGCGAGGGAAACGATCTCTCGGCGCCTGGCTGAGGCGAACGTCGTTCCAGCGGGAAACAGAAACGGACACCCTGTTTACCGGCTGAATGTCGCTGCTGCCGCGATCCTGCGTCCGTCTGCCCTGGGCGACGATGGGCAGACCGATCCCCGGAAGCTTCCGCCCCAAGAACGAAATGCATGGTTTGCATCGGAATTGCGCCGACTAGAGACGGAACTGAAAACCGGGCAGCTTGTGCCTGCCGCGGAACTCGAATCGAGCTTGGCCGACAACGCAAAGACGCTGGTGCAGTTCCTGGAAACGCTTCCGGACCAGCTTGAGCGCGATGCGAATCTCTTGCCGGAGCAGATTGAGGCGATGCATGCGTCCATCGATCGTGCGCGGCAGGGACTGTATGACCGATTGCTTGAAAACGAACCAGAGCAAACGACTGCGCAATCCGAAAGTGGCGGTAAAACGTGACAGCACCTGGTGTCCGCATGCATCCCAACAAAATGGAGTGGCCAGATGGCGAAGGCAAATTTTAAGATCGAGAATCTTGACGCACTTGGCCGCGCACGCGATCGCGTTGCGGCGCTCCGCGATGGTGGGAACAAGGTCGTCACGCGGGCAATCGGTACGCTCAAGCGCAAACTGCCGACATGGATGAAGCGCGACATTGCGCAAGAGTTCGCACTCAAGCAGGGCAAAATCGGCGCGCGCCTGCACGTCAAGGCTGATGCCAATAGCGTCACGCTGACTGCGCTCGGCCGTAACCAGACTCTCGGTAATTTTCCCATCCGGCAGACAGCCACTGGCGTGCGGGCGGAAGTCCGAAAAGGGAGCCCTGTCGAAATCCCGCATGCATTTATGCGAGTGCCTGGCATTGTCAGCGCGAGCGGTCCGCAGGCGTTCATCCGCGATGCCGCAATGGGCAACATACCTGCCGACGTCTACGACATTGCCCTTGTCGCGCGAGACAAGCACGGCTACCCCATCCGCCTGCTTGGCGGTCCTTCGGTCGCCATGATGATGACCGAAGGCGATCGCGAGGACCGCGCCATCGAACAGGCCCGGGAACTCTTCGCACAAGAAATTGATCGCTTGACGGAGGCCACCAATGGCCGCTAATTCACGCGATGAGGTTTTGAGATTCGTCCTCGAGACGCAGGGACAAGAGGGGCTCGACGCGCTCACCAAGGGCCTCGCTGACGCCGGCAAGCAAGGTGGCGAGTCCGGTGCCGAGCTGACAAAGCTAGCTAATGATCTCTCCGCGCTGCTCGATCGCGAGAAGCAGGTCGAAGCGCTGCAGGCGCTGCAGGACAGGCTTGCCGGCATCGACACCAAGCTGGCCGAAGCGCGCGCACAGCTTGCGAAATTCAACGCTGAAAACGACACATCGAGCGCTGAATTCCTGGCCGCGAGCAAAGCTGTTGCCGCACTCACCGATCAGCACGACCGCCTTGCCGTGCGCGTGTCCTCGTCCGCCGCGGCGCTCAATGCCGCCGGTATCGACACGACCAACCTGAGCAAGGCGCACGAAGCTCTTGGCGCAAAAGCCACGGCAGCGGCCGGGCACCTGGCCACGGTTGCGGCAGCGGCTGAACGCGGCGGCATTAGCTTCGCCACGCTCAAGGAGCATGCGCTCGGCATCGGCGAATACTTCAAGTCCAGCGGTGAGCGTGCGCTCGAGTTCGGCAAGCATCTGCTCGAAATCTCCGGCATCGCCGGCGTCGTCGCTGGCGCATTTGCCACGATCAAGGGTTTCCGCTTCTTCGAAGCAGGCATCGAGGATGCGCAAGCGCTCGGCGGCGCACTCAAGAAGCTCTCTGCTATCAGTGGAGCCACTGGCGAAGACCTGAATCATTTGAAGGAAATCGCCGAGGAAGCCGCGCGCGCGACGAGCACCAGCACCGTCAAATCAGTACAAGCGCTGACGCAGCTCACCAAATCCTTTGGCGATGTGCGCAAGGCAGCCGAGGTGCTCCCGACCGCGCTCCAGTTCGCCAAGGCCGCGGGCATCGAACTGAGCCAGTCGGTCGACATCGTCGCGACGACGATGAAGGCATTCAACGTCAGTGCCGACCAAGCCAGCCATGTCACGGACACCCTGGCGACAGTTTCCCGCAAGACCGGCGCCGACCTGGGGGCGCTGTCCGATTCGTTCGGAAAGCTTGCGCCGTACGCGTCGCAGGCACACATCAGTTTCGACGAGACCGCAGCTGCACTTGGTGCGCTAACTCAGCGCGGCCTTTCCGCAGAGCAATCCTCCCGTGCCCTCATCGCTATCTTTGGTGCACTCGACGATCCCAGCAGCAAACTGCGCCAGCAGCTTGTTGGGCTTGGCATCGATACGTCCTCGTTTGCCACCATTCTCGACGGGCTGAAAGCCGCGGGAGATCGTGGCGTCCAGGCGCTGGAAGGCATGGACAAGCGCGCGAAGCCTGCGCTGCTCTCTCTCATTCAAGCTGGTGGCTCTGGCCTGCGTGATCTCTCTGCAGCGATCGAGCAGTCGACGGGGGAAACAAAACGCCTCAGCGACTTCATGACATCTGGCTTCGGAGCCGCGGTCAAGAACTTCAAGACACACATCGACGAAATCGCAGGCGAAACGGTGTCCGGTGTGTTTGCCCCGCTGAACGCGGAGATCCGCAAACTGGACTCTGAGTTGCTCGAGGCTTCCAAGAATGGGGCGCTCGAAAAGATCAAGGAATCGATCACCGATCTCGTCAAGGTTGGTACCGAACAATTGGACAGGTTCGTCCATACCGTTGATTGGCAGGGATTCTGGAAGCAAATCGCCGATGGGGCGAGCAGTGTCAGGGAGTCGATCAAGAATGTCACTGAAACTGCCAGCGCAATGGGTCGCGTCTTCGGCGGTATTGGTGACGTTGTTGGTGCGGTCTGGAATGTCGTCAAAGTCGTGTTCTCGTCGATCGAATCGGCGACAAGCGCGGTCATGTCGGGCATCACACAGTCCATCGGCAATTCGATGGCGTTGCTCGGGACGTTCAACGATGCGGCGAAGCAAAAGGCCGAGGAGTGGTATGCGCTTGCTGCGCAATACGCCGAGAACAGCAAAAAGCAATGGGCCGATGGCGATGCTGCCGCTGATCAGGCGGTCAAATCACTCGGCAGTCTGATCGGAAGGATTAGCGAATCCGGTACAGCTGCGAAAGAAGCCGCGCCAAAACATGAAGACAATGCAAAGAGCATTGAAAAGAGTGCCGACGCTGCCAAGGATGCAACGGGCGCATTGGAAAAACACGCGGAGGCGGCAGCCAAGGACGTCGAGGCCACACGAAGTTCCGGACTGGCGAATGAGGATGTCGCAAAGCAATTCCTGGAGGCCAAAGCCACGCTGGACAAGGTCACGGCAGCTTACGAAGCGCTGCGGGCGAGCGGCACGGCTACAGCGACCGAGCTGGCGCAGGCAATAGCCGATGTGGATGACGCAAGGGATGCGTACAACCAGCTCGAAAGGCAGATGCATGAGTCTGAAGCTGGATTCAAGAGCTTCCTGCCGTCGCTGGATGCGGTGAATCGCAAGCTGGAAGAAACCCCGCCGATGGCGAAAGCGGTCGAAGCCGCATTTACGACACTTCACATCACCAGCCAGGAAGCACTTGAGAATACCGCGATCGAGGCTCAGAACGCCTTCGCGACGATTGACTATGCCGCAGACAATACCGCTAGGGGGCTCGCAGACAGGCGAGCCGCGTTCATGTCCTATGCGAAGGCTGCGTTGGCGGCATCCGCGCAGCTCGATCAAGGTACAAAGGATTCGGTGCAGTATCAACTCGAATCGAAGGCCTCCTCGCTCGGCCTGCTCGACGCGCTGCGAGACTTGGAAGAACAAGGCTCCAAGACCGGAGCGGCCATTGCAGGTGGCATGAACGAGGCCGCACAGGCCACGCGCGAGGCCGAGGCGCAGGCGCGGAAATACGACGACGCGATGAAAGTCCTGCGCGATACGACGGCCTCGCTTGAGGAGAGACAGAAAGCGCTCGCTGCTGCCGAAGAGAGTGCAGCAAACGCAAGCGATAAGGCCGCTGTCGCGGCAGAAGGCGTGGAAACGCGCATGCAGGCCTCCGCCGGCGCGTCGCAGACGTTGGCGACGTCGATGGTCCAGGTGCGCCAGCAGTTCATCGGCAACGAAGCGGCGCTGCGCGAGTTCGATCAAGGCATGGCGACCGCGGCGGCTACATCGAACAATTTCTCTACGTATCTTGAGGCGCTGTCCAACGTTGAGCGGAAAGTGAAGCAAGACTTTGGCCTAGCCGATGATGCGATCACGTACCAGATCAACTTATTCAACAAGGGCGCAGACGCGGCGAGCAACTATTCCTCTGCGATCGATGCCGCCAACAAGACGTCATTGCGTGCGGCACTCAATGCACATGGACAGCCAAAGGATGTATCTGCGCCAGCACCAGCGCCATCTCCGGCACCTGCACCAGCACCTGCCTCGTCATCTGCATCGAGCAGCGGCGCAGCGCCGCAGAAAATCGAACTCTCCATTTCGGCTGCTGGTATCTCGTCGTCCTTCCTGCTCGATGCATTGAGGAAGGACCCGATGGCCGCGCAGCAGTTCTCTCAATACATGATGCCGCATCTGGCCGTGGCCATTCAGAACGCAATTCGCAACGCAGGAGGCCGTTTATGAGCGACTTGAGCGAAGAATTCAAAGTACTGTGCTGGCTGCTGAAGATCGAGGCGTTATTTGAGCGTCATGGCAAAAACGCCATGGGCGATAGATTGGCACGACTGCAGACCGCTGCTGAGGCAGTTAGGCAGCTCTGGCCGGATTCAAAAGTCGCAGCTCTATTCGCTGACGAGTCGCTCGAGCAAGATATCAAAGACGGTTTAGCCGGCAAGAGAAAAATGGACGTTGCCAATAAGATGGCAGCGCATGTGAAGCTCGTTTTCTCGGCGGATAAGCCCAAGGCGGACGAATAAATCACTCTATCGTCTACGGAGCCGTTGTACCCATTTCCCCGCAGCGGTAGGATTATTCTGCGGGCATCTCTAGGGGGGAGATATGAGCAAGATCGCTTTGGCCGTTCTGCTGGGCGTCGCCCCGGCATTCGTAAGCGCGCAGACGATCTACAAATGCACCAGCGCCAATGGTGCCGTGACCTATTCGCAAGCCCCTTGTGGGAGGGATGCGAAGCTGGTGATGGACTCGAAGCCGTCGGTAAAGCGTGGCGATTCAGTCGACGATGCGGCGCAATCAGCAACGCCGAAGACGGCCCCACGCTCGGATCCGAATATCCAGGCAATCAGCGATTCTGTTGAGGATTCGAATTGTCGACGCGCGGCTCAGCGCAGCTATATCGAGCCCGACACCTCGGAGATCGACGGTCTCATGGCGCAGGTACGCTCGTTGGAAAACAGCCACTACGTGGGCGCGACGACGGGCGTCTACAACGCGAATTCCCAACACATGGAGCAGGAGGATCGCATTCGCGCATCCAATTTGCGTGGTGTGATCGCGACGAAAGAACAGCAGAACGCATCGATCCGCGCAGACTCACAGCGTGCGATGCGCGACGCTCTCGCCGAGTGTGACCGAAAGAAATCAGAGCGCGAGAAAGCGACCACATATTGAGACGATTGCCGCGACAAGCGTCATTAGTGGCGAAGGCATCGCTTGTTTGCGCCTGGCAACTAGCCTGACAACTTCTCCCAAGCTGTCTGGAGCAGCGGACGCGCACTCAGGTGCCACCATTTGATCAGAGCATGGTGCCGCGGACTGACGGAACCACGAAGAAGGCTGCAGTCCTGGATTGAAAACACTGCGTCTATACCACCACCACGAATGTGGAAATGAGGCGGCGGATGATCCTTGGGATACACGTAAACGCTAAGGCCGTTCACGCGCCCCACAAGCTCCTTGATGAAGTACAGGCTGCCGTCCGACCATACGCCATAACCGCCGCTCAACAAGCACTCTAGCACGGCCAATGCATCTTCGACGCTAAGCGCGTTGATGATTTCTCTGTGGAGTTCATCGGGGAAAAGTTTCAATCGACTACTTCGACTTGCGCTGTAATTGCGGCATTAAGAGTTGGCCAAATACAGTTACCCTTGAGTTCCATTTCTCCCTTACTGAAAGCCCAGCCTGTGTAAGCATCATGCGCGACGAACTGTATGCTTACGGGATGATGCTTTTTCACTCTGAAATGGCCTCGCTCTCTGCGAATGAAGGTTGTCGGCGTCCACATTTGCCTGCGATCAGTGCCCTTGTCCCACCATTTCATCTTGTTGAATAGAACGTCTAGTGAGGCCTGCTCCAAACGTCCAAGATGAGGTATGGCATCGATATCGAATGCGATTCGCTCGGCGAATTTCAGATCAGCATGAGCGCCTGCCGACCGTATGGTTCTCCATTGTTCAATCTCTTCGGCGGTGTAGTCGTAACCGCCAGTAATTAGGAACTCGGTCAATTTCCCGCTAGATAAAGCGAAACCACCTTGGGCAAAGGCATTCTCGAATATTTTCCAGAAATTCAAAAATTTTCCAATGCCATCTTCGTATGTCATGGCCTCAGAAAAGAGAGAAATCGCATCCATGCGGTCGATCATCGACGACAAGTCTTTCGTGAGATCGATAGTCTTGAACTCGACCTTTGGCAAAAGCAGAGCATCCTTCATTTGCCAGTCCCCCGCTTTTCTCGGCATACCGTTCTCAGAGAAAACAGCAAACATCGGTTTGCAAGCTTGAATACGTATGTCGCTCCGAGCTTTGAGCGCGAGCAAATCCTTAACGATAAGAAGCGCCGCCTCCGCAAGCTCCCTTGCCTTCACCAGCTCGCTATCGTCAATCGCAAGCGTTTCACTGCCTTCAAAAGAGGTTCGCGCAATGACACTCACGATGCTCTTGTCTTGCCCAGACTGAAAGAACACTTGCACACCACCACCTAATTGAAACGCTTGCGATGGATCCAGCCAATCTTTTTGGCTATCGCAACTTAGAGTAGCAAAGCGATCCAAATGATAGGTTGGCATCTCGGTGATCTCCTTGGGCTTCGGAATGAAGATAGTTGCCCGCACGCCGGCGGCTTGGGCCCATGGTTATGTCAGATTCGCATCTCGATCATTGAGTTTTTCGAGTAGCCAACTGTCATCGTCTCCGACCACGAATAGGCGCGGATCGCCAACAGAAAGTCCAGGGCTGGCAAAAATATGATCGTCCGGTTCGTCTCCGCTTGCGAAGGGCGATTCTTCGTGCTCCATTTCGAGAGAGGCAAAGAGTCTCGCGTCGTACTCAATATGGATTGGCTTTTGCGCATTGGGGAATTGCGGTAAGTCAAATCCGCGCAAAAAGCTTTGATCCTCAATCTCGATAATTGGCCAGTTAAACGAGTCATCGTTAGCTTTGCAGAATCCGAGGGCCAAACCACCACCAATTGATCGCGTAGGCGTCCCTTCGTGCTTCATGACATCCCACAAGACGCTTGCGACCTCATGGAAACTCCTTCCTTTTGGAGGAGCTGATCGGCGAAACGCTTCCTTAAGTACCGGTGCATATGAATCTGAACCAACTACCACATGAGAGCGACCACCGCGTCGTGGCCGGAACACCGATACTTGGCGTATTTCACCGTCTCGTTCAAGCCGAACAAGTCCTGGAGTGTTGTCGCTGAAAAACCCGGCGACTACGATCACAGTACGTGCTTGAGGGACTAGTTCTCGAAATCGGTCGAAAGTGGTTTCCAGATATAGCCATACAAAAGTCGCCTCGCTCCATACCGACAGGGGTGGTAAGCCCCGACTTTGCCGATTCTTAGCATTGGCGGCAATAAATGGTCTCGCGCCCTCAGTGGCCACAATAAATGGAGTGCCGTTGCCGGCCGAGATTGCGGCACTGCGGGCTCCAAGGCTCACCGCCTTAAAGTATTGATCAAGTGAACGTTGGTCGATAGAAAGTCGCGAGTCGGTCATAACGACTACCTGACCACCCTCAGCCTGTGCATCATCAATCGCTCGTGTTGCGACAGCGATTCCAAGAGTCATTGCGGCGTTTCCATTGCGGACACCTCATCTTATCAACGGGGGCCCCGGCCTAGCTAAGTCGTCCTGACCGTCCGCCGCTTGCGGCACTGCTTCCGGGTGAATGCAGTAGATCGTTTCGAGTGCGCGCGAGGAATGGGCGATTGCTGCGTCAGGGTGTAGGAGAATTCCTGCGCAGCCTATCGTGCGCATAATTCGTGGCCTCGCGCGGATTGTCGAACGGTCCGGCCACGTGCGCGAGCGAGGATCAGCGCCAGCGATTGAGTCAGAACCTAATGCTTGTTGTTGGCATATCGACTGGAAACACAGCGAGCTCAACTTTCGTTGCGAACCCCAATTCCACCGCATCTTTGGGGTCCATAACCTTGCTGTCTCTTACCATCTCGAGCGCGTTATCTTTCGTAGTCCCAGTCCGCTTTGCGAGGATATCAGCCAAGTCGACTGTATCGGATAGAAGTGTTTTCCAAATTTCGAAAGCATCGTTCACGTCGAGCTTGCTATCTTCTTTGAAAGTTCTTTTGGGGCGGTGAACCGTGATTGAGGAGTTAGGGAACATGATTCGTTCGGACCCAGTCAAGAAGATTGGCACGGCAGCGGACTCTACATTTGACAAGTTATATGTCACCACCTCGACGCCAGAACTCTGTAGCCCGTAATGGCAGGCGAAACCATCTCGTGAGTGGCCCCCATACGACGAAATTGCGAGATGGATCTTGGTGGTACCCTTCGCCTGCTGCTCTCTCACATGGCGCAGAAGTTCGCCTACAGGTCTTGGCTCCACGGGCGCCACGAAGAAGATGCAGTGCTCCATTTGGGTGTTCCTCGAAGTTGAAGAATGCCTAACGTCTGCTAGCCCTTGCGGCCGCCTGCGAGCAGTAGAAATGCCCCGGCTGCGATAGCGCCAACACCAGCCCAAACGGGCACGTTGACCGACTCCTTCTCCTTGACGGAGAACTCGACAGGACCCACTTTGACATCATGAGTGTCCTTCGTGTAACTGAAGCCACCATAGAGCAAGGCGAGGACACCGCCAACGATGAGAATGAGACCGGCAAGCTTGATTGGATTCATGGCAATGCGGCTAGGAGAGCGGCGCGTGTGCTATCTCTATTCTGTATTGCATCCGTGAGCTCCTTTTGCTGCTGAGGCGTCAAGTTGCCAGATGCACGAGCTTGGTTGATTCTTGCATGCTCGTCATACCACGCCTGATATGCATGCCGAAACGACAACAGAAGTTCGTGTATTGCGGGGAACTGGCCGTAGATATCTTCTGTAAGCTCCGCCGTAGACTTCCACTCCCAATCTTGTACATTTAGTTTCTCGGCTGCTTTGCGGATGCTGACGAAATAAAGCAAGTCAGTATCTGTTTGCGATAGATGGAGCATTGCATTTCCTTCAAGTATGCATGTCTTGACGAAGAATGAAGCACGGGATCCGTTGTTATGAAGCCTAACGCCTAGGGTAAGTGGCGGCTGCCACAGTGAGCGTCAGGTTACCGTGACACGTCGCAGCGGTCCACTGACCGAATAGTTGGGCAGCGTGCTTCCAAGATGAAGAGCAAGTAACTCACACGAACGTAACCTGAGCATCGCGCAACCCAGCGCGCTACTGATGGTCTCACCAGGTAACGAATAAGAGGAGCTCCACATGAAGACTATGACTTGCCGCGAACTAGGTGGACCCTGCGATCAAAAGCTGTCCGCACAGACTTGGGAAGAAATGGTCAAGACGATGACCAAGCACGTTATGGAAAAACACCCGGATACCGCGAAGGCTATGGAGAAGATGCATAACGAGGACCCCAAGAAGTGGAGTCGAGAGACGAAGCCTAAGTGGGACGCGAAGCCTGACGTTGGGGGCGAAGCCTGACGCTTGAGGTCGCGTACTGCGCGACGATCAGCTAGCTTTACGCTTGATCGGCACGACGTTAGCGCTCGTACGCAGCCCGTCGAGATAGTCCGCCCACGCCTGCATCATCTTCCGGCGTTCCGGTAGATGCTTTGCCCGATTGTAGGCAGCGCGGACCTCGTTGCGCTCGGCGTGTGCGAGCTGGCGCTCGATCACGTCAGGTGGCCACCCTTGCTCGTTGAGTAGGGTAGACGCCATGCTTCGGAAGCCGTGTGCCACCATATCGCTACCGCTGTAGCCAAGGCGGCGAAGTGCCAGGTTCACGGTGTTCTCGCTCATCGGCCTCGCGCGGCTGTGCAAGCCTGGGAACACATATTGGCCGCGGCAGGTCAGTGGGTGGAGCTCACGCAGGATCGCCACGGCTTGGGTGGAGAGCGGCACGATATGCGGGGCGTCCATCTTCATCTTGGCAGCAGGGATGCTCCATTGCGGATGCGCCCCTTCTAGGTCGAATTCGGTCCATTCAGCGCGCCGTAGTTCGCCAGGGCGAACGAACAGCAGTGGCGTGAGGCGCAAGGCGCATCGCGTCACCAGATTGCCCTGATATCCGTCGATTGCACGCAGCAACTCGCCGATCCTCGCTGGGTCGGTGATGGCCGAATGATTGCGGGGTTTGTGCGTTTCTAGCGCACCACGAAGGTCGGGGGTAGGGTCACGCTCGGCTCGGCCTGTGGCGATGGCGTAGCGGAAGACTTGGCCGCACCGCTGTTTCAAGCGGTGCACGGTCTCGAGCTTGCCAGAGGCTTCGACACGACGTAGTACCGATTCCAAGAGCACCCGCGGGGTTATCTCGGCGACGGGCCGGGAACCGATCCACGGAAAGGCCCAAGTCTCGAACATCGCTACTGCCTTCGCATGCGTCGTCTCGGCGAGCTTGCTGGACTGCTTCTGCAGCCACTCCCGCGCGATCGCCTCGAATGTGTTTGTCGCGGCGTCGCGTGCAGCCAGCACGGTCGCTTTGCGCTCGGTGTTCGGATCCATGCCGTCACGCAAGAGCGCTCGTGCAGCCTCACGGCGTTGGCGTGCTTCGGCAAGCGAGACTTCCGGGAACACGCCGAGCGCGAGCAGCTTTTCTTTTCCAGCGAATCGATACTTCAATCGCCAGTACCTTCCGCCTTGCGCCGTCACGTGCAGGAAAAGGCCGCCGCTGTCGAAATGTTTGCCGATGCTCGGAGACTTCAACGCGACTGCAGTCAGCTTGCCTTTGTCGCCTGCCATGCCCGAATCCTCGCCTGGGGGTACATTCCCCGATGAGAAAGAAAATTCGGGGGTACACCCCCAAATGTACCCCCGCGATTCGGTGGATGCAATTGGACGGCGGTAGACGGTGACGCACAAAAAACCCCGCTGCTATGCGGGGTTTTGATGGTTGCCTGGACTCGTGTGGACGTCCTTGGACTTGTAAATGGCTCCCCGAGACGGACTCGAACCGCCGACCCAGTGATTAACAGTCACTTGCTCTACCGACTGAGCTATCGGGGAATCGCATAAGCGAGCCGCCTATTTTCTTCGACGCCATCCCTTCAGTCAATAGCCGGCGAGTGGGCTTTGCCAAAATCGCGCCAGCGCTGTTCGCGGGAAGGATCCGACGGCTTTGCAGTCGAGGCGTTCGCGCGGGTGTCCTCTGGCGAGGGTGCCGAATCTAGGGCCGTCCGCTATCCGTCACTCCCGGGTCAGCCACTCGAGGCGATGGCTCGCACGTGGGCTGCGCGCGAGCAGGCGCTCGAGGTCGGGCAGCAGCCGCGCAAGCCATGCGTCGAACTGCCACGGCGCGTTGACGATCACCATGCCGCAGCCGTTGAGGCGCAGCGGCGAATCGTCGGCGTCGATCATCAGCTCGGCGACCAGCGTTTTCTTGATACCTTGCTTGGCGAACCAGCGCTGGAATCGCAGCACCTGCCGATGCAGCTTGATTGGATACCAGATCGCATAGATGCCGGTTGGCCAGTGCGCGTAGGCGTCGGCCAGCGCCGATTGGATCGTGCGGAATTCGGCTTCCTGCGCCTCGAACGGAGGGTCGATCAGGACTACGCCGCGCCGCTCTTTCGGCGGCACCAGTCCCGCGAGCGCGGAGTAGCCATCGCGCTGGTGCACGCCGACGCGTTTGTCGTCGGCGAACAACTTCTTCAGCGCGGCCGTTTCCGCCTCCTGTACTTCGCACAACGCGATGCGGTCGCTGTCGCGCAGGGTGAGGCTCGCGATCAGCGGTGAGCCGGGGTAGACGTTTAGATGGCCATTGGCATCGGCCGCGTTGGCCGCGCGCAGCAGGTCGAAGTAGGGGCGCAGGCTGTCGGGCAGGTTCGCGGCGACGAGCAGGCGCTGCACGCCATCGACGAACTCGCCGGTCTTGCGCGCTTCCTCGTCGCGCAGGTCGTAGCGGCCGGCGCCGGCATGCGTGTCGATGTAGCAGAACGGCGTCGGCTTGGCCTTCAGGGCGTCGATGAGGCCGATCAGGATGGCGTGCTTGAAGACATCGGCGAAGTTGCCGGCATGGAAGGCGTGGCGGTAGTTCACTAGAACCTATCTCAAAATGTAGCGAGCGAAGGCAGTTCGCGTGTCGCCGGAGCGCAGGAACCGGAGTTTACAAGCAGTAAACGAGGATTACATGCCGCTCCTGCGGCATTCCCTGCGGGCCAGCTTCGCTGTTCGCTTCGGCATCCTGCCTCCGCAGTCCGAGCACCGGCGCGAAATGTCGAGCGCAGTAGTTTTGAGATAGGTTCTAGCTGAATCGTAGCACCCGTGCGGCTTGCATCGGCGCCGCGGCGCGGGCACCATGCACGCATGAAACGCAGTCATCGCCCCTCGTTCCGCCTGCAGCGCCTCGCGCGCAGCCGGTTTGCGCGCCTGCTCGCGCACGGGATGGCGGTGTTGCTGGTGCTTGCGAATTTCTCCGCGTGGGCGATGCCCGCTCCGCGCACTCCAACTGCGGCGCCGACAGCGATGGCCGCCACGTCACATCATCATTGCGACGAGAGCGCCGCGCCCGCGCATGCAAGCAAGGACAAGGCGACTCACGGTAACGGCTGCCCCTGTTGCGTGGGCGGTGCCTGCGCTTGCCTGTATTCCTGCTCCACTGCATTGACGACGGGCTTTTCCTTCCCTGCCTTGCCGCCGCCGGCGCAACTGCCGCGATGGGATCATGCCGCCTTTTTCGATGCCGCCGACGAGCGGCGCTTGAGGCCACCTATCGCCTGACTCGTTCGATGCTTCGTTCCGCCGCGGGCGACCCGTGAGCGGATGATCTGGCGCACCTCGCGCCGCGCAACGACACGAGTACCATGAACAGATACAACCCAACTTCTTTGGCGGAGCGCCTCGCGCTGCCGTCGCGCCGGCGTTTCGTCCAGGGCCTGACTCTCGGCGGCATCGTCGCCGGTTTCGGCCTTGACGCGCGCGCGACCACCGCGGCATCGCCCGCGCCGCAGGTCCCGATGCTGTCGGGCAGCGAATTCGACCTCTCGATCGGCGAGACGCCGGTCAACATCACCGGCAAGCGCCGCATCGGCACGGTCGTCAACGGTTCGTTGCCCGCACCGACCTTGCGCTGGCGCCAAGGCGACACGGTAACGCTGCGCGTGCGCAACACGCTGTCGACGACCAGTTCGATCCACTGGCACGGCATGATCGTGCCGGCCGACATGGACGGCGTGCCGGGCCTGTCCTTCATGGGCATCGCGCCCGGCGAGACTTACGCCTACCGCTTCAAGGTGAACCAGAGCGGCACGTACTGGTACCACAGCCACTCGCGCTTCCAGGAGCAGACCGGCCTCTACGGCGCGATCGTGATCGAACCACGCGAACAGCGCGCGCGCGTCGATCGTGATTACGTCGTCATGCTTTCCGACTGGAGCGATGCCGATCCGGAATGGCTGTTCGCGACGCTGAAGAAGCAAGGCGACTACTTCAATTTCGGCAAACCCACGGTCGCTGATTTTCTGCGCGACGCGCGCGCGCAAGGCTTGAGCGGCGCGCTAGCCGAGCGGCGCATGTGGAACGAGATGCGCATGAATCCGAGCGATCTCGCCGACGTATCGAGCTACGCCTACACCTACCTGATGAACGGCGCGTCGCCAGCGGCGAACTGGACGGGACTGTTTTCGCGCGGCGACAAGGTGCGACTGCGTTTCATCAACGGCTCGTCGATGAGTTTCTTCGACGTGCGCATCCCGGGTCTGAAGATGCGCGTGGTTGCGGCCGACGGGCAGGAAGTGGAGCCGGTCACGGTCGACGAGTTCCGCATCGGCAATGCGGAGACGTTCGACGTGATCGTCGAACCCGATGCCGATCGCGCCTACACGATTTTTGCTCAGTCGATGGACAGGTCGGGATATGCGCGCGGCACGCTCGCTGCGCGCGCCGGCATGAGCGCCGAAGTGCCCGCGCTCGATCCACGCCCGCTGCTGACGATGCGCGACATGATGGGCGAGATGGATCACTCGACGATGCCGGGCATGGATCACTCGAAGATGGATCACGGCTCGATGCCGGACATGAAAGGTTCCGAAGGCAGCTGCGGCGCCAGCATGACGAGCACGAAGAAGGGCAGCGAGGGAAGCTGCGGCAACATGCCCGGCATGGCGATGCCCGCCGCGGCATCGCCGCTGAAGATGGGGCCGACGATCGATATGCTCGTCGCCACACCGCGCACGAATCTCGAAGACCCGGGCATCGGCCTGCGCGACAACGGCCGGCGCGTGCTGACCTATGCCGACCTGCGCACGCCCGGTGCGCCGATCAGCGCCGAGCCGCAGCGCGAGATCGAATTGCATCTGACCGGCCACATGGAACGCTACATCTGGTCGTTCGACGGCAAGAAGTTTTCCGCCGCGCAGCCGCTCAAGCTCAAGCACGGCGAGCAGGTGCGCATCACGCTCATCAACGACACGATGATGACGCACCCGATCCACCTGCACGGCATGTGGAGCGAACTGGAAACACCCGACGGCGGGTTCCAGGTGCGCAAGCATACGATCGTGGTGCAGCCCGCGCAGAAGCTGAGCTATCGCGTCAATGCCGACGCGCTCGGCAGCTGGGCCTATCACTGCCATCTGCTCTACCACATGGAAGCGGGCATGTTCCGCGTCGTGGAGGTGGCGTGATGCGCATCGCAAACCAGATTCTGCTGTCTGTCGTGCTGATGGCATTCGCCTTCGACGCGAGCGCACAGGAGCAAGCGCAAGCCGAGCATGCGCATCACCCGGCAGCGTCGAAACCGGTGGACAAGGATGAGACGGCCGCGCAAAGCAAAAACCCGCAGCAGGAAGCTGCCGATGCGCACGCACATCATCACGACCATGCCGCGGCGTCGCCGGCGAAAACGCAAGTCGACCAGCCGACTGCCACCGACGATCACGTTCCGCCCGATCCCGCGCAACATCCGATGGCGCCGATGACGGATGCGGAGATGACGCGCGCAATGGAAATGGACGATACGGCAAAGCTATTCATGTTCAAGCTCGACACATTCGAGCGCGCGAAAAGCAGCGACGCATATTCGACCGCATGGAACGCACAGGCGTGGTATGGAGGCGATTTCGACAAGCTGCTGTTGCGCAGCGAGGGCGAGCGCGAGCACGGGATAACCGACGCGCGCGTCGAAGCGTTCTGGAATCACGCCTTCGCCAGTTTCTGGGACTGGCAACTCGGCGCACGTCACGACTTCGGCAGCGGTCCGTCGCGCGACTGGGCGGCGTTCGGCGTGCAGGGTCTCGCACCCTACTGGTTCGAGATCGAGGCGACGGCGTATCTCGGCGACGGCGGTCGCACCGCACTCGGACTGCGCGCCGAGTACGAACTGCTGCTGACTCAGCGCTTGATCCTGCAGCCGGAAATCGAGGTCAATTTCTATGGCCGAGAGGATCGCGCGCGAGGTATCGCCTCGGGGCTGAATGATGCGGAGCTTGGTTTGCGTTTGCGCTACGAGATTCGTCGCGAATTCGCACCGTATATCGGCGTGGTGTGGAAACATCGGCGCGCAGCGGGTGACGTTTTCCCGCCCGGCGTCGATCGAGCCGGTACGGAGCGTCAAATCGTCGCCGGCCTGCGCTTGTGGTTTTAGGGTGCGGCGGGGTGTCCTAAGCCGCTTCCAGCTCCGCGTCCGCCAGCTGCGCCGCACGCTTGATCGCCTGCGGCGGCAACGCGTATTTGCGCACGAAGGCGCGGCGCATGCGCTCTGGATCGCCGAAGCCGGTTTCGCGAGCGATCGTTTCGATCGAATGGTCGCTCGTTTCAATCAAGGTCTTCGCCGCCTCTAGGCGCAGGTTCTCGACGGCTTTCGCCGGCGAGTGTCCGGTCTCGATATGGAATACGCGGCTGAATTGGCGCGGGCTCAAATGCGCGACTTCAGCCAGCTCCTCGACCGAAAGCGTCTTGCGCAGGTTGTGCCGCGCATAGCGTAATGCGCTCTGAATGCGGTCGGATTGCGGATCGAGTTCGAGCAGCGCGGAGAATTGTGACTGGCCGCCGCTGCGCCGATAGTAGACGACCATGTGGCGCGCAATCGAGCGCGCGAGTTCGCTGCCGAAGTCGTCCTCGACGAGGGCGAGGGCGAGATCGATGCACGCGGCCATGCCGGCGGAGGTCCACACGCCGTCGTCGGCGATGAAGATGCGGTCTTCCTCGACCTTCACTTGCGGATAGCGCCGCTGCAGTTCGCGCGCTTTGAGCCAATGCGTCGTCGCGCGGTGGCCGTCGAGCACGCCGGCGGCGGCTAGAACGAACGCGCCCGTGCAAATCGCCGCGGTGCGCCGCGACTTCGCATGCGTCTTGTACACGAAGCCGATCAATCCCGGCGACGGTTCGGCTACCGCGAGATCGCCCATGACGATGAGCGTATCGAAGTTCGCGCGCGCGAACGGCTGCGTTTCGACCGCGATGCCGGCCGATGTGACGACCGCACCGCCGTGCTCGGACAGAAGCCGGATGTCGTAGCGCGGATGCGGCGCTTGCCTGTTGGCCATCTCGAATACGGTCAGCGCCGCCAGATCGAGAATCTGGAAGCCGGGAAAGACGACGAAGCCGATACGTTTCATGACGCTGAGTCCTGGGAGTGCGAATGTCCTAAAAAGAGGTAATTACGACATTCAGGACATAGTCTGCGCGCGCAGACTGGCTCCCGTCAAATTCATCCGCGGCGCGTTGCCGCGAATCCCCTACGAATCGAAGGAGTCCCGTCATGAACACCCCCATCCGCAAAGGCACGATTGTTGTCACCGGCGCCTCATCTGGCATCGGCGCGGTCTACGCCGATCGCCTAGCACGGCGCGGCCACGATCTGGTTCTCGTCGCGCGCGATGCGAGCAAGCTCAAGGCGCTTGCCGCGAAGCTCACTAGCGAAACGGGGCGCAAGATCGAGGTTCTCGTCGCCGATCTCACGTTCAAGGCCGACATGCATCGCGTCGAGGATCGCCTGAGCAACGATGGGAGCATCACCGGCCTGATCAACAACGCCGGGGTTGCCGCCAGTTCGAAGTTGGTCGATGCCGATCTCGATCAACTGGAAGCGATGATCGTGCTCAACGTGACCGCGCTCACGCGCCTGGCCGGCGCGGCAGCGCGCGCCTTCGTGTCGCGCGGCGGCGGCACGATCGTCAATATCGCCTCGATCGTCGCGCTCGCGCCGGAACTGTTGAACGGCACCTACAGCGGCTCGAAGGCCTATGTCCTTAGTTTCACCCAGTCGATGCACCATGAACTCGCGGACAAGGGCATCCGCGTGCAGGCGGTGCTGCCGGGCGCCACGATCACCGATTTGTGGGAGAAGAGCGGCGTACCGGTGACCAACCTGCCGAAGGAGTGGCTCATGGGCGCCGAAGAAATGGTCGATGCCTCGCTCGCCGGATTGGATCAGGGCGAGTTGGTCACGATTCCGGCGCTGCCGGAGATTGCCGATTGGGATGCCTATGAAGCCGCGCGCAAGGCCCTCGCGCCGGGGCTTTCGCGACAGCACGCGGCGGCGCGCTATCACGTCGGCAAGCTGCAAGCAGCGTGAGTAGGCCGTTGGTCCTCGCGCGACGTGGTCGTGCGAGGACGATCAGCTAAGCAGCACCGAAGTCATCGACACCGTGCCGAAATAGCCGACGTTGTGAAACGACGCGACATCGCCGTCGCGTCGCGCACCGAGCACGTAAAGCAGCGGCAGATAGTGCTCGGGCGTCGGCACGGAAAGATCGGCCTCGCGGCCGAGCGCATGCCAGTCGAGCAAATCCTCGACACGACCGTCGGCGATGCGTGCGCGCACCGTTTCGTCGAAATGCACCGCCCAGTCGGTCGGGCGCGGATCGCGGAAGTTGAGCAGGCGCAGGTTATGCACGATGTCGCCGCTGCCGAGAATCAGCACGCCTTCGTCGCGCAGCGCGG
>Ga0207695_10002333_pt1 | contig 28235 bp, 29 predicted proteins | sample KBSC54metaG_FD_184354 | JGI IMG/M metagenome (GOLD analysis project Ga0207695, IMG submission 184354) | Corn rhizosphere microbial communities from Kellogg Biological Station, Michigan, USA - KBS C5-4 metaG (SPAdes) (version 2) | ecosystem: Host-associated > Plants > Roots > Rhizosphere > Soil...
TGCGGATATGAAGTGCGTAGCTTCTTTAGCTGCGCCAAGCGCTTCCTCCGGAACATAGCCCACATAATGGTCGTGCCCGCAATATCCCCAGGCCCATCCGCCAGCGATATCCAGCACGTAAAAATCTTCACCTAACAACAGTTGTGATCCTGCGGGCGCTTCTTGTTGAGGCGCAGTATGCAAGGGGCAGGAGGCGACTGAAATCGATCTCATTTCAGGGCGCGCATAGTGCGGCGCGAAAATCGAGCCGGCTAAGGCAATATCAGCAACATCCTTGCGTACAGCGTGGGTGCGTGAGTCGAACAGCCGCGACCGCCCCACCAGCCGGAACCGCTCAGGTGGAGACGTATCTGCGCTTGTCGTGATCGCCGTGGCCGGCGTGCGCGATAAGGCTTCCGAATGCTTCAAGAAACTCAGCCCCCGACTCCGTTCGCGCGACGAAGATATTACGGCCGTCGGCCTCGTCGCGTTCGCGGCGGAGATAGCCGAGCGTAGCCAGCGTATTCAAGGCGCGTGTGACCACCGGTTTCGAAACGCCCAGTTTTTGCGCCAGCCCTCGAACGGTGTGGGGTCCGTTCGTCTCGTACACGAGCATCAGGAGCGCCATTTGGCGGTTGGTCAGATCGGGCTTCCCTGACCTTACATAACCGACCAAGGTCCCCATCCACTCGCCGATGAGGCTTTTCCCGCTGATCCTGCCGACCTGTCCCATAGATTCCCACCCTTCCGGGGATAATTCCGCTCCCTGTAATGGACCGTAACGATCAGGAAAAAAAATCGATCCGTTAGGATGAATGTTTCACAACGGCTTAGTGAAACAGATCATCCAAAACGGTTCCGCAATAACGCGTAGGCTGCGCGCAATCCGAGCGCGTCGCCACCTTTGGGCCGGCCCGGTTTGGCTGCCGGACGCCAGGCGAAGGTATCGAGATGCGCCCATTCGATTTCCGGAGGAACGAATTTTTCGAGGAATAGTGCAGCGGTTACGGCGCCGGCCATGCCGCCTTCGCCTGCATTGTTGATATCGGCGATGGTCGATTTGAGCATATCCGCATAGGATTTCCACAGCGGCAGGCGCCAAAGCGGATCGTCTGCCGCCTTTGCAGCGGCGGCGAGATCGTCGGCTAAAGCATCGCTGTTGGCAAAGAGAGCGGGCAGATCCGGACCGAGCGCGACGCGGGCCGCGCCGGTCAGCGTCGCAAAGTCGATAATGAGGACGGGGTTGTCTTCTGCGGCCTTGGTCAGCGCATCGGCAAGAATCAGGCGGCCTTCGGCATCGGTGTTGCCGATCTCGACAGCCATGCCTTTGCGGCTGTTAAGAATGTCGCCAGGGCGAAAAGCGTTGCCAGAAACGGCATTCTCCACCGCAGGAACCAGAAGGTGAAGCTGAATCGGCAAGCGTGCCCCGATTACCAGTTTGGCGAGCGCAATCGCATGCGCTGCCCCGCCCATATCCTTCTTCATGAGCAGCATCGCAGAGGAAGGCTTGATGTCGAGACCGCCCGAATCGAAGCAGACGCCCTTGCCGATGATCGCCACCCGCGGATGCGCGGGATCGCCCCAGACAAGCTCGATGAGTCGCGGCGCACGCTCGCGCGACGCGGCGCGCCCGACGGCGGCAATCATCGGATAGCCAGCAAGTGCGTCGCCCTGGGTGACGGTGACGCTTGCGCCGCTTTCGTGGCCCAGCGTTTCCACTGCTTCGGCAAGCTCGGCCGGCCCCAGGTCGGCAGCGGGCGTATCGACCATGTCCCGCACCAGTGCCACGGCTTCGGCGATCCGAACATGCTCCTCGATCGTAGCCGGTTCATCGCTCAGCAGCACCGCCTGCTGGCGTGGATCATTCTCGCTGCGATACCGGTCGAAGCGATGCTGCGCGAGCAGCCAGCCCAGCGCCGCCGGTCCAGCGCCACCTTCAGCCAATCGGTAATTGCCGTCGGGCAGATTTCCGCCTGCTTTGGCGAGGCACCAGGGTGAGAGTTCCCGCGCATTGGCGACGCCGAGCGCGACCGACCAGTCATTTGCGGTTTCGCCGGGCAGGATCGCGAGTTCGAAGCCCTTAGCGGTAAAGCGTTGCGCGGCGATGGCAGTTCGAACGCGTTCGGGCTGCTCCTTCAGCCATTCCTCGAACCCGGCCTTGTCGACAAGATGGATAAGGCGGGCCGGTTGCCCGCGATCGGCGACGAGGAGCGCAGCAAAGTCAGTCATTGACCAGCCTTTAACCCATGCCTGTCACTTGGGACAATGCGATGCTCATCATAGTTCGGCCGTGCCGAGAACAGAGGCGATGAAATGAGGGTTTTGCGCGCGCCTTACCTGTTTGCGATCATCGCGATGGGTTCAATATCCGTCTGTGCTGCCAGTGTGGACGCGGCGACCGGCAAATCAGAAATGCGCGTCGGCTTTGCTCAACCCGAAACGAAGCCCGAAGGACGGAAGCCTTGGACGCGACGGCAGATCAATGGCGCGCATGGCCAGCGCTATCGTGATCAGCCCCGTCTGCCGCGCTGTGCACAAGACCGTCTGCTAACGGACGATCATCTCTGTGATAATAGTTCTCACTCGCAATAATACGAGCCTATGGCAGAGCTGTAATTATCAGGCTGGAACGCGTTCAGCAGCCGGGACGCCGAACAGGTCATGTTCGTCGGCATCCTCGATCAGGACCGGCACGATATCACCCGGCTTCAGCCCCACTGCATCACGCAGGTGAACCTCGCCATCGATGTCGGGGGCATCGGCCTTCGAGCGGCCGGTGGCGCCACCATCCTCATCTACAGCATCGATAAGCACATCGAGCGTGCGGCCGACCTTGGCCGCGAGCTTGGCGGCGGAGATGGCGGCGGTCTTTTCCATGAAGCGGGCGTAGCGCTCTTCTTTGAGCTGCTCGGGCACAGCCCCGGGAAGATCATTGGCAGCGGCACCCTGCACTGGCTCGAAACGGAAGGCGCCGACGCGGTCCAGCTGCGCCTCTTCCATCCAGTCGAGTAGATATTGGAAATCCTGCTCGGTCTCTCCAGGGAAACCGAGCACGAACGACGATCGGATCGTGATATCGGGAACTTGCGTGCGCCAGCTGGCGAGGCGTTCGAGAACCTTGGCTTCGTTTGCCGGACGCTTCATCGCCTTCAGCACCGTGGGCGAGGCATGCTGAAAAGGGATGTCCAGATAAGGAAGCACGAGCCCGTCGGCCATCAACGGGATGACCTGATCGACATGCGGATAGGGATAGACATAGTGAAGTCGGACCCACGCGCCGAGCTTGCCCAGTTCGCGCGCGAGATCGGTCATATGCGCGCGGACTTCGCCGCCGCTCTTGAGCGGGAACGGCCTGTGCCTCAGATCGACACCATAAGCCGAGGTGTCCTGGCTGATGACAAGCAACTCCCTGGTGCCGGCGGCAACCAGCTTCTCTGCCTCGCGCAGGATGGCGTCGGGACGCCGGCTGACGAGATCACCCCGGATCGACGGAATGATGCAGAAGGAGCAGCGATGATTGCAGCCTTCGGAGATCTTCAAATAGCTGTAATGGCGCGGGGTCAGCTTCAAACCCGCCTCGGGCACCAGATCGACATAGGGTGAAGGCGCGACCGGCGCCGCCTGATGGACCGCACCCACCACCGCCTCATATTGATGCGGGCCGGTGACGGCGAGCACGTCGGGGAATCTGGCGCGGATAATATCGGCCTCATTGCCCATGCAGCCAGTAACGATCACCCGGCCATTTTCGGCGATCGCCTCGCCGATGGCTTCGAGGCTTTCCTCCTTGGCGCTATCGAGGAAGCCGCAGGTGTTGACGAGCACGACATCGGCGCCCTCATAATCGGGCGAAAGGCCATAGCCGTCCGAACGCAGCTTGGTCAGGATGCGCTCGCTGTCGACCAGCGCCTTCGGGCAGCCGAGCGAAACCATGCCGACCTTGGGCGGGGAGGGAATTTCCAATGCCATGATGTGGCGGCGCACATAGGGATTTCCGGAGGAAATGTCACCTCCTGCTATGCTGCCTGTTCTAACCCCGCATTTATGGCCGGCCAGGCAGATGCTCGCGCGGATCGACCGGAGTACGGCCCTTGCGGATCTCGAAGTGAAGCTGGTCTTCCGAGGCGAGCCCGGCTTCGGCGACGGTCGCGATCACATCGCCCTTTTCCACGGATTGGCCACGGGTCACCGCGATCTGCTGGCAATGGCCATAAGCGGTGAGCCAGCCATTGCCATGCTTGATGAGAACAAGCCCGCCATAGATAGCGACGTCCGTGCCGACATAGGCGACGACGCCGTCGGCGGCTGCTCGAATCGGGGTGCCGATTTCAGCTGCGATGTTGATACCGTCATTGCGGCGGCCATTGCCCAAGTCCCCGAACCGGCGGACGACTTTCCCCGCGAGCGGCCAGGCAAATTGACCGCCGAAATCGGCGCTGGGCGCGGCAAGGGCTGTGGTCGGCGAAATGGGCTTGGCCGTGTTTGGTGTCGGCAGGGCGGGGGCGGCGTTTTCGGCCAAGGCTGGCTCGCCGCCGGTAACGATATCATCGATATCGAGCTGGAAAGCCTCAGCCCGCTGTTCGAGCGTCATATTGGCTGCTTCCTGCGCAGAGGGCAGAAGCAAGCGCTGTCCTTCCCGCAGAACGAAGGGTTCCTCAAGATGGTTCATGGTGGCCACCTTGGACCAGTCGACGCCATAGGCGCGGGCGATCGCGATGCCGCTCTCGCCTTTCTTGACCAGGTGGTAACGGCCGGCGGGAATTTTCAGCTTCTGGCCCGCCTTGACGACAAAGGGCGGCTTGATGCCGTTTTCATGCGCGATCATGTCCGCCGATGCGCCGGTGACATTGGCGATATGGCTGAGCGTGTCGCCGCGCTTCACCGAGTAGCTGGTGGCTGCGACGGTTACTGCATCCGGTGCGACCGGCTTGACCACCCATGCCGGCGGTGGGGCCGGCGCCGCAGCGACGGGAGGCCCGTAAGGCGGCACAGGTTCGGGCACCGGGGTGCTCGGCGGGGGTGGGAGCGGCGCGGCAACTGGAGGCGCTGGCGGAGGTACGGCTCTGCGCGGGGGCGGCGCAGGATGATGCGGTCGCGTGGGCGAGGGGATGCAGCCGGCGAGCGCAATTGGAAGCAGCAAGGCAATCAAAGGCGCGAAAGCTCTTCCGACCATCGCGCCGGTCATAGCAAGATGATGGGGGAGCGCTAGTGTCTAATGTCCCCCACCGCCGTCAGAAGCCGTCTAGAACACCGGCTCGTTGGCGGGATCATCATCGGGATGCGTAATCACCTCGCCATGAATGCCGCATTCCACCTTATCCCAGCCCCGCCAGCGACCCGCACGCGGATCTTCGCCCGGCTTGACGACGCTCGTGCATGGCGCGCAGCCGATCGACAGATAACCTTGTGCCTCGAGCGGGTGGCGCGGAAGCTGATGCTCCTCGAAATAGGCGTCCAGATCGGCCTTGACCCAATCGCCGAGCGGATTGACCTTGAGGCGGCCATCCTCGATCTCAAAGCGCGGCAGATTGGTCCGCGTCTGCGACTGAAAGGCCTTGCGCCCCGAAATCCAGCTATCGAGACCTTGCTTGGCGCGCGCGAGCGGCTCGACCTTGCGGATCTCGCAGCAGCCGTCCGGATCGTAGGACCAGCGGAGCCCGGTCTCGTCCTTCTTCGCCAGGGCGACAGGATCCGGCACGATCGTCTTGCGGTTGTGCATGCCAAGATGATCAAGCAGCGTATCGCGATATTCCAGCGTTTCCGGAAACATCTTGAGCGTGTCCACGAAGATGACAGGCGTGTCCGGAGCGACGCGGGCGATCAGGCTTAGCAGAACGGCGCTCTCGGTGCCGAACGAGGAAACGACCGCCGTTTCACCGAGGATGCCCTCCTCAAACAGCACGCGCAGCATCTCCACCGTATCGACGCCGGCGAATCGGGCATTCAGCGCATCCGCATCAGCCTGCGTGAAAGCTGGACGGACATCGATCATATCGAGCTTGCGGGCAGCCTCAGCCATGGCGGAGTTTCCAAACCGGGACCGCTTCATCAGCGGCGGACTGATAAAAGAAATCATAGCGCTTCAGCGCCGCATCCAGCACTTCCGCATCGATCGGAGCATCGGGCGCGAAGCTGTCGAAGCCGCAGCGGCGCATGAACAGCATCTGATCGACCAGCACGTCCCCCGACGCGCGGATCTCGCCTTTATAGCCCGCCTCTCGAAGGATGCGGGCGGAGGAGTAGCCGCGACCGTCACGGAAACGCGGGAAATCGATCTCGACCAGCGCGACGCGATCGAGATGCGGGATCAGGTGCCGCGCATCCTCGCCCGCCTCGATGCGGACAGCGGTCGCGTTCGACTGCCCGAGGAACGCCTCCAGAGAAACGGCCGGTTCCTCATGTTCGGCATCATCGCGGAAGCGGAGCACATTATCCATAGATCGCCTCCTTGAACGGGTCCATACCGACGCGACGATAGGTATCAAGAAAGCGTTCCCCCTCGACACGTTCGCGAAGATAGACGGCGGTCGCCTTTTCGACCGCATCGACGATCCCGTCCTCGTCAAAGCCGGGACCGGTGATTTTGGCGAGGCTGGCATCCTCCGCGCCCGAGCCGCCGAGCAGCAGCTGGTAGTTCTCGGTGCCTTTGCGGTCGACGCCGAGGATACCGATATGCCCGGCATGATGATGGCCGCACGCGTTGATGCAGCCGGAGATCTTGATCTTGAGTTCGCCCAATTCACGCTGCCGGCCCTGATCGGCAAAGCGGGTCGCGATCTTCTGCGCAACCGGGATCGACCGCGCGTTGGCGAGACTGCAATAATCGAGACCCGGGCAGGCAATGATGTCCGTGACCAGATCGAGATTGGCTTCGGCAAGCCCCGCCTCGCGCAGCGTCTGCCAAAGGCCGTACAAAGCATCCTTGCGGACGTGCGGCAACACGAGGTTTTGCGCATGCGTGGCGCGCAGCTCGTCGAAGCTGTGCCGCTCGGCGAGATCAGCCACCAGATCGATCTGATCCGCCGAGATGTCGCCAGGAATGCCGCCCGTCGGCTTCAGGCTGATGTTGACGATCGCATAGCCCGGCCTCTTGTGGGCAGCGACATTCTGATCGAGCCAAAGCGCGAAATCGGGATCGCTGCGATCGAGTTCGTCGCTCAGGCCGGTCGCGAATGGCGGCTCGGGAAAATAAGCCGCAATCCGGTCAAACTCGACGCGCGGCACATCGGAACCATTGGGCAGGATCGCCTGCCACTCCTCCTCGACCTGGCGGGTGAACTCGGCTTGCCCGATCTCGTGCACCAGGATCTTGATGCGCTGCTTGTGAATATTGTCGCGTCGCGCCCAGCGGTTCCACACGCGGAGCACTGCTTCGAGATAGCTGAACAAATTGTCCGCAGGCAGGAATGGACGGATCAATGGCGCGACGAAGGGGGTGCGGCCCATGCCGCCGCCGACATAGACTTCGAAGCCCAGCTCGCCAGCCTCATTCTTCACCAGTTTGAGACCAACATCGTGAAGGCGGATCGCTGCGCGATCCTCTTCGGCGGCGGTCAAGGCGATCTTGAACTTGCGCGGCAGGTAGCTGAACTCGGGATGGAATGTCGTCGCCTGGCGCACCAGCTCGGCCCAGGGGCGCGGATCGCAAATCTCGTCGGCGGCCGCTCCGGCATATTGATCCGACGAGATATTGCGGATGCTCTCGCCGCTCGTTTGGATCGCATGCATCTCGACGGTGGCGAGATCGGCCAGGATATCCGGCGCCTCCTCCAGCTTGATCCAGTTGTACTGGATGTTCTGGCGGGTGGTGAAATGGCCGTAACCGCGATCATATTTCCGCGCGATATGGCCCAGCATGCGCATCTGCCGGCTATCGAGCGTTCCATAAGGAATCGCGACGCGCAGCATATAGGCGTGAAGCTGGAGATAGAGCCCGTTCTTGAGCCGCAGCGGCTTGAACTGATCGTCCGTCAGCGCGCCAGCCAGCCGCCGAGCCGTCTGCTCACGGAATTCCTCGACGCGGGCATCGACGATCGACTGATCATATTTGTCATATTTGTACATTTCAGTTCTTCCGCTTGCCGCCAGCCCGAGCCGTTCCACCCGCACCTGCGGCACCAAAGGAGACGAACGAGATCATATAACCCAGCTTCCCGCAGCGGGATCAGCTGGTTCGAGGTTAAGATCGGGGCGCACGGTCGGACCGATTGCACGGATCCGCTCCTTGATATGCGCCGGGCGCGGGCCATTCGGCGTCGCCTCTCCGTCGATCACATAGGCGCCATTCACCCGAAGCGCCGCCTGCTCCGTCTGAGCCAGAGCATCCGCATGCTCGCCGGCGTCGACGGCATCGGCGACATGGATCGACCAGCCGTCACCTGCCCACCAGATAACCGCGCCGGTCTTCAGATCATTTCCGGTGACGATTTTCAAAATTGCTCCTCCGCCTGCGCCGCGAGCGTCCGAAGCCGATTTTCGGTATCGGACAACAGCACGACTTCGCCGACGACGATGATCGCCGGGCTCTGCACATTCTCACGCTGTACCATTTCGCCAAGATCGGCCAACAGCGTCCGCATCGCGCGGCCGCCATCAAGCGTCGCCCGCTCCAGCACCGCGACCGGCATATCGGGTGCGACGCCATCGGCCATCAGCTTGTCGGCAATATCCGGGCAGGTCGCAACGCCCATATAGATGACGAGCGTGCGGCCCTTGCCGGCAAGCCCCGACCAATCCTGCCCAGCCAGGCCCTTGCATTGTCCGGCCACGAAACTGACCGCGCTCGACCAATCGCGATGAGTGAGCGGGAGCATCGACTCAGCGGCGGCGCCCAATGCCGCCGAAACTCCTGGAATGACCTCGACCGGCAGACCGGCCGAGCGTACGGCTTCCACTTCCTCGCCGCCGCGGCCGAAGATGAACGGATCGCCCCCCTTCAGCCGAACGACGATCGATCCAGCTTTGACGTGCGCGACAATCAGCGCATTGATCGCATCCTGCGCCATGGTGTGACGATCGCGTTGCTTGGCCACTGAAATACGCTGCGTCTCGGGCCGCGCATAATCGAGCACCCGTGGATCGATCAGGCCATCATGGACGATCACGTCCGCGCTTTTCAGCGCTTCGACGGCACGGATCGTGAGCAGGCCCGGATCACCCGGGCCAGCGCCGACGAGAATGACGCGCCCGCGCGCGTCCGGATCAAGCAGACTTCCCATGGAGCGCAGATGCGCCTTGCGCGCGGGTGTTTCAAACGAACCCTTCTTGGGCTGGCGCTAGAATAGGTTTAGCCGCGTGGATCAACTTCGCATCGCTTCGCCCATTTGGCGGATGGCAGCGATCTTGGCGTTGAAAGGCGCCCAGTCATCTTCCGCATCGATCCGGGACCAGACCGCCTCGACCTCTTCGATGTGCATGGAGCAGGGGGCTGGTTCGCTCCAATAGCCATGGCGAAGCGTCGCGGAGGGTTCATAGTCGGCGACCGCCTGCCTGAACTGACCGAAGGCAGGGGCGGCATAAGCGGCATCTGCCTCGCCGGTCCGGGTTGTTCCGCCGCGCCAGTCGAAGAAGAAGCGGTCGATCAGAACGTCGCTCTCCTCAAGCGCGATCATCATCGCGCGCGCCAACGCCGCATCGCGCTCGCCATCTTTCGGCGTGACGCCAAGCCGGGCGATCAAAGCTTGGTCGAGGGCACGGCCGAACAGGTCAGGGAATGCCTCCAACTCTGCAACGAGCGGTTCGGGTTGCTCGATCACGCGGAGTGCAATCGCAAGCTGAACCACGTCCCAATGGATCGCCTGCGCCTGCCGGCCGAACGCGTAAAGCCCATTATGGTCGAAATAGGCGGCGGTGAAGCTGGGCTCCCAGCGCGGCGTGAAGCGCCAGGGGCCGTAATCGAAACTCTCGGCCGAGACATTGATATTGTCGCTGTTCAGCACGCCGTGAACAAAGCCTGCGGCCATATAGGACGCCGCGAGCTTGGCGGTACGCTCAACGACGCCGCGCAGCAGGCGTATGGGTGCATCGGGCGAATCCTCCTCGCCGTAAAAATGTGCCAAACTATAGGCGATGAGCCGCTTGAGATTGTCTGCATCGCCCAGCGCCGCGAGCCTTTGAAAGCTGCCGATGCGGATATGGCCATTGCTCAGGCGGATGAGCACTGAGGAGCGGGTGGGGGAGGGCTCGTCGCCCCGATCGAGCGCTTCGCCCGTCTCGATCAGCGAGAAGCTTTTCGATGTTTCAACGCCCAGCGCTTCGAGCATTTCGGTGGCGAGCACCTCGCGCACACCGCCCTTCAACGTGAGCCGGCCATCGCCGAAGCGGCTGTATGGCGTCTGGCCCGAGCCCTTGGTGCCGAGATCGAGCAGCCGATCATTATTGTCGCGAAGCTGGGCAAACAGGAAGCCTCGGCCATCGCCGATATCCGGGTTGTAAACGCGAAACTGATGGCCGTGATAGCGCAGCGCCAGCGGCTCTCTCAGATTGTCCGGGAGCGGCTCGAAACGGCCGAAATGGGCGATCCATTGCTCGTCCGACAGATCGGCCAAGCCGACGGCGCCATCCCACCGATCGTTACGGAAGCGCAGGATATGTTGCGGAAAACTGGCAGCGCGGACGGGATCAGCGATGAAATCAGCGATCTCGCTGATCGCAGGATCGGGACGATAATCGGAAGGTTGCGGGAGCGCGGGCATACCGCGATATGGGAGGTGCTGCTAAAGGGTGCAACCATGACGGCTTGGAGCGACGGATATTGGTGGTCGAAAGATGCGCTCCGGCTTCATTATCGCGACTACCCCGGCCGGGAGGATCGGCCGCCCATAATATGTCTGCCGGGGCTGACGCGAAATGCCCGCGATTTTGCCGAGCTGGCGGACAGGCTGAGCGGAGAATGGCGCGTCATCTGCCCTGAGCTGCGCGGGCGGGGCGAGAGTGCATACTCCAAGGACCCGATGACCTATGTGCCGCTCTTCTATCTCCAGGATCTCGAAGCGCTGATCGCCGAACTCAAGCTCGGCACGATCATTCTCTTCGGCACATCGCTTGGTGGCATCCTGACGATGCTGATGGCAAGCGCCGGCCACGCCAAGGTCGCCGCGGCGCTGCTCAACGATGTCGGCCCGGTGATCGAGCAGCGCGGGTTGGACCGGATTCGCAGTTATGTCGGCAAACAGGTGAATTGGCCGACTTGGCTTCATGCCGCCCGCGCGATCTCGGAACAGCAGCGGGACGTTTATCCAGGCTATAAGCTCGCGGATTGGCTGGGCATGGCGAAAAGGCTGTGCAAGCTCACGCCAGCGGGCCGTATCGTCTATGATTATGATATGCGGATCGCCGAGCCGTTCCGGTTGCCGGGTGGCGAGGCGGGCGTCGATCTCTGGCCTGCCTTCAACAGCCTGCGCAAAATGCCGGTCGCGCTGGTTCGCGGCGCACGATCAGACATATTGTCGCATGAGGCCGCCACCGAGATGGTGTCGCGGCACCCGGAGCTCGATTATGTGGTGGTGCCCAATGTGGGCCACGCGCCGACGCTGATTGAGCCGGAATGCGGCGCTGCGATCGATCGATTGCTGGCCAAGGTCAGCGGCTGAGGCGTGGCCGTACGCATCCTCCACGTCCACTCGACATTTACGCTGGGCGGCAAGGAAGCGCGGGCGGTGCGGCTCATGAACGCGTTCGGCGCGCGCGCGCAGCACGCCATCATCAGCACGGTGGCGGGCGCACTGGATGCACGGGCGGCGATCGCCGAAAATATTGCTGTCGCCTTTCCCGACGAGCATCCGACCTTCATCGGCAAGCCTTCGATCGGCCGTTACCTGGCGATCGCGCGCTATCTGCGGAATTTCGATCTCATCCTTACCTATAATTGGGGCGCGATGGATGCGGTCGGCGCGCATCGCCTGTTCGCCAGAGCGTTGAAGCTTCCGCCGCTGATTCATCATGAGGATGGTTTCAATCAGGATGAAGCAGAGCGGCAAAAGCCCGCCCGCGTCTGGTTCCGGCGGGCCGTACTCGGGACCGCTCATGCGCTGGTGGTGCCGTCGCACACATTGGAGCGGATCGCGTTGACGTCATGGCGGCAGCCGAACGCCCGCGTGCACCGCATTGCCAACGGGATTCCTCTGGACCGCTATGGTTCCGTCGCTCCCGAGCCTGCTACTGCGAACGAGCTGGTGGTCGGAACCATCGCCGGGCTTCGCGCGGTTAAGAATTTGCCTCGCCTCGTCAGGGCGTTCGCTGCTTCCGGTATCCGCGGGCGGCTTCGGATCATAGGGGAGGGGCCGGAACGCAGCGCGATCCTTCAGGCCGCAGCGGAGCTTGGGATAGCGGACAGGCTTGATCTTCCGGGCTTCAATCCGGATCCTGCGGCGGCGCTCCGCGATATCGATATCTTTACGCTCTCATCGGACAGCGAGCAGCAGCCGATTTCGCTGATCGAGGCGATGGCATCGGGCCTGCCAGTGGTCTCGACCGACGTCGGGGACGTGCGGGAGATGGTGAGCGACGAAAATTCGTCTCTCATCGTGCCCGCGGCGCATGAGAAGCTTTTCGCCGAAGCTCTCTCCAAAATGGCTGCAAATATGTCGGATCGCGTCGCAATTGGCGCAGCCAACCGGGCTAAAGCCTTGCAAATTTTCGATGAAAAGACGATGGTTGATCGATATCGCGCTCTCTATGAGGCCGCGATGGGGCAACAGGGCGCGCTTGCTGGCGACACACGATAAATCGCGCATTTCGAAGCGATTTGGTCTAAGGGCGCCACCAAGCGAATCTGGAGGGATGATTGTTCAAGGGTCTTCGACCGATACTCTATGGCGGACGCGAGGTTTGGCCGCTGATTGAAGGCGGCAAAGGTGTAGCTGTTACCAACCATATGAGTTCGGGTGCCTGGGCCGCCGCCGGCGGGATCGGCACGGTCTCCGCGGTGAACGCCGACAGCTATGATCCGGAAGGCAAGATCATCCCGCAAATCTACCGCGCGCTGACGCGGCGCGAGCGGCATGAAGAGTTGATCGAATATGCGATCAAGGGTGCGGTCGAGCAAGTGAAGCGCGCATTTGACGTAGCTGGCGGAAAGGGCGCCATCAACATCAACGTGCTGTGGGAAATGGGCGGGGCGCAGCGTGTGCTGCAGGGTGTTCTGGAAAGAACCAAGGGCCTGGTATCGGGCGTCACGTGCGGCGCAGGCATGCCTTATCGCCTGTCCGAAATCGCGGCGGAGCATAATGTCAGCTATCTGCCGATCATCAGCTCCGCGCGCGCTTTCCGGGCGCTGTGGAAGCGGGCTTACTCCAAGGCTTCGGAATGGCTTGCGGGCGTGGTGTATGAGGATCCCTGGCTGGCGGGCGGCCATAATGGCCTCTCCAACGCCGAGGATCCGCTACAGCCGCAAGACCCCTATCCGCGCGTCAAGGCGTTGCGCGAGACGATGCGCGAGGGCGGCATTTCGGACGACGTGCCCATCGTGATGGCGGGTGGCGTCTGGTATTTGCGTGAATGGGATCACTGGATCGACAATCCCGAACTTGGAGCGATAGCATTCCAATTCGGGACGCGGCCGCTGCTGACCCAGGAGAGCCCAATCCCCCAAGCTTGGAAAGACAGGCTTACCACGCTCGACGAAGGCGATGTGCTGCTGCACCGTTTTTCGCCAACTGGCTTCTATTCCTCGGCTGTGCGCAATGATTTCCTCCGTAATCTTGAGGTGCGGTCTGAGCGGCAGATCGCCTTTTCTGGCGAAGCGGCGGGCGATCATCAGTTCCAGCTCGACGTGGGCGTCAAGGGGAAAAGCTTCTGGGTGACGCGCAACGATCTGCTGCGCGCGCGGGAATGGTATGGGCACGGTTTCACCAGCGCGCTGAAGACCCCGGACAACACGCTCGTGTTCGTGACGCCGGAGGAGATGAAGACGATCCGAAAGGATCAGGCCGATTGCATGGGCTGCCTCAGCCAATGCGGCTTCTCTTCTTGGGCGGATGTCGAGGGCAATTCGACCGGTCGGCTCGCCGATCCGCGCAGTTTCTGCATCCAGAAAACGCTGCAGGATATCGCCCATGGTGGCTGCATCGACAATAATCTGATGTTTGCCGGGCACTCCGCCTATCGCTTCAAGCAGGATCCTTTTTATTCCAACGGGTTCGTGCCGACTGTGAAGCAATTAGTCGAACGTATTCTAACGGGGGATTGATCGTGCCGACCGCGCTGGTGATCCAGCACGAGAGCTATGAAAGCCTGGCCGGGTTCGCGGAGCCGCTGATCGAGCATGGTTACGCGATAGAAAATATCGGCGTGCATGATCCGGATTTTGAGCGGATCAGCTTCCTAGATGCCGACCTGCTTGTAATCATGGGCGGCCCGATGGGCGTCTATGAGCAGGATACGTATCCCTGGCTGCATCATGAGATTGTGCGCGTAGCCGAGCGCATCCTGGCCAACCTTCCGACCCTTGGCGTCTGCCTTGGCTCCCAGATCATGGCCGCGGCAATGGGGGCGCAGGTCTTCAAAGGCCCACATAATGAAGTGGGCTTCGCTCCCATTACCTTGAATGACGCAGGCCGTTCATCATCGCTGGCCGCGGTGGATGGGGTGCCGCTGCTGCACTGGCACGGCGATAGCTTTGATCTGCCGGACGATGCGACGCTGCTTGCTTCGACCGGCCTGTACGCGCATCAGGCGTTCAGCCGTGGGCCCAATATCCTCGCCCTGCAATTTCATCCTGAAATGGGTGAGGATGAAAGCTTCGACACTTGGTGCGAGAAGGGCGATCCCTTCATCGCGAAAGCAGGCAAGACCGTTGAAGCGCTGTACGCGGAACATGAGAAATTCGGCTCCGCGGCCGTGGCAGCCGGGCGGATATTGCTGCGGGATTGGCTCGCCCAGCTCGATCACCCTTGATCCGTTGCGCATCTCGTTCGGCTGCGGCTAGAGCGAACCAGGAAATCTGAATCGCTTCCGTTTGGTTCGAGTAACCTTCGAGCTTGTCGAGAAGGCGTGTCGAGAGCTTCGGTCGGGCTGATTTCTCGACTTCGGTTCTCGATTGGCTCGAACCTTCGCTCGAAACAAACGGTTCAGATTAACAGCGCGCCGCTCTAGAGAGGTGAGAGGATCAAGGGGGTCAACGGGAATGAGGAAAACGGGCGCCCGCGCAATCGCTATTGGAATTGCGATCTGCTTTGCTGGCTCGGTGCTGGCCGCTGATCGCTCGGTGCCTTATTGGGCGTCGATTACCGCCGGCGATGCCCTGCTCCGCACCGGCCCCGGCCGCGACTATCCCGCGACGTGGCGCTATCGTCGTGCGAACCTTCCGGTCATCGTTCTGCAGGTGCATGAAAGCTGGCGGCGGGTGCGCGATTTTGAAGGCAGCGAGGGCTGGATGGCCGCGGTGCTGCTCAGTGCGGAGCGAACGGCCATGGTGGTCGGCAGCGTCCAGGCACTACGCGGGGCGCCGAGCACCGCATCCCGGCTATTGTGGCGCGTGGCGCCGGGCGTTGTCGGCAAGATCCGCCATTGCGCTGACGGTTGGTGCGAGTTCAGCATCGGCGGCAAGTCGGGCTATATCCGGACGACAGGGCTTTGGGGTGTGGGCGCCAACGAGGTCGTGGACTGAGCGGAGTCGCGCCAACGGTCGCCGGGGAGGCGAAGATGAGCAGCGGAACTCATGATGCCGATCTTTGCATCGTAGGCGGTGGCCCAGCCGGCATGATGGCCGGTTTCCTGTTTGCTCGCGCGGGGGTACGCACTCTCGTGATCGAGAAACATGCCGATTTCCTTCGGGATTTCCGCGGCGACACGGTGCATCCGTCCACGCTCGATCTGTTCGATGAGCTGGGGCTGCTCGATCAGTTGCTGGAGCAGCCTCACGATAAAGTGACTTCGGTGGGCGCGGTGATCGCAGGGCAGGAATATCGCATTGGCGACTTCACGCATCTGCCGGGCCGGGGCCGCTTCGTTGCATTGATGCCGCAATGGGATTTCCTCAACTTTGTGGCGGACCAGGCAAAAAAGCTCCCTGCCTTTGCGCTGAGGATGGAATGCGAGGCGCGGAGCCTCAAGGAAGAAAACGGGCGGGTCACTGGGGTTGTTCTGGCGGACGGCGAGGTGTTGACCGCCCGGCTCGTCATCGCGGCTGATGGGCGAGGATCCGTCCTGCGCGAGGCTGCGGGATTGCCGCTCCAAAAACTGGGTGCGCCGATCGACGTCTTCTGGTTCCGAATTCCGAAGCAGCGCACGCCGGCGAACCGAACGCAGGCCTTCATTGGCGCCGGCGAGATGGTCGTCGTAATCGACCGGGGCGATTATTTTCAGTGCGCGCGTGTGATCCAGAAGGGCAGCGCAGATGCCGTGCGGGCGAAGGGCATCGACTGCTTTCGGGAGGATATCGTTGCGACGGCGCCAGTCACCCGTGCCGGAATAAACGTGCTCAACGGCTGGGAAGAGGTGAAGCTGCTCAGCGTTTCACTGGATCGGCTGACGACGTGGCATCGCCCGGGGTTGCTGGTCATTGGAGATGCAGCCCACGCGATGTCGCCCGTGGGCGGGGTTGGTATCAATCTCGCTATTCAGGACGCCGTGGCGGCCGCCAACATTCTCGCTCATGCCATGGCGCGACGCGAGAATGTCGATGAGCTGCTCGTCAAGGTGCAGGAACGCAGAATGCTCCCCGTCAAGGTGATCCAGGCACTCCAGCGCGCCATCCACAAACGCGTGATCGGCAGCGCCCTTGCCAGCCGCGATCCCCGGGCGCCATGGCAGCTCAAGCTGGTCGACGCGGTGCCCCTGCTTCAACGGGTGCCGGCGCGGCTGCTGGGGCTTGGGATCAAGCGCGAGCACATCCGCTCGCCGGCAGCTTGAAGCCCGCTCGCTATGCGAGAGGCCTGGTGCGATGAGCGGCGTTGCTTCGCGTGCGCTTATTTCCAGGCGCCCATTGCGCTTTCGAGATTGGCGCGGATCGCTTCGAAGAACTGCTCGGTCGTCATCCAGGGCTGATCCGGGCCGATCAGGATGGCGAGGTCCTTAGTCATATCGCCCTTCTCGACTGTTTCGATGCACACCTTTTCCAGCGTCTCGGCGAAGCGCGTCACATCCGGCGTGCCGTCGAACTTTCCACGGAATTTCAGGCCGCCGGTCCAAGCAAAGATCGAAGCGATCGGGTTGGTTGAGGTCGACTTGCCCTGCTGATGCATGCGATAGTGCCGGGTGACGGTGCCATGCGCGGCCTCTGCCTCGATCGTCTTGCCGTCGGGCGACATCAGCACCGAGGTCATCAGTCCCAGCGAACCGAAGCCCTGCGCCACCTGATCGGACTGCACGTCACCATCGTAATTTTTGCAGGCCCAGACGAACTTACCGCTCCATTTGAGCGCGGAGGCGACCATGTCATCGATCAGCCGATGTTCGTAGACGATATTGCGCTGCTTGAACTTATCCTTGAACTCGGCGTCGAACACCTCGGCGAACAAATCCTTGAAACGGCCGTCATAGGCTTTGAGGATGGTGTTCTTGGTCGAAAGATAAAGCGGCCAGCCGCGATCGAGCGCGTAGTTCATGCTGGCGCGCGCAAAATCGCGGATCGATTCGTCGAGATTGTACATGCCCATCGCCACGCCCGAAGAGGGGAAGTTGAACACTTCCTCTTCGATCTGCTGGCCATCCTCGCCCGTCCAGACCATCTTGAGCTTGCCTGGGCCGGGAATGCGGAAGTCCGTCGCACGATATTGATCGCCGAATGCATGACGCCCGACGACGATGGGATCCGTCCAGCCGGGGATCAGGCGCGGAACGTTGCGAATGACGATAGGCTCGCGGAAGACGACGCCGCCGAGGATGTTCCGGATCGTCCCGTTCGGCGATTTCCACATTTTCTTCAGGTTGAATTCTTCGACGCGGGCTTCATCCGGCGTGATCGTCGCGCATTTTACGCCGACACCATATTTTTGGATGGCGCGGGCGCTATCGACCGTGACTTGATCCTCCGTCTCGTCACGCTTCTCGATGCCAAGGTCATAATAATCCAGGTCGATGTCCAGATAAGGCAGGATCAGCCGTTCGCGAATCCATTGCCAGATGATGCGCGTCATCTCGTCACCATCGATCTCGACAACCGGGGTTTTGACCTTGATCTTTGCCATGCAGGAACTTTCCTTGAGGGAGGAGATTGCCGGGCGCCTTAAGGCCTCGCACGCGATCGATCAACCATAGCTTCCCAGCGAACCGAAGTCACAGCGCGGAAAAAAGATTTACCAGTTTCGAGCGAACCTCTTACAACGTGCGCCATGAACAGTCAGACTGATTTAGGCGGCCATGTCGCAGCGGTGCGGTGGCGCTTTCCCGCCGTCCATCCCGAAGGCCGCAAATATGTCGTCATCGCCGCTGTGATCGCGCTGCTGTTGATGCTCTTGAAGTTCTCATGGCTCGCCTGGCCAATGATTGGCGTCACGATCTGGGTGGCGGCGTTCTTTCGCGATCCAATAAGAACCACCCCGCGCGGAGCGGGGCTGATCGTCGCACCCGCCGACGGCCTCATCACGATGATCGTTTCCGTGCCTCCGCCTGCTGAAATGGCGGGGGAAGAGGCGTTAGGAACAGCCCTGATGACGCGCGTTTCGATCTTCATGAGCGTGTTCGACGTGCATATCAATCGCACCCCCATTCCCGGATTGGTCAAGCGCGTCGTGTATATTTCGGGCAAGTTCCTCAACGCCGATCTCGACAAGGCAAGCGAAGAGAATGAACGCCAGCATATCGTGGTGGAGGGGCATGATGGCGTGCGGATCGGCTTTACCCAGATTGCGGGATTGGTGGCGCGCCGGATCGTGCCGTTCGTCAAAACGGGCGACATCGTGGCCCCCGGCCAGCGCGTCGGCCTGATCCGCTTCGGCAGCCGGGTCGATGTCTATCTGCCTGAAGGGACGGCGCCGATGGTTGCCCTCGGCCAGCGCGCGATCGCGGGCGAGACGATCCTGGGGCGAATTGGCGTGGCCGAGCGGCTCGATAGCGTCTCTGCATGACGGTACCCTCGCAGCGCCGCCTGACGCGCGGCATTCCACTGCGCGCATTGGCGCCGAATGCCGTGACTGCCTTGGCGCTCTGCTTCGGGCTGACAGGCGTGCGATTTGCGATTTCGGGGGCGTGGGAGCAGGCCGTGCTTTGCGTGCTGCTCGCCGGGGTGCTCGATGGGCTCGATGGCAGAATAGCGCGATTGCTCAAGGGCGAAAGCCGGTTCGGGGCGGAGTTGGACTCCTTGTCCGACGTGATTGCATTCGGGGTATCCCCAGCGATCATCATCTATCTTTGGTCGCTGAAAGAAGTGCCGCAATTCGGCTGGATCTTCGCGCTTGCGCAGGCGGTGTGCTGTGCGCTCAGGCTCGCACGGTTCAACGCCAATATCGATGCCGAGGAACAGCCCCATAAATCCGCCGGCTTTCTAACCGGCGCTCCGGCGCCAGCCGGTGCCGGACTGGTGTTGCTTCCAGTCTATCTCTGGCTTTGGACGGGGCTGGATGCATTCCGGCAAAGCTGGATCGTCGCCCCCTGGACTGCGCTGATCGCATTGCTCATGATTTCGAACCTGGCGACCTTCAGTTGGAGCGCGCTGAGGCTGAGACGCGGGATTCGCCTCTGGGTACTGCTCGCGGTGGCATTGCTCGGCACGGCCCTGATCAGTGCGCCCTGGATAACGCTCAGCCTCGCCTGCGTGCTTTATCTCGTGGGTATACCGCTCAGCGTCCGCGCTTATTCACGCGTCAGGCAGCAAGCCGCCGCTCGGGCCCAGTCCGCGTTAATTTAATCACCCTGGCGCGGCTGATCGGCCGTGCGGCAACCGGCAGAGGCGCCAACGCCGAGGCAGGTGCGATGCCGAGCGCCTGGACAATCTCGTCCCGATATTCCGCCCATGTCCGCACGATGACCGCAGCCGATAATGCCAGCACTCCGGCGAAATAGACGAACGTCAGAAGATGCAGCATTTCCGGGCCTCCTTACGGGAACGACGAACCGTTTGCAGAACGCATGTTCAAACATTGTTCCGCTCTTCCAGTTCCATATGTTCTTATTATGTTCTCGCGTCAAGGGGCCTTAGCAGGCTGAACTGCTTGATTATCGCGACGAGGGCCGCTAGGGCGCGGCCATTCCACATGTGGAGCGCACATCCCGGTGCCAGGCGTAAGCCCGGTCCTTGCTCCGCAGAGGTGTAACCGGAAGGAGAAAGATCATGGCGGCACCTGTCGTCACTATGCAGCAATTGCTTGATGCCGGAGCCCACTTCGGCCACCAGACCCATCGTTGGAACCCCAAGATGAAGCCGTATATTTTCGGCGACCGTAACGGGGTGCACATCATCGACCTGTCGCAGACGGTGCCGCTGTTCGCGCGTGCGCTCGATTTCGTGCAGCAGACGGTTGCCCGCGGCGGCAAGGTTCTGTTTGTCGGTACGAAGCGCCAGGCGCAGGAGCCGATCGCCGATGCCGCGCGCCGCTCGGGCCAGCATTTCGTCAATCACCGGTGGCTGGGCGGCATGCTCACCAACTGGAAGACGATCTCGCAATCGATCCGTCGCTTCAAGAATCTCGAGGAGCAGCTGGCCGGCGATACGCATGGCTTCACCAAGAAAGAAGTGCTGCAACTGACCCGTGAGCGCGACAAGTTCGAGCTTTCGTTGGGCGGCATTCGCGACATGGGCGGCATTCCCGACGTCATGTTCGTGATTGACGCCAACAAGGAAGAGCTGGCGATCAAGGAAGCCAACACGCTCGGCATCCCGGTCGTCGCCATCCTCGATTCGAACGTATCACCCGAAGGAATCGCATTTCCGGTGCCCGGCAATGACGATGCGGCGCGCGCCATCCGCCTTTATTGCGACGCGATTGCCGATGCCGTGCTCGCCGGCCGCCAGGGCGGACGCGCTGCCCGCGGCGAGGATATCGGCGCTTCCGTGGATGCGCCTGTCGAGGAAGCGCTGAGCGCGTAATATATTTGTCGCCATTCTCGCGGATGCAGGACGCCGGTTGCGATTTGATCGCTGGATTCCGTCTCCGTGAGAGCGACGCGTGATTGAAATAGAAAGGACATGACATGGCGGAGATTACCGCTGCGGCCGTGAAGGACCTGCGCGAACGCTCGGGCGCCGGCATGATGGATTGCAAGAAGGCGCTGACCGAAGCGGGCGGCGATATGGAAGCGGCCGTCGATTGGCTGCGCGCCAAGGGCCTCGCGACCGCCGCCAAGAAGTCGAGCCGTACTGCGGCCGAAGGCTTGGTGGGGGTTGCCGTTTCCGGCACGAAGGGTGCGGCGGTCGAGGTCAATGCCGAGACCGACTTCGTTGCCAAGAACGAGCAGTTCCAGGAATTCGTTCGCAACGTCACCCAGCTTGCGCTCGAGACCGCGAACGATATCGAAGCACTCGCCAGCGCCGGCTACCCTGGCGGCGGCACCGTGAGCGAGAAGCTCACCAGCAACATCGCGACGATCGGCGAGAACCAGAATCTGCGCCGCATGAAGGTGATCGAAGTCGCCGAGGGCACGGTTGTTCCCTACGTCCATAACGCGGCTGCGCCGGGCCTGGGAAAGATTGGCGTGCTTGTCGCGCTTGAAGGCAATGCGCCCAAGGATAAGCTCGACGCGCTCGGCAAGCAGCTTGCCATGCACATCGCCGCTGCTTTCCCGCAGGCGCTGACCGAGGATGCGCTCGATCCCGCGCTGATCGAGCGCGAGCGCGCTATCGCTCAGGAAAAGGCTGCTGAATCGGGTAAGCCCGCCGAGATCATCGGCAAGATGGTGGAAGGTTCGGTTGCAAAGTTCCGCAAGGAGAATGCGCTCCTCAGCCAGATTTTCGTGATCGACAACAAGACGAAGATTGCAGACGTCGTCGCGCAGGCGGCGAAGGAAGCCGGCGGCTCGATCACGCTCAAGGATTATGTTCGCTTCCAACTCGGCGAAGGCATCGAGCGCGAGGTGAGCGATTTCGCCGCAGAAGTGGCGGCGGCTGCGGGCGTTCCGGCCTAAAAACAATCCGATCGACGTGCTTGGCAGCGGCGCGCGCCGTCACTAAGGTGCGCGCCGTTTCGCTTTTCGACCGGGGATTTTTCTACACTCATGGCCCGCCCGCGCTTCAACCGGATTTTGCTCAAGCTCTCGGGCGAGGTGCTCATGGGACAGGGCAGCTTCGGCATCGATCCGGAGACCGTGGCGCGTGTGGCGGGAGAGGTTGCCGAGGCCGCGAAGGATCACGAGCTTTGCCTCGTGGTCGGCGGCGGCAATATCTTTCGTGGGCTCGCCGCGGCTGCCAAGGGGTTCGACCGGACGAGCGCTGACTATATGGGCATGCTGGCGACCGTGATGAACGCGCTTGCGGTTCAGAACGCGCTTGAGCAGATCGGCGTCGATACCCGCGTTCAATCCGCAATCCCGATGAACACGGTCTGCGAACCTTTCATTCGACGCCGCGCCGAGCGTCATCTCCAAAAAGGGCGGATCGTGATATTCGCCGCGGGCACCGGCAATCCCTTCTTCACGACCGATAGCGCGGCCGCCCTGCGTGCGGCCGAGATGAATTGCGATGCTCTGTTCAAGGGAACCAGCGTCGACGGCGTCTATAATGCCGACCCGAAGAAGGTGCCGGGCGCCACACGCTATGAAGCCGTTAGCTTCAACCGCGTGCTTTCGGACGATCTCAAGGTGATGGACGCGAGTGCGGTGGCCTTGTGCCGGGACAATAATATCCCGATAGTCGTGTTTAACATTCGCGAGCAGGGCATGCTGGCGCAGGTGCTGAAAGGCGAGGGCACTGCTACAATCGTGAGCAATAGAGGGGAATAAGCGATGCCCGCCTATGACAAGGCCGATCTTGAACGCCGCATGCAAGGTGCAGTGGATTCGCTGAAGCATGACCTGGGGGGCCTTCGCACCGGCCGCGCAAGCGCCAGTTTGCTCGATCCCGTGACGGTCGAAGTCTATGGCGCGCACATGCCAATCAATCAGGTGGCCACCGTCAACGCGCCGGAGCCGCGCATGATTTCGGTGCAGGTGTGGGACAAATCGAACGTCGGTCCGGTGGACAAGGCGATCCGTTCTGCCGGGCTTGGGCTTAACCCGATCGTCGACGGCCAGACGTTGCGCCTACCCATTCCGGATCTTACGGAGGAACGGCGCAAGGAATTGGCCAAGCTCGTCGGCCAATATGCGGAGAAGGCGCGCGTGGCGGTGCGCAATGTGCGCCGCGACGGCATGGATTCGCTCAAAACCGACGAGAAGAAGGGCGACATCAGCGAGGATGAGCGCAAGCGCCGCGAGGCAGACGTGCAGAAGCTTACCGATGGCACGATCGCCGAGATCGACGGCGCGGCCGCGGCCAAGGAAAAGGAAATCCTGAACAAGTGAGGCAGGTCGCGGTTCATCCGGCTGAAGGTGCGGGCGGGACGAACACCACGGCGCGCCATGTCGCCATCATCATGGACGGCAATGGCCGCTGGGCCAAGGCACGGCATCTGCCGCGGGTCGCAGGACATCGTCGGGGTGCCGAAGCGGTCCGCGCGACCGTTCGCGCCGCAGCCGAGATCGGCCTGGAAGCGCTGACTCTCTACGCGTTTTCATCCGAAAACTGGCGGCGCCCCGAGGACGAGATTACTGATCTCAAGGGCCTGTTGCGCCATTATATCGCGAACGAGCTCGAGGAACTGCATCGAAACGGCATCCGCCTTAGAATTATCGGGGATTATAAGCGGTTCGGTGGTGAACTTGTTAAAATGCTTGAAGATGCCGTGGCGCGAACGGCGAACAATCACCGGATGACGTTGGTGATGGCGCTCAACTACGGCGCTCAGCACGAAATTCTAAGGGCGGTGCAAAGACTCATTGGTGATGGCATTTCTCCCGAAATGCTGGACGAGTCGGCGTTGGAATCGCGGCTGGATACGCACGGTCTGCCGCCGCTCGATCTCCTCATACGCACGTCCGGCGAACGCAGGCTTTCCAATTTCCTTCTTTGGCAGGCGGCTTATGCCGAACTGCTCTTCATCGACACGCTGTGGCCGGATTTTGGGGAAGCCGATCTTCGTGAAGCGCTTGCCGACTTCGATCGGCGCGAGCGCCGCTTCGGTGGCCGTTGATGGATCGGCTGATGCGCTACGGCATCAGTTCGGAGCTGCTCATCCGTACCGTCAGCGGCGCGGTCATGGCCGCGGTGGCAATGCTGGCCATGTGGCTGGGCCGCTGGCCGTTCGGGGTCCTGCTCGTCATCATTGGCGTGCTGATGATCGTGGAGTGGAACCGGCTGACGCGAAATCTCGGCTCCGACTTCAAGCTGCTGGGCATTGCCTATGTCCTGTTCCCGGCTGCCTCGCTGATGATCATTCGCAACGGCCATCACGGCCTATGGACGACCTTCTGGACGTTGGCGATCGTATGGTCGACCGATATCGGCGCTTATTTCAGCGGCCGCTATTTCGGCGGCCCTAAACTTGCGCCGTCGATAAGCCCGGCCAAGACATGGTCGGGCCTCGTCGGTGGTGCCGTCACCGCGGGCGTGGCTGGCCCGATTATCGCCTCTGCCGGCGATCTCCCGCTGCTCTGCTATATATTGGGTGCACCGCTTGGTCTTGTCGCCCAAGGTGGGGATCTGTTCGAAAGTTGGCTGAAGCGGCAGGCTGGCGTGAAGGACAGCGGCTCGATCCTGCCGGGCCATGGCGGCGTATTGGACCGGCTTGATGGCGCCGTTCCGGTTGCAACAATTGTCGGCTTACTGAAGGTTTTCAACGCATTATGAATGCTCGTACGGTCTCGATCTTGGGTGCGACCGGCTCGATCGGCACCTCGACCTTGGATCTCATCGAACGTCATCCCGAGGACTATGAAGTTGTAGCCCTGACCGCGCATCGCGATGTCGATGGACTGGCTGCAGTTGCGCGCCGGACTGGTGCGAAGTTTGCCGCGATTGCCGATCCTTCATTGGCAAAGGCGCTTGCCGAAGCGCTCGCTGGCTCCGGAACGAAGTCCGGCGGAGGATCGCAGGCGATTTCCGATGCAGCAGCGATGGAGAGCGACTGGACGATGTCTGCCATCGTCGGCATTGCGGGGCTGCAGCCAACCATGGCGGCGCTACGGCGCGGCTGCTCGGTCGCTTTGGCCAACAAGGAATCACTGGTCTCGGCGGGAAGCGTGATGACGCGTGCGGCGAGTGCCAGCGGCGCGCGCATGTTGCCCGTGGATTCGGAACATAATGCGATATTCCAATGCTTCGATCATGACGAACCACGCCGGATCGCGAAGATTATCCTGACCGCCAGCGGTGGCCCTTTCCGGACCAAGAGCAAGGCCGAGATGGCGCGAATGACGCCTGCGGAGGCCGTGCGCCATCCGAACTGGTCGATGGGCGCGAAAATTTCAGTCGATTCGGCCACACTCATGAACAAGGGCCTCGAACTGATCGAGGCCCATCATCTTTTCCCGATCGGTGCCGATCGTTTCGAAATTCTCGTCCATCCGCAATCGGTGGTTCATTCGCTGGTGGAATATATTGACGGGTCGGTGCTCGCGCAGCTCGGCACGCCGGATATGCGGACGCCGATCGCACATACACTGGCCTGGCCGGAGCGCATGCAGACGCCCTGCCAGCGCCTGGATCTTGCCGCGATCGGCCGATTGGAATTCGAGGCGCCCGATCCCGAGCGTTTCCCCGCACTTCAGCTTGCGCGTGCCGCGCTCCACGATGGCGGCGCGCGCCCGACCGTTCTCAATGCCGCCAATGAGATAGCCGTCGCGGCTTTCCTCGCGAGCAAGATCGGTTTTCTCGATATCGCCTTCATCGTCGGTAAAGTTCTGGAGCGCTATGACCCGCCGGCACCGGTGTCGCTTGAAGACGTTGTCGCAATTGATACCGATGCCCGCGCGTTTGCGGAGCAGGCGATGGAGGTTCTGGCCGCGTGACACAGTCGCCCGGTTTCCTGATGACGATATTGAGCTTTCTGCTCGTGATCGGACCGCTCGTGTTCTTTCACGAGCTCGGGCACTATCTGGTGGGTCGCTGGTGCGGCGTTAAGGCCGATGTCTTCTCGATCGGCTTCGGGCGCGAGATCTTCGGCTGGACGGATCGGCTCGGCACGCGCTGGAAGGTCGCATGGATGCCGCTGGGCGGCTATGTGAAATTCGCCGGCGACATGAACCCCGCCAGCCAGCCCAGTGAGGAATGGAAAGCGCTTCCACCGCAGGAGCAGGCAAAGACCTTTCAGGCGAAAGCCTTGTGGCAACGGTTCCTGATCGTTCTTGCCGGGCCACTGGCCAATTTCTTGATCGCGATCGGCATCTTCATGGCGTTCTTCGCGGCCTATGGCGAACCCCGCACGCCGACTGTCGTCGCCGCGGTGGCGGAAAAATCAGCTGCCGATCGCGCGGGCATGAAGGCGGGCGATACGATCGTTTCCATCGAGGGGCAGCGCGTCGATCGTTTCGAGGACATCTCGCCGATCGTCAGCATTCGACCCGGTGAGACCTTGGCGCTCGAGGTGCAGCGCGCCGGCAAGCTTCTGCCGATGCAAGTGACGCCTGATGCGGTGACCGAGCGCGACCGGTTCGGCAACGAGTTCCGCAAGGGCTTGCTGGGCATCGTTGCGACCGATCGTGTGATCGTCCCGCTCGCGCCGGGCGAAGTGGTGGGCGCGGCTTTCCGCCACACCGGCGAGATCGTGACGATGATGGTCGATACGCTTGGCCAGGTTCTGACCGGGCGGCGATCGGTGAAAGAGCTGGGCGGGCCGCTCAAGATCGCCCAGTTCTCCGGCCAGCAGGCGACGCTGGGCGCGGCTGCCCTGATCGAATTCATGGCGATGATCTCGATTAACCTGGGATTCATCAACCTTCTTCCAATCCCGCTCCTCGATGGTGGCCATCTCTTTTTCTATGTCCTTGAGGCAGTCCGCCGCCGGCCGATCAGTCCGGTAGTACAGGAATGGGCGTTCCGGTCGGGTTTGGCGCTGCTGTTGGGGCTTATGCTCTTCGTGACGCTCAACGATCTCGGCTCTTTTGGGCTCTGGGATCATCTTGCCGGGTTGATCGCGCGAAGCTGATCGGGCAGGGCATGCGCAAGGCTTTCGGCAAAATGCTGCCGGAGCCGATCCATGGCGAGGGCGGAAGCGGGTGAAAGCACTTATGGTACGGGCTGGCGGCGCGAGGATCGCTGCTATCCTTCTTGCATCCACGATGCTGTCCGCGCCGCTCATTGCGCAGACTCCAGCCGATGTTCCAGCGGTTGCCCCGCCGACCACTGGTGTCGTGAAGTCGATCACGGTCGAGGGCGCGCAGCGGCTCGAGCCCGATACGGTCCGGTCCTACATCGATCTGAAGCCCGGTGATTCCTATAACCGTGAAGCGCTCGATCGCGCGCTGAAGGCGCTGTTCGCTACCGAGCTGTTCGCCGACGTGCAGATCCGCGACAATGCCGGCGCGCTGGTGGTCCAGGTCAAGGAAAACCCGGTCATCAACCGCATCGTGCTGGAAGGCAATAAGCGGCTCAAGGAAGATAAAATCAAGCCGGAGATCAGGCTGGCGCCGCGCCAGATTTTCAGCCGGTCGAAGGTGCGCGCGGACGTTGCGCGGATCATCGAGCTCTATCGCCGGCAGGGTCGTTTTGCCGCGACGGTCGAGCCGAAGATGGTCATGCTTGACCAAAACCGTGTCGACGTCGTGTTCGAGATCACCGAGGGGCCGAAGTCAAAGGTCCGCAAGATCAACATCATCGGCAACAAGAAGTTTTCCGATGGCCGGCTTCGCGGGGAAATGGCGACCAAGCAGTCCGGCCTCACCAAGATCTTTTCATCGGGTACCAGCTACGATCCTGACCGGCTGGCCTATGACCAGCAGAAGCTCCGCCAATTCTATCTGACCAATGGCTATGCCGATTTCCGGGTGATCTCGGCGGTGGCGGAACTCACCCCGGACAAGCATGATTTCATCATCACCTATGTGGTGGAAGAAGGGGAGCGCTATCATTTCGGCGACATCAACGTCGAAAGCGATATCCGCGATCTCAAGCCGGAAACGCTCAGGCCGCTCATCAAGATGCGGAAAGGCCAATGGTATAACGCGAAGCAAGTCGAGGATACGGTCGATACGCTGAGCGAGACCGCGGGTCTGATGGGTTATGCGTTCGCCGATATCCAGCCGCAGTTCAATCGCGACAAAGATGCCCGCACGATGAGCGTGACCTTCAAGGTTGCGGATGCGCCGCGCGTCTATGTCGAGCGGATCGACATCAACGGCAATACGCATAC
>Ga0207695_10002340_pt1 | contig 28186 bp, 25 predicted proteins | sample KBSC54metaG_FD_184354 | JGI IMG/M metagenome (GOLD analysis project Ga0207695, IMG submission 184354) | Corn rhizosphere microbial communities from Kellogg Biological Station, Michigan, USA - KBS C5-4 metaG (SPAdes) (version 2) | ecosystem: Host-associated > Plants > Roots > Rhizosphere > Soil...
CTGGAGCGTGTGGAAGAGGTCCATGCCCGCCTGGGGCAGATGTTGCGCGCGGCCGGGGCCGCAATCGATGGCATCTACTATTGCCCGCACCGCCCCGAAGACGGCTGTGAGTGCCGCAAGCCCAAGGCGCGGCTGGCACTGCAGGCCGCCTCCGAGCTCGGCTTCGAGCCCGCCGCCGCGGTGGTCATCGGTGACAAGAGCAGCGATATCGAGCTGGGCAGAAACCTGGGAGCGACCACCATGCTGATCTCCGCCAGCGGTCGTACGAGCGATGACAAGCCGGTTGCTCCTGATTACGTGGTTCGCGACCTGCTCGAAGCGGCCCGGCTCCTCGAGACTCCCGCCGCACAGCTGCGGCGCGGTGCCCGGCAAGGGAACTAGACTCACATGTACGTCGTAACCGGCGGTGCTGGATTCATCGGCTCCAACCTCGTGGCAGAGCTGTCCGGCCGCGGCGCCGAGGTGGTCGTGTGCGATTGGCTGCGCAACGACGAGCGCTGGCGCAACCTGGCCCGGCACGAGATTGTCGATCTGATTGCCCCCGAGGCGCTGCTCGGCTGGCTGGACGCGCACGGTGGCAAAGTCGATGCCGTCGTTCACATGGGCGCAATCAGCTCCACGACGGCAACGGACGTCGATCTGATCGTGCGCGATAACGTGCGCTCGACGTTGGATCTGCTGCAATGGTGCACCCACGCCGGCAAGCGCCTCATCTACGCCTCCTCGGCCGCTACCTATGGCGATGGCAGCGCGGGGTTCGACGACGATCCGGCTTGTGAGGCGTTGGGCAGGTTGCGGCCGCTGAATGCGTATGGGTGGAGCAAGCACTTTGTCGATCGGCGTGTTGGGCGGCTTGCGCGCGAGGGCCTGCCGCTTCCGCCGCAGTGGGTGGGACTGAAGTTCTTCAACGTCTACGGCCCCAACGAGTATCACAAGGGCAGCATGCGTAGCGTGATCGCACAGAACTTCCCGGCCGTGCAGCGGGGTGAAGCCGTGCGCCTGTTTCGCAGCCGCCGCCCGGACTATGCCGATGGCGGCCAGGTCCGCGACTTCATTTACGTCAAGGATTGCGTGGCGGTGATCTCCTGGCTGCTTGCGAATCCCGCGGTCTGCGGATTGTTCAACGTCGGAACGGGGCTGGCCCGCAGCTGGCTCGATCTGGCGAATGCGCTGTTCAGCGCCGCGCATCGTCCGCCGCGCATCGAGTTCATCGACATGCCGCCGCAGCTGGTGGAGAAATACCAGTACTTCACCCAGGCGCGCGTGGAGAGATTGCGTGCCGCCGGCTATCGCGAGCCATTCACTTCCCTCGAACAGGGTGTCGCAGACTACGTCCGGCAGTACCTGGCCCAGAGCGATCCGTATCGATGACCCACGCGGGGCGATGGCAGCTTGCAGGGGCCAGGCGCGTACCGGGATGCGGCGGTGGAGCGGGCGGCTAGCCCGTGGCTGACTCGCGCCAGACCCGCTGGCAGCGTTGCGCGACCCGCTGCGGTGAGGAAGTGGTGATGTCGATTGCGAGATCCGCAGCCTTGAGCGGTCCGTAGAGCGAAGGATCGGTCGCCTGGAACAGGGCCACCGTCGGCACCGATGTGGAGCTCGCCAGGTGCATGGGGCCAGTGTCAGCCGAGATGAACATGCGCGTAGCCCCCATCGCCGCGGTCAGAGCGCGGGTCGAGGGGAACTGCAGAGTCGCAAAGCTCGGGCTGGTGGGAGCGGTACGCGGCGGCAGAAATTCCACGGGCACGGCATCGGGCTGCAACTCCAGGAACGACTTCCAGAACTCCAGCCACCACGAGCGGGGAATGGTCTTCGTGGCCGTCGCGTGGGCGAAGAACCCGAATGCCCGCTTCGTGTCGGTCGTGCCCGCGATGCGACTCAGCGCACCGGCCACGGCTGACCGCCCGGCTTCCTGCTCTTGCGGGCGCAGGCATAGTGAGAGCTGCAGGCCGTGCGGATCGAACGGCACATCGAACGCGCGCGATAGCAGGTAGACCGGCTGCAGCCCCTGATGCATGGCCTGGGTCTCCGGAACGGCATGGGTCAGGGGCGCCCACTGGGAGCCGGAAGTGAAGCCGACGCGATAGCGTGCACGGCAGATCGAAAGCGCAATGCGTCCGTTGGTGGATTCCGGCACGGGATCGATGACGAGGTCATAGCGCCGTGCACGCAATTTGCAAAGTGCACCGATATACCCGCTGACGAGGCGCGCGCCCTTGTGGGGGAAGGTGATGACGTCACGCATTCCCGGGAGGCTCTGCAGCAACTCGTGCGCCTGCGAATAGGAAGTGGCGACGTCGATCGAAGCCTGCGGCAGGATCTGGTGAATCCGCTGCAGCAACGGAGTAAGGAACAGCGTGTTGCCGATGCGGCCGTTGATGCGGATGACGAGTACGGTGGAAATCTCCCCCGGATCGAGACGCCCGGTCGAGGTCCGCGGACCCGTGACTCGCGCGAGCACCCGTCCCATGCGCAGCCGCGCCTTGCGACGCAGAGACTTGAGGGTCTCGCGAACGCGCAAGGCGACCCTGCGCAGGCCGCCAACCCGGGTCGCCGCCTGCGTGCGAGACGGCGGCGCAGCTTGATCGGACTGGCGAATGCGGGAGTTCCTCTGGGCCTGTTCGCCGGGGACGCCCGGCGGCGCGCGGATACTCTCAGCTTGCTCCCTGCATTTCAATCGTGATAACGCCCGGTAGGGCGGCCCCGGAGGGGCGAGGCGCGTGAGCGCCGAGTAATCCATGCGCGCCGGCACTGCCGGATCGCGCGGAGCGCGAGCGACGCGGCTCACTTTGCGTTGCAAAGGACTTGACAGTGCACCGAACATGCCGGTAGCGTGGCTTGCGACAGTCAAGGGAGCCCGCATGCGGTCCGCAAATACCGTCCAGATCGAGTCTCACGCGGCCGCCACGTTGCGCTACATTCGCGCTTCGATGGACGGCGCGGCCTCCGTGGCCGTACCCGGATCCGCGGGGATCGCCATGGGCAGCGTAGGTCTGCTCGCGACGGCGCTGTCGTACGTCCCGAGCCTGCACGAGCACTGGTTCGGCATCTGGCTGGTCGCCGCCGTGGTCGCCGCCGGCGTGGGCCTGCCGTTGATCACGCAGCCGGCCTCGCTGCGGGGCCTGACCCTCTCCGGTACTCCGGTGCGAAAGTTTGCGTTGTGCCTGTTACCGTCTCTGTTCGGCGGAGTCGTCATGACGGGGGTGCACTGGAGCTCGGGCAACCTGCACGCGATACCCGGAACCTGGCTGCTCCTCTACGGTTGCGCACTGATCTCCGCCAGTGTCGCCACGACGCGCACCATCGCGATCATGGGAGCATCGTTCGTCGTGCTGGGCGTGCTCGCATTGCTGCTCGGGAGCGAGGCGCAGGTGCTCATGCTGGGCGCGGGGTTCGGAGGTCTGCACATTCTGTTTGGCCTGCTGATTGGAAGAAAGACACGTGACTGCGAAATCTAGAGCGCGCGCCGCGGTCGAGACTGCGGCGCGCAGGCGGCCGAAGCTGGCGCCGGTGCCGACACCGCCGCGCGAAACCAGCGATGCCGCGTTCGATCGCCTCGTCTACGAGCGTGTGCGCCTGGGGATCATGAGCGCACTGGCGGTCCGCGAGGAGCTGACCTTCAACGAGCTGAAAGCGCTGTTCGAAGTCAGCGACGGCAATCTGAGCGCGCATGCGCGCAAGCTCGAGGAAGCGAAGTACCTCACCTGCACGAAGTCCTTCGAGGAGCGGCGCCCCAAGTCGGTCTACCGCCTGACGTCGCTGGGCAGGAGCGCGCTCAACCGCTACCTCGATCATGTCGAGGCGGTGATCAAGGCGACGCGCGGCGGCTAGCTTTTTTTTGCCCATCAACTTTGTATCACAGAGTGAATCGACGATGCATATCGCGATCATCATGGACGGTAACGGCCGTTGGGCGGCGCGGCGCAACCTGCCGCGCAGCGCCGGGCACCGCGCCGGAGCGAAGACGGTCGATGCCATAGTGACGGCGGCGGCACGCCGCGGCGTCGACACACTCACTCTGTATGCCTTTTCCGCTGCCAACTGGCAGCGGCCGACGGCAGAAGTGCGTACCCTGTTCGCGCTGCTGCGGCGCCAACTGCTGACGCAGACGCGCCGCTGTCTGGAGCATTCGATCCGTCTGAATGTGATCGGCAGGCGCGATCGGATCGGGTCCGCGCTCGTGCGCGTGATCGAGCACAGTGAGCGCGCCACGGAGCACTGTGCCGGGATGCAGTTGCGTATCGCTGTTGACTATTCGGCGCAACATGCCCTGCTCGAGGCTTGCCGCGCCCTGCAGGGACGAGCCGGGGTCGACCCTGCACGGTTTGCGGCGCAGCTCGGCGCGGTCGATCACTCCATCGGGCCGGCCTCGCCGGTGGATCTGTTGATACGCACCGGCGGTGAGCAGCGCCTGAGCGACTTCCTGCTGTGGGAGTGCGCCTACGCGGAGCTGTGTTTCCTCGAATGTCTGTGGCCGGACTTCGATGTCGGTCAATTCGACGCGGCACTGGCGGAGTTCGCGCGCCGCGACCGGCGCTTCGGCCGGATCATCGAGCCCGTCCGGGTGGCGGGGTCGGGCTAGCTCGACACACCTGCTGCGCGCCGGCGCCTGAGGGTCAGGATGCAGGCGATCTCGCGCACCGTTCGATCGCCGCGCAGGCGAGGTCTTTTATCAGGCGGCATACGGCCTCACCGTCGCGCCCGGCGCGCGCCAGCTCAGCGAATACCGCGAAGCTCGTCAGCACGAACAACACGTCCACCAGCTCCGCGAGCGCCTGCGAAGATGTGCCACGCAACGCCTCCATGCGTCCGATGAGGACGGTCAGAGCCCGGCGGCGCCGCTCGTTGCGCGCCAGAAAGCTCTCGCTCAGTTCCTTGTCCGAAGCGGCCGCGCCGACCAGGCAGGCGATCATGGAGTGCTCATTGCTCCAGAACTCACAGAACAACCCGATGAGCTGCTCGAGACCGGCTCGCGCGTCGGGCCCCGCCATGATCTGCGCCATGCGATGCATGCCGCCGCGCCGGGCACGCTCGTCGAAGAGCGCCTCGAACAGCCCGCGGCGCGAGCCGAACTGGTTGTAGACCGTGAGTCGCGAGACTCCTGCGGCGCGCGCCACGGAATCGAGTGACATCGAACGCGGTCCTGCCTTGGACTTCATCAGCTTGACCGCAGCACGCACCAGGCGCTGGCGCGTGCGCTCGGCGGTGGCTGCGCGCTTGGGGCTGGCGTAGGCGCGGGGGGTCATGTCTGCTGCCTTGCGAGCGGCTCCGATATTAGGTATACATAGTGTATATCGAATTCGGGAGGGAGCTCGATGGCGTACTGGGTCATGTTGTTGCTGGTTCTGCATGTGCTGCCCGGAGTGTTCTGGGCCGGCTCGACGTTCGTTCTGGCGCGCTCCGGAGGCGCGGGAGCGGACGGGATGTTTCGCTCGCAGATGGGCGCGGCGACGCTCACCGTTCTCGCCGGCATCGGCCTGATGGTGCTGCTGCACCGCGGTGCCCAGGGACCCATGGAACACACGTTGGCCCTTGGGGCGGTGTGCGCGCTCGCGGCCGCGGGCGTGCAGGGAGCTTTGCGCCGCAGATCACCGGCGTCGGCGCAGCGGATCGCCGCGGGGTTGCTTGCGATCACGATCGTGTGCATGGTCATCGCGAGATACACTTGACCCTCACGTTGCGGCAGGGCCCAGACTGCGATTCTCATGAAGCAGCGCCCGATTTGCCAGATCACAGAAGCCGCCCGGCTCGCCGGGGTGTCGGTGCGTACGTTGCACCATTACGACGAGATTGGACTGCTGGTCCCGAAGCGGCGCTCGGCCGCGGGCTACCGGCTCTATGACCGCGAGGATCTGCTGCGGCTGCAGCAGATCCTCATCGGCCGCGAGCTGGGCTTGTCCTTGCAGGAGATCGGCCGGTCGCTCGATGAGCCGGGGTTCGATCTCGCACAGGCTCTACGTTCTCAGAGGCAGCAGCTGCAGGGGCGTGCGGAGCGCACGGCGGCGATGCTTCGGTCGGTGGACGCTGCTCTGGCCATTCTGGATGCCGAGAGAGGAGGCAGCGTGGACACGAAAGCTCTGTTCGACGGTTTCGATCCGTCCAGGTACGAGGAGGAGGTGCGCCAGCGCTGGGGCGATACCGACGCCTGCAAGGAGTCTGCCCATCGTACGAGCCGCTACACCGAAGAGGACTGGAAGCGGCTCGAGTCGGAGCAGGAGCGGATCTACAACGATGCGGCGACCGCCATGAATGCCGGCACGCCGCCGGAGGATCCGGCGGCCATGAGCGTAGCCGAGCGCCATCGCCTGCTGCTCGATCGTTGGTTCTACCCCTGCAGCAAGGCAATGCATCGCGGTCTCGCCGACATGTACGAGGCGGACGCCCGTTTCGCGCATAACATCGATCGGCATGGCAAGGGACTGACACCGTTCCTGGTGGCCGCGATCCGCGCGAACGCGGCATTGAAGGACGCGGGCCCCTAGCTAGGCGCTCAGCCGGCACACCAGCAGTACCTCATCGACGCCGTCCGTGGGAATCATCCCCGGAGTGAGCTGCAGTTGCTTCTGGAACCGCAATCCCAGGGGCATGAAAATGCGGTTGTACCACCACATGGCGTGCTCGCGCCGATGCGTGAGCCACCACATGCCCATCTCCAGGAGGAAGGAGGATCGGGGCTGCATTCCGAACTGAGCGCTGTGCTCGATGACGAGGTGGTGCCGGCCGAGCTTCTCGAGCAGCGACGGTGGCTCATAACGTCGCTTGTGGCCTACGAAGTCATCGAAGGCGTTCCACAGTACCGGGTGCAGCGGCGTGGAGATCAACAGCAGTCCGCCGGGGCGTGCAACGCGCACCAGCTCCGAAAGCGCCCCATCGTCGTTCTCGACGTGCTCGATAATGTCCAACGCGCACACCAGGTCGAACATGCTGTCGGCGAATGGCAGCGAGGTTACTTCGCCGACAGCGACCTGGCCGCCGCGGTCGCGCAGCTTGGCGAGCGCCGGCGCGCTGATGTCGATGAACTGCGTCCCCTCGATGGGGAGCCGGGGCCTGAGTCCCGGGGCGACCTCGAGCCGCCGTTCGCACCCGGACGCGAGGGTGCGTACGAACGGCCAGGTGTTGAACCGCTCCGGCTCCACCAGCAGCGAGTCGGACCACAGCGAGTCGTAATAGCGGCGATTCGCGGCGAGGAGATCGCGCTCGGGACGGCCCTGCGAGGGTGCTGGCGACATCCCCGCCACTGTAACACCGACAGGACCAGGCCTGCCGATCCCGAGCGCAAGCTGTGCCGTCAGCGCCAGTGTCAGGCGCCTTGGCGATTGGGATCGCGCCACGCGCGCTCGACATGCTCTTCGGGGGCTCGCGGAAGGCGATGGAGATGATGCGCTGGCCCTCGGCGAGCCGTTTGCCGGTGATCGATGCGGAAGATCTGCTCCTCCGCGAACAGCCCGGGAAGCAGCTTGCGGCGCGCCAGATCGCCCGTGGCGCCCACGAGCACGATGACATGCGGAGATTGCGGCCCCACACTTGCTGGAATCTTCGACACGACGCCTCCCTCTTGCCGTATGCTCGGAACAGCCGGGGGGAGAATAACAAGTGATCGTGAACAAGTGATCGTGAACAAACGCGACACGGGCCTGGTGCGGGCGCTCGGCGCGTGGGCATTGGCTGCCGCCATCATCAACATGACGGTCGGCTCGGCCATATTCACCGTCCCAGCCGAGCTCGCCGCATCCCTGGGTCCTTTTGCCCCGTTCGCATTCCTGATCTGCGCCGTGAGCGTCGGGTGTGTCGCTATCTGCTTTGCGGAGGGTGGAACGCGCATACCGACCAGCGGCGGCCCCTATGGATACATCGAGGCCGCATTCGGCCCGTTCGCGGGGGCTGTCATGGGCACGATCTATTGGCTGGGGAATGTGCTCGCCAACGGTGCGGTGGCGGCCGCTCTGGCTGACCTGGTGGTGAGCCCGTTGCCGCCGCGCGTTGCCGCGCCCGTGCATGCGGCGCTCATCATCGGAGTCCTCGGCACCGTCGCACTCGTCAACGTCAGGGGTGCTGCGCGCGCCGCGAAGCTCGTAGCCGCGACGACGGTGTTGAAGTTGACTCCACTCGTGGTTTTTGTAGTTGCCGGCGCATTTGCGCTCCACCAGGCCAACTTCGCTCCGGTAACGGAGCCGAACATCGGAGGGCTGGGTCGCGCGCTGATCCTGGCGGTGTTTGCACTAATGGGTGTGGAGACCCCGCTTGCTGCGAGCGGTGAGGTCAAGCGTCCTTCCCGCAACATTCCGCGTGCCATTCTCATCGCGATGGCTGCGGTAGCGCTGTTGTATATCGCCATACAGGCGATTGCACAGGGAATACTGGGGCCTGCGCTGGCGCATTCGCAGGCGCCGCTGTCGGATGCGATGGGACGTATTCATCCGCTTCTGCGGTTGCTCATGCTGGCATGCGGCGCGTTGTCGATGTTCGGCTGGCTCTCCAGCGATGTGCTGGGAAGTCCGCGCATCGTTTTTGCATTCGCGCGGGATGGTCTGCTGCCTCGCTTTCTCGGGCGGGTTCACGGGCGCTATCACACGCCCTACGTCGCGATTCTCTGCTACGCCGCGTTAGCGATGGGACTGGCGCTCACCGGGAAGTTCGCGGAGCTCGCGGTGCTCTCGACCCTGACCGGCGCCGTGCTGTACATCGCGGTTTGCCTGGCTGCCTGGGTGCTCTCGCGGCGTCGTGTCGCCGTTGGAAACGAGCCGCTGAACTTCCGCTGGTTGGGGGCCGCAGCCGTGATTGGCGTCACCGGCATGATTCTGTTGATCGCGATGGCCAGTCGGGAGGAGATCTTCGGCTTGTTGGGTATGATGGCAGCGGTCGCGCTCGTCTATGGATTGGCGCGCTGGCGCTCCCGCGAGCAGGTCGCGGCGTGAGGGCTCGAGCTCACTGATTCATCTGCGCCATTTTGTCCGTTGGTTTCACACGGATCTCGAACAGGTGCGGCCAATTCTTTCCGGTGACGAACAGGCGATCGTTCTGCGCGTCGTAGGCAATGCCGTTGAGCACGTCGGTCTGCCCCGGGGTGCGCTCGGACAGCGCGAGCAGGCCTGACAGATCGATCAAGCCCAGAACTTGCCCCGTACCGGGGTCGATGCGGGCCAGCCAGTCCGTCTGCCAGACGTTGGCGAAGATCTCGCCCTTGACGTACTCCAGCTCGTTCAGCTGTGTGATCGGCCGCCCGTCCAGAGTGACGTGCAGCCGGCCGGTCTCGTGAAGCGTCGCGGGATCGAGGAAGCGCAGATCGGCGGTACCGTCGCTCATGATCAGGCGCTTGCCGTCCTGTGTCAGCGCCCAGCCTTCCCCCTCGTAGTGAAAGCGCCTGCGCAGCTCGAGCGTCGCCAGATCGAACACGAAACCGACGTGCGACTTCCAGGTGAGGCTGATCAGCTGGTGATCCCAGACCACGATGCCCTCCCCGAAGTACTGCGCAGCAATGCCGATCTTCTGCAGGACCCGGCCGCTTTCCAGCTGAACCTTGCGGATCGAGGAGTGCCCCTCGAGCCCGGTGCTCTCGTACAGAACACCGTTCAGATAAAGGAGCCCTTCGGTGAAGGCATGCACGTCGTGTGGGTACGTATGAACGACTTCATACGTGTACACAGGCACGGCCGCCCGGCTCATGGCGGAAGCAGCCAGTGCCAGGAGCGACGCCGCCAGAGCGCCGGAGAATCTCATCAGTGATGATGACCACCTGGGCCGTGCACGTGACCGTGCTCGAGCTCCTCTTCGGTGGCCTCGCGGACATCGGTCACTTCGATGTCGAAATTGAGCGCCTGTCCGGCGAGGGGGTGGTTCCCGTCGAGCGTGACCATGTCGCCCAGGATGTGCGTGACGGTGACCGCGCGCGCCCCGTGTTCCGTCTGGGCATGGAGGCGCATTCCGACCTTGAGGTTGGAGATGCCCTTCAGGGTGCGGCGCGGAATTTTTTGCACCAGCTCCTTGTCGTACTCGCCATAGCCGTCCGCCGGCTCCACTTTCACGTGCAGCTTGTCGCCCGGATTCTTGCCCGCCAGCGCACGCTCCAGTCCTGCGACGAGGTTGCCATGCCCGTGCAGGTAGGTGAGGGCATCGCCGCCGGCGGAGCTGTCGATGGTCTCGCCGGCATCGTCCTTGAGGGTGTAGTGGATGGAGACCACGGAGTTCTGGGCAATGGGCATGGTGGAGATATCCTATCGGTCACGCGCGGACCGCTGAATTGTGCGATTGTACCGCAGCAACACCGGCAAATGAGGCGGGAAGAACATGATGGAATACCGGCAATTCGGCGGGTCCGGGCTGCGCGTCCCGGTGCTGAGCTTCGGCACCGCCACCTTCGGCGGAGTGGGCGACTTCTTCAAGCAATGGGGCACCACGCAGGCCGCCGGAGCGAAGCGGCTGGTCGATATCTGCCTCGACTCGGGTCTGCACTGCTTCGATACCGCCAACGTGTATTCCGCCGGCAAGGCCGAAGAGGTCCTCGGGGTGGCGATCGCCGGCCGCCGCGACCGGGTCCTCGTGTCGACCAAGGCCACGTTCCCCATGGGGCCCGGACCTAACGATTCCGGCTCCTCCCGCCAGGCGCTCATCGCGGCCGTAGAGGGGAGCCTGCGGCGCCTCGGCACCGACTACATCGACATCTACTACATGCATGGCTTCGATGCCACGACCCCGGTGTACGAGACGCTCAGCGCGCTGGACGAGCTGACACGCAGCGGCAAGATACGTTACATCGGCTGCTCCAACTTCTCCGGCTGGCACCTGATGAAGTCGCTGTCGGTGTCCGAGCGCTATGGGTGGGCACGCTATGTCGCCCATCAGGCCCACTATTCGCTCGTCGCGCGCGAATTCGAATGGGAGCTCATGCCGCTGGCGCTCGATCAGAAGGTCGGAACCGTCGTCTGGAGCGCATTGAGCGGCGGGGCGTTGACCGGCAAGATGCGCCGTGGGCAGGCGGTGCCTGCCGGAAGCCGCCTCGCGAATGCCGACTTTCTCGCCGGCGCGCGTTCCAACAGGCTGTACGACACGATCGATGCGGTGGAGGAGGTCGCGAAGGAGACCGGCAGGACGATGTCGCAGGTGGCGCTGAACTGGGTTCTGCAGCGTCCCAGTGTCGTCAGTATCGTGATCGGCGCGCGGGATGAGGAGCAGCTGCGCGACAACCTGGGCGCCGTGGGCTGGTCGTTGAGCGCGGCGCAGATGGCGAGGCTCGACACGGCCAGCCAGACACAGCCGATCTACCCCTACTGGCACCAACATGGCTTTGCCGCGCTGAATCCGCCGCCGGTGCCGTACTTCAAGGAAAAACCGCGCACCTAGGCGAGCGTTGGCCGTGAGTCGCGGGCCAGCTCGAGGGAGCCGCGCTCGTGACTCAGGAGAGCTCGAGCGGGTTGCGCCCGACGATCTGAAACACGCCGAGCAGCGCCTGGCGCGCCGCCTCGGCGTTGTCGGTCAGATGGCGCAGACGCTCCAGGTCGCTGCGCCGTTTCTGCGGGTCCCGCTCACCGACGCGCCGCCGATTCTCCTTCGCCGTCGGCGACACGATGTCCAGGAATATGCGGCGCCGCTCGGCCGCGTAGGCATCCAGGACGCGCTCGTCCCGCCGGCCGTCCATGAGGGCGACCAGGGCATCTGCGAGACTGACCGCATCCAGCAATCCGCTCGTGAGTCCCAGGCCGCCGACGGGGTTGACGACGTGAGCGGCGTCACCTGCCAGCAGGGCACGTCCGAGGCGAAATGTTTCGACGCAACGGTCGTGAACCCGATAAGGCGAGACGGCATCGGGCGTGCAGTCGGCCAGGCCGGGTGCGAACAGCGCATAGCGCTCGGGAAGCCGGCGGCGCACGTCAGCCACTTCCCCCGGGTCATCGCGATACGTGCAGCGCCACAGTCCCGTCCGGTCGATCTTCGGAATGATCGCCCAATGCTCGGGGTCGAGCACGATGTTGGATTGGCCGAAGGAGTGGGCCTCGAAATCGAAGCGGACATTGGTCGCCACGAACCACTCCGGCCAGGTGACCCCCGCATAGGTGAGCTGCAGCGCCCGGCGCACGCCGCTGTGAGTACCGTCCGCGCCCACCAGCCAGAGCGCCCGCAGGGCCTTCTCGCCCTCCTCGGTGTCGACCGTTACAGTCACGCCGTCGGTGCTTTGCGTGACCGCCTTCACGCGGTGCCGCCAACGCACTTCCGCGCCGGGGACGCTGAGCAGGTGGCGCAGGATGATTTGCGCCAGCATGGGTTGGCCGAGATGCAGGTTGTAGGGATAGGAGGTGTCCTCGGGCCGCAGCACCTCCATGTCGATGTGCCCGACGAGCACGTGATCGCGTGTCCAGTAGTGGTAGGCGTGCTTGAGAACTCCGATCTCCTGCAGATCCGCCAGCAGGCCCAGAGCGTCCAGGCGCTCCACCACGGGAGAGTGATAGACGACGGCGCGGGGCTGATCGGAGATCGCAGGCTCCGCTTCCAGCACGACGACGCGAATGCCCGCGCGCGCCAGCCTCAATGCGATCACCAGCCCGACCGGCCCAGCCCCGGAAACCACGACCCCGTCGATGTGCTCCAATGTCGACCTCCGATGCGCGCAATATATACGTGCACAGAGACTCCGAGCATCCAGATGAACGATGCAGACCGTGCTACGGCTGGTACGTCTACTCGGCCCGGGTGAATGAGCCATCGGGCCGGAGAACCATCAGCTCTCCGGAGCGGATCGAGAACCAGGCTCCATGCAGGCGGAGCGTGCCGGCGGCCACGGGAGCGGCGATCCAGGGAAACGTCATCAAATTCTTGAGCGACACCTTGATGACATCCTGCTCGCAGCACCGCTGGCGATCGCGCGGTGAGGCATCGCGCAGGCTCAGCGCTCGCTCGCGCGCCGACTCCGCCATCGACATCCAGGGGGCGATGAAGTCGCGTGCGTTGGCAGGTGCGCCGTCGAGGAGTGCATTAGCACCGCCGCACAGCTCATGTCCAAGGACGACCAGATGGGCCACCTCGAGGACCCGGACACCGAACTCCAGAGCCGCGCTGGTTCCGTGATAGGCGACGTCGGGCTCGTAGGGTGGGACCAGGTTCGCGACATTGCGCACGGTGAGCATTTCGCCCGGCTGAGCATCGAAGATCACCGCCGGGTCGACACGGCTGTCGACGCACGAGATCACCAGAACCTTGGGGCTTTGTCCGGTATCGGCCAGGGACTGGAATACCGCACGTTGTTCGGGCCAACCCTTCTCGCGGAAGCGCCGGTAGCCAGCCAGGAGTGGACCCATCTCAGTATCGCACCGTCATTTTCATCGCGTGATAGCCCGGTTACCCATGCGAGAATCCGCGGAATCTTACCGCAAGCCGAACGCCCACCCATGAACATGCACGATCCCGTTGTCGCCGCACGGCTGGCCCTCCTGCCGTTCGCTCTGGTGCAGTGGACCGTGGTGTTCGTGTACGTGAAGCTCATGCTGCGGCCGGAAATCGCCACACCGCTGCGGGTCATTCTTCTGGGCCCGTTCATCGTGGCGATGGTAGGGACCGTTTTCGGTCAATTGAACGTCTACACCGCCATGACCCGGGTCGCGCGCCCCCTCCAGGCGGATGACGTCGTGTTCTGGCTGGTGGTCATCGAGAATCTGCTGGCCGCAGCCCTCCTGATCCGCATGGTGGTCAGGGGGCGCGCTGCGCTGCGGGGTCCTCCCCCATAAGGGAGAGGCCCCCCGTCCTCCGGCCGCGGGATTGCCCTTTCCGGGGAACTATCGATAATCGAGCACGTCCCTGAAAGATCTTCCTTCCGGCATCCTCAAGGCGTCGTTCCCTCATGTGGATAGTCCTGCTGGCGCTGCGGCGCCCCTACACGTTCATCGTGCTCGCGCTGCTGCTTCCGCTGCTGGGCGGCCTCACCCTGCTGGGTACCCCGCTGCGACCGGGCATGCCGACCGACATCTTCCCGGACATCCGCATCCCGGTGATCGCCGTGACGTTCCAGTACACCGGCATGTCCCCCGACGAGATGGCCGGGCGTATCACCGCCCAGATCGAGCGCTACGCGACGACCATCATCAACGACATCGAGCACGTCGAGTCGCAGACCTATCCGGGCATGACGGTCATCAAGCTGTTCTTCCAGCCGGGCGTGGACATCAACCTGGCCATGGCCCAGACGACCGCGTTCGGCCAGATCTCGCTCAAGCAGATGCCCCCGGGCACGCAGCCGCCGCTGATCCTCAAGTACAGCGCCTCCAGCGTGCCGATCATTCAGCTGGCCATGTCCAGCAGCCGCCTGACCGAGGCGCAGCTGTTCGACTTCGGCAACCAGATCATCCGCGGGCAGATCGCGACGATCTATGGAGCCTCCATTCCCTATCCCTATGGCGGCGCGACGCGGCAGATCCAGGTTGACCTGAAGCCCGAGGCGTTGCGGGCCCAAGGGTTGTCGGCAATGGATGTGAACAGTGCGATCTCCCGGCAGAACCTCATCGTGCCGGCGGGCACCGAGAAGATCGGCAGCACCGAGTACGACGTGCGCCTCAATGCCAGCACGGACAAGATCGAGCAGCTGAACGACCTGCCGATCCGCAACAAGGACGGCGCAGTCACATTCGTCCGCGATGTGGCATTCGTTCACGACGGCCACCCGCCTCAGACCAACATCGTGCGAGTCAACGGACGGCGCGCGGTGCTGATGACAATCCAGAAGACCGGTGCGGCCTCCACGCTCAACATCGTGAACTCGATCAAGGAGCGCCTGCCCAGGGTCCGCGAGCTGCTGCCCGCAGGCGCCAACATCGATGCGACGGGCGACCAGTCCGTGTTCGTGCGCGCCGCGGTGCGGGGTGTCGTGCTGGAGGCGTTGATTGCCGCCTGCTTGACCGCACTGATGGTGCTGCTGTTCCTCGGAAGCTGGCGCAGCACCCTGATCATCACCATCTCGATTCCGCTCTCCATCCTGTCTTCCGTCATTCTGCTCGGTGCGCTGGGAGAGACGATCAATCTGATGACCCTGGGCGGGCTCGCGCTCGCGGTCGGCATCCTGGTCGACGATGCCACGGTCACCATCGAGAACATCAACCGTCACCTCGATGAAGGCAAGGACGTGGAGGCGGCCATTGTCGACGGCTCCCGTCAGATCACCGTCCCGGCGCTCGTCTCCACGCTCTCGATCTGCATCGTGTTCGTACCGATGTTCCTGCTCACGGGCGTGGCGCGCTACCTGTTCGTGCCGATGGCAGAGGCCGTGGTGTTCGCGATGCTGACCTCGTACCTGCTGTCGCGCTCGCTGGTTCCGACGCTGGCGAAGTACTGGTTGCGCAAACGCGAGGCGCAGCACCAGGCCCCGCAGAATCCGAGCCTCGCGCAGCGCTTTCAGGCCCGCTTCGAGGCGCGCTTCGAGGCGCTCCGCGAGCGCTATCACGAGGTGCTCGCTGCCGTTCTCGAGCATCGCAAGGTGTTCATTCCCGTGTTCCTGGGCGCCGCGTTCGGCTCGATGCTGCTGATTCCGCTGCTGGGCAGGAACTTCTTTCCCGAGGTCGATTCGGGGCAGATCAAGCTGCACATCCGGGCTCCAACCGGAACACGGGTGGAGGACACGGCTGCCCAGGTGGATCACATCGAGGCGGCGCTGCATCAGGTCATTCCGGCCGGAGAGATCGCGAGCGTCGTGGACAACGTCGGCCTGCCGGTCTCGAGCATCAACCTCACGTACAGCAATTCCGGTGTCGTCGGTCCCAGCGACGCCGATATTCTCATCTCCCTGAAGCCCAACCACGCGCCGACGGCGGACTACGTGCGCGCGCTGCGGGAGCGGCTGCCGCGCGAGTTTCCCGGAACGACCTTCGCCTTCCTGCCGGCGGACATCGTGAGCCAGATCCTGAACTTCGGCGTGCCCTCGCCGATCGACATTCAGATCGCGGGGCCGAGCACGAAGAATCGCGATGTGGCAGATCGGTTGCTGGCATCGCTGCGCCACATACCGGGCCTGGTCGACTTGCGCATCCAGCAGGTGTTCAACCAGCCCGAGCTGCATGTCAGCACCGATCGGGCGCGCGCGCAGCAGCTCGGTATCACCCAGCAGGACATTGCCAGCGACCTGTTGCTCACGCTCTCCGGCAGCGGACAGATCGCTCCGACGTTCTGGCTGAATCCGGAGACGGGGTTGCAGTACCCGCTGGTCACACAGACGCCGCAGTATCGGATGACCTCGCTGGAGGATCTGCAGAATCTGCCCATCACCGCCGGCAATCAGACCCAGTTGCTGGGCGGACTGGCGAGCATCAGCCGCGGGTTCGGCCCCGCAATCGTCACGCACTACGACACACAGCCGGTCATCGACATTTTCGGCGCGGTTCAGGATCGTGACCTCGGATCCGTCTCCAAGGATATCAACGCGCAGATCGCCTCGTGGGAGCACAAGCTCCCGAGGGGCACGCACATCGTCGTGCGCGGCCAGGTGCAGACGATGACGAGCTCCTACACGGGACTCGCGATCGGACTGGTCGGCGCCATCGTGCTGGTGTACCTGCTCATCGTCGTCAACTTCCAGTCGTGGCTGGATCCCTTCATCATCATCACGGCTTTGCCCGCGGCGGTTGCCGGTATTGCCTGGATGTTGCTCGTGACCGGCACCACGCTGAGCGTTCCGGCACTGACCGGGGCGATCATGTGCATGGGCGTCGCAACGGCCAACAGCATCCTGGTCGTCAGCTTCGCGCGCGATCGCATGCATGCAGGCGCTACCGCCATGCAGGCAGCCCTCGAGGCTGGATTCACGCGCTTCCGCCCGGTGCTCATGACCGCGCTCGCGATGATCATCGGCATGATGCCGATGGCGCTCGGACTCGGAGAGGGCGGTGAGCAGAACGCGCCGCTCGGACGCGCCGTGATCGGCGGCCTGGTGTTCGCCACCGTGGCCACGCTGGTATTCGTCCCGACCGTGTTTGCCGCCATTCACGGTCGGCGCACTCCCAAGGCGCCCGCGGCGTCCTGATATCACTCAACTGCAGACCGAACCACTGGAACGACCATGGATCAATCAGTCAACGACCCACGAGCAAGCCGGACGGAGACACCGTCGGGAGAGTCGACCGCTCGTAAACTGGGGCGGGCGTCGCTCGTCCTGCTGCTCGTGGCCGCCGTGGTGCTTGCCTGGAATCTCATTTCGGCACACCGTGCCGCCGCACGCCTGCAGCAGGACACGGAGGCGCAGGCGATCCTTACCGTGGCGACCACCAAGCCGCAGCCGCTGTCGGATGCGACGGACCTGGTGCTGCCGGGTAACGTGCAAGCCAACTACGACGCGCCGATCTACGCGCGCACCAGCGGTTATCTGAAGCGCTGGCTGGTGGATATCGGCGCGCAGGTCAAGGCCGGCCAGGTGCTCGGGGAGATCGAGTCGCCCGAGGTGGACCAGCAGTTGCGCCAGGCGGAAGCCGACGTCGCCACCGCGCAAGCCAACGAGAAGATCGCCAGTGTCACCGCCGAGCGTTGGCGCAATCTGCGGGCGACGGACTCGGTATCCAAGCAGGAAGCGGATGAGAAGATCAGCCTGGCGGCCTCGACCCAAGCGCAGGTGCAGGCGGCAAAGGCGAACGTACAGCGCCTGAAGGAGCTCTCGGGGTTCCAGAGAGTCGTCGCTCCCTTCGACGGAGTCGTGACCGCGCGCAACACGGATGTCGGCCAGCTCATCAATGCCGGCAGCGGCTCCGGCCCTGAGCTGTTCCGCATCGCCGATACCAAACGCTTGCGATTGTACGTGCGCGTGCCCCAGACATATGCGGCCGAGATGCGCCCCGGCGTGACCGCACAGCTGTCTTTCCCGGACCGGCCGGGCAAGCAGTACGTGGCCAAGCTGGAGCGGACCTCCAACGCACTGGATGCCGCTTCGCGCACGTTGCTGGCGGAGATGATCGTCGACAACAAGAACAATGAGCTGCTTCCCGGTGCGTACGTGGAGGTGCACTTCAACCTGCCGCCGGACCTGCAGGCAAACACCTTCAAGCTGCCTGCGAACGTGCTGCTGTTCCGCGGTGACGGCATGCACGTCGCCACCGTCGATGCGCAGGACCACATCGTCATGAAACCGGTGACGCTCGGTCGTGACTATGGGTCGGACGTGGAGATCGTCGAGGGACTGAGCCCCGGTGACAACGTTGTGTTGAGCCCGCCGGATTCCCTCACCGACGGCGTCGTGGTGCAGGTGGCAAAGCCGAAGTCGGAGCAGGTCGCCAAGTCATGAGACCGACGCCTCTGGTGTGCTGCGCGCTGACTGTGCTGCTGAGCGGCTGCTCACTGGCACCGCGCTACGAGCCGCCCGAACCTGCGCAAGTGAGCGCTTTCAAGGAAGCCGGCGACTGGCTTCCGGCCCAGCCGGCTGATGCGAGCTTGCGCGGCGCCTGGTGGCAGGGGTTCGGCGATGCGAAGCTCAACGCCCTGGAGGAGCAGCTCAACTCGGCCAACCCCGATCTGCAGGCGGCCATCGCGCGTTTCGAGCAGGCGCGGGCGCTGGCTCGCGAGGCGCGCTCCAACGTCTTTCCGACGCTCGCGGCGGATGCATCCGCCAAGCGCGGCAAGTCCTCGGCCAACGCGCCGCTGGCGGCCGCTCTCGGGGGCACTCCCACGACCCAGAACGATTTCGTTGCCGGTCTGGATCTGGAGTGGGAGGTCGATCTGTTCGGCCGCCTGCGCAATACTGCTGCAGCCGCGAGAGCGGAAGCGCAGTCGAGCGCTGCGGACCTGGCAGGCGTGCAGCTTTCACTGCAAGCCGAGCTGGCGAGCGACTACTTCTCGCTGCGCGGGGCCGATTCGCAGGTGCAGTTGCTGGAAGACACGCTCAAGACATTCGATCATGCCTGGCAACTTACCAGTAACCGCTACAAGGAAGGGGTTGCAGCCGCCACGGACGTCGATCAGGCTGACACGCAGCGGCAGACCGCGAGAGCTCAGCTGGCGGCGGTGCGGCTGGAACGGGCGCAACTCGAGCACGCTATTGCCGTGCTGCTGGGGCAAGTGCCATCGCAGTTCACCCTGGAGCCCGGGTCGCTCAACGGTGAGCCGCCGGCCGTCACGGTGGGCCTGCCATCCACGCTGTTGGAACGCAGGCCGGACGTGGGGCGAGCAGAGCGTGCGATGGCGGCCGCCAACGCCCGTATCGGCGTGGCACGCGCCGCGTGGTTTCCCGTATTCACCCTCAGCGGTGCGCTAGGCTTCGAGAGCCTTGCCTCCTCGAGCTGGTTACGAGCGCCGAGCCGGTTCTGGTCGGTCGGTCCGACGGGCGAGGTTCCCTTGTTGGATGTCGGCGGGCGCGCTGCCGTCAACCACCAGGCGCGGGCGGCGTACGACGAGGCGGTCGCCGACTACCGCAAGGCGACGCTGACAGCCTACCAGGAAGTCGAGGACAATCTGGCCGGCTTGCATCACCTGGCAGATGAGCTCGAGGCCGATCAGGCCGCCGCGGCTTCTGCGCAGAGCTCCGCCTATCATGCCGATCAGCGTTATGACGCAGGAGTTGCCGACTACGTCGAGGTAACGACCACACACGCAGCCGCCCTGCAGGCGCAACGCGACTCGATCACGGTGCGGGTCGCCCAGTTCAACGCTGCCGTCAACCTGGTGCGAGCCACCGGCGGCGGCTGGAATCAGAACCAGCTCAAGGCGCCACCATGAGCCAGACTGCCTTGAAGCGTACGTGCATGCGGGATCAGATCCGCGAAGTGCTGGTCGCGCGTATCCTGGACGGCACCTACCCGGCGGGCACGCAGCTCAAGGAGCTGACACTGGCCCGGGAGTTCAACGTCAGCCAGGCCCCGATTCGCGAGGCGTTGCGCGAGCTCGAGGGATCTGGACTGGTGACGAGCGAGCGGTTCCGCGGTACGCGCGTGCGCGGCGCGGACTTCGATGAGATGCGCGAGTCTTATGAGCTGCGCATCATGCTCGAGGTGCGTTCGGTGGAGCTTGCCGCACCGTACGCGCGCGAGTTGCTCGACGAGCTGGACCACCTCGTGCGCGTCATGGAGTCCGCGCTCAAGGTCGACGACCAGGAGCGGTACATCGACCATGCGCTGCGTTTTCACCGCCGCCTGGTCGAGAGCAGCCGCAATCGAACCTTCCTGCGATTGTGGGACTCGCTGCTGTGGGATATCCGCGGCCGGATCGCCTTGCGGCGCCTCATCGAGACGGGCCGAAGCCTCAAGCCGGTGATTGCGCTGCATCGGGCGCTGGTGGCGCGCCTGCGGGCACAGGATGTCGCCGGCTCGGGAGAGCGGGTAAGTGAGATCCTCGAGCGGGTGAAGGCGGTATTCGCCTCCAAGTGAGGCGGACGTGTGCGTGAGCGCACCGTCGAGGCGATGGCGACATCGGCTCAGTCGAGCTTCACGCGCCGCACCTTTCCCGATGCCGTGCGGGGCAAGCTTGGCGCCAGCTCGATGATTCGCGGCACTTTATAGCTGGCGAGCTGGGCCCGGCAGTGCGCCTGGATGCGCTTCGCGTCCAGCGTTGCGTCCGCGACGACCACGGCCTTGATGGTATGGCCGAGCATCTCGTCCGCGACCGCCGTCACCGCGACTTCCCTCACCCCTGCCAGAGAGGCGATGACTGCTTCGATCTCCGCCGGCGCGACTCGATAGGCGCCGGTCTCGATCAGATCCGACAGGCGGCCGTCGATGTACAGGAAGCCGTCCGCGTCGCGATGTCCCAGGTCGCCGGTGTGGAGCCACCCCTCCCTGAGGGCCTGCGCGCTCGCCGGCGCATCCTGCCAGTAACCGAGCATCACATTCGGTCCGCGGACGCGGATCTCGCCGACTTCCATGGGATCGGCCTGGATCCCGCCACGCAGTATCTGCAGCTCCACTCCGTCGATCGGAATGCCCACGGACCCGGGTTTCTCGCTCAGCCTCTCCGGCGGCAGATACGTGATACGTGCAGTGGCCTCCGTCTGTCCGTACATCAGGAACAGCTGCGCGGCGGGCAACTCCTGCTGCAGCCAAGCGATCAGGACGCGGGGCATTGCGCCGCCCGCCTGTGTGATGTAGCGCAACGTGCTCAGCTTGAACTTCTTGGGTTGCGTTCGCGCACGCAGCACGCTGAATGTCGAGGACACACCCGCCAGCCCCGTGATGGCCTCCTCCTGGATTCTCTGCAGAACGCTTTGCGGTGCAGCCAGCGAATCCTCGATCGCTACCCGTGCTCCGCACACGAGATGACTGTTGAGGACGGAGTTGCCGTAGGCGAAGTGCGTCGGCAGGAGACACAGGCCGCGGTCGGAGGCGGTGAGGCCCAGATAGCCGGCAATGGCCTGGGCATTGGAGAGCAGATTGCGATGACTCAGCACGACGCCTTTCGCACGGCCCGTGCTGCCCGAGGTGAAGAAGATGGCGGCGGGCTCGTTGGCGTCGAGCTGCGACGGCGGCTCCGCGCGCCGCGACACCCGCAGGAGCTCGATGAACGAGGCGACAGAGTCCGGTCCGGCGTGCCGCGGAATCTGCATGATGTCCACGCCGTATTCGGCGGCATCCGCGCTCACGGCCGCCCATTCAGGATGCGCGGGGTCGCCGCACAACAGGCTGGCCCCGCATTGCCGGATCTGCTGCGTCAGTGTGCGCCGCTTCTCGTGCGTGTCGAGCGGAACGGCTACGCGCCCGGCGGCCATCGCGCCGTAATATATTGCGACGTACTGGGGGCAATTGCTCAGCAGCAGCGCGACACGCGATCCGCGACGGGCGCTTCGAGCACATAAAGCTCGTTGCGCAGCGTCGACTGCACTGGCGAGCTCACGATAGGTCCAGACCGTATCGCGCGTCGCCAGCGCCGGCGCTCCCGGCGCGGCACGTACGGCGGACTCGAGGGCATCGATGAGCGATATGAGCATCCCAGCGAACCGCCCGGGTCATGACTCGATGCACCATCATTTGACAGACCGCGGCGCTTGCAAAGGTCCTGGCGCCACGAGCGCGTCACAAATACGACAGATCGGAACGCGAGAGGCGCGTCGATAGCTGAAGAAAGGAGCGCGCGCAAGGGACGCGCACGTGACGCCGTTCACGATCCGGCTGACGGCGAGCGACTTTCGCCGCAATCCAACACCTGCGCTGTCGGCCTGCGCCGACGACGTTAGGCACACGCACGGCAAATCTATTTTGACGGCGAGGCGTGCGGCTGTCTGCAACTGCGGACATTTTGCAAAAGCGCGGGCCGGGCTGTTTACTTCGCCCTCCACAATTCGCGACCCGCCCAACGAGGCGGGAGCATTTACGGTTCGGGGTGGTCATGTTGATTTCGCACTGTGTTGCGCGCAGCAGTCTGCGCGTGCGCGCCTGCTACGCGCGCGTTGAAACCTGGGGACTCGCGATCGTCGCCGTCGCGGGGCTGTGCTCCGCGGCCCACGCGGCGACTCCGGTGCTGACCATAGGGAGGACACCGGCCACGAGCGTGCCGGCGGCGAAGTACTACAACTTCCAGCCGTCGGCGAGCGACTCGCTGCACCGCGCTCTGCGCTTCTCCATCGTGAACAAGCCGGCCTGGGCCGGCTTCGATACGGCTTATGGCCGGCTGTACGGCAGCACCATTCCGGCTGATGTAGGTACTTACCGCAACATCGTCATCTCTGTGTCCGACGGACAGTACACAGCTGCGTTACCTGCATTCTCAATCACCGTGACGCCGCTTGCCGACCCGGGGCCGGTGATCAGCGGGTCGCCGCCGACGATGGCCACAGTGGGCAAGGCCTACTCCTTCCAACCGGCGGCGAGCGATTCATACGGACTGCGGATGGTCTTTGAGGTCTACAACAAGCCCTCGTGGCTCACGCTGAACAGCGCCACCGGTCAGCTCTCGGGGATACCGGGTCCCAGCAGCGTCGGCACGTACAGCAAGATCATCGAGTCCGTGACCGATGGCTACAAAAGGGCCATCCTGCAGGCGTTCAACCTGACGGTGACGGGATCATCCGCCGCTGCTCAGACTGCCCCCGCGGCCGTTACGTTGCAGTGGGAGCCGCCGACGGAGAATACCGACGCCTCACCGCTGACGAACCTCGCCGGATATCACGTGTACTACGGCACGTCCCCGCAGTCTCTGAGCTCCAGGATCACCGTCGCGAATCCAGGTATCTCGAGCTATGTGGTCGAGAACCTCGCCCGCGGCACGTGGTACTTCGCAGTGGCCGGCTACAACGCCAACGGCGTCGAAGGCGATCTATCCGGCGTCGCAACCAGGTCCGTGCCGTAGCGCGGGCGGGCGTGCGCGCGATTCGCGCATCACGCTCGCGCGCAGGTCGCGCAGGTCGCGTAGGTCGCGCAGGTCGCGCGGGTCGCGCACGCGTCGCGGCTACCCGTTCGGAGCGATGACCGGGAGCTCGATCACGGGGTGCGCCGCAAGGTCCCGCCAGAATCCCCGGCGGCGACCGCGGTATCGTCCATCTTGACGCCGTCACGCATCGGAATCATTTCCTCGCGCTTCACCTAATCGAAGCTGGCGGTGACGGGCTTGAACGTCGCCGGTGTGTCGCTGGGAAGGCTCGTCACCGGTATCGCGGCGCACGCGGCACCGGACAGGAGCAGTCCGGACAGGGCCGACGCTGCGGAGCGCTGCAGCCGCGCGGAATTGCGCATGCGGGTATCCTTTGCCTGATTCGCAGCCCGGGATTTTACTGGAGGGGTCTCGTATGACTACCACCTTTTGCGAAGCCGATGCCCGAGTCGAGGAGCACTACCGCTCGCTGCTCGCGGTGCGCTACACGTGGATGATGGGCGGTCTGGAGAGCTGCCTGGCGAGTGCGCGCGATCTGCTGGAGAGCCTGGGAGCGCTCACCGCGGGGGCCGGAACGGTTCTCGATCTGGGTTGCGGCCCGGGGTTCCACGCCAAGGCCCTTGCCGCCTCCGGCAAGCGGGTCATCGCCGTCGACAACAGCGAGGCATTGCTGCGCGAGCTCGGTGAGGTCTGTGCCGGACTGGATGTCGTCCCGGTGCGCGCGGAGCTGTCGGAGGTCGAGCGGTTCGCATCGTTCGGGCCCTTCAGCGCCGTTCTGTGTGTCGGGGACACCCTGACGCATCTGCGCAGCCTGTACGCGGTGGACGAGCTGATCGACGATCTCGCGCGGCTGCTAGCGCCCGCGGGGCTGCTGATCCTGGAGTTTCGCGAGCAGCCCAGGGAGCTGAGCGGGCAGGATGCCGTTCTGACACTGCGCGCCGAGCGCGATCGCATCATGCAGTGCGTGTTGCATTTCGAGCCCGAGTGCGTCTGGGTGACCGACGTGGTTCACGAGTGGGCGGACGGGAAGTGGCGAGTCATCAAGAGCAGCTACCCGAAGCTGCGCTTGTCGGCGGCGCGCATCGTCGCGCGCGCCGCGACCGCCGGTCTGCAGGTTCGGTCGGATGCGCTGCGCGCGGGCCGCAGAGTCCTGGTGCTTACGCGTTGATCAGGGGCGAGGCGCCTCGCCCGCCCGGCGCGGGAGCGGTGACTTTCTCGCCTACCTCTTAATCGGCATTGCCTTCCCGGGCGACGGCGAGTACACACGGCGCCAAGTTGCTCGTGGGGTTGCCCCCTCGAGAGTGGCGCTGCACCATGGGTTCTTAGGGATCAGTGAGTTACGCGATGACTGCACTCTCCATTCGGATCGGCAGATTCCTCCTGGTGGCGGGCTGCGGTGCCCTGCTTGGGGCTTGCGCGCAATCGGCACCGCCGCCTGCCTTCCCCCCGGCGGAAGTCAACGCGCTGGAGATCCGTCCGGGCGCGATGCAACTCTCCCTGGAGCACGCTGCGCAGCTACGCGGCATCCGCGAGATCGAGGTGCGCGCGCAGGTATCGGGCATCCTGCTGAAGAAGGCGTACCGTGACGGTGCCCGCGTCCGCGCCAACGACCTGCTGTTCCGTATCGATCCGGCAACTTTCGCCGCGGACGCGGCCCGTGCGCGAGCGGATCTGGCGGTCCAGCAGGCGAACCTGTCGCAGGCGCGCCGCGAACGCGACCGGATTCTGCAGATATACGACCAGAAGCTGGCCAGTATGCACGACCGCGACACCGCTCTCGCGACGTTCGAGAGCGCGGAGGCTTCCGTGGCGGGCGCGCAGGCTGCTTTGCGCAAGGCGGAGTTGGATCTCTCGTATACGGAGGTGCGCGCACCCATCAGCGGACTCACCAGTCGCGAGGCGCGCTCGGAGGGCAGCCTGGTGACGGCGGGGAGCGATTCGAGCCTGCTGACGCGTATCGTTCAGACGGATCAGCTCTTCGTGGACTTCTCGGTGCCCGACAGCGAGGCCGACGGTCTGCGGGCGGCGCTCGCCGGCCCCGAGGCCAAGGCCGTGACGGTGAGGATCGCCGACATCGGCGGTCGCACCCTCGGCGACAACGCGAAGATCGAATTCATCGCGCCGAGTGTCGGCGATGATACCGGGACGGTGGATGTCCGCGCCGTCATCGACAACTCCAAGGGGAGCCTGATTCCCGGGCAGGTGGTGCGCGCCATCGTACAGGGCGTCACTCTTGCTGGAACGCTGGTCATTCCGAAGCGCGCAGTGATGCACGGTGTGCAGGGTACCTACGTGTGGGTCGTCGGAGCCGATCAGAAGGCGGCAGTGCGTCCCGTCACGCTCGGGACCAGTGCTGCCAACAACGTGGCGGTCACCAAGGGGCTCGCCGCCGGCGATCGCGTAGTGGTGGACGGAATCCTCAAGGTCCAGCCCGGCGCGGTGGTCAAGACGGTGCCGGTGAGCCTCGATGAGGATGAGACCCAGGCCGGCGACGGCGACGGGAAAGCCCCCTCGTGATCTCCAACTTCTTCATCGACAGGCCGTTGTTCGCAACGGTCGTGTCGGCCTTCATCGTCATCGCGGGCGTGGCGGCGTTTCATTCGCTGCCCGTGGCGATGTATCCGGATATCGCGCCGCCGACGGTTGCCGTTTCCACCGTCTATCCGGGCGCGAGCGCGGATGTGATCGCGGAAACCGTCGCGACGCCACTCGAAGATGCGCTCAATGGCGTCGAGGGCATGCTCTACATGCGCTCGGCAAGCTCTTCCAGCGGCACCCTGACCATCTCGATCACCTTCGCGGTCGGCACCGACCCGGAGCTCGCGGTGATCAACACGCAGAACCTCGTACAGAGCGCAGTGCAGCTCCTGCCGGAGGAGGTGCGTCGCCAGGGCGTGACGGTCGCCAAGGCGTTGCCCAACATCATGGAAGTGGTGACCCTGGATTCACCTGATGGGCGCTATGACTCGCTGTTCGTCTCCAATTACGCGACCACCAACGTCATCGACGAGCTGCGCCGCATTCCAGGTGTCGGCAACATCCAGGTGTTCGGCGGGCGCGACTACTCGATCCGGGTCTGGTTGCGCCCGGACCGTCTGGCGCAATACGGCCTGACTCCCGACAACGTCGCCACGGCGATCCGGGAGCAGAACACGCAGTCGGCCGCGGGCCGGCTCGGGGATGAGCCGATGCAACAGCGTGTCGATCTGACGCTGAGCGTATCGACCCAGGGGCGGCTGTCCGACCCCGCGCAGTTCGAGAAAATCGTGCTCAAGACCGCCGCCAACGGCGAGATCGTGCGCCTGGGGGATGTGGCGCGCGTGGAGCTGGGAGCACGCGACTATCAATTCACACTCTTCCGCAAGGGCCGCCCGACCGTCGGTGCCGCAATCTCGCTGACGCCGCGCGCCAATGCTCTCCAGGTGGCCACCGCCGTGCACAAGCGCATGGCCGAGCTGGGCGCGAAGTTTCCCGCGGGGCTCGCCTGGGCCATTCCGTACGACACCAGCGAGTACGTGCGCGTGTCGATGCATGAGGTCACGGTCACCTTCATCGAGGCGATGGTGCTCGTGTTCCTGGTCGTGTGGCTGTTCCTGCACAACCTGCGGGCCACGCTGATCCCCACCCTGGCCGTGCCTGTCTCCCTGACCGGCACGTTCGCGGGGATGTACCTGCTGGGATTCTCGATCAACTCGCTCACCCTGTTCGGCATGATCCTGGCGATCGGCATCGTCGTGGACGATGCCATCGTGGTGCTCGAGAACGTGGAGCGGCACATGCGCCACGAGCACGTCGATTCCCGGGAGGCGACGCGCCGTGCCATGGCAGAGGTGAGCCGGCCCGTCATTGCCATCGTTCTGGTCCTGAACGCGGTGTTCATTCCCGTTGCGTTCCTGGGCGGACTGGTCGGGGAGATGTACCGCCAGTTCGCGATCACCATCGCCGTCTCCGTGTCGATCTCGGGGTTCGTGGCTCTGACGTTGACTCCGGCCATGTGCGCGCGATTCCTGCGGGCGGGGGCGATCGAGCCCAAGGGGTTGTTGCGCTACTTCGATCGCGGGTTCGCCACGCTCACCGGCAAGTACGCCAACGGAGTGGCCTGGGTGATCCGTCATGGGGCGGTGGCCGCCGTCGTCATTGGCGTGATGCTGCTCATGACGTGGCGCATATCGAGCACCGTGCCCACTGCGCTGGCTCCGGAGGAGGATCAGGGGTACGTCATCTCCATCGCTGCGCTTCCCCCGGCAGCTTCGATCAAGCGCACTGAAGCGGTGCTCGAGCAACTGGGCAAGTCGAGCTTCGGGCAGCCGGCGTACCAGGACGACTTCACGATCAGCGGCTTCGATGTGCTGACGAACGCTACGCGCACCAATGCCGGGGTGAGCTTCGTGATCCTGAAGGATTGGTCGCAGCGCAAAGGCCGCGCCCTGTCCGCGGATGCCATGGCCGGCGCCATGACGGCGGCGGGGGCCCGGATCAAGGACGGGTCGGTCTTCTCGATCTCCCCGCCGCCGATCCCCGGCATTTCCAACACCGGCGGCTTCGAGGGATTCGTGCAGGCGCGCGAGGGCAACGACTACGCGAAGCTCGAGGTGGCCACGCAGAAACTGATTGCGGCCGCGGCCAAGCGCAAGGAGCTCCTGGGTGTGGGCACCTCGTATTCGGCCCAGGTACCGCGCGTACAGGTGACGTTGGATGTGGAGAAGGCGAAGCTGCTCGGCCTCAGCATGGATGACGTCAACACGACGCTGCAGAGCACCTTCGGCGCTTTCTATGTCAATGATTTCAACCGCGACGGGCGCGTCTACCGTGTGCAGCTGCAGTCGGAGGGGAGGTTTCGTGCCCACCCGGAGGATCTGCGGGACGTGTACGTGCGTTCCTCCAACGGCACCATGATCCCGCTGACGGCCATCGCGCAGGTCGCGGAAACGACCGGACCCGA
>Ga0207695_10002341_pt1 | contig 28158 bp, 19 predicted proteins | sample KBSC54metaG_FD_184354 | JGI IMG/M metagenome (GOLD analysis project Ga0207695, IMG submission 184354) | Corn rhizosphere microbial communities from Kellogg Biological Station, Michigan, USA - KBS C5-4 metaG (SPAdes) (version 2) | ecosystem: Host-associated > Plants > Roots > Rhizosphere > Soil...
GATGGTGGAAGGTCCCGAGCGCTCGATCATCGCCATCATGCGCAACCTGACAGAAGCGTCGCCTGCGCTCAAGCCCCGCACGTCGGATCTCATCGGGATGTCGGACCGCAAACCGCACGCGTTGCTCGCCCGTGCCGACGGCCTCCTTCCGCTATCCGTGCCAGACGACACCGACAGCGCGCTGCTCGGCGATTTCTGCGACGAGGCGCGTGAATACATCGAGAGCGCGGAAGCCGCGATGCTCGTGCTGGAGCGCGAGCCCGACGACATCGAGGCCGCGCAAACGGTGATGCGCGCGTTCCACTCGATCAAGGGCACGGCCGGCTTCCTCAAGCTCGACGGACTCGTCGCCCTCGCGCACCACGGCGAGTCGCTGTTAGGCGAGCGTCGCCAGCGCGACGGGTTTGCGGGGCGCATCGCGGCTCTGTCGCTGCGCGCGCTCGATGCGCTTCGCGACACCGTCCAATCGCTCGATGCGTCGCGCGACGGCCTTCCACTCGCGTATCCCCCCGATTTCGTCGACGTGCTGCGCGAGCTCGAGAACGCGGACGCCGTGCCGGCCGTGCCGGGCGCAATGCCGGCGGCACCGCGCGGCGCGACGGCGGCGGTCGCGCGCGACAGCGGCGCCACGCACACGGCGCGGGTGCGACTCGACCGGCTGGATGCGTTGGTCGATCTCGTCGGCGAGTTGGTCGTGGCGCACTGGATGATCGCCCAGGACCCGGCCGCGGGACACGACCATCCCGAGCTGTCGCGAAAAGTCGCGCACGCGGGCAAGCTCGTGCGCGACCTGCACGACATGAGCATGGGCCTGCGCATGGTGCCGCTCCGGGGAACCTGCAACAAGCTGGTGCGCATCGCGCGCGATCTCGCTCAACGCGCGGGCAAAGAGGTCGAGTGCCGGGTCGAGGGGGAGATGACGGAGCTCGACCGCAACATGGTGGAGCTCGTGGCCGATCCACTCATGCACATGGTCCGCAACGCGATCGACCACGGGATCGAATCGCCGGCCGAGCGTCAGGCCCTCGGCAAACCGGCCACCGGATGCCTAACGCTGCGCGCCACACAGATGAGCGGGCACGTGGTGATCGCCCTGAGCGACGACGGTCGCGGATTGCAGCGCGAACGGATTCTCGAACGCGCGCAGGTGCGCGGTCTCGTCCGACCGGGCGAGCAGCCCAGCGAGGAAGACGTGCTCGATCTCATCTTCGCGCCCGGCCTGTCGACCGCCGATCGCCTCACGGACGTATCGGGCCGCGGGGTGGGGATGGACGTCGTGCGCCGCAACATCCAGGCGCTCCACGGCCGGGTGGATGTCCAGTCCGAGCCGGGCCGTGGAACGACGTTCACGATCCGCGTCCCGCTGACGCTGGCCATTACCGACGGGATGCTCGTCCGCGTGGGCGCCGAACGATACATCGTGCCCACGACGAACGTCATCGTGAGCTTCCGCCCCGACCGCAGCGCGCTGTTCAGCGTGGGCGGCCGCGGCGAGATGGTGCGCCTGCGGCAGGACGTGCTTCCGTTAGTCCGCTTGCACGCGCTGTTGGGCGTCGACGGGGCGTGCGAAGATCCGACGGCGGCGCTGCTCATGGTCGTCGGCGCCGGCGAGCGCCGTTCGGCGCTGCTCGTCGACGCGATTCTCGGCCAGCAGCAAGTCGTCGCCAAAGCCGTCAACGCGGGGATCGGCGACGTCCCCGGCATCGCCGGCGCCGCGATCCTTGGCGACGGCCGCGTCGGCCTCATCCTCGACGTGCCGCAGGTGCTCGAGCTCGCGCGGCGCGCCCAACCGTTCACCGGCACGCAGGCGGTCGCATGAGCGCGGCGGCAGGGAAATACGTTACGTTCTTTCTCGGCGACGAGGAGTACGGCATGGAAATCCTCGCCGTGCACGAGATCATCGGTGTGCTTCCCATGACGCGCGTGCCGCGCACCCCGCCGTTCGTCCGCGGCGTGATCAACCTCCGCGGCCGCGTCATCTCGATCATCGATCTGCGCCGGAAGTTCGACTTGCCGCCGTGCGAGCCCGGACCGACGAGCTGCATCATCGTGGTGGCCGCGCACGCGGCGCACGTGGGCCTGCTCGTGGATCGCGTCTCCGAAGTGGCCGACATCGGCGCCGCCGACATTGCCCCGCCGCCTCCGTTAGGCGCCGGCGCGCACACGGAGTACCTGGTCGGCGTCGCCAAGTCCGGCGCCCGCGTCCGACTGCTCCTCGACATCTCGCGCGTCATCGACGCCGGCGACCTCGCGGCCGCCGGTGCGCCGAGCGGCGCGCCGACCGCTGCCTAACCAAAGCCTCCTCGAGCCGGGATCGATGGCCATGACCATGAATTGGTTCTACAACCTGCGCATGCGCTGGAAACTGACGGTCGCCTTCGCGGCGGTGTTCGCGATGGTGCTCGCTCAGGGCATCTACGTGCACCGCGCCATCACCACGGGCGCGGCGGATCGGGCCGCCACGCAGCACGTCATCGACGTGATCGACGGCGCACAGGATGCGCTGTCCGGACTCCTGACCATGGATGCCGGCTTCCGCGGCGCGATGCTCGGCGAAGGCGATGGGGCCGCGCGCGACGCCGAGCAGGGGTGGTCGACGTTTCGCCGCCAGGTCGACTCGCTCGAGCGCCTGTCCACCGACGACCCCGCGCAGCACGCACGGTGGCAACAGCTCGATGCGTCAGGCACGTCGCTCCACGACGACATCATCGCGCCGGCGCTTCACGCCCGGCGTGCAGCCACGGGAACCGTTTCTGCCGGCGCGGTCGGCGAACAGCAGCAGCTCGACGACATGCGGCGGCTCATCCTCGCCGGCATCGCACAGGAGCAGAACGTCCAGGCCGCCGTCCGCGCGGCAGGCGCCGAGCGAGATGCCAACGTGCGGCGCGCGCTCGAATGGGGCTCCATCGTCACGATGGTCGTGACGCTGATCGCGGCGTTCGTTCTCGAGCGCGGCATCAATTGGCCGGTGTCCGAGCTGTCGACCAAGATGGACCTGATCGCACAGGGACAGGTCGACGTCGACGTCTGGGTTACGTCGCACGACGAGATGGGCGATCTGGCGCAGGGACTCCGGCGCATCATCGATGCCCAACGGGAATTTGCCGCGGTCGCGCGCCACCTCGGCGAAGGCGACATCGGCGTGGCCGTCACGCCGCGCGGGCCCAACGACGTGCTCAGCCACTCGTTCCAGGAAATGGTCGAGGCGCTCGCCGGCCTAACGCGAGAGGTGCGCGCGCTCATCGACGCCGCCAAGCAGGGCGAGCTCGCCACGCGCGGCAACGCGACCCGCTATCGCGGGACCTTCCACGACCTCGTCGCCGGCTTCAACGAGACGCTGGACGCCGTCATCGCGCCCGTGCACGAAGCGGCCGAAGTGCTCGACCGCGTGGCCGCACGCGACCTGCGCGCCCGCGTGCGCGGCGAATACCGTGGCGAACACGCGCGCATCAAGCAAGCGCTGAACAAAGCGCTCGGCCAACTCGACGAAGCGCTCGCCGAAGTCGCCATGGCCGCCGAGCAGGTCGCGGCCGGCGCCGGCCAGGTGAGCGCGGGCAGCCAGCTCCTCGCGCAGGGCGCGGCAGAACAGGCGAGCTCCCTCGAGGAAGTGTCGAGCAGCCTGCAGGAGATGGGCGCGATGACGCGCCAGAACGCGCTCAGCGCCCGCGATGCGCGGCAGCTCAGCGAAGCGGCGCGCGAAAGCGCCACGCGCGGCGCGCATAGCATGAAGCGGCTCGCCGATGCCACCGATCGCATCACCGGCGCAGCGGCCGCCACCGCGCGCATCGTGAAAACGATCGACGAAATCGCCTTCCAAACCAACCTTCTCGCCCTCAACGCCGCGGTCGAAGCGGCGCGCGCCGGCGATGCGGGCCGCGGCTTCGCGGTGGTCGCCGAAGAAGTACGCAACCTTGCCATGCGCAGCGCCGAAGCCGCGAAGAACACGGCATCGTTGATCGAGGAGTCCGTGAAGAACGCCGAGAGCGGAGCGGTGATCAATCGCGAAGTCATGGCGAGCTTCGGCGACATCACCGAGCACGTCAACAAGGTCGGCGCGGCGATGGCGGAGATCGCGGCCGGCTCCGAGCAGCAGAGCCAGGGCATCGAACAGATCGCGGCCGGCGTCGAGCAGATGAACGGCGTGACGCAGCAAACCGCCGCCAACGCCGAGGAATCTGCGAGCGCGGCCGAGGAGTTGTCGGGACAGGCAGAAAAAATGGAGACGCTGGTCGGGCACTTCCAGCTGGCCACCGCGCCCGCGACGCCGCGCCGTGAAAGCACCGTGCGCGCGAACCGCCGCACGCCGCATCGAGGCGTGCCCGCCGGCCCGTCGCCGATTCGTCCGATCGCGCCGCGCGGCACGGTGGGCCGCCACGCGTTCGGCACGCCGCCGTCGCCTGCGCCTAACGCAACGCCGCACCCGTTCGACCTGGGCGATGATGACGTTCTCGAGGAGTTCTGACGCGCCGGCCGCCGACCGTCAGGCGGCAGTGTGGTCGCTCATTCCTCCGCTCCGGCCGCACGAGTTCCACCGGCTCCGCCAACTCTTGTACGAGACTTGTGGAATTCGGCTGCGCGCGGGCAAGGAAGAGCTCGTGCGCTCGAGACTCGGGCGCCGTGTCGTCGATATCGGCGCGCCGACGTTCTCGGCGTATCTCGACCGCGTCGAAAACGGTGCGATGCGCCGGGAATTCGCGGAGCTGGGCGAGCTCGTCGACGCACTGACCACGAACCAGACGGCATTCTTCCGCGAACCGGCGCACTTCGACTTTTTCACCGCCACCGTGCTCCCTGCGATGGCGCGCGGCAGCGCGCCGCTTCGCGTCTGGAGCGCCGGATGCGCGTCTGGCGAAGAACCGTTCACCATCGCGGTGCTCATGCGCGAACATCTGCCGCCGGAGCGGTTCGCTGCGGCCCGCATTCTCGCCACCGACGTGTCGTCGCGCGCCCTCGCCCGTGCGCGCGCGGCCACGTACGGCGCCCGTGCGGTGGCCGCAATCCCGGCGACGCTGCGTCGGCGCATGGTCGATGTCACGTCCAGCGGCGATCGCTTCGTCGTGCGGGATGAGCTGCGCGCCATCGTTCGCTTCGCGCGGTTGAATCTCGTTCGCGACTGGCCCCTGCGCGGACCGTTCGACGCGATCTTCTGCCGCAACGTCATGATTTATTTCGATGCCCGGGTCCGACAGCGGCTGGTCGAGCGGTTCTGGCAGATGCTGGCGCCGGGCGGGCACCTGTTCGTCGGGCATTCCGAGAGTCTGGGCACCGTGACACACGGCCTGCGCTACGTGCAGCCGGCCGTGTACGTGCGTTAGGATGCGGGCGACGCGGGCGAATGGGGAGCGCATCGTGGGCGTGGGCGCGATGTGCGTGTCGAACACGGGCGAGCGCCTCGTGGCCCATGCGTTAGGCAGCTGCCTCGGCGTGGCGGTGTACGATCCGGTGGCGCGCGTGGGCGGCTTGCTGCACGTTCCGCTCCCCGCGTCCACCGACGACCGTGAGCGATCGCGCGACCGCCCGCTCGAGTACGTGGACACCGGCGTGGCGGCGCTCTTTCGCGACTGCTATCGGTTGGGCGCGAGCAAGGCCCGGCTGCGGGTCGCGGTGGCCGGTGGCGCGTCGGCCGGCGACGCCACGGCTGATGGTTTCCAGATCGGCAAGCGCAATCTGATCATGCTGCGAAAGCTGCTATGGAAGAATGGCATCCTGATCCACGCGCACGACGTGGGCGGCACCCGCGTGTGGCGCACTCTGTCGCTGGACCTTGCCACGGGCCGCGTCTGGCTCAAAACGCCGGACCGGGAGGGCGAACTATGATCGATCGAAGCGATGCCGCGGCGACCGCACAGGCGCCGTTGACCGTGCTCGTGGCGGACGACAGCCGCGTGATGCGGGCCATGATCATCCGCACGCTCCGGCTCACGGGGCTTCCGTTAGGCACGGTGCACGAAGCGGCCGACGGCGAAGCCGGCCTCGGTATCCTCGCGTCCGAGCCCGTCACCCTCGCGCTGGTCGACATCAACATGCCGCGCCTGAGCGGCCTGGACATGCTGGCGCGCCTCGGCCGGCCGACGGCGCGCGGGCCGCGGGTCATCGTCGTGTCGTCCGATGGCAGCGATGCGCGCGCGGCGCAGGTGATGGCGATGGGCCACGGCTTTCTTCACAAGCCGTTCGCGCCGGAAGATCTGCGCGACGCGGTGCTGCGCGCCCTTGGTGCACCCGACCATGACCGATAATTCGATCGCCCTCCGAGTGGCCGCCACCCTCGCCTTCGAGGAGCTCGGCCTGCTCTCCGTCGGCGCGGCCGTGGAAACGCCGAGCGGGCTCGACGCGCTGCCGGCCGCCGTGAGCGTCGCGTTCGACGGGGCGCACGCCGGGTGCCTCACGCTGCGGGTCTCGGACGACGTGTTCCGCGCCATCGCCGAAAACATGCTCGGCCTGGATGGCGAGGAGGCCGAGCCGTGGCGGTGGGATGCGCTGGGCGAGATGGCCAACGTGATCTGCGGCAACGCGCTGCCCTACATTCTGGGGCCGAGCGCGTGCCTAACGCTCGCGCCGCCGGCGCGCGGCGCGCCGGCCGAGACCGGAGGCGCGTCGCACATCGAGCTCGAAGTGGAAGCGGGTCGCGCCCGCGTCCTCCTCGAGCTGGCCGAACGGCGTCGTCAGTAGTCGACGGGCCTCAGCCAGCTCTCGCCGATGGCCGTGGAGCTCATGATCGCGACGCTGGGCAGCCGGCGCTTCCAGTGCGTGCGCTCGACGCGCCGGCGCACCAGCTCGACCTCGTCGCGCGCGAAGCCCCGCGCCTCGAGCTCCGCCGGCGCGTAGCCGTGCAGCAGCCATTGCAGGATCAGGTCGGCCCGGGCGTACGAGATGCCCAGGTCGCCCTCGTCGGTCTGGCCGCTCACGAGGTCGGCGGTGGGCGGCTTGTCGATGATCGCGCCGGGCACGCCCAGGTGGCGCGCCAGCGCCCAGACCTGCGTCTTGTACAGGTCGCCTAACGGATTGAGCGGCGGCGAATCGTCGGCGTGCCAGGTGAAGTAGCCCAACAGCCGCTCGGTCTTGTTGCCAGTGCCTAACGGAATGGCCGAGTAGCGCGCCGACAGATCGAACAGGGCGATCATCCGCGCGCGCGCCATCACGTTGCCGCGGCGCGTCGCATCGGCCTCGGGCTCGTTGGCCAGGTAGCCGTCGACCGCGGCGCTGATGTCCACCGTCCGTCCCTCGATGCCCAACGCATCGATCACCATCTGCGCGTGCGACAGGCTCTCGGGACTCGAGGCCCGGTACGGCAGCCGCACGCCGACCACGTTGTCCGCGCCTAACGCTCGGGCCGCCAGATACGCGGTCACCGACGAGTCGACGCCGCCCGACAAGGCCACGATGCCCTTGCCGAACCCGCGGCCCGCGATCTCGTCGCGCAGAAACGCGGCCAGCCATTCTTCGGTGAGCGCCGGATCGATCTCCAGCGGCGGCGGCGTGCCGGCCGCGGCCATCCCGCCATCCACGACGTCCATCGACCTCGCTCGCGCCGTGCTCGCCGTCGCCGGCGGAATCGTCCGCGCCTCGCAGCCGTCGCTGTCGTACTGCAGGGCATCCCCATGGCCGTTCTGGATCCGCGCCAGCGTCCCGACCAGGTGGGGTATCGCGGTGCGAAGGTCGGCCAGAAGCGGCATGTCGGCCCGGGCACGCGTCAAATCGCCCAGGTCCATCGCGATCGGCAGAATCGCCTCCGTCCACATCGGACCACGGATGCGCACGTCGCCTTTGGGTCCCGCGACCAACGCGCCACCCGGAAACGATTTGCCGGCCTCGCTCGATGCGAGGTTGGAGAACGACACGAACACCCCGTGCTCTTCGGCGATGTCGCGCACGAGCCGCTCCCATCGGGCCACGCTTGCCGGACCAGGAATTCCGTCCTCCCGCGGCCACGGACCTCGCGCCGGAGCGGCCGAGCAAACGAAAATGGCGCGGGCGCCATCGAGTGCAAGCAGCGTCCCCGTCAGGCTGTGCCAGGCGTCCTCACAGATGAGCACGGCGCAGCGACCCCATGGTGTGTCGAACGCCCGGAACGACTGACCGCGCTCGACGAACCGTTCCTCGTCGAACAGTCCGTACGTCGGCAGGAAGTTCTTCCGGTGGACGTGCCTGACCAGCGGCGCGGCGCCGCCGACCCGCACCCACATCGCGCTGTTGTAGAGGATGTTGTTCCAGACCTCGTAAAAGCCGAGTACGATCTCGAGCGTCCGGTCGGCTGCCTGCGGGACCGCGTTGCGGTACACGCGCTGCAGATCGGCCGCCTGCGCGCCGGCCGTGAGCGCGAATTCGCGAACTCCGCCCTCGAGGAAATATCCGGTGAGTGCGGTCTCGGGCAGATGAAGAACCTGCGGCCGGGGCGCGAGGCCGTCGAGTTGGGCAAACAACTCGCCCAGCCGCGCGAGGTTCGCCTCGTATTCGCCTTTACGAGGCGCGAACTGGACGGTTGCGACGTCGATGACGGAAGGCATGACAAAAAGGTGGTGCGACAGGCTCAGTGGAGCAATGTCACAGAATTCGGGGAGGGGCGGGTTATCTTGCCGCCCGCGGATCGTGTGTCATTCGGAACGCTGTCGGGTATCACACTGGGAACGTCCGGCGCGCGGTGCGCCGGGTTGGCTGGAGCTTTGGTGAACGATATGAACGTTGCAGTGGCCGTGCACGCGCGCCCGCGCTCGAAGCGGGTGATGCTCGCGGCGATAGTGGTTGTGCTCGCCTCGCCGCCGGTCGCAGCACGCGCGCAGAGCGGCGGCACCACTGGGGATGCCTGGCAGATCGTGCAGCCGGCGCAGTCATCGCTGGTGTTCGCGCGCGACGGCACGTCCCTCATCGGTGAAATCGGCCGCGAGATTCGCACGAGCGTGTCGATCCGCTCGCTGCCGAAATACGTCGGCGAGGCGTTCATTTCCGTCGAAGACCAGCGCTTTTACCAGCACGACGGCGTGGACGTCGTCGGCGTCGCGGCCGCGCTCAAAGACGCGCTGCGCGGGCACGCGCGCGGCGCGAGCACGATCACGCAGCAGCTCGTCGGCAACATGCATCCGGACGTGATCAATCGCAGCGACCGGAGCATCGCCCGCAAGCTGCGCGAACAGGCGGCGGCGCGCGAGATGGAGCGGCACTACAGCAAAGAACAGATCCTGGAAGCGTACCTCAACGACATCGACTTCGGCCACGGGTGGTACGGCATCGAAGCGGCGGCGCGGCATTACTTCGGCATCGAGGCCGCGCGCCTAACGCTGGAACAGGCCGCCACGCTCGCCGCGCTTCCCAAAGGACCGGCGCTGTACGATCCGATCAAGCATCCGGACCGGTCGCGCGAGCGGCGGAATCTCGTGCTCTCGCTGATGGCGGACCAGGGCTACATCACCCGCGCCGAGGCCGATCAGGCGGAGCAGCAACCGTTAGTCACTGCGCCCGACGCCGGCATGCCGGCAGCGGCGCCGTACGTCGTCGACCTCGTGCGCGAGGAAGCGGAGCAGGCGGGGGTGCCGGTGATGAACGGCGGCTACCGGATCGTGACGACCATCGACCCCGACCTCGAGCGCGATGCGACGATGGCGCTCGATTCCGGTCTCGCCCGTGTGGAGGCGCGTCCGGGCTACCACCACGAGACGTTCGCGCACCGCGCGAAGGGCAGTACGGACTTTCTCGAGGGGATGGTGGTGGCCATCGACCCGCAGACGGGCGACGTGCTGGCCATGGTCGGCGGCCGGGATTATGCCGCGTCACCGTTCAACCGCGCGGTCAACGCGCTGCGCCAACCCGGGTCGGCGTTCAAGCCGATCGTGTACGCGAGCGCGCTGCGCGACAGCATTCCGCCCAACGCACTCATCTCGGACACGGCGCTCGCCATCCCGATGCCTAACGGTACGACGTATCGCCCGGGCAACGCCGACGGCCTGTTCCTGGGGCCGATCACGGTGCGGGAGGCGCTCGTGAAGTCGCGCAATCCGGTGGCCGTGCAGCTGGGCATGCGCGTCGGCATGGACAGCGTCATCGCGCTCGCGAAACGGCTCGGCATCGAGACGCCGATCGCGCCGTATCCTTCGAGCGCGATCGGTGCGAGCGCGGTGCGGCCCGTGGATCTCGTCTCGGCCTACACCGTGTTCGACAACCTCGGCGCCGTCGTCGCGCCGCGCTACATCGTGCGCGTCGACGACCGCGCCGGCCACCAGGTGTGGGCGCCGCCCGCGCAGGCGCCGCGCTTCGCGCTCGATCCGCGCATCGCCTTCATCGTGCGCGACATGATGCGCGACGTGGTCGCGCGCGGCACCGCGACGTCGGTGCGCAAATGGGTGCCCGATGCGATTCCAGTCGCGGGGAAAACCGGCACGACCAACGACAACACCGACGTGTGGTTCGTCGGCATGACGCCCGACGTCGTGGCCGGCGTGTGGTTGGGCTTCGACACGCCGCAGCCGATCGTGGCGGGCGCGGCCGGTGGCACCCTGGCCGCTCCGATCTGGGGCGACATGATCGCGCACTACTATCAGGGGAACCAACCGGCCGGCACCTGGGACGACGTGCCGGCGGGCATCGCGACCGCCGAGCTCGACCGTTTAGGCGGAGCGCCGGCAACGGACAGCACTCCCCCCGACCAGCGTTACACTGAATACTTCATGGATGGGACGCAGCCCGGCGCGCCGGCATCGGCGGCCTGGGCGTTGTGGGCCTGGGGACCCATCGGCCAGCAGTAGCCTGGGAGGTCACGTGTTCGGCGACATCGGCATCGATAAACTGCTGTTGATTCTGGGAATCGTGCTCGTGTTCTTCGGCCCGCGCCGTCTGCCCGAGCTGGGGGCGACGTTAGGCAAAGGCATTCGAGACTTCAAGCGGAGTCTGGGCGGTTTGGACGTCGATGTGCCGGGCGTGCTGCCCCCGGCCGGCACCCGGCCGGTTCACGACGACGCGGCCGGCGCCGCGCCGGCCGAGCCCAAGCGCCTCATCCAGTAAGGCGGCGCGTCAGCGCGCGCCCGCGGGCTCTTCTTCCTCCACGGGCCGATGCGCGTTCGCGCCGGCGCCGTTAGGCGCCAGCGCGATCGCGAATACTTCATCCAGCGTGGTCACCGGGTGGAAGGACAGCACCCGACGTACTTCCTCCGGGATGTCTTCCAGATCGGCCTCGTTCTCCTTGGGCAGAATGATGGTCGTGATGCCGGCACGGTGTGCGCCGAGCACCTTTTCCTTCAAGCCGCCGATCGGCAGAACGCGGCCCCGCAGCGTGATCTCTCCCGTCATCGCCACGTCGCGGCGCACCGGCACGCCCGACAACGCCGACACGAGCGCCGTCGCCATCGTCACACCGGCCGATGGACCATCCTTCGGGATCGCCCCCGCCGGCACGTGGATGTGGGCCTCGATGCTGCCGAGCCCATCCTCGGCGATCTTGAGACGCCGCGCATGCGTGGCCGCATACGTGAGCGCCGCCCGCGCCGACTCCTTCATCACATCGCCCAACTGGCCGGTGAGAATGAGCGACACGGTGCCTAACGGACCGCTTTCCGTGATGCTGCCCGGCGACGCCGCACCGTACAACCGCCGCACGGCCGCCTCGACGAACATGATGTCGCCGCCCGCCGGCGTGTAATACATGCCGGTGGCCACACCCACCTCGTTCTCCTCCGCCGCGTGCTCCGGGTGCACCTTCGGCCGCCCCAGCAGCTCGCGCACATCGCCCGGCGTCAGCTCGTGCGGCACCGTTTCGCCCGACGCGATCCGCCGCGCCACCTTGCGCGCCACCGCCCCGATCTGACGTTCCAACTGCCGCACGCCGCTCTCGCGCGTGTAGCTGCTCACCACCCGCATTACCGCATCGTCGTCGAACGTGACCCCCTTGCCGCCCAACCCCGATTCCTCGAGCTGCCGCGGAATCAAATACTTCTTCGCGATCTCGGCCTTCTCGCGCTCGGTGTAGCCCGAGAACTCCACCACTTCCATGCGGTCCAGCAACGGCGCGGGAATGTTCTGGATGAAGTTGGCCGTCGCGATGAACAACACCTCGCTCAAATCGAAGGGCACGTTCAGATAGTGATCGGTGAACGTGTCGTTCTGCGCCGGATCCAGCACCTCCAGCAGCGCGCTCGCCGGATCGCCCTGGAACGAGACGCCGAGCTTGTCGACCTCGTCGAGCAGGAACACGGGGTTCTTGGTGCCCGCCTGCTTCATCCCTTGCACGATGCGGCCGGGCATCGCGCCGACGTAGGTCCGGCGATGGCCGCGGATGTCCGCTTCGTCGCGCGCGCCGCCCAACGAGGCGCGCACGTACTCTCTGCCTAACGCACGGGCGATCGACTTCGCGATGCTGGTCTTGCCCACCCCCGGCGGGCCGACGAACAACAGGATCGGACCCTTCGCCATCGCGCGCGCCTTCGCCTCGCGCTTGTCGGTGATCGTCCGGCCGTCGTCGGTCGGCGTGAGCGACGGCGTCGCCTCGTCGCGCCGCGGACGGATTTTCGCCGCGGGGAATTCGCCCGTCTTCTCGACCTCCGCAGCCAACTCCTGCGCGCGCAGCTGGCGCACCGCCAGGAACTCCAGAACGCGGTCCTTCACGTCCGGAAGACCGTAGTGATCTTCGTCCAACACTTCGGCCGCGTGCTTGAGGTCCAGATTGTCGTCCGACCGCGTATTCCACGGCAGCTCGGCGATCCACTCGAGGTACGTGCGAATCACCTGCGCTTCCATCGACTCCCGGCCCGAGCGCTCGAGTCTGCCCAACTCGCGCTCGACTTCCTGCCGCGCCGTCTTCGGCAGCTCGAGCTTCGACAATTTTTCTCGCAGCTCCTCGATCTCGCGGCTCTGGTCGTCGTCGCCCAGCTCTTTCTGAATCGCCTTCATCTGCTCGCGCAGATACATCTCGCGCTGGCGCTGGCCCAACTCCTCCTGCACCTGCGATTTGATTTCTTCCTGCGCCTCGAGCAGGCCGATCTGCCGCTGCACGTGCACGAGCACGCGGCGCAACCGCTCTTCGACGCTCAACGTTTCGAGCAGACCCTGCTTCTCGGGCACCGATAAATCGATGTAGCCCGCGACGAGGTCGGCGAACTTGCCCGACTCCGTCACCGAGTCCAGCACCTGGTGCACGACTTCTTCGGGCAGCCCACGCTTCTCGCCGAGCTCGGCCGCGCGCTCACGCGCCTCCTTGTGCAGCGCCTCGAACGCCGGGTCGTGCTCGTCCAGTGGATTCATTTCCTCCACCGGCACGACGACCGCCGCGAGATAGTTGTCGGTTGTGGTGTATTGAAGTGACGTTGCACGCTGCTCGCCTTGCAGAAGCAGTTGCACGCCGCCCAATCCGCGTTGCACCTGCCCGATGCGGGCGATCACACCCATCGAATAGAGAATGTCGGGTGACGGCTCGTCGGTATTGTCACGCTGCGCTACCGCGAACACCAGGCGGTCCGCCTTGAGCGCCGCTTCGATGGCGCGCAAAGTGCCCGGCCGCCCAGCCGCGATCGGCTGCGTGAGGCCCGGGAATATCACCGTTCCCCGAAGCGGTAGAACTGGTAGTGTTTGTCGTTGTGCCATGTCGGATGATCTCTTGGAGTACTGTCCAACAGCGTGAATCGACGCGCCGAGGCACAGGTTCCGCGCCTCGTGCACCGGCATGAGGTACGCCACGCGGGCAGGATTTGCAACTTCTTCCCGTCGCTTTGACGTAATGCAACTGCCACGACGACCGGGTCGTCTTTTCAGACGCTGCCGGGCATGGTACACTAAGCATCTTGTATTCCCTTACAGACCCATTTAGTGCTCGATCCGACCGCGACTTCCTCCGATGCCGAACTGAACGCGCTCGTCGAGCGCGCGCTGGCGGCTAACTACGAGCTCGATCGCGAGCTGGGCCGCGGCGGGATGGGCATCGTCTATCGAGCAAAAGACCGCCGGCTCAAACGGATGGTAGCGATCAAAGTGCTGCCGCCGGAGCTCGGCTTTCGCGGCGAGATCAAGTCGCGATTCCTGCGCGAAGCAGAAACAGCGGCGCAGCTCAGCCACCCAGACATCGTTCCGATTTACAGCGTCGACGAACGCGAGGGGCTCGTGTTCTTCGTCATGGCCTGTGTCGATGGCGACACGCTGGCCAAGCGACTGGTGGAGCGCGGACCGCTGCCGGTCGATGAAGCTCGGCGCATCTTGCGGGAGGTTGCCGACGCGCTCGCGTACGCTCACGCGCGCGGCGTGATCCATCGCGACATCAAGCCCGACAACATTCTGTTGGGCGAGGACGGTCGCGCGATGGTGACCGACTTCGGGATCGCGCGCGCGATCCAGGAGGGCGCCGACTCGCGTCTGACGGCGACGGGCGTCGCGATCGGCACGCCGGCGTACATGTCGCCCGAGCAGGCGGCCGGCGACCGCGAGATCGACGGCCGCAGCGATCTGTATTCGTTAGGCATCGTGGGTTACCAGATGCTGGCCGGACAGCTGCCGTTCCAGGCATCGAGCACGGCCGCGATGCTCATGAAGCACATCTCGGAGCGGCCGGCGCCGCTCGACCAGGTGCGTCCCGATGTGCCCCCGGACCTCTCGGCCGCCATCATGGCGCTGCTGGAGAAGGAGCCGTCCAACCGGTTCCCGAGCGCCGCCGCGTTCGAGGCCGTGATGTCGGGCGACACGAGCCAGATGCCGGCGCGCTCGTCGCAGACGACCGCGCCCCAAACCGCGTGGGGATCCTCGCCGACGATGTCGCAGGCGACGTGGGGCCCGCCGGCGACGTCGCCGCTGCCGGTCGCGCCCTACCCGGCGCCCGCCGGCCTCGTGCCTAACCAAGCGCGTCACGGCGCGCCGACGCCGGACGACATCGCGCGCTGGTCGGCGCCCGAGGTGTCGCACTTCCGGTCGCAGTTCCTCAAGTACTTCTCGGTCAACCTCGTCATCGTGCTCGCGTCGGTGTTCTGGAGCTCCGGGCTCCTCTTCGTCACCGTCATCTGGAGCATGATCATGGCGGCCCGGTATTCCCGGCTCTGGTCGGCGGGATACGACTGGCGCGACGTGTTTCATCAGCCGCGCGACCGCCGGCTGATCGATGTGGCATCCGAGACCGTCGAGCAGGCGCAATCGGTGTTCGACAAGAAAAAGCGCGAAGAGCTGCGCCTGCGCGAACAAGCGGCGCGTGCCGCGCTGCCGTCGCCCACCACGCCGGGCGGAACGCCGTCGGCGGATTTCGGACGGTACACAGACGCCGTGCGCCGAGCGGAAGTGGATCGCGGCGAGATTCTTCGGTTAGTCATGTCGCTGCCTGCGTCCGACCAGAATCTGGTCAACGGCGTCGTGCCGGCCGCGGAAGGGCTGTACCATCGGGTGCAGTCGCTGGCGCTGTCGTTGGTCGACCTGGATCGCACGTCGCATCCCGATGATGCGGATCGGATCGAGCGTGAGATCACGACGCTCGAAGCGCAGGCCAACCCGTTGGACTACGCCGCGAGCGAGGACCGCGTGCGGCGCCTGGCGCGCCTCAAGCGCGACCGTCGCGCGGTCGCGGACGCAGTCAAGCGCCGCGCCGACACCTGGGCCAAGCTCGAGAGCTGCGCGCTCGCGCTGCAAGGCATGCGCGTCGACGTGCTGCGCCTGCGCGCCGGCGGCGTGGCCAGCGTGAGTCAGCACATCACCTTGCTCACCGAGCGCGCGCGGAATCTGGCCGACGAGGTGGACGCGGCCGTTGGCGGAGTCGACGAAGCGCGGCGAGCCGCGGCGCGCGGAGCGCGGTAGCGTGTGACGGATCCCATGCGCGATCGCGTGACCGCGGCGGTCGGCGATGCGTATCAGGTGAACGCCGAAGTTGGACGCGGCGGGATGGCGGTGGTGTACCGCGCGATGGATCTGCGGCTCAAACGCCCCGTCGCCATCAAGGTGCTCCCTCCCGAGCTGGCGTTTCGCGAGGACGTGAAGCGCCGGTTCCTGCGCGAGGCGCAGACGGCCGCGCAGCTGAGCCATCCGAACATCGTGCCCATTTTTTCGGTGGACGAGCGCGATGGCATCGTCTTCTTCGTGATGGGGTTGGTCGACGGCGAGAGTCTGGCCGCGCGCATTGCCCGTGGTCCGCTCTCGATCGCCGATGCGCGCCGGATCCTCGGCGACGTCGCGGGCGCGCTCGCCTACGCGCACGCGCACGGCGTCGTGCACCGCGACGTCAAGCCCGACAACATTCTGATCGAGCGCGAAGGCGGCCGGCCGATGGTCACCGACTTCGGCATCGCGCGCGCGGTGGAGGCCGACTCGCGCCTCACGGTCACCGGGATCGCCGTCGGCACGCCGGCCTACATGTCGCCCGAGCAAGCGTTAGGCGAGCGGGACGTCGATGGCCGCAGCGACATCTATTCGTTGGGCGTGGTAGCCTATCAGGCACTGAGCGGCGTGCTGCCGTTCCAGGCCAGCAACACGCCGGCCATGATGATGAAGCACATTAGTGAGACGCCCCGGCCGCTGCGCTCGCTGCGGGCCGACATCCCGGCGCCGCTCGAGGGAGCGATCGCGCGCGCGCTGGTGAAGCGTCCCGAAGATCGGTGGCCGACCGCGACGGCGTTCCGCGACGCGCTGCTGCGCGACGAAGCGCCGCGCGTGCCGTGGCAGCACACCCCGGCCTCGGCGCCGCCGCGCATCGCGCCGCCGGCCGGTGCCTGGCCGCCGCCCGCGGACAACACGCGCGTCGCGCCGGCGAATGCGGCGCCGGCGAATCCGGCGCCGACGCGCCCGCCGCCGATCATCGCGCCGCAACCGTTAGGCGCGTCGGCCGTCGTTCCACCGCTGCACTACGCCGCCCAGGCGCTGTCGGCGCGCGACCTGCGGCGGATGTCCCGGTCCGAACGGTTCTTGTCGCGGCCGATCGAAGAGCGCATCACGGTCTTCCGGCGGAATCTGGCCAGCACCGGGATCGTCGTCGTCATGCTGGCCGGCATCAACGTGCTCACGTCGCCCGAGTTTCCGTGGTTCCTCTTCGTTGCGTTAGCCATGGGCGCGTCGGTGATGAAACAATGGAGCGCGTTGTGGGCCGAGGGCATCACCTGGAAGTGCATCTTCAAGAAGCCCGATCCGGATGCCGTGCGCACCGTTGGGCCGGGTGTCGCCGCGCCGGCGCTGCCCGGCCCGTCGCAAGCCGAAGTCGATGCGGCCAGGCTCGCGCCTCCGGATGTGCTCGCCGGACCTCACGGTGACGCCGTCCGTCGGGCGGCCGCCGATCGCGCCACGATCCTCGCCATCATCGCATCGCTCGGCAAAGCCGATCGCGATCTCATTCCCGATGTCGAACCGACCGTGGATGGATTGGCGCAGCGCACCGCGTCGATCGCGCAGATGCTGCATCATCTCGATCGCGATCTGTCGCCGTCGGCGATGGGCGAGCTCGAGCAGCGGATCGCCACTGTGAAGCGCGAGCCCGATGCGACCACCGAACACGAGCGCCGCCTGTCGCTGCTCGAGCGGCAGCACGCATCGCTGCTGCAGCTCACGTCGCGGCGCGAGCGGCTCGTTGGGCAGTTGGAGAGCGTCGGGATCGCGCTTGGGAACCTCAAGCTCGATCTGCTCAAGCTGCGCGCCTCCGGCGTCCAGTCGGCGATCGGAGAAGTCAACAGCGCGACGGTGGAAGCGCGCGCTCTCTCACGGGACATCGGCCACGTGCTCGAGGCAGCGGACGAAGTGCGCAAAATCTAGATTGGCGCGGCGAGGCCATCGCCGCCCCGAGCGCGAATCGATCGCCTAACGCTGCAACCAGGCCGAGAGAATGGTGCTGATCGTCTCGGGGGCTTCTTCGGGTGTGAAGTGCCGCACGTCCGAGATGATGTCGAGCGACGAGCCGGGTATGGTGGCCTGCAGGCGCTTCGCCAACGCCGGCGGCAGAAACGGGTCGTGCGCGCCCGACACGATCGCCGTCGGCGCGACGATGTCCTTGAGCCGCTGCTGCAAGGCGATCGTTTCTTCGGCATCGAGCGCCTCGAGGTGCGACACGAGCACGTCGCGTCCCGATGGATGGCAGAACGGTCGAACGTAGATATCGATCGACCGGGCGCCGTTGTCTTCGTGCGCGTAGCCCCGTTCGAGCTCCGAACGCAGCATCGATAGAATCCACGTTGCCGGCAGGAAGCGCGTCAGCGGCAGCGTGGTGCGGGCGAGCTTGAGCTGCCGCGTTGGCCAGTCGTCGAATGCCACCGAGTCGATGAGCGCCAGCCGGGCCACGCGGGTCGGATGCCGCACGGCCAGGTACTGCGCGATCCCACCACCCAGGTCGTGTCCGACGATCGACGCGTACGAGATGCGCAGCGCGTCCAGCAGTCCGATGACGCGCTCGGCGTGGCCCTTGATGCTCAGATCGCGTCCGTTAGGCGGATCGCTCCGGCCGTAGCCGAGCAGGTCGATCACCACCACGCGGTGGCCCTCGGGGATCAGCGGCGCCACGTCGCGCCACAAATGCGACGAGGTCGGGAAGCCATGGATGAGTACGACCGGCTCGCCCGCGCCCCGCGTGCCCGTGGCGTAGTAATAGATGCGCGCGCCCCCTACGTCGACGAACTCACCCCGCATGCGCGATCACGAGTGCAGCGCCGTTCGGTGAACGCCGGAGATGAACACGCCGCTGGCAACGGTCGCGACGCGTTCGGCCGCGACCCGGTCAGGCGTGGACCAATTCATCGGTGCGTGCGGCGTCGCGCTCGTCGTGTCCCGACGTCCATTCGACGATGCGACCCGCAATCGCCGAAGCGGCCACCGTGTACGGCGACGCCAGATACAACTGTCCCGGACCGGAGCGACCGGGGAAGTTGCGGTTGATGGCAGAGATCGTGACCTCCTCCTTCGTGCGCGACACGCCGGGACCCGCATTGATGCACGCGCCGCACGAGGGCTCGACGAACGTTGCGCCGACGTCCGCGAAGATTCGGTCATAGCCGCGCTCCTGGCAGTACTCGAACACCTCGCGCGACCCGCACTGGATGAAGCAACGGACGTGCTGCGCGACACGCTCGCCCCGCTCCAGCGCCTCCGCGAACACGCGGGCATACATGTCCATGTCTTCCTTCTTGCCCGCCGTGCACGAGCCCGCGTAGGCAATGTCGATCCGAACTTCACCGGGCAGCTCGTCCACGTAGAGGCCGTTGCCCGGGTCGCCGGGCAGCGCGAGCATGGGACGCAGAGTGGATGCGTCGATCTCGATCACCTTCACGTAGGACGCATCCGGATCCGACCTGAGACCGTCGCACAAGGCGCGCGCCGACTCGGCGCTCATGCCGCGTTGGGCAACCAGATATTCGACCGTGCGCTCGTCGGGCGCGATGATGCCGGTGAAGGCGCCGACCTCAGCGGCCATGTTCGTCATGGTCGCGCGCTCATCGACCGACAACGCCTCGACCGCCTCGCCCGCATACTCGATGATCTGCCCGATTGCCTCGCCGCTCTTGATGTACGGATGGCGCAGAATCTCGAGCATGAAGTCCTTGGCCGTGATGTTAGGCGGCTTGCGGCCGCGCACGACCACCTTGAAGGACTTCGGCACCTCGACCCGCACGTCGTTCGTGATCCAGGAATTGAAGATCGCCGTCGTGCCGACGCCGAACGCGATGCAGCCCACGGCGCCCGCGTGCGGTGTGTGCGAGTCCGAGCCGATGATCACCTGACCCGGTTGGGCGTGCGCCTCGAGAATCTTCGAGTGGCAGATCGCCTCGGAGCCCGCCGCGGCGAGCGCGCCGTGCAGGTTCAGGCGATGGTCGAGCTGGCCGTACAGCTTGATGCCCTTCGCGGCAGCAAATTCGCGCTGCTTGCTCTCGAGCTGGTTGGCCACGTCGAGAAGCCCCATCTGCACGTGCTCCGGCCGCATGACCTGGTCCAGGAACGTGAGATGGTCGCGGAAGAAGAACACCGACGACGGATCATTCACCGGTTCGTCCGGTCCGACCAACTGGTCGAAGAAGATCGCGGCCATCGGCGTCACGTACTCGTGGCTGAAGCGGATGTCCGTCCGGACGAACCCCTGATCCCCCGGCTTGACCGCCGGTACCCCGATCGCCCCGCTCGACGGGTCCGCCACCCAATGCTTCGCAAAGATCTTCTCGGCGATCGTCATTGGGCGCCGCGGCGTGGTGACCGTGGGGACGGCGACCTTTCCTTGCAGCCTGGCGAGGTTGTAGTTGAACAGGCCGCCGTATTCAATGATGCCCCGCGATATCCCGCCTTCGTCCTTGGTGAATTCGGAGAGGGGAATGTCCTCGCCGCGGCGCACGCGCTCGATCAACCCGAAATCGGTGGACGTGAACACACCGAGGTTCTGACAGTTCTCCCGATAGATGCGCTCGATGTTCTCGGCGATGACGAGCTTGATACCCGCAACCAGCTCTGCGTAAGGCGACTGCTCCCGCGACGAGCCCTTGCCCCGTCGCTTGCCGGACACGGACGCGACGAAGTGCCCCGCGCGGACCGAGCCGCGCACGATGGGAAATTCGTCGCCGCACTTGAGGCCGAGGTACGGGAAGTCTCCCAGCGTCTCGTCGAAGTAGTAGCAGATGTACGCTGGTGTGATCTCGTCGGTCGAGATGTTGTCGCGCAGCTTCGGGTGCAGCGGCGTTCCGGCCGGCGCGTGAGGATCGAACGGCAGATCCTCGCCCGCTAGCTGGCGCTTGACCAACTCTGGAGACTCGGTAAGGAACAAGACTCGCCCGTCAAAGCGGACGCGGTCGGGTACCTTGTGAACCGGTCGTGTAAGCAGGCTCTCGATCATGCTCCGGCGCTGAGAGGGTCTTGCCGTCAAGATGACCGTTCGAGAACCCGTCCACAAGCCAACTTCGTACCGGCAGGGACATATCTCCTCGGCGACGACAACCCTTGGCGCGAGCGACTGCGGCCGACCCGAGGCCGGCCGCAGCGAAATGCCTTACTGACGAGCTCGCACGTCCCGCCGGCGATCGCGTTTATCGGCTCTCAGGTCGCGTGCGTTGCTACGCCGGTCAAGCCGATTCCGTCGGAGCGCGCGGTGGTCGTGCCGGCTTCGCCGGACGTCGTGCCGGAAGTGCCGGCGGTCCGCATGCAGCCGGGCGCGATTTCCTTGCCGGCGATCGTGACGGATGGCTCGCCGATCGCGCACCAACCGGTGACCGTCGGCTCGTAAGCTGCGGCGATCGTGGCGCACGTTTCTGGTGTCGGCGCGAATGTCGCGACGGTCCGAACGAATGTCGCGCGTGTCGTGACGGATGTCTTGCCGCGCCGGCGGACTCGCCGTCTGCGCTGAGGTAGTGGCTGCTGCAAGAGCGACTGCCATCGCGGCGCCAAGCGCCGCTAGTCGTAGCCTCAACATATTGCCTCCCGTCCAGGTCTAACGCGTGCAAACGCACGCTCATGGTGATTCGCGATGGTGGACGTACTCGCGAGCTCGGCGTTAAGAGGGCGGGCACTTACGACGCGGTCACAGGTTTGACACCGTGAAGCCCAGCAACGACTTATGAACAGATGACGTCTGCCGGTGCCGCCGTTGAACCCTCTGGCGCCCGGACAAAAACCTGATATCGTTAGGCCCGGAGGCCGGGCGCCTTGGGTGTTGCCCGTTATTGCGTTGTCCTCCAACGACTTACCGCGATGGCGAGGGCGCTGTGACCGTTCCGACGATGCCGGGCGTACCAGCGCCTGTCCCACAATTTCCCGCAGAGCCGGTAGTCTTCCCGCTGTCCTGGATACTCAGTACAGCGATAGCTCCCATACAGTATCGCGCCAGCCTCGAGGTCGCTCGCTTGAGCGGCCTGCCCGTTTCTATGGCTTCGCTTCCGTACTCGTATGAGCCCGCGTTGTCGCTTGCTCTGTCGCAGCGCGTTGACGGGACGTGGAACGGCGCCATGCTGACGATGCCCGCCGTTCGTGGCGGTGACTTCGAGGGCATCGGGACGATGCCGGCCGTTAGGCGGATGCTGGAATACGGATGGGATCGCGAATCGCCTCCGTTGATTCGAGCCAGGCGTGCGCTCTTTCGCTTGTTGGCCGAGGATGATGATGCCGGCTTGATGTACGAGCTCGCTCCGCGCGGGCCCAATGCCGGCGACGTGGAGCTCGTGCGGCACGGCCGAGGCATCTTGCGCGAGGCGGCAGCGGCGACGCTTGCGCAAGCGGGATACGAAGGAGATCCGCGCCTTCGGGGTGCGGCGAGGCGGATTGTCGACCGCGTGTCTGCCTACCTGCGGTCGCCGCTGGCCGAGAAGCCGTTCGTGCGCGCAGGTAATCAGCATGTGTTGGCGCCGGAGGCGTCGCCGCCGTCGATTTACGCTCTGATCATGCTCGCGCACATGCCAAGGTTCCGGAGCGAGAACTATATCATCATGGAGCATGTGTACGCGTGTCTTGCGCAGCCGGCTCCGCGCGCTACGCCGGCTCGTGTGATTGGGAAGCGTGTCGTTCCGGAGTCGCACCTGGTGTTAGGCGATCCCTTGCCGCATCGTAGCACCGTAGAAAGCGATTTGGCCGGCGCATTGTTCTGGCTCGAAATTTTGGCGCGTTTGGGGCTGTTGCGGCGCAACGAGAACTGGTCGCGGTTGTTCGAGCACGTACTGGGCGAGCGCGACGAGCGCGGCGCCTGGCGTGTGGAGAAGCGTCCACCGTCGCTTCGCTCGAGCGTACCGTTTTCGTGGGCGAACTTTCCATTGGAGCCGCGCCCGACCCCCGAGACCTTGGCCGCCGAGGTCACGTTTCGAATCGGGATGATTGCGAGGCTTGCCGGGAGAGCAATCGAGTTGGTCTGAGGCGTCATCGCACTCTCCCAACGCGCGAAACCGTAATCGTTTCAGCCGCGAACCCGGATCGAATGACGAGCGTGGTATTCGACGCGCCGAAGGCTCGACCCGTTGGCCCAAATCGAATGCTGTCTCGACTCGCGGAAAGTCGAGCGCGCAGATCGCCGGTGAGCGAATGTCGGAGGACGGTGTCTCGATTGACGATTATCGAGACCGTGGCGACCGACGCGTCGATGACGACGAGCGCAGCCGTTGCGCTCGAGAGTGCTGCATCGCGAGCGGATGCCAGTGTGGCGCGCATGGTGGTAGCGGCGGCGCGCGCCGCCGCGCGGTCGCGGGCCCGGATGGCAGCCGGCGCTCCCATGGCCGCCAACGTTGCCATGATGCTAAGCGCGGCGACCAGCTCCCACAGACTATGACCTGAGCGCATCCTTCCTCCGGGAAGTCGACGCGCATGAGATAGCGGTGGCGGGACAGCTTTGTGTGAGCAAATTCGTGGAGGGCGGTCCGAATCATTGCGGCTGCCGGGAGCGGTACCGTCCGTGCCGTTCTATGAGATCTGTCTTGACGGATCGCTCGGCGAGCTTGGGTGCACGGCTGCCGCTGGCATTGCTCTGCGTTGGAAGCGTATGGTTCGCAGTGGCGCGGCGGACGCGCCGATGGCGCTACCTGTGAGGACGCATGACGATTACGATCGAATACTGTACGCTTTGAAACTACGAGCCGAGGGCCACCAGGTTGGCGGCCGAGCTCAAGGCACACTACCCGGATGCGTCGATCGCGATGCAGCCGTCGCGCGGAGGACGGTTCGAGGTGTCGCTCGACGGGAGGCCGATCTTCGAAAAATCGAAGCTCGGGCGTCACGCCAAGGAAGGCGAGGTGCTCGGTTTGATCGAGCGCGCGCGAGCGGAGCGTGCCGGCTGATGGGCGCACCGCGCGGCGATCGTTAGACGCGGCGTCGGATGCGCATCGCGATTTCGACCGGCGGCGGTGATGCGCCCGGCTTGAACGCCGTCATCCGCGCCGCGGTGCTATCCGCGATCGGACGCGGATGGGAAGTCCTGGGCGTCAAGCGGGGCTACGCCGGTCTGTTAGGCGAAGACGAAGTGGTGCCGCTGACGCGCGAATCGGTGCGCGGCATTGCCCACCTGGGCGGCACCATTCTGCGCACGACCAATCGCGGCGACCCGTTCCACTATCCGGCCATCGCCGCCGACGGCACCTACTGCGAGCTCGACCGCTCGGCGGAGCTCGTCGAACGAGCGCGCAACCTCGGCATCGACGCGTTGATCACGATCGGCGGCGACGGCTCGCTCCGCATCGCCCAACGATTGTTCGAGCGGGGAATGAAAGTGGTCGGCGTCCCGAAGACGATCGACAACGACGTGAGCGGGACGATCACGACCTTCGGATTCGACACCGCCGTGAACACGGCGCTCGAGGCGATCGACAAGCTGCACACGACTGCCGAGAGTCACGATCGCGTGATCGTGATGGAAGTGATGGGGCGCGACGCCGGGTTCATCGCCCTGCACAGCGGGCTGGCGGGCACGGCCGATGTGATTCTCATTCCGGAAATTCCCTACGACATCGAAAAAGTTTGCGACAAAATCCGATCGCGCGATCGTGCCGGTCGCTACTTTTCGATCGTCGTCGTTGCCGAGGGTGCGCGGCCGCTCGGCGGCCCCGTCTCGGTGCTGGGCCCGTCGTTGCCGGGCGAGGAGCTTCGGTTAGGCGGGATGGCCGACAAGCTGGCGCGTGAGATCCAGGCGCGAACGGGCAAGGAATGTCGGTCGCTGGTGCTTGGCCATCTGCAGCGCGGCGGCATGCCTACCGGATACGACAGGTTGCTCGCGACGCGCTTCGGTGGGGCAGCGGTCCGCGCCATTGCGGCCGGATGCTTCGGGCAGATGGTGGCGTTGCAGTCGCCGCACATAGTCTGTATTCCCATCGCCGAGGCGTTAGCCGTGCCCAAACGAGTCGACCCGATGCACGACGTGGTCATGACGGCGCGGGCGACGGGCGTCTCGTTCGGCGACTGAAACCGGCGCGGTCGCGGCGAAGGTCAGTCCAGCCGGTCGGACGGACATGTCCGGACATGTGGACACCATCTCGTGGACCTCGCTGCTGCCAATTCGTAAGCTGTTATGTCGCTTAGCGTTACATTAGATTAGAATCGCGGGAATCATGGCATTGCCCCTGCAGGCCTGAGCGGCCGTGAGACCCGCATGTTCGGAGATGCAATGACCCGCTTCGCTCTGACCCTCCTCCTCGCCCTGACTGTGCCGCTTGCCGCGCAGACGGCGGAGCATGGGAAAAGCGGCGACCAGAGCGTGATCGCGCACCGGCCGCCGCCGGGAATGTGCCGCATCTGGATCGACGGCGTTCCCGCGGAGCGGCAGCCGGCGCCGACGGATTGCGCGACGGCGATTCGCCGGCGCCCGTCCAACGCGCGGGTCATTTTTGGCGAGGAGCTGCGCCCGCCTCGCGGTCAGGTGCAGGCGCCGCGACTCGTGGAGCAGCCGCCGAAACCGGTCGAGCCGGCTCCTAACGCGACGCAGGGCAACGAGCCCAAGCCGAACGATCCAAAAGCGGGCGAGCCGCGCACGGTCGATCCGAACACGAATCAACCGCGTCCGCGTGTGCAGCGGCCGCCGCCGCGCATGCCGCCTCGGCAAGTGCCGAAGCCGCACAAGCCGAGCGGTCCGCCGATGTCGCACATTCGGATTCACTAGGCGCGGCTTCCCTCTGCTTCGCGCTTGCCACAAGCTTCGCACGTGGCAAGTGATTCACCGCAATTCCGCCGGCCGCAGGACCATGGCCTACCGCCCGATCACGATGCGTTCGTCGCGGCCGAGCCGGCGACGGGCCGCGTGATCGTGATCGCTCCCACACGTGCCGCGTGCGAGACGATCGAGATCGCGATCGGACTGCATCTCGAGACGCTGCTCGAGCGCGAGCACGGTGCCGAAATTCGGGACTTGGCGGGCGCGGGCAAGGGATTCGGCATCATCGCCGGGACGGGCACCGGAAAGACGCTCGCGATCCGCACGATGGCCGAGACTATTTTGGGCACGGCCTTGCGCGTCGGCGTGGTGAATCGAGAGCGCGAGGCCACGCCCGAAACGCCCACCTGGAACGTCGTCATCGTCACCACCGGCATCGCTCGGCGCTGGTTTCAGGACGGCGACATTCTGGAGCGCGACACGCTCATCGTCGATGAAATCCACCAGACATCGGCGGAGCTCGAGCTCTGCCTTGCGTTAGGCAAGCGGGTGGGGTGCCGCAGCATCTGGCTGTCGGCGACGGTGGATCCGGCGTTTTACGCGAACTATCTCGACTCGGCAGCCGTCCTCGAGGTGCAGGCGTTCGATCCCGAGAAGGCGGCGAAGGTCGTCGTGATGAACCGGCATCCACTCGAGTTTCTCGACGAGCGGTTCTTGACCCGCGTGCAGCGCGAGCGGCGCGGTGTGGGCGTGTTTCTGCCGACGCGGGCTGCCGTCGAGGATGTCGCGGACATGGTGCACCGGAGGTCGTCGCGCATCGAGAGCGCATTCTATCACGGCGGAGAGCCGATCCGAGTCATTCGGCCGTTTCTGGATGGCGAGGTGCGGAAGCCGTACGTGCTCGCCATGACTGCCGCCGGACAGAGCGCGCTCAACGTGCGCGGGCTGGACACCGTCGTGATCGACGACACGCGATTCGCGAATCTCATCGAACACGGGCGCAACGTGCTCACGCGCGTACATCTGGGTGCGAACGAGATTCTGCAGATGGCGGGGCGCGTGCACGGACGCGTCGCAGGCGGGCGCGTGTTCATTCTCAGCGACCGCGACATCGAGTTTCGGTCGCTGCGGCCGACGGCGCCGGAGTTTCAGCTCGCCGGCGATTCGGAGCGTGTGGCGCTGACGTGCGCCGATCTGGGCGTGCGCGCGGACGAGCTCGAGCTGCCGGTTCCGTTAGACCGCGCGGCGTATCGCGCCGCGGTCGCCCGGCTGGAGCGGCGCGGCATCATCGAGAACGGACGCCTCACGTCATACGGCAAATCGGTCGAGGCGCTGCCGGTGGAGCGGCCCTGGGCGGAGCTGCTCGTCCACGCGGACGACGATTTGATTCCCTACATCGCCGTGGCCGCGTCGATCGAGTCGCTGCATCGTATGACGCGCGACGAGCGCGATCTCGAGGGCGTGATCGTGCCGGGCAGCGATCACCTCACCGCATACAACCTGTATGCCGAGGCGTACCGGCGTCATGGTTCCGTGGGCGAAGTGTACGGGCTCCCCCGGCATCTGTTCAGCGAGGGGATCGACGACTGGGCCGAGCGGCGCGGGGCGCTGGTCAAGGCCATCGAGGATGCAGCGTTAGGCATGGCGAGCATCTACCGCGCGATCGGAGTGCCGCTGCCGTCGCGCATGATGCCGGCCACCGATGCGGTGTACGCGCGCTTCGCCGATCTGATCGCGCGCATCATGCCGTTCGATCTCGTGATCGGCGAGCAGACCGCCGAGGGCGAAGAGGCGCGTGTCTCGAAGGGCAGCGTGTGCGGCAGCTGGGGCGCGGTGGCGGGCTCGCTTCGCTACTTCGCGGATCGCTCGGGCACCGCGCGCGCGGCTATCGAGGGCACGCAGATCTCGCTCGACCTCATTCGCCGGTACGCGTCGTTAGGCGAATCCGAAGTGGTGTACGACCCCGAGCGCAAGCGCGCCGCGCTCGCCGTCTCGCGGCGCACACAGTACCACGGTTTCGAGTTGGGCCGCGAGCGCGAGCCGCTGGACACGTTTCCCGATGCGCTGGCCGCGCAGGCCAGGCACGTCCTGGCCGGCGCTCTGGCTCGCGGCGAGGCGCGCCACCACGCCGTGCGGCAGAACCGGAGCGCCATCGACGAGCTGCGGGAGGTCCATCGGCGCTCGGGCGGCATCACGCCCCGGTTAGGCCTGCAGGAGCTCACCGCGTTCTACGAGTCCAGGCTCGCCGGTGTGCATTCCATGGAGGAGTTTCGCGCCGCGGATCTGCGCCTCGATCCCGATGCCTTCGTGTCGGCCGAGGAGCGCGCCCGCTGGATGGCGCTCCCGTCGTCGACCACGATCCGCGGACACGAGGTGCCCGTCGAGTACGAGGTCGAGGAGGACGGGACCGGCGTCGTTCGGCTTCGCCTTCCCGAGAAGATGGCGCGCACGCTGGCTGCGTCGGAGCTGCCCGACTTCGATCGGTCCGTGCGCTTCGTGGTCACCCGCGGGCAGCGCGGAGCAGTGCGCGCCACGAGCCTCGACGAGCTGCAGCAGCTGCTCGACCTGCCGTGGTCGCCCGGAGAACGCGCCGGCGATGGGCGGGAGCGATACCGCGGCGCGCCGCGAAACCGGCGTCACGATCGCCGCGGCCGGCGCCGCCGTTAGCCGGCGCGCCTTGCGTTAGGCTCGGGCGGCGGGTCGTCGAC
>Ga0207695_10002345_pt1 | contig 28123 bp, 23 predicted proteins | sample KBSC54metaG_FD_184354 | JGI IMG/M metagenome (GOLD analysis project Ga0207695, IMG submission 184354) | Corn rhizosphere microbial communities from Kellogg Biological Station, Michigan, USA - KBS C5-4 metaG (SPAdes) (version 2) | ecosystem: Host-associated > Plants > Roots > Rhizosphere > Soil...
GCGGAGTTCCCGTCACGGAAATCGGCGGGGTTTAACAGGATAGGTCTTGGCTGACGCCGAAGGATAGAGTGAGTCCTCAAGTCCTGGAGCGGGGTGCGGGGTCTACCGCGTCCCCTGCTCGCGTGACGCATCAACGCAGTAAACACCTTCCCGGCTTCGAGCGGGGCATAGTGATCCGGACCGCCATCAACAATCACGCCTCTCACCATGACGATCTTGCGCGCTTGAAACGCGTATTTGATCAGGTCCACTGTCTGATCAAATAGAGCGTTGAGGCGTTAGCGGTGCGGATCGAGCAACTCTGCGATAAGGAAGCGTGTGCCGGCGGCGTTCGCCTCTCGGCTCGCCCACGAACGCGACACGCCGAGTTGCCGTGCGAAGGCGATCTTGACGCCGGCGAGTACGGCACTCTTCAATGCAGTGGTCGCGGTCGTGGCCGGTGGGATGCTTGGCCAGAGCCGCGTTTACGAAGTAGGCAAGCGCATTCACAGGAATGCTGCTAGGCTTGGACCACCATGTCTGCTCAATCTGGAGATAAAGCTCGTTTCAATCGAATGCGAAAACGCAAGGCCATTCAAAGAGCTGCCATGCGAAAATTACGCGTTCCCACCCATGTAGTTATTGCTCCTTCGGTTTAGGGCGGGTTCTTCCGTACAACCCTCTGCGCTTGTCGTAACGCGCTTGCAAGAAGCCAGCCGAAGAACCATCTTCACCGCTCCGAGCCGCGCGTAATGATCCGCCCGCCGTCGACAACCGTGCCTCTCACCAAAAATATCTTGCGCGCTTGAAAGGCGTCTTCGATCACGTCCAGCGTCTGATCGAAGAGCTCGTTCAGGGGCTCACGCTGCGAGTCGGACCAGATTCAATAGGTTCTCTTGAAGTTCAAGGCGAGAGATCGCATGATATAACCTCGACATTGACCAAACAACAATTGCACCTGTTTAACTGCATGTACCTGGTCATCCTGGTTGCCGTCACCGTTCTCACGCGGGCGACGGCCCGGCGGATCACGGGGGCTTTGGCGGGCGCCGCTGTGGCCGGTGTAGCGGGCCTGGGCATCATCGCCTTCGGTGAACGCGCCAGATGGTGGCACATGGCGATCAACTGGGAGCCGTATTCCTTGACGTTACTGTGGATTGACGTGGTCCTGTGTGCGTACGTCTTCCTCTTCACATGGCGTATCGCGCGCCGGTTTGGCGGGCGCGGTCTGGCTGTGGTCGTGTTCGTCGTGGCGGTCATCGGCCCGCCGCGGGACTACTGGTACATGAGGCGGTTCCCGGAATGGGGCAGCTACGGGCCGGGGATTGCTCCTGTCCTCGCGATCTCCGCCAGCTATGTCGTTCTGGTGCTCGTGGGGCACGGGGTGATGCGACTGGTCGCCGGGCCGGCTGCCGCAGATCGATTGGCGCGCCGACCGTGGTAACCGGCCCAGTCATCTGTCGTTTGAAAGGGGAACCCCAACCACATTTCGCCGATTGTGCCAGAAGGATGGCGCACTGGGAAGTCATCCCGTTCCGTAGAGTGGCCGACGCGTTCGAAACCATCGCCGCCCACGTTGGCCGGCGCGAACACCGGGCGGCGCGTTCGCGGGCGGGGGATCCACAATTGCGGAATCACGGACGTCTGCACATCCGCAAATCGCCCGCCCGCGTGAATAACCGCAAACGAGTGCTCGTACGGCGCGGTCAGCCCCGCCGGCGACGCCCGCGTTGGCCCGCGAATACTGCATAGTCGTTCGCGGGCCGTGGGGCGGCGGCTGTCACGCGGACAGATCGTCTCCCGGCGCCTCGGTTTGTGGCGCGAATCAATAATTCGGGACCCGCTCGAATTGTAGACTCCTGCTCACTCTCACTTTCGGCTTCACGACCATCAGCAACGCAATTCTGGCCTCGAATTAAGCCCTCGCGCACGTAGGAGAGGGTGAAACGCATCGGACGCGAGGAAGGGACTGATCTGGATATGGGGCACCTGAGTAGTGCGCCTCCGCGATAAGAATACGCGTGCCCGGCGCGTTCGCTTCCCGGCTCACCCACGAGCGCGATACGCCGAGCTGCCGCGCGGCGGCGGCGACCCGTGAGGCCGGCGAGCAAGGCCGAATTGGATCGAGGGTTGATCGCCCTCGCCGGATCCGCGCCGCTGCCCGCGTTGGCCGCGCTAGAACACCGCGCGACGCGGTCGCGGCCGGTGGCCGGTGGCCTGGACCTATCGGGGTCCGAGCGGGCGCGCCTTGACGGTGGGTTAGCCACGTTAGTACTAGTGGTTCAATTTGCGTTTGAACCTAGTAAACATTGAGCTCTCAGTGCAAACTTGCATAAGATTTGATGAATCTCGAACACGAGATACGCGAGTACTCCTGGTGCCGGAGATTCGAGGCGGGCGGGCACCGGCACCTGCTTTCAAATTTGTGGCGGTGCCTTCGCGAGTGGTGGTATCGCGGCTCAAAGTTCATCTGAGTTTCCGCGGGCGCCGTGGCACGCGGCGCGTTCGCGGCCGTTCGCGGTACTAGTTCCCATGCTGGCATCCGTTACCCGCGCAGTGTTCGAAATGAATCCCGCATGGCGGAGTCCGGTACTGGTCCTTTTTAAAAGCGCTAAGGTTCTCTCAGCCGTGACTTCGCCTGCGTCCGCCGGCAGAATAAACCTATGACCTATGAACAGTCTGATTGCCCAGTCCACGCAGATCAAACTGGGTCGCCATCCAGCCTCGATTACAAACAACTCACGGTCTGCTGGGAAGATCAGGATACCGGTGACAACGCAGGGCGTCAGGTCCTCGCGCAGTTAGCGTCTCAACTCGCTAACGGCATTAAGTTTAAGCCCGGCGACGTTATGCCTGTGGGCTGGACGTCGTCCCGCCGGCGCATTTTTGTTAAGGTGACGAAAGAGATGTAGGCGCTGGCTTCAGGTTCCAAGTACAAGGCTTAAGTTAGCCTCGGCTATGCTGACCACGATGGCCGAGAGACGTGTGGCGAGATCCGGCGTTCGGGAAGCAGGAGAGTCTCAATGGTGTGCCCTTCACCACGAAGCTCTTGCGCGCTTGAAACGCGTCTTCAATCACGTCCAGCGTTTGGTCGAATAGTCTGCTCAAGCGTTCGCGGTGCGGCGCGAGCAACTGAGCAGTAAGAAGCCGCGTGCCGGGAGCGTTTGCCTCCCGGCTCGCCCACGAACGCGATACGCCGAGTTGCCGCGCAACGGCGGCAACCTTGATGCCGGCAAGCACGGCTCCGGCGATGATGCGCCGTTTTGCGATTCGATTGGCGGTCAGGCCTGGCGGCCGGCCACGTTTGTGGGACATTGTGTTTGTCATCTATTGGGTAGTCGCCAAACCGAAAAAGCGTTAACAGAAATTCTTTTGCGGAGCTACGCGGACTCGATCGCGGACGTGATTGGTCCGCCACAATCCACGCGTGCATTGCGATCTACCCGCGCGGGCTATGCTCAACGAGTCTTAAACCTGCTTTACGGGAAGAAGACGCCGTTCCTTTCGTGGCCGATTTCGGCGAAGGAACTGGAAGATGTTCCTAGCGGGTCAGACTCAAAGACTAAATCGCCAACCCTGGCTGCCCACTGCATTTGCGCAGCATTGCGGACGAATTCCCCGGCGAAGCCGCCAAAGACAGGGTCAGTATTCCTGATGTTGATTCTTTGGTGCACACCGCTCCATTCAACCTTGAACGACACCACTCCCGGTACAGGCGGCGGCCCACCGCCGAACAAGGCATTCTGGATGGCGCCGTAGTCGAGAATCGGAATATTGGATCCCTGGTAGATGGCGTTGCCGCTCCCAAGTTGGGCCTCAACGCCATCGGTACCGTCGCCATGGTGGTCATCATTAAACTGTATTGTCCAGAACAGACCGACCGGGGGGAACGTCGTCGGATTGAGGTCATGAATCTGTGCGCCCGGACCGGGCATAAAGACATCCACTCATACAAAGCCGAAAGTTGCCTGATGAACACGCCCGTCGGTTCCGCGGAACTCGCCCTGCATAAATCGCATGTCAGAGTCCACAAAGGGGTACCGCGTTTTCTCACCCGTCTTGGTGTTAGTTTGCGTCACCATCCCGCTGATATAAGCCAAGCCGACGACGCCGTTGAAGTTCGTAATGGTGGCTGGCTCGGCATCGATCGGGTCGAATGCCGCAGGGCCAAAAACGTGATAGCCCCCGCCCAGAGCCGGAGTCCCGCCAGGGATCGGGATCGGCGCGAATGCGCCTTTCGGCGCCGCCAGTGCCGGTGTCCCTAAGAAGGAGCCGAGGGTAGCACCAACGGCTGCGGTTCCGGCTGCGGCGAGCGTAAACTGCCGCCGCGACAGGCCCGGCCGGACCTGGGTAACAGCGGGAATTGTGAAATTGGCATCGTTAATCCTGCTTGGGATCGAAGCTTTTAAGGCAGAAACGGCGCGAACGTTCATTGTGTCCTCCTGCAGCGTTTGTCAATGACCCCTAAATTGGATACCCGCGTCGTGGCCGTGTCAAGGGATGGAATTGGATTGTGGTTTGTCGCACCACCAAGGGTATTGCGCGCTTCAAAGCGTCTTTGATAACGGCCGGCCGCGTCTGCAAGTCGTGTTCTTACGAGTCATTTCTCGAACGGTCGCCAAGACGAAAAAACGTTAACCAGAGATTGCTCTACTGTAACCGCGGTTATCAATCGCCCTCGCCGCGCCGCCGCCCCACGTCGGCCGCGCGAACACCGGGCGGCGAGGCCGCGGCCGTCTTTGCGGCGAGATGGTTCCGGTATCAGTCGATCTAGAACAGCCCCTATCGCTTGAATGATCGGAGATGCTCAATTTAAGTGAACCTCACCACGTCCTCGCCGAGATGAAGTACGCCGTCAGCAAGTGATCAAAGGCTGCATTCTTCCGACCGCCAAGCATGCTGTAGCACGCTCAATTGGCCGACTCAAAATACCACCTTCACCTGGACCCACATACTGCGGATTCCGCTGTCCGTGAAATCGCGATTCAGAAAGCGCCCAGCGAGCGTGCCGTTCACGCTCATTTGGGGCACGTTGACGTACTGGGGATGATTGAAGGCGTTCAGTGCTTCCCAGCGTAGTTCCAAGCGGCGAGTCTCGCCGAATGGAATCGACTTGGTGAGGTTCAGGTCGAAGTTGTTGGTGCCCCCCGTTCGTAGAGTATTGCGGCTGACCGTAGCGACATTCGGGAATCCGATTCCTTCCACCCAGTGGACGTCGCCAGGTCTTACGCACGTGCCCGTATCGGGATTCTGATAGCCCGTTGCACATTTGGGGAAAATGATTGCTCGCGTGTTCAGGGGCGCGTCAGGATTGCCAATATCGGGCCGGTCCCCCAGAATGGCATCGTTGTTGCGATCCGAGCCGTTTCCAACGGAAAACGGAGTACCGGACTGGAAGGTCGTGATGCCGGCAAGCTGCCAACCACCAAGAGGATATTTCGCCCAGCCCGAGCGCGGGCCTGGAACAGCCCACAGATAAGCAATCGTAAGGCGCTGCGGGCGGTCGAAATCGCTCAACCCGCGATCGAGGTTCAGTCCTCCCTGCAGGATTGGGATGGACGTTCGGTTCATCCGGTCCGGCTGTTGATTGTTCATGTAGCCGACGCCATCGCTGGTGCTGTCGATCAACTTGGACCAGGTGTACGATGCCGCAAGCTGGAAACCGCGCGCGAAGCGGCGGTCCAAACGCGCCTGCAAAGCGTGGTATGACGAGTTTCCCTGACTGGTCTTCGCGGTCACGGGCCCGAAATCGGGATACAAGCGGACGGCATTCAGCAGGCCCGGGTTCCAGTCGGCGACCGTAGTCAATTCATGGCTCTCCGAGCCGACATAAGACACGTCCAGAACCGTGCTCTGCGGCAGTTCGCGTTGGAATCCGAAAGACCAACGCTCGGTGTAGGGGTTGCGGAGGTCGGGGTCGATCACCGTACGGTTGTCCGTTATCTTGGGAGTCGCTGCCATTGTGGGTACCTGCTCGAACCAATTGGAGAGACCGCGGACCGTATTGGGCGCGTTCACGGACGTGCTAATCGCATTCGGAGTCGTCGTGGCCGGACCCAAAGCGATCAACTGCGTGGGAAGAGTGTCATAGCTGATCTGGTATCCCCCGCGCCAGACCGTTTTGCCCTCGCCGAACAGCCGTCCGAGCCATCCGGAGCGGACAAGCGGCGACCACGCCAAGCCGAATGCGGGCCCAAGATCTTTGTTGTCGGTGTTGACTTCGCGCCGCACCAGCAACTTCGCCGGGTCAAATCCGGAGAAGGCGGGATAAGGGAGCGAGTTGGCGAATTGGCCGAAGTTGTCATAGCGCAGACCCATCGTGAGCGCCAGCGTGGGAGAGATCTTCCAGTTGTCCTGGAAGAAGTAGCTTTGGTGGAGCTGGTCGGGGTAGAACACCTTGGCGCCGAAAACCCTGTTGACCCCGGCGGAGGGACCGCTGTAATCATCCAGGAAGTTAGCGAACGCGGAATAACCCAAGCCCATGGCGCTCGCGAACGAGATACTTCCCAAGTCATTCGCGGCTCGCTGCTCCGTGACCAATTGCCGTAGGAACTCCACACCGTAGCGAAATGCGTGACGGCCGCTCAGCTTGGTCTGAGTCTCCTGAAACAGGAAGTTATCGCTATAGTAGAACTGCGCGTTTTGGGATGCCACACCGGGCGCGGAGACGTTTGCAATCGTAATGTTCGGCAGCGTGAAAGCCTGAGGAGACGATCCCGGCCAGGTAGTGTTAGCGGTCACATCGGGCCGCCCGTACGAGAAGCGGAATTCGTTCGTGTAACTGGGGCCAACAGCGTAGCTGTCCGCAAAAAGAAAATTTTGGTGGCGATACGCGTTTTCCTGAATGAATCCGGGAAACCCAACCGCGCCGGCGGCCCCGCCCGGCAGGATAAGAAGCGAGTCATAATTATAGCGCCACGATAATCTATGATTTTCGGATTGAAAGTGGTCGATGCGCGCCAGCCACTGCGGGCCATCATTGGTCGAGGGCAGCACATACGCGGCGGTGGCGAACTGCACTACTCCGCGGTCGCCGCCGGTTTGCGGATCGAGGCCCAGCGCCACGTTGAAGGGCGCTCCCGTACCGCGTAGGTCCCCCAGAGCGCCGAGATATAAATCGAGCCTTGGATTGTTGGGGAACAACGACCGCAAGCGCGTGACCGCATCCGCGGTAGGAACCTGCAACGGGAAATTGGCCGTGGAATGGAGATCGTTCTGCTGAAATGCGGCAAAAAAGAAGGTTTTGTTCTTGCGAACTGGGCCGCCCGAGGTAAATCCGAAAATATTGTTGCTGAAAACCGATTGGGCAATACCGTTCAGCCGGTTGAGATTGGAAATCGAGTCAAAGCGCTGCGACTGGTAGCGCCACAGCAGAGTGCCGTGGAGGCTGTTGGTTCCCGACTTGGTCACCAGGTTGAATACACCGCCGCCGGCGCGCCCAAACTCGACGCCAAAATTGGCGGTCTGAACAGAGACTTCTTCGACGGCGTCGGCGATGGTGAACACCTGTTCTTCGCCACTAACATAGAGCTGGTTGTTTTCGGTCCCATCGAGCATGTAGTTGTTGCCGCGTGGGCGCTGGCCGTTAATCGAAAACCCTCCTCCGTTGCTTGCGCCGGCCGTCGTGCCGCCCCATATGCGGCTGCCGGAGGCTTCCGTTGCGCCGGGAAGCGTACGAGCCAGCGAGACGGGATTCAGGACGTTCAAAGGTAAATCCCGCACCTGGCGTGTTTGGAAGTTGCCGCCACGCAGCGGACTGTCCTTAGTCAAGACGTCACTCGATTCTGCATTGACCTCGATGGTGGCCTCGGCCGCCCCTACATCCAGCCTTGGGTCAAGCGTCGTGGCACGATTCGCCTCCACATTGACTCGTGCGCCGAGAAAGTCTCGAAAACCAGGGTAGGTGACCTGGAGATCATACATCCCGAGATCGACCGCATCGAAGCGATAGACTCCGGCCTCATTACTCTTCGCGGATAGCCGCACGCCCGTCTCGACGCCCGTAACCGTCACCTGCGCGCCACGAATCACGGCGCCGCTGGAATCAAGCACCGTTCCGGTGATGGTTCCGCGGCTAGTCTGCGCGTGTGCCGCTCCCGCGAACACCAAGAGCACCTCAACCGGAATCACTGCAAGGACGATATTAGCTCTGCGAATCATTTTTTCCTCCTCTCGTTGGCTCTATTGCGCGGATCCCGGTCCACCTCCGAGCGCCGAAATCACCGTGTTTATGCCCTCGTCGTTAAGTGTGCCTTGCGGCCCAAGAATGAATGTGTCGCTTACGCCGCTGCCGACAATTACACCAGCAACGGACGCATCGAAGTCGTCGAGGCGGTTCAGAACGAACGCGGTGTTAGCCGGGATTCCTCCGCGGAAGACCTCCGCGGCGACGGCGGCTCTGGCGCGGCCTCGAATGCTGTTGCTTCCTACAAAGATGTTTTTAGCGAAGCCCCTGATATCGATCCCCGCGCTGAAATTTGTGAATTGCACACTGCGGGGCGGCGACATGGTTATCTCGTTATCGACGACCAGGGCGTTCACGATCGGCCACTCTGCTACCTGGCTATATACACCCATGCCGATGGCATCCGGATTCGACCATTGGCAATCGATTACGTTGTGGGCAATGACGAAGGAGCCGACATTAACGACGCGAATCACCTCCGCCGTCGCTTGCGAAGCCACCGAGCTGGTTATGATTCTGTTTCCCTCCACGTAAGCGCGCCCGCCGATACGGCGCAAGTCGATCCCCGGCCTGTTCACGTTCCGTATCCTGTTTCGGGAGATGTGCAGGTCCACTTCTCCGCCCGGCGCTTGCCCCGCGCTGAATGCGGTAATACCGAGCACGGCGTCGGATTCTTTCCCTCCAACCAAGTCGAGATCGTTGTTGGCGATCAGAATTCTTCCCGATGCCGCTATTGTCGGAGCGGAACCCAAATAGCTCAGGAATTTCCGCCGGTTGGTCCCCCTCTGTTCTCCCGTTACCGTAATCTGACTGGCTTTCGACATCTGAAACCTTCTTATTGCCTTTCGAATATGAGCCGGCGGTCGAAACGGCGGCCGTCGGCGCTTTGTTCGGAAATCTCCAAAATGAGCCGGTCCCTCGACACAGTCCGCCGGACAAACCTGATCCAAGCGCCTGCTCCGCAGTGGCGTAGGATTTCGGTGGTCTGACTGTCGATTCGCCGCGACGATTGGGTTCCGGAACATTCGTTGTCGCGGAAATCCCGCTCCGAGCCATCCAGGTAAAGGATGGTGCTGGCACTGATGGCCCGGCCGTCCGCCTCGACCCGATCCAGGGTGAACACCTCGCCTTTGGGGTGAGGTTCGATCCGGATCGTGAAGCTCCTGGGTTGAGCGCCTCCGGCGAACGTGGACCTGGCGAAATTCAGCTTCCAGCTTCCGTGTGCCGCTCCAGCCCAGCACATCGCGGCGATCGTCATCAACAGGAGGGCGGTTCGCATGAGGACACTATGCGCTTCCGGCCGCTGCCAGGGAAGTTTAAAGGGGTCGGAACGAGGTTTGATACAGTTGCACGTGCTTGAAAATAGGGGTATTCTCGAAAAGCAATGCCCACGGCGGGACCAGAAGTAGAAGCCGCGCGGCGGCAACTGGAAAGGCTGCTGAGAAGCCCAGGATTCTCCCGCAACGAGCGGCAGTCCCGTTTCCTTCGCTTTATCGTCGAGCAGCATCTTGCGGGCAGGGACGCGGAAATCAAGGAATCGCTGATCGCGATCGAGGTCCTCGGCCGCACTCCCGACTACGACCCCAAGCAGGACTCGATCGTCCGCACCTAAGCCGCCCGCCTGCGGGTGCGGCTAAGCGAGTACTATCTGGGCGAAGGGAAATCCGACCCTCTCGTAATCGAGCTGCCGAAGGGTGGATACGTTCCAGTGATCCGTGGCGAACCAGAAACGAGCCAATCCGTTCCTGCTCCGGCGGGCACCAAGGCGGCCGGGCCGCGGCTGTGGGCCGTTGCCGCCCTCGCTTGCCTGATTGTTGTCCTGGCAGGAGTAGTCTGGTGGCTGCTACATCCTCAAAACGCGCCCATTCCGATTGCTGTTCTACCTCTCGTCAATCTCAACCATGATCCAGCGAACGATTATTTCGCGGACGGGCTCACGAGCGAGATCATCCGCAATCTGACGATAATCGAGGGCCTGGCGGTCCGCTCGGAGGCCTCTTCCTTCGCATTTAAGGGCAGACCGCAGAAAGCAGCGGATGCCGGGAAACAGCTCGAGGCCGATTACCTTGTCGTCGGGTCGGTGTTGCGATCCGGCCAGCAGTTGCGGATTAATGTGGAGTTGATTCGCTCAAGAGATGATTTTGCGGTATGGTCGGGCCGCTACGACCGGGAACTGGCGGACATTTTCGCAATTCAGGACGAAATCTCTCGAAGTATCGTGAATAACTTGCGCCTGAAGCTGGGGCGCGGTCGGCGCCGCTATGAAACAAGCACGGAAGCTTACGATCTCTACCTTCGCGGTCTTGCTCTGGCAGTAGAGCGTTCCGGCGACCCTGCGCCGCGCATCCCTGTTTTCGAGCAAGCAATAGCGAAAGATCCATCTTTTGCTCCCGCATATGCCGCTCTTGCCATCGCCCATCTGACTCTCTCGGGTCAGCGTCAACAAGACGCACATGACGAAGTGGTCAGGATGCGGTCCGCCGCCGAGAAGGCGGTTCAGCTGGATCCGCTCTCGGCTGAATCCTACGATGCGCTCGGGGCCGCATTTGCACGCGAGGCCCAGTGGGATCAAGCGGAAAGAAGCTTTCGACACTCGATTGAGATTCAGCCCAGCCTTGTGGAGTCTCACGGTTATTTCGCCATGTACTATTTCTTGCCGCTGGGGAGTTCTTGCCGCTGGGGAGGATCGACGAGGCAATCCGGCAGTTGAGGATTGCGGAGAAGAGCAGTCCGCTGTTCACGTTCTTTCTGGCAGACGCACTCGCGGATGCAGGCCGAAACGACGAAGCCGCCGAAATCTGCGGCAGGCTACCGACCGAATATCCTGGAAAGAGCCAATGCACCCCCGGGGCGCTGGTCAGGCAAGGCAAAGGCACAGAAGTGATTCAGGCCTACGGTACCGGTACTTCCCCCCGCAACTCCAATCCGGTTAAAGCCGCCCTTGCTTGCGCCTACGCACATGCCGGTCGCCGCGACGAGGCGGAGAAAGCGGCTGGTCTTTCCGGGTTCTATTCCACAGTCGCTTTCATGTGTCTGGGCGACAAGGATCGCGTTTTCGAGATCTTCGATTCCAACATAGCGCTTGGTCCCATCCGGATAGGCTGGTTCTTGCTTCGTGCGGATCGTGAGAATCCCGGGCTGTTAAGCGGTGATCCGCGGTTCAAGGCGCTGCGCAAGAAAGTCGGCTTGCCGGAATAGCTGATTCACAAGGCGTGAATTTTTGTCAGGAGAGCCTATTCTCTTGATGGCGTCCTAAAAGGTTCGTGTTTGTACTCATAGGTATTTATGAGATGAGTTCTAGTCGGCGTGAGGTGTTTCGCTGCCTGTCGCAAGCGTTCATATTGTCGAGCTTAGGCTGGTAAGGGTCCGGAGCACCAACAGAATCCGTTACCGCCTCATTTCATCTTGATGTATCTTTCTATGGAGCGAGGGCAGGTCCCTTTACGTTTCAGTCCTTATTCCCCACCGAGCTTCAGCTGCCTTCTGGGCGATCTCTTTCCGACGCTTTGGGCTTAATTTTTTAGCCCTCGCTGTCCCGCCCGCTAAACCTGCTAAGCGCGAGATGTTCGACCTCTCCTCAGGAGTGAGCGATGCAGCGCGGCGCTTGGCGAGCGCCACCGCAGCGGGATTCTTGCGCTTTGGCATCGCCCGAAGTATAACATTTCCACGCGCCAGATTAGGTGGTTGCATGTCTTGCGCAAGTCATGCATACTATGTTCGTAGATCCTTGAGGAAATAAACGAGGGGTCTGCTCGCCGAGTGCCCGGATTGGCTCTGCCCTATCGTTCGTTTGGCTGTAGCGACTGGAATGCGCCGCGGCGAAATCCTTGGCTTACGGTGGCTGGACATTGACCAGTCTGGGGGGCGGGTACTATTGCCGCAAACAAAGAACGGCGAGGGTCGTATCGTCTATCTAAACAAACTGGCTCAAAAGGTGTTCAATGATCAGATTGCGCGGGAATCTAGAGCGGCGGGTCATGTATTCGCTAATGCAAGCGGCCCCAAGGTTTCAGTGGCCTTGAGGCGTGCCGCGAAGGCGGCAAAGATCGAGGACTTCCGCTTTCATGATCTTCGCCACACGGCGGCATCATGACTTCGAATGGAAGGCGCGGACATCATACAGTTGCACAGTTGCTCGGTCACAAGGACCTTCGCATGGCGGCGAGGTATCAACATCTCTCGCCTGGGTTCCTTGCCGATGCGGTGAATAAACTCGACCGCGTGTTCGGTTATGAGCCTGAATTGCCGGGCACCGGCAACGAAAGTTCGCGTCGGAGCGTCACCGCAGCGTCACCAGTTTTTCGGTTGCGAAATCCGCCCACCAAGTAAGTTATTGAAATGATTTGGCGTCCCCAGCGGGATTCGAACCCGCGTTACCGCCGTGAAAGGGCGATGTCCTAGGCCTCTGGACGATGGGGACTTTGGTGGAAAAACAGAGGGCTTCTCAACTAATTTAACACACCTAGTCGATGATCCTCACCGTGAACGCTGGCAGTTCGCCCGTCTGGCCACTCGCGGTAACCACGCGGGCCACCAGGGGATACTCACCGCTGGCAAGCAGCGGCAGATAAATCACCCCAAGCCATCCCGTGTTGAGCGCGTCCGGGCGATTTAAGTGCTCGACAACCTCCGGGCGCGGGTAAAAACTATTAATCGATCCCACGTGTTTTCCCGCTACAAACAGATTCACTTCCCGCACAGGTTCGCCCGGACGCGCGCTGGCGGCCCAACCCGAGAGGTGCATGCGGTCGCGGCCGAATCCCGTGATCACGTCGCTCCCGTTCAACTTGTCGATGAAACCGAGCGGTGGTGCGGCGGGCCCGGTCAGCGATTCGACCGTTACAAACGGCGCGGCTGGCGGTTCATCCGGTATCGCATCGAATGCCAGATTGATTTCTTCTAACACCGCGGCATCGCTCGGATCGAGCACGCCCTTGTTTCGCGCCGCTCGTAGATCGGCGATCTCCTTCGAAAGTTCCTCAGGGTGCAGAGCGCTGATCGGCCGCCCATACTGCGGAAGGTCGACCAGCGCGCGAATCATTTCCGTACAGCCTTCGCAATGCTGAACGGGACATTCCGTCGCGTGCCGCGTCACCTCTGGGATTCCGTCGCTAAAAAGATTCTGCTTCGCTCCCACACACGCCACGTTGATGCTTCCGTCAAAGAAAAGCTTGTAACTAAACGCGGGATGGAAGCAGGCGCGCCCTTTGGTGACAGGCTGGACGATCGTGAAGTAGGCCGACAGCGGATTCGCATATCGTGTGATGAGTTCGCGCTCGCGGGGCGACCGCTCCACACGCGTGAGATATTTTCCGGCCGGCTGCATGGTGCCCGCGGAGATCGGAAATCCTTCCGCCTCGAACGTGGTCAGAGCCTCTTCGGCAATATCCAAGTTCTCCGGCGCGAGAATCACACCCACGTGCGAGAAACTGAAACCGGCATCCCGAACTTTATGTAGCCGGCGGCGGTAATCGGCCAGTGTCGTCTGGCTAGGATGAAGCGTCGTATTGAGGAAGATTCTCGACGTGTCAATTCCCCGATAATAGGCAGGGTCCCAGGAGAGATTTGTAAAAATGCGGAGGCTGAACCGGCCATCATCGAGCAGTCCTTTCAGCAGCGCGGGGAAGTTATCGCGATCCAGAAACGGCTCGCCTCCGGTGATGGTCATCGCGATGTCCTTCTCGCGAAAACCGCGGAAGGCGTCGAGCCATTCCTCGACCGGATAATGATCGAACGCGTGATTGGAACGGCCACGCTTGGGCGAGCGTTTGAAGAACACGGGGACACCGCAATAGTCGCAACTGTAGTTGCACCACTCGGACATCAGCCAATAGATCCGGGCAGAATCCTGAAGATGGGCCGGGAGCGGAATGTTCGGGAAATCTGCCATCGCCTAAGCGCTGAGTATACCAACAGCACCGATCGATGATGCCCGCCGCGCGATGTTCTAATGTGAATAGACTCTTGCACAATCGTAATGTTGGAACAACTCCTCACCGAACAAAAGAACCCGGCGTCCGCGGCCATCGACCAGATGTCTACGGAAGCAATGCTTCGCGTAATCAACGATGAAGACAAGAAGGTGGCCGAAGCCGTGGAACGCGCAATTCCGCGAATTGCAGAGGCGGTGGATGGCATCGCGGCCGCGCTCGACCGAGGCGGGCGGCTCTTCTACATCGGCGCGGGAACCAGCGGACGGTTGGGCGTCCTGGACGCCGCCGAGTGCCGGCCGACTTATAACGTTCCTAACGAATTGGTGCAGGGCATCATCGCAGGTGGCGAGAGCGCTCTGGCCCGCGCGGCCGAGGCGTCGGAAGACGATCCTGCCGCCGGCCAACGTGACCTTCTCGCGCATGGTTTCCGGAAGGGCGACGTGCTAACAGGAATTGCCGCCAGCGGCCGCACTCCGTACGTGCTCGGCGCGATTGAGGAGGCGAAGGTAATGGGTGCGCTTACCATCGGCATTAGCTGCACTCCCCATTCCGCGCTCTCCGCGATTGTCGATATTCCGATCGAAGCGTTGGCGGGGCCGGAAGTAGTCACCGGCTCGACGCGAATGAAAGCGGGGACAGCGACGAAACTTGTGCTGAACATGCTGAGCACAGGCGCGATGATCCGGCTCGGATATGTCTATCACAATCTGATGGTGAACGTGCAGCCGACGAACGAAAAACTGTTGGATCGGGCAGTACGAATTATTGTGGACGCCAGCGAAATCGACTATGCACATGCTTCCGAACTGCTGCGCAAAGCAGGCAGCGTAAAGAAGGCCATCGTCATGGGCAAACTGGGAGTGGACAACGAAGAAGCGGTGCGGCTGCTGGCTGCCGCGAAAGGCCGGATAGGGCAAGCTCTGGAATGGAAAAACTCGTAATCGAGGGCGGCCCGCGCCTTGAGGGCAACATCTACACAAGTGGGGCGAAAAACTCCGCGCTCCCGGTTCTGGCTGCGTGCCTGCTGACAGACGAACCGGTGACTCTGCACCGCATTCCGCGTGTACGCGACATCCGCACAATGGAAAAACTCCTGACGTACATCGGCGCGGAGATCGAAGAAAAGCTCGACGGATCGCTGGTCGTTCACGCCAAGACGATTCAGGATCCTTCAGCGCCATATGAGCTGGTGAAGACGATGCGCGCTTCGAGCCTGGTGCTTGGACCCCTGGTCGGCAGGATCGGACGGGCGCGCGTGTCCATGCCCGGCGGTTGCGCGATTGGCGCGCGGCCCATCAACCTGCACGTCAGCGGATTGGAACAGCTCGGCGCGAAAACAACGCAGGAGCATGGGTACATTGAGGCGTCGGCGCCCGATGGACTGCGCGGCGCGTCCTATCGATTCGAGCGCATTACGGTAACGGGCACAGAGGATCTTCTGATGGCGTCCGTGCTGGCGCGTGGTGAGACGCTCATTGAGAATGCAGCGCGCGAACCGGAAGTCTGCGACGTCGCGGCGTTGTTGACGAAAATGGGGGCCAAGATCGAAGGCGCGGGCACTCCCACCATCCGCGTAACCGGCGTCGAGCGGCTCCATGGCGCGGAACATACGATCATTCCCGATCGCATTGAAGCAGGCACGTTTCTCATCGCGGGCGCAATCACTGGCGGAGATGTGGTGGTGAACGACTGTGAGCCGAAACATCTGGGAGCGCTGGTGGATAAAATGCGCCAGGCAGGCGCCGATGTAACCCAATCAGATCCCACCGCGCTGCGGGTGCGGTCTCGAGGCCGCTTGCGATCGGCCGACATGACCACCGAAGAATACCCCGGCTTTGCCACGGATCTTCAAGCCCAATTCATGGCGCTCATGACTCAGGCCGAGGGCATTTCATTCATCACGGAAACCATCTTCGAAAATCGCTTTATGCACGTGCAGGAGTTGGCGCGAATGGGTGCAAATATCCGCATTGAAGGCCGTCAGGCGGTGGTCGCCGGCGTGAGTAGACTGAGTGGTGCGCAAGTGATCGCGTCAGACCTTCGGGCCAGTGCGTCCCTCGTCCTATCGGCATTGATCGCCAAAGGTGAGACGGTGGTGGACCGCGTCTATCACATCGATCGGGGCTATGAGAATATAGAAGGCAAATTGGGCCGGATTGGAGCGAAGATCAGGAGAATTGACGAATGAGCAACCCAGCAAAACATCACGGTGAAGGCTTTCTGGCTCTGGTTGACGACGCAAAATCCAGGGTCAAGCAGATCGATATCGACGGCTTCCAGCGCATGAAAGCCGGCGGTGAGCAATTTCTGTTGATCGATGTCCGCGAGGACAACGAATGGGCGGCGGGGCATGCAGCCGGCGCCGTGCACTTGGGAAAGGGAATTATCGAGCGCGACATTGAGGCGAAAGTTCCGGATCATTCCACCACGATGGTGCTTTATTGCGGCGGCGGGTTCCGTTCCGCGCTGGCCGCGGACGCGCTGCAGAAGATGGGTTACACGGGAGCGATTTCACTCGACGGCGGTTGGCGAGCGTATATCGGCGCTGGCCTGCCGGTGGAAAAATAAGCCGGCCTCAAAGCAGAACAATTTCAAAACCCCGGTACAGGATGTAGAGCCAGATCACTGTCTCGAAGGCTTTCACCACCTTCACGAAGAACGTGTTCATGAATTCAAAACGCAACAGCATACCCGCTGCGAGACCAGCGAGGATAATATATATGGAGAAAGTCTCCTCCTCGCGAAAGTAAGTGAACATCGTGATGAGAAGCCAATACACCAGCGGCCAATTGTTATCCAGGGGCCTTCTGTTCCGCACGAAGTAAATGAATACGGTGAAGCACATCAACATCAGCACCGTAACGGAAAAGTTAGTCGCGCGGAACATTAGTTAGAAAGCCCAGGTGAGGCTCGTGTAGCCAGTATGCGCACGATAGTTCTGCTGCGCGAAGAACTGCTCTCCGTAACGATAGAACTGATAACCCAAATTCCAACGGATTTTGTTGTTCAACTTCACCGACACTCTGGCCAGCGGCGACTGGTAGATGAGCGGGAACGTCTGAGCGAGATAAAACGGATCGATACCATTAAACGCACTCGATTGCGCCAGAACCGAAGCGGTGCTTCGTCCGTCTCCCGTGTCCTGCGTGTGATTGTAGCCAACGTAGAGGTCCACGCGTTTCCTCACGCTGAAGCGCGCGCCCAGGTTCCCAGCGTGTATATTGCTGACGTAGACGGACGTGGAATTCACCAAGCTCCCACTAAGGAAGTATGCAATTCCAGAAAGAGTATCCAAGTGAATCTTATTATAGGACGCATCCAGGCTGAACCACGCGGCCGGAGTCCAGGAGGCGGAAGCGCCGTAGTTTCTGGAATGGGAACTCGCCGACGTAATCGAAATGGAGTTGTTGTTGTAATTCGCCTTGCTAAAGGCTGATAGCACGACGGACTTCCACTTATACTGAACCCGCCCGGACAGAGCATGATAGTTCTTCTCACTGATCGGAGTGAACGGATGATCGGCGCGGCCAATTTCCGCATCGACGGTCACCGTCAGCGGTTTGATCGGGCGTAACCGCAACCCAAACTCGCCCGCGTGAATCGTATTGTTCTGTTCCGCCGTGATTCCCGTCAATGGGTCGCCCGGAAAGGCGCCATCCTCAATCGACTTTATGTGTCGCGTAGAGAACTGATAACCGCTGTAGAGAGTGAACCAGTCCGTAGCCCGGAAATTCAGATCGGTGGTATTGATCACAGTCCGGATGCCCAGGTACTGGAAGTTGACGGTGTTCGCCTGTTGCGTCGAGTCGGTTATTTCGGTGTACGTGTTATTGCCATCCATTCTGGTGTTGTTGAAAGCTGTATTGTTTACAACGGTAACCTTCTTCGTTAGAAACAAGCTGAGCGTCAGGCTCGAGGCCAGCGAAGGTCGCCGCCCGCTTCCGTAGATATACGTCTGACGGGTCCGCGATGGGTCTCCCCGGTCCGCGCCAATGGCGTTCTGATTGAAAATAAAATCGCGGCTGCCCCCGGCGTATGCAAACCGGCCGGTCACCGAGTAGAACCTGCTCTTATCGGTAAGCAAATGGACCTGCCAATTATCCGTGGTCCCGTGGTAGGGTTGCGACCGCTGAAAAGAACTGAGCGTCACCGCGTCAGTGGGGTTGTTCCCCGGTTGAAACTGATTCACCTGATCGATCGTGTCGTCCTTGAAAACTTCCCATCCGCGAAGAACGGAAAGCTTCATCCCGAAGAATATCGCCTCGGCGCCCACGCGATACTCATCCTGCTGGCGGCGAATGTTTTCAAACAACGGAAACTCGTCCGCCCTGGGTGAATTGAATAGCTGTATCGTGGAGAGCGCGGGACCGTCCTGCACATCGCGGCCATAGCCAAGGAAGAATCGAAAGTTCGATTGCGGAAAAAGAACGAACGAGTGATCCTGCATGCGGCGTGAAGTATTCATCAGATGTTGCCCATTGGCGATGGTTAGCGCCGGGTCGTCATAGGCGGTTTCGCGCCACAGCAAATCGTAGCGGTACAACTGGTTCTTCTGAACGCGGAAGGAGGCGAACTGATAAGGATCATTCCCCAGGCCTTGCGTAGTCAGGATCAGTTGATCGAAGTAATGGCCGTGTCCATCTCTGGAATCGATCGTCAGATTGCTGCCGAGTAATCGTAGCCCGTTGCCGAAATTGACATCGCTCTGGTATTTGCCGATATCGCCGCCAACGCTCTTCCAGCGGTAACCCGTCTCGAAGGAGTCTGTGATGTTGTAGTTGCCGTAGTTTTCACCGCGTGCACTGCCGACCGGCGCATCGGTCGGAGCCACGGGCTGCTGGGCCTGAAGAGCCGCGGTAAACGGCATCCAGATGAGTGAAACGAGAATGTATGTTTTCTTATTCATCGCCATCACCTCAGGAACGTCGCGTCGGCATTCGAGCCGTGGATTCGCACATGGCACGTGGTGCAATTCTGGAAGCGTGGATCGGCCATATTGTGCGATGACGATTGTGTGTAGACGCCGATGTTCTCGCGTCCAAACGTCCCGGCGCCGTTGTGGCACTCGAGACAGACGGTGAATACCACGGGGCGCTTCAACAGCTTCGCGTTCATCGACCCGTGCGGACTGTGGCAGGTTTCGCAGCCTTCCACTCGCACGCCTCCGTGCTCGAAGACGAATGGACCGCGTTTGTCGATATGGCATTTGAGACAGGGCTCCTCGGTCGCCAGCGCCTGGCTGACCATGCGTGGCCGCAGGCCCATTCGCCAGGTGACAGCCGCCGTTCCGTGCGGATTGTGACAGTCCGTACATTTCATTGCACCTTCCAAGACGCGGTGCTTGAATGGCATCGAGAACTGCGCCCGCACGTCGGTATGGCAGCCGGAACAGAGATCCGCCTGCCCCTTAGCCAGCAGAAATTGCGGCGTCGTCGACTTATGGATGGAGTGGCAGTTGGTGCAGACCACATCCGCCAAAGTATGCGATGACCGCCGGATGTTGGCGCGGGGAACCTCCTTGACGTGACATGTGAGACAGCGATCCAGAATGGCCGCGGGCGGCATCAGCGAGAAGGCGTGCGGAATTGTCGCCTTGCCCCCTTGGGCCTCTACATGAGCCTTCCCGGGACCATGACAGCCCTCGCAACCCGTGCGCTCAGGCGGTTCCTTGCCTGAGGCCACGCTCTTATAGTGCGGGTTCTTGTAAAAGCTGACAGTGACGTTCGGATGGCATGTTTTGCACACGCTGCCACCGACGTAACCGCCGGCGGTCGCGGCTAGCGGAGTGGTGGCCGGCCTGTTTTGCGCCGGCGTCACCACAAGGACAACAAAGAAAAGAGAAAAGGCCCTTAACACACCCACATTATAGGGGCCGCTGGTCCATAGAGTTGTTAAGAAATTGTTCCATAAACGTAAGGCCTTAGAAAGTGAAAGATATGCCTGCCGTTGGCACGATATTGTTGAGCCACCCACCGGTGGTAGAGTTGAGCGCCGGCGCGATCACCTTGTCCGGAAATGGAGAGAGGTAGTCGTGGATATCGACGCGAAACATGATCCGGCTCGAAAACTGCACCTTGATTCCCGCGCCGACCGATACGAGCGCCCCCACCTGGCTGGTTTTGGTCAACAAACCGATGTTGCTCAGCGGCTGAAACGGAATTTCATCGCCGGTACCCTGGTAGAACTTCATACCGCCGCCGGCTGCAACATAAGGGCGGATCTTCGATTCGCGGCCGGTGGCGTGAACCAGGAAATCATAGTGAAGGGCATGCGCCTGGCCGCCAAATGTGGCCGACTGACCGCCGCTCTTCAGCGTCATGTCGTTGTGGAGGTACGTGTATCGTAGTTCTCCCCCGATATGGTCGTACATGTTGCCGCCGATGTAACCTCCGCCGGAGAACCCAGAGGAGAATCCAGCGTCGGCGCTACCTTTCGGATTCGTAATGGTGCTCGAGCTGTAAAAGCTGCCGCCGCCAAACGCACCAAATTCATAGTGTTGAGCAAACGCCGGCGCTATGGCTAGAGCCGCGGTGATAGTGACGAGAAGGATTCGCATAGTTGTGGTCTCCGATCGTTGGTTATGCCGGTTCCGAGTTTCTGTTTTCCCTGTGTTAGTTCACGACACGGACTACGAATGACGTGGATCCGCCGCCCTGGCTGATGACCAGAGGAACACTCAAGCCTTCGGGCACGCTTCGAGTGATCTGAACGTTGATTTGATAGACGCCGACAAGCCCTGGCGCCAATCCTGCGAATAAGACTTGCTGCTGAATTCCGCCCAGAGTCACAACGACCGGTATCTGGGTCGAAGCTAACTGATCGGTAGGAGCAGGCTGTCCAGCCGGAATCAGCGGATTGGTGCGTCCGAGACCGGTTGCGTAGATGACCAGGACGTCTCCGCGATGTACCGGATTCGACGGGGTCACAAGCTGGTTGTTGTCCGAACGCACGATACTCGGCGTCGTACCGCTGTCGGTTTGCGTCGTGGCGATGCGGAACACGCTGGGGGCCGCCGGGAGAATCGTGAGATTGAAATTGTCGCTCACGCCACCTTGGGTCGCCAACCGGAGTGTAGTGTTTCCGTCGATATTCGGTAGCTGCGCGTTGATCTGCGTCGAGGAAACATAGAGAATCGGTACTGAGAGACCGTTCACCTGGAGGCAGCTATCCCCTAGTGAGGTTGGTAAGCTGCCAGTCGCGCTTTGGGTAATCGGACTCAGGTTCGTACCGGTGACGGTGATCAGCCCGCCGGGCGCGATGGGCTGAGTGAAATCCGCGGCATTGGTGACGCGGGAGATCTGGGGAGGCGCGACGCCGGCATCAAACGTGTAAGGAATGACGGTGAATCCCGAAACCGTCAAGGCGATAATGGCGTTCCGGCTGGCAAGAGGCGCTACAGTCCGAGTAAAAACCAATTCCGAGCCAACCGAGGCGGTGTTAGCGCCGGTGGCAGCGTCGTTCAGAACCGGGGCTTCCACCAGACGAGTGGTGCCGCTCGCCTTACCCGCCTGCAAGTCGACGCGCTCAATGATTCCGGGGCTGCTAGAATTCGGAGCGTTAGAACGAAGCCCCAATTGATCCACGAATGCGAATCCGGAAGAGAGACCCGTACCAGTCTCCAATTGCTGACTTGGAACCAGTGATGCATTGAGCAATTGACTTCCGACTACATACTGCCTGAAGTTTGACGCGGCGTAAGCGCCCGAGAGCGGCGTCGCATTCTTCCGGGAGATCGTGAAGGTGTCTTGGTTCGCATCATACAAGAGAACATTACCGTCCGGTTCCACGCCCAGGACGGTGGAGCCATTTGGCGCGGCGACAAGCATCGTTCCGATATGAATATTGTTGTTGTAGACGCCGAGAGAAGGTAGTGTGGTGGCGGTCCGGCTTACCAGGTCCACCTTATCGATCACGTGTATAGGACCGGCAACACGATTGGCCACAAGAATGCCCCGGGCCGATGACGCAATTGACCGGGGATAGTGGCCGCCCGGCATGCGGATTCCCGCCACATACTGTAACGAATCGAGGTCATACTGAGACAGAATCTGCGTATCGTTTCCGCCTACGAGCAGATACTTGTTGTCAAAAGTGAGAGCGATCTGCGTAGGCGTGTTGCCCGTTGGAAGCGAAGCAATCTGAGTGTTGGTGGTGCCATCGAACACCAGAACTTCGTTGGTATCCTGCCGTACGATATAAAACCGGTTCCGCACGGGATCGGCTACCAGATCGACCAGACGGCCGGGAATATCGACAAACGTTCCCCGTTGGTCGGGGTCGCGGTTATTCACAATCACGCGAAAACTCTTCGGCAGGTTAATCGACCCGCCGGATGCGATATTGATGACGCCGATCGTGGTTCCCTTCTGATTCTGGAATGCGGCCGGGTCAACCGTGATTTTCACTTGCGCCGGAGTTACACCTGCGGCGGGTGAAATCGTGATGCCGGGCGTGTTGGTATTTAGCGCAAAGTCTGTATTGCCGCCGCCCAGATCGGAAATAGTGATTACCTGACTCGCCGTCTGTTGATTGCAGATATTTCCGCGGAAAATCACGTCTGCCTGCGACGCCACGACGCGGTGAGTCTTGCTGAGGCTGCCCACCGGCATCACAAGGACGCCGCTATCCGAAATGGTGTAAAGCGTGTTGTAGTCGCTCGAGAAGATACTTTTTCCGGCCAAATTCTCAGGAAGTTGGATTACATCCTTCACAGCCAGATTGTTCGCGTCCACAATCTGCATGGTCTGCGGCGTTGCGTTGGCCGCACCCGTTGCTCCTTGCGGAGGGATTTGGGCGTAGATAAGGCCCCGTGAGGAATCGATGGCGGTGCTTCCAATATTCAGCGCTCCGTTGGGATTCGTGAATTCGGATATCAAACCAAAGGCGCCTTGAAACACCGAGGAACCCTGAAACAGTCCCCATCCCGCGGTATACGTCGACCCATCCTGACTCACGCTGACGACCCGCGGGCCCAGCGGTGGGGCCGCGACGTAAGCGTCTACTGCGATGGTCTTTGATAACACGTCGTAGCCGAACCGGATGGTGTCGGTCAATCCATAGATCTTCGTCAGATCACGAGATGCCGCAATCGATGCGCCAGTGATCTGCAATGGGAAGGAAGCCGGGGGTTGCGGCAACGTTCGCTGGAGGATATTGGCGAATGTATCCACCGTCACGGTGGTCCCGAGCACCGGATCGAGAAGTTCGAAGTCGGTTGCGGTTGCAATCAACGCAAGCCCATCCAACCCAAATGCCACGCCATAAGGCGCCGAGCCCATGGCGAAGACCTGCCGCGAGTTGGTGTCGAGCGTAATGACCGTGAGTGCGTTCGACGGAGCCTGCGGCGCGGCGAAGGCGCCGAAATGAGCGATCACCAGGTACTTGCCATCCGGTGACAGAGAAAGCGACGTCGGCTGCGACGGCACATTGATCGATCTTTGAATCGTGAAGTCAGACAGCGACATCACATCTATGCGATTGGCCGTGAAGTTGGCGATGTAAAGCACACCGCGGCCTTCGTCGAGCGCAAGGTCGGAAGCATGGCCTCCGATGGCTACAACGGTGCCGAAGGTAGCTCCCCAAGCTGTCGCCAGCAGGCTTGCCGCAATTGCTAATGTCCACACCCAATACTTACGTTTCATAGACCAACCCTCGAAAAACTCTCGAATTCCTCCGGCAAGACACAGCTCTCGCGATATGAGCGGAGGGCTCCATCGCGGTTGCCCGCCGTCCCGGTTTCTCTTTGCCGGCGCGGCATTGTTACCGCGCCAGCCTTGCTTTTATTGATTCCGCGAAGAAAAACTAACTAGTCCGCGTTCTTTCGTCTGCGCATGACAATCAGGATCAGCAGTGCTACCGCGACCGCCGCGCAAACTAACCGTACTGTAGAAGAATCCATCTTCTTGTTCTCCTTTTATTGATCGAATCTACTCTCTACCGTTCACAACTCTAAACCGCTACTGTGAGTCCCTACTTTATTCCAAAGGCCGCTACCGCGATCAGATACTGTTCATCATCGGAATCAGCTCGCGGACAATCTTGACCGCTACAGGCCCCACCGTTACTACAAACAGTGTGGGCAAAATACAAAAGAAGATCGGAAAAACAAGTTTCACGCCGAGTTTGGCCGCTTTCTCTTCCGCTACCTGCCGCGCCTGAACCCGCATGAAATCGGCGTGGCCGCGCAACGACGCCGCGACGCCCGTACCAAACCGGTCCGCCTGAATCAACACGGCAACCAGCTTCTTCAAATCGTCGACGCCGGTTCGCTCGGCCAGATTCCTCAGCGCCTCCACCCGGCGCTTGCCCGCTTTCATCTCCAGCGTGACCATAGTGAATTCTTCACTAATCTCAGGGTGCGCATGTTCCAGTTCCTTGGCCACCTGAACCACCGCCTGGTCGAGACCCAGGCCCGATTCGACGCAAACCACCAGCAAATCCAGACCGTTCGACAGTCCTCGCTGAAGCTGCTTCTGCCGCCGCTGCGACTTGATCTTCACCCATTCGTTGGGACCGAAAAACCCCATCGCGACGGCTGCCAGGACGAACAGAAATTTATTCGCCGGATCGGAAGCCGAATTGGCCACCGCCAACGTCGCCAACAGCGGTAGAATGACGGCAAGAGAAATCTTGGCGCCATACAATATCTTCAACGCATTCTCGTTCCTGTAGCCGGCGCGTATGAGCCGGCGCTGCATGGTCGTGACGTCCTTCGGATTCGCGGGCAGCAGAGTGCCCCACTTCTTCAATAGTTCGATCAGCGCCAAGCTGGGATGATTAGGCGCGTTGTCGTTCGTGCTTAGCACGGAACCCGAAACGCGTTCCATCGCCTCCTTTGGACGAACCCAGAACTTCATCCCCAGCGCTGCAATAGTCAGCACCAGAAAAACGAACACGAGAACGCTGAGTACAATCGGCATCGCCCGCTAGACCTCGATCGAAACAATTTTCTTCATGATGAGATACCCGGACACCTGGAGAAAAACAGCCACCCCGAGCATAATGTTTCCGGTATCGTCCAAAAAGAAGAACTTCACATAATCCGGATTCGTGTAGAACATCAGGACGGCCACGCCGAGCGGAATACAACTCAAGGCGATGGCTGTCATTCTTCCGTGTGCGCTGACCGCGCGAATGCGCCCGCGCAGTTTGAATCTCTCGCGAATAATGTACGCCAGCTTATCCAGGATCTCGGCCAGGTTTCCGCCTGTGCGCTTCTGCAAAAGGACGGCCGATACAAAGAAATGCACATCGAGCGACGGCACCCGTTTCTGAAACGACTGGAGCGCGACGTCGAGCGGCAAACCGAGGTTGTGTTCTTCGAACGTTCGGCGAAATTCGCTGGCCAGGGGTTCGGAGAATTCACGATGGATCATTTCGAGCGACACCGAGAAAGCATGGCCGGCCCGCATGGATCGGGAGATAAACTCCAGGGCATCGGGGAAAATCGCTTCGAACTTCTTCAAGCGTTGCGCCCGTAGCCGGACGACATAGCTGATCGGGGTCAATCCCGCGCCAACCGCGATGAGTAACGCCACCGGCCGGAAGGACGACGGCAAAACCAAATAGGCGACAATATAACCGCCGATAAAACACGCCATGCAGCCATGAACGAAGCGGCCCGGATTCCATTTCAACCCGGCCTGTTCGAGCAGCGTGCTCAAGCGTTCCTTGAGCTTGTACTTCTGAAGCAGTTGCAGCGCGATCTTGCCCTTGGAAGGCTCGTCCGAACTGAAGAGGGCCGTTTCCTGCGTACTGCCTTCTTTCTTTTTGCTGGTTTTCGTCGTGGTTCCGAGCAGGCGGTTCTTCATCTTGTCGACGTCGGCGGAACGGAAGGCGCCGGCCAGCACGTACCAGGCCGCCATCGTGAGAATCCATACGACTACCGCGATTCCGATATAAAGTTCCATAGGCCGTCTCTCAGATCTCCAACACTTCGTCGAACAGGTCGGGCCGCAACCGGATGCCGGAAGCGAGCAGCTTCTCGTAAAATTTGGGCCGGATTCCCGTCGCCGCAAAGCGGCCGATCACGCGGCCTTCCGGGCTCAAACCGCGCTTCTCAAACACGAAGATGTCCTGCAGCGTGATGATTTCGCCTTCCATGCCGGTCACTTCGGTGATGCTCATGATCCGGCGGGAACCGTCCGTCAAGCGCATGGGCTGAACCAGGAGGTTCACCGCACTGGCAATCTGTTGCCGGATGGAAAGCAACTGCATATTCGCCGCGGCCATCGAAACCATTACTTCCAGGCGCGAGATCGCATCGCGAGGGCTATTAGCGTGAACGGTGGTGAGCGAACCGTCGTGACCCGTATTCATCGCCTGCAACATATCCAGCGCTTCGCCGCCGCGGACTTCGCCCACCACGATCCTGTCCGGCCGCATACGAAGACTGTTGATCAGCAGTTCCCGCTGCCGTACCGCCCCCTGTCCTTCGAGGTTCGGCGGACGCGTTTCCAACCGCGCTACGTGCGGTTGCTTGAGTTGCAATTCGGCCGCGTCTTCGATGGTGATAATGCGCTCTTTCGGACTGATGTAAGCCGAAAGCGCATTGAGCAATGTAGTCTTACCGGAACCCGTGCCGCCCGAGATGATGATGTTGAGCTTGGCCTTCACCGACGCTTCCAGTAACTCAAGCATTCCCGGAGTCATCGCTTTCCGGTCCACCAGATCGGGCGCCGTCAGCTTGTCCTGGATAAAACGGCGGATCGACATCAGCGGCCCGTCGAGCGCCAGAGGCGGAATAATCGCATTGACGCGGGAGCCGTCGCTTAAGCGCGCGTCCACCATCGGACTGGCTTCATCGACACGCCGTCCTACTTGCGACACAATCTTGTCGATGATGCGCAACAGATGGTTGTCGTCGCGGAACGTGACGTTGGTCAGCTCGAGCTGGCCCCGGCGCTCCACGTACACCTGCCGGTGGCCGTTGACCAGGATATCGGAAATCGTTGGATCCGCCAGCAATGGCTCGAGCGGTCCGAGGCCGAATACCTCGTCCAGAACCTCGTCACAAATCTGCTGCTTCTCGACCGAGCTCAACAGCGTGGGCTCAGCATCGATCAGACTGATCAGAGCCTGGCGAACCTCGGACCGCACACGCTGATTGTCGATGGTCGCCAGCGCTTCCAGGTTGATCTTGTCCAGCAGCTTGCGATGGAGCGTGAATTTCAGTTCCTGGTACTCGGGCTTCAGTTGCCCGCGCGGTCCGCTGGCGTTCTTCAGCAGCCGCTGTTCCCAGGAGAGTTGTGAAGGAGATTTTTGATCAAAAGTCGGGAGCATTCGTTTATCTCATTCAACTCGAGTGTGAAAATATAGGCCGTGCTACGAACTGGCCTCTTGCCTTAACCGGCGGGGCCGTTACGGTCCCGGACAACTTCGTCGCCAGACCCTCAATCGCCTTGCCGAGTTCGGTATCCCCGTCCAACGCCTCACCCAACGTCACCACGCGGTGCAGAGAAAAATAGTCGTTCGGAAGACTGATATCAATCGGGCAGTCGAACAGCTTTGTAAGATCGGAGCCGTTCAGTCCATCGCGCTTATCGAGACGGTTGATGATCATCTGGAACCGCGTAGAATCAAACCCAAGATGATTGAGCAGCTTTACCGCCCGCCGCGCCAGATGAAGACTGGCCAACTCGGATGTCGAAACCAGGAAAGCCTTGTCGGATTGAGAAACCGTCAACAGGCTCACGCGATGGAAAACCGAGGGCAAATCCACCACCACCCAGTCATATAAGAACCGCGCGTACTGCAACACATCGTGCAGACGGTTCGGATCGACGGGATCCTGATAGGGCATTTCCGGAGCCGGCAGCACGTCGATTCCGGCCGAGTTCACCATCATCGACGCCCACTGCGATGGATCGAGTTTGTCCACCTGTTCCAGCACATCTACCAGCGAATGTGTCTGCTCCAGCTTGAGGTAAAAACCGATCGTTCCACCCATTAAGTCAAAGTCGGCCAGCAGGACTCGTTTGCCGGTCGTCCGGCTCAGTGCGAACGCCGTTTGTGCTGCAAGGGTCGA
>Ga0207695_10002351_pt1 | contig 28102 bp, 22 predicted proteins | sample KBSC54metaG_FD_184354 | JGI IMG/M metagenome (GOLD analysis project Ga0207695, IMG submission 184354) | Corn rhizosphere microbial communities from Kellogg Biological Station, Michigan, USA - KBS C5-4 metaG (SPAdes) (version 2) | ecosystem: Host-associated > Plants > Roots > Rhizosphere > Soil...
GAAATCAGCGCCAACCTGGCGGCGCTGATCGCGCAATGCCGCGATGCGGGCGCCAAAGTCTTGCTGCTCGGCATTGAGCTTCCGGTGAACTACGGACCGCGTTATCGCGACGGCTTGCGCGGGATCTATGCCGACCTCGCGCGGCAGGGTCGCACCGGACTGCTGCCGTTCCTGTTGCAGGGCATCGCGCTGGATCCCGCGTTGATGCAGGCCGACGGGTTGCATCCCACGGCCGCTGCGCAACCGCGCGTGCTGGGTAACGTGTGGGCGGCATTGGCGCCGATGATCGAGGTTGCGCCGAAGGTGAAACCCGCATCGCGCGGATGAACTGTCTCGCTCGCGCCATCCAGTGCGGAACAAATCACCGACTCGCGCGCTTTTCTCCCTCCCCCGCTTGCGGGGGAGGGTCGGGGTGGGGGCGGGCACGCTAGGCCCCCTTCCGCCCTTCGGGCACCTTCCACCGCAAGCGGGGGAAGGAGAAATCCTCAGCTTCCGAGCGCGCCGAGGAAATTCCGCCGCCACGCCCCGATGTCGTATTTCGAAATGTGTTCGAACATCGCGGCCCAGCGTTCGCGGCGTTCTTCCAGCGGCATGGTCAGGCCTTGTTCGATGCCTTCGACCAAGCCCTCGGGGTCGTACGGGTTCACCAGTATCGCCTGTTGCAATTCGCCCGCCGCGCCGGCGAAGCGGGACAACACCAGCGCGCCGGGATCGTCGGGTGGTTGCGCGGCGACGAACTCCTTGGCGACCAGGTTCATGCCGTCGCGCAACGGTGTCACCAGCGCGAGTTCCGCGATCCGGTAGAAGCCGGCAAGCGTGCGCTGGGCAAAGCTGCGATTCACGTAGCGGATCGGCACCCAATCAGGTTCCGCGTAGCGGCCGTTGGTGGCGCCGGCGGAGCGCTCGAGCCTGGATCGCAGTTCGCGGTATTCGGGTACCTCCTCGCGCGACGGCGGCGCGATCTGCAGGAACGATACCCGTGAGCGCCATTCGGGATGCTCGGCCAGGAAACGCCCGAATGCCTCGAAGCGCCGCGACAGGCCCTTGGAGTAGTCCAGCCGGTCCACGCCGATCGCAAGCGCGCGGCCGCTGAGGCTGGCGTGCAGGTTGCGGATGGTCGAGCTGGCGGCGGCGGCCTTCGACTGCCGCGCCACCTCGGTGGTGTCGATGCTGATGGGAAACGCCGCGATGCGCGCGCGACGCTCGCCAAGGCGGACGACATCACCCGAATGCTCCGCACCCAGGATACCGGTGAAATAGTCCGTCAGCGCACGCGCATCGTCGCGATTCTGCACCCCGACCAGGTCGCATGCGCCCAGCGTGGCGATCAGGTCGGCGTGGCAGGGCAGGTTGATCAACAGTTCCGGTGGCGGCAGCGGGATGTGCAGGAAAAAGCCGATGCGCGAGCCGATGCCGAGCGCGCGCAGTTCCGACGCCAGCGGAATCAAGTGGTAGTCGTGGATCCAGACGCGGTCGTCTTCGCGCAGCAGCGGCGCGAGTCTTTCCGCGAACAACCTGTTGACCTCGCGATAGCCCGCGTATTGTGCGCGGCTGTACTGCATCATCGTCGGCTGGAAATGCAGCAGTGGCCACAGCGTGCGGTTGGCGAAACCGAGGTAATAGGTCTCGAATTCCTCGCGCGTCAGGTCCAGCAGCGCATAATCGATGTTGCCCGCGCGCTCGCGATGCAACGCGCGTTCGTTCGGCGCGACGCGCTTGCCGCTCCAGCCGAACCACAGGCCACCGTGTTCCTTCAGCGCCGCGCGCATCGCCGCGGCCAGCCCGCCGGCGCGGGTCTCCCTCGGCTGCGCCACGCGATTGGACACGATGACCAGGCGGCTCATACGACGTCGCTCCATTTCGTGGACAGTCCGCGCGCCGCGTTGATAAGGCCGACCATCGAATACGTTTGCGGGAAATTGCCCCACAGCTCGCCGGTTTGCTGGTCGTAGTCCTCGGACAGCAATCCCAGCGGGTTGCGGATCGCCAGCAGTTTTTCGAACAGCTTGCGCGCCTCGTCCTTGCGGCCGATCGCGATCAACGCTTCCACGTACCAGAAATTGCAGACCAGGAAGCTGGTGCTGGGTGCGCCGAAATCATCCGGGTGCGCGTAGCGCAACAGGAAACCGTCGCGCATCAGGGTCTCGCCGACCGCGTCCACCGTCTTGACGAAGCGCGGGTCGTCGGCGCTGACGAAACGCAGGCCTTCGAGCAGCAGCAAACTGGCGTCGAGCTGGTCGCTGCCGAACGATTCGACGAAATAGCCGTCCTTGTGCACGGCATGTTGCAGGATTTTCCGCTTGATGCTGTCGGCGCGCTTGCGCCAGAACTTGACGCGATCGTCCAGCCCCAGCCACGCGCCGATGTTGGCCAGGCGGTCGCAGGCCACCCAGCACATCACCGCGGAATAGGTGTGCACGGACTTGCGTCCGCGCAGTTCCCACAGCCCCGCATCGGGCTGGTCGTGCAGCTTCCAGGCCATCTCGCCGCAGCGTTCCAGCCGCCGGTACTCGACCTCACCCGCGATCCGCACCAGCCGCTGGTCGCAGAACATCTGCGTGGCGGCCAGCACCACGCTGCCGTAGATGTCGTTTTGCTGCTGCTTCCACGCCTCGTTGCCGACCCGCACGGGACCCATGCCGCGGTAGCCGGCCAGCGTGGCTTCCTCGCGCTCGGGCAGCTCGTCCTGGAAATGGATGCCGTACACCGGCGTCATCTCGCCTTCTTCCTTGACCGCGAGATTGAAGATGTAGCGCACGTACTCTTCCATCGTGCGCGTGGCGCTCAGGCGATTCAGTGCGCGCACCGACAAGGCGGCGTCGCGGGGCCAGCAGTAGCGGTAATCCCAGGTGCGCACGGTGTCGGGCGCTTCAGGAATCGAAGTCGTCATCGCCGCGGCGATGGCGCCGGTACCCTCGTACTGGCACAGCTTCAGTGTGATCGCGGCACGGATCACCGCTTCCTGCCACTCGGCTGGAATCGAGAGATAACGCGACCACTCGTGCCAGTAGTCGATGGTCGAATCCAGCGCCTCGTTGTAGAACCGCGCGGCCGATTCGTGCAGCGTTTCATCGGTGCCCAGCACGATGTGCACATCGTGGTCGAGCAGGAAAGGCAGGCCGTCGCGCAGCATTGGCAGTTGCGTGTCGGTGGTGGCGCGCAGCACCAGCGGATCGAGCAGGTAGCGCACGTGGTTGGAACCGAAGGTCATTTCCGGCTTGCGTGCGCCGTAGCCGGTCAGCGGTGTCAGCCGCAACGCGATGCGCGGCGAGCCCGACAGTGGGCGTACGCGTCGCAGGATCTGCATCGGATGGAACGTGCGGCCGTGCTGCTTGTAGCGCGGCGCGAAATCGGTGATCTCGACCTGCGAGCCGTCCTTCGCGGTGAGTGTCGTGACCAGCACCGCACTGTTGTCGGTGTAACGCTGATGGGTCGACGCCTCGTTTTCCAGCAGCACGTCGAAAAAACCGGCGTCCGAAAGCCGCGGCGACAGCAGCGCGCAGAACACCGGGTCTCCGTCGAACGCGGGCACGCAATGCCAGACGATGCTTCCGCGCGCGTCGATCAGCGCGTTGATGGTGCCGTTGCCGATGATGCCGAGGTCGAGGCTGGCATGTCGGACCGGATCGACGGGCTTGCGCCTGGGCGCGCGGCTGGCCGCCCCGCGTGGCGGCCTCGCCGGCGTTGCCCGGGACGTCTTGCCTCGTGGCCTTTTTTTGGTGGACTTTTTTGCAGCCAATGGTTGCCTCCTTCGTCCGCAGGGATCGGTTATCGCGTGGCTTCGGCCAGCGCGTGCAGCCACGCACGCACGGCAGCGGGATCATCCAGTGCGTAATGCGCCTCGGTGGGGCGGCGCGAACCGACGATCACGCTGATGCCGCCGTTCGCGTTGGCGTGCCGGAACGCGTCCTCGTCAGTCAAGTCGTCGCCCAGCATCCACGGCGTGCGTCCACGAAACGGCGCATCGTGCATCAACGCCGCCAGAGCGCGGCCCTTGTCCACGCCCGCGGGTTTCAGTTCGATCACGTGGTCGCCGCGCTGGATTGCGTAACCGTCGCCGGCTTCCCGCAGCAACGTGCGTGCGATGTGCTCGGCCGCTTCACGTGCCGCGGGTGCGTGCCGGTAGTGCAGCCCGAATGCGCGCTGCTTGTCTTCCAGCATCACGCCTTGCGTCGTGGCGACCAGGGTGGTTGCGTGGGCGCGCACCGCCGCGAACGCCGCGGCATCGCCGGTGAGGCGCTCGCTTCCGTCGGGCATTCGCAATTCCGCGCCATGCACGCCGGCGGCGGCGCGATGGTTCCAGTCGAACAACGCGTCGAGTTGTGACAGCCTGCGACCGCTCAACAGCGCCAGTGCGCCGTCCAACCTGTCATGCAACCGGCGAAGGTCGTCGTGCAGGCGCGTGTCGACGCGTACGTCGTCGGGACGGCGGGCGATGTCGAGCAGCGTGCCGTCGACGTCGAGGAACAGCGCCCAGCCAGTGTCGGGGCCGGGTTCAGGCGGCGCGGGCAAATCTGCTGCTATGTCGGCGCTGACGGTGGACACCTCGGCTCGGCGTGAAGGGTACGTCGCTGCATTGTGGCGCACGCGACGTGAATGCCCCATTCACGCTCGTGCCGGATGGTCCGCCGAGTCATGCATCGCGGCCACCGCATCGTGCGCGCGTTGCGCCAGCGCGTGGCGATCACCGGCGTGCAATCCCGCGGTGGGAATCGGTTCACCGATGCGCAACGTGATCGTGCCAGGCCGGACGCGAAAGCCCGAAGCAGGGAGCACCGCACCGGAACCGTCGATCGCGATCGGCACCACCGGCACGCCGGCCTGCAGTGCGACCTGGAACGCGCCACCCTTGAACGGCCCGACGGATCCGTTGCGGCTGCGGGTACCTTCCGGGAATGCGCACAGGCTTTCGCCCGCGCGTATCAGCGACACGACTCCGTGCAGGCGCTCGGTAGCTTCGCGCGCATGGCCGCGTTCGATGAACACCATGCCCATGGCGCGCGCGTACCAGCCGATGAAGGGCACCTTCGCGATTTCCTGCTTGATGACGAAACGGATCGGCACGGGCAGCGCGCGGAACAGCGCGCAGATGTCGATGATGGATTGATGGTTCGCGACGAACACGTGCGGTTTGGAAAAATCCACGCGCTCCAGGCCTTCAACCCGCAGCGTCGCACCGGCGCCGAACAGCAGGCCCGGCGCCCACAGCCGCGAAGCCATCCTGAGCGGAATGTGCCGGTTGCCCCCGCGAAGCAGCAGCACCAGCAAGGCCAGCGTGATGCAGCCCGCCGTCCAGGCGATGGTGTAGATCAATTGCAGCGTGTTCCACGCCGACCATGCCGCACGCCCGATGGCCGATGCGCGCGGTTCAAACCTGATGACATTCACGACGGTTACTCGATAAATCCCCCGCGCATGATAATGGCGGCTTGCGACCCGCCAAATGGGCCCGGGGCCCGGCGTCAAGGTCAAGGCGGGTGAGGGCCGTGGCGCTTGAAGCGCAGTGTTTCGGCCACATCTTTTCCGCTTCGGATTCGCCAGCAAAGGCTCGCCACCATGCGCACGGACAAACTGACCTCCCGTTTCCAGCAGGCCCTCGCGGACGCCCAGTCCATCGCAGTCGGGCGCGACAACAACATGCTGGAACCCGCGCATCTGTTTGCGGCGCTGCTGGATCAGCAGGGCGGTTCGACCGCGCCGATGCTGGCCCAGGCCGGCGTCAACGTGCCGTTGCTGCGCCAGCGCGTCGGCGAAATGCTGGACAAGTTGCCGCGCGTCTCGGGGCAGGAAGGCAACATCAATGTGTCGAACGAGTTGACGCGCCTGCTCAATGTCACCGACAAGCTCGCCCAGCAGCGCGGCGACCAGTTCATCGCGTCGGAACTGTTCGTGCTGGCTTGCCTCGAAGACAAGGGTGACCTTGGCCGCGCGCTCAAGGCTGCCGGCGCCAGCAAGCAGAACCTCGAAGCCGCGATCGACAAGTTGCGCGGCGGCGAGAGGGTGCAATCGGAAGGCGCCGAGGACCAGCGCCAGGCGCTCGAGAAATACACCATCGACATGACCGCGCGCGCCGAGACCGGCAAGCTCGACCCGGTGATCGGCCGCGACGAGGAAATCCGTCGGGTGGTGCAGGTCTTGAGTCGCCGCACCAAGAACAATCCGGTGCTGATCGGCGAGCCCGGTGTCGGCAAGACCGCAATCGTCGAAGGCTTGGCTCAGCGCATCGTCAAGGACGAGGTGCCCGAGGGCCTGAAGAACAAGCGTCTGCTGGCGCTCGACATGGGCGCGCTGATTGCGGGCGCGAAGTTCCGCGGCGAGTTCGAGGAACGCCTGAAGGGCGTGTTGAACGACCTCGCCAAGCAGGAAGGCCAGATCATCCTGTTCATCGATGAATTGCACACGATGGTCGGCGCTGGCAAGGCCGAAGGCGCGATGGATGCCGGCAACATGCTGAAACCGGCACTGGCGCGTGGGGAGCTGCACTGCATCGGCGCGACCACGCTGGACGAATACCGCAAGTACATCGAGAAGGACGCCGCGCTCGAGCGGCGCTTCCAGAAGGTGTTCGTGGGCGAGCCCAACGTCGAGGACACCATCGCGATCCTGCGCGGCCTGAAGGAACGCTACGCGGTACACCACGGCGTCGAGATCACGGACCCCGCGATCGTCGCCGCGGCCACGTTGTCGAACCGCTACATCAGCGACCGCCAGTTGCCCGACAAGGCCATCGACCTGATGGACGAGGCCGCGAGTCGCATCCGGATGGAAATCGATTCCAAGCCGGAAGAACTCGATCGCCTCGAACGCCGCCTGATCCAGTTGAAGATCCAGCGCGAGATGTTGAAGAAGGAAAAAGACCCGGAATCGAAGAAGCGTCTTTCCGATCTCGAAGGCGACATCGAAAAACTCGAGCGCGAGTTTTCCGACCTGAATGAGGTCTGGAAATCGGAAAAAGCCACGTTGCAGGGCGACGCCAGCATCAAGGAGCAGATCGAGAAGGCACACCTTGAATTGGAGGCGGCGCAGCGCCGGCAGGATTATGCGCGCATGAGCGAAATCCAGTACGGCCAGCTGCCCGCGCTGGAAAAGCAGCTGGCCGCCGCGCAAGCCGCCGACCAGCGCGAGTTCAAGCTGGTCAAGGACAAGGTCACGGCCGAGGAAATCGCGGAAGTCGTGTCGCGCTGGACCGGCATCCCGGTCTCGAAGATGCTGGAAGGCGAGCGCGAAAAACTGCTGCACATGGAAGACGCGCTGCACAAGAACGTGATCGGGCAGGACGAAGCCGTGCGTGCAGTTTCCGACGCGATCCGCCGCGCGCGCGCCGGGCTGTCCGACCCGAATCGCCCCTACGGTTCGTTCCTGTTCCTCGGCCCGACCGGCGTCGGCAAGACCGAGCTGTGCAAGGCGCTCGCAGGTTTCCTGTTCGACACCACCGAGGCGATGATCCGCATCGACATGTCCGAATTCATGGAGAAGCATTCGGTCGCGCGTCTGATCGGCGCGCCGCCCGGCTACGTCGGTTACGAGGAAGGCGGCTATCTCACCGAAGCCGTGCGCCGTCGTCCGTACAGCGTGATCCTGCTGGACGAAGTCGAGAAAGCGCATCCGGACGTGTTCAACATCCTGCTGCAGGTGCTCGACGACGGCCGCCTCACCGATGGCCAGGGCCGCACGGTGGATTTCCGCAACACCGTGATCGTGATGACGTCCAACCTCGGCTCGCAGCAGATCCAGGAGATCGCATCGTCGGGCATCGACGAGGATTCACCCGAGGCCTACACCCAGATGAAGGCCGCGGTGATGGGCGTGGTGCAGGCGCACTTCCGGCCCGAGTTCATCAACCGGCTTGACGAGATCGTGGTGTTCCATCCGCTCGACAAATCGCAGATCCGCGAGATCGCGCGCTTGCAGACCAACTATCTCGCCAAGCGATTGCAGGAACGCCAGATCGATTTCGAGATTTCCGACGGCGCACTGATCCTGCTGGGCAATGTCGGCTTCGACCCGGTGTACGGCGCGCGCCCGCTGAAGCGCGCGATCCAGACGCAGCTCGAAAATCCGCTGGCGCAGAAAATCCTCGCCGGCGAATTCGCGGGCGGCGATACCATCACGATCGATGCGGAACACGGCAAGCTCGCGTTCCACAAGCGCTGAATCTGAAACACACGTGGTGCCTGTCCGCCTGCGGCCAAAAATGTTCTTGGGCCAGGTGGTCGGTCTCTACGTGGAGCCCGAAAAATGGATTCCCCGCGCTACCGAGGATCCCCGGACGCAGTTTTCAAGTAGTCCACGAGCCACCTCCCTGCTGGGCCCGGCGGCGCGGACGCTTGATAACAGGCAGACATGGTCAACGTGAAGTCCGCCTGCACGTCGAGGAGCACCAGACTTCCTGCGGCGATGTCTGCATCCACCATGTGGCGCGGCATGCTGCCCCACCCGACGCCGTCCTTGAGAAACGCGTACTTGGTCGAAAGGTCCGCCAGCCGCCAAGTCGACGGGGAAAAGACGCCATAGTCCCGGCCAGTCAACAGATTCGACCGGTCGGTGAGCACGAGCTGCACATGCTTTGCCAGTTCGCGTTTCGGAATCCGGCCGCGAAAACCGGCGAGTGGATGGTTCGGCGCCGCCACCCTGACCATGGGTATTTCGTCCACGCGTTCGCTGACCAGCGAGGGAAATTCGACAGGCAAGGATGCCAGGATGCCCAGGGTGCAGCGTCCGTCCAGCACGGGTTGGTATGCCGCGCCCAATCCCTCGACGAAAAGCCGCAACGGAGTCAGCGGAAACCTTTCTGCGAACGCCTTCGCTGCCGCAGCGATCGTGCTGGTCGGGTAGAACACATCGACGACCACCGACAATTCGGCCTCGAGTCCTCCCGCCATGAGCTTGGCCCGCGCTTTCAGTGCATCGATTCCGGCAACGACGTTGCGTGCGTCGGCGAGCAACAGCACGCCCTCGGGGGTGAGCTTCGGAAACCGTCCCGTGCGGTCGAACAGCACCACGCCAAGTTGATTCTCCAGACTGCTGATCCAGCCGCTCACCGCCGACTGCACGCGGTAGACCTTGCGCGCGGCGGCCGAGAAGCTGCCTTCATCGACCGCGGCGATGAAGGCCCGAAGTTGATCCAGTGAGATGCCTTCCAGCATTGGCGATCCATCCCACCAATAGATAGGTTGAATCTCAAAATATCATCTTTTCAGATCGCGCGTCAGAGCCCACGATACGTCCCGTCGCAACAACAACACGGAGACGGACATGAATCTTTCGCAGCTCGATGCCCTTGATGATCCCTCGACTTACGCAATCATCGGTTTCGGCGCAGTGGGCCAAGCCCTCGCCCGCGCCTTTGCCCGCAAAAACATCGAAGTCGCCGTCGCCAGTCGGCGGCCGCCCGAAGCCCTGGCGCCGCTGGCGCAGGCGATCGGGTCCACGGTCGTCCCCAGGACGTTGCGGGAAGCCATCGAGGCGGACGTCATTTTTCTGGCCGTTCCATTTCAGGAGCATCGCGAGGTCGCCAGGAATCTGGCGAGTTGGCAGGGCAAGACCATCGTTGATGCGATGAACGGATTTGGCGTCTCCTCTGCGGTCGTCGCCAAAGCCTTCCCGGGTGCCCGATTGGTGAAGGGCTTCAATCATCTCCTCGCCCGCACCCTGGCCTCCGACCCGCACGTCAACGGCGGCCGGCGGGTCGTGTTCCTGTCGAGTGACGACGAAGGTGCCGCGGCGCCGGTGGCGGCGCTCGCCGAACAACTCGGTTTCGCGCCCGTCAATCTCGGGAAGTTCGAAGAGGGCGGCGCGCTTGTGCAGGCGCGCGGGGACAAGAGCTGGGGGCCTTTGATCTTCCAGGACCTGTTCAAGCAGGACGCGTGAGCGACGTACGGCCATCGCGCAGGACCGTGATCACCCAGAGCCTGCAACAACGTACCAGTCACGGCGATCGCACTCACTTCGACAAACCTGGAGCCACGTCATGAATACGTTTACCCCCGTTCAACCCGCCCAAACCATCGGGCCGAGCATCTGGAGCCCGATCAAGATCGGCCGGATGCAGCTTCCGCATCGCCTCGTAATGGCACCGATGACCCGCAGTCGCGTCAATCCGGGCGGTACGCCCAGCCCGCTCGCCGCCGAGTATTACGCCCAGCGCGCATCGTTCGGGTTGTTGATCAGCGAAGGCACCCAACCGTCGGCGGACGGGCAGGGTTATCTCAACACGCCCGGCATCCACACCGACGCACAGGTCGCCGGCTGGCGCAAGATCACGCATGCCGTGCACGCAGCACGCCACGCACACCTGTTCATCCAGTTGATGCACGCGGGGCGCATGGCGCACCCCGACAACACGCCACACCATCGCCAACCGGTGGCGCCGTCGGCAATTGCACCGGGCCAGCCGATGTTCACGGCCGCGGGTCCCCAGCCTATCCCGACACCGCGCGCGCTGTCCGTGGCTGAAATACGCACGACTGTGCAAGATTTTGCGAATGCCGCCGAACGCGCGATCGACGCCGGGGCGGATGGCGTGGAAATCCACGGCGCGAATGGTTACCTGATCCAGCAATTCCTGGCTCCCAACGCGAACCAGCGAACTGACGATTACGGCGGCTCCATCGCGGCGCGCTCGCGCTTCGCACTCGAAGTGGCAACTTCGGTAGCCGAGCGCATCGGACCGGAACGCACGGGCATTCGCCTGTCGCCCGGTATTCCGCTGGGCGGCCTGGACGAGGGTCCCGAGGGACCGGGTTTGTACCGTTACCTCATGGCGGGTCTGGCTGAACTGGATCTGGCGTATGTCAGCGTCGTGCACGGCGGCAACGACGCGCTGCTGCGCGATTTGCGCCACCTGTGGCCGAACGCGCTACTGGTCAATCGCGCCAACCGCCCGCTCGAGCTGCTGGGCGCCGACATCGCCGCAGGCCTGGCGGATGCCGAGGTGGTTGCCCGCTGGGCGCTGGCCAATCCCGATTTCGTCGAACGGTTCCGGCGCGGTGCGCCGCTCAACGAGCCGGACCCGGCCACGTTCTACGGTGGCGGCGCCATCGGCTATACCGACTATCCGATCCTTGGCGAACCCGCGCGACGCATAGCGTGAGCCGCGCGACGGCAATCGCGGCGACGTTCGTATCCGGCGACGCCACCACGAGCGATGAAGCAAGCAGTTCCCTGATTCCGTACAACTCCAACAAAGGACGCATGACATGAACAGGTTGAATGGAAAGACCGCCGTGATCACCGGCGGCGCGACCGGCATCGGCCGCGCGGCGGCAAAGCGCTTCATCGAGGAGGGCGCCTTCGTCTTCATCTTCGGCCGCCGGCAGGAAGCGCTCGACATCGCTGTGGCCGAACTCGGGCCCAATGCCCGCGCGGTGCAGGGCTCGGTCTCCGACTTGGCCGACCTCGACCGGTTCTACGCGGCGGTGAAGGCCGAGCGGGGAACCCTCGACATCGTCTTCGCCAATGCCGGGGCGGGAAGCCAGCTTGCGCTCGGCAAGATTACCGCCGAGCACATCGACGAAATCTTCGACACCAACGTGAAGGGTTCGATCTTCACGGTCCAGAAGGCGCTGCCGCTGATGGGCCCGGGCGGCTCGATCATCCTGACCGGATCGAGCGCCGGCACCACGGGCGCCCTGGCATTCACTGCCTACAGCGCGAGCAAGGCGGCAGTGCGCAACCTCGCGAAGACCTGGGCGGAGGACCTGAAGGGCACCGGCATCCGGGTCAACGTGCTGTCGCCCGGGCCGACGGCGACCGAACTCGCGAAGGAAGCGCTGGGCGAGGAGGGCATGAAGGCCTTCGGCGCGGTGAATCCGCTCCAGCGCATGGCCGATCCGGCGGAGATCGGAGCGGTGGCCGCCTTTCTCGCGTCGCCGGACAGCAGCTTCATGACCGCCAGCGAGGTCGCAGTCGACGGCGGCCTGGCGCAAATCTGACACGCCACGCCCGGCCGGGTGGCCAGGATTTCGTGAGGACGATGCGGCCGACCTCGCTCCCGCAGCCATTCACCACCACCGAGGTCGCGGACATAGTCGTCCATGTCTGCTCGGAACCGGTTCCGGAACGACGTGCGGCGTTGCACGTTGACGGCGGGGTGCTTGGCAGATCGCATGGGCGCTCAAGCGCAATCCAGGCACAGCTCAAAATCCGCCAGCTTCGATGATTCTCGCCGGCGAATTCGTCGACGGGGACACGCCATCGAGGTCGAAGCCGAATACGGCAAGCTCGCGTTCCACAAGCGCTGACTCGAACCCGAGGGACCTGCCGTAGGGCGGGAACCCGCCTCCGCTGCAAATCGGCGGGATGCGCTACGCTGCTCCGCCCTTGTATGTTGGTTTTGCCCGAGTCGCTCTCAGGCAAAGGACGTGCGGATGCCGTTCCCGCCCTTGGGTCTCAACCCGCAGCGTAGATTTTGCGCCGCCCGTCCGTTTCAACTTGCGACAGCTCGAAGGACCGCCCGAACGCCACGCTCACGGTTGCTTCACGGGCAGCCGCGCACCGGCTTTTTTGCAGGATCCTCGTCGGCCTCGATTGCGGCCGCGCAACCCGCGCTGGTCGTTGGACGAAGCCGGCTCCTCGCCGACGCCCAAGCCGCGCTAGCCGCTACGCGGGCCGGCGCGCAGTGGTCAATGCCGGCCGGTCCGCAGTTCGTAACGCAAGACGATGCCCGCCGCCAAAAGCGTGCCCAGCGCCAGCAGGTACCAGGTGATGGCGTAGCCGAGACTGTGGTTGTAAACATGGATGCTCGTCAGGCCGGCGAACGGAGGTCCGCTTGCGCCAGCGGCTGCATCGGCATCCACGAAATAGGGCGCGACTTGATCGCTGGGCAAATGATCGGCGCTCGCGATCGCGACGACATCACGCGAATACCACAGATTCTGTTCCGGCTGGTTGTGGCGCAGGAAGCCGCCGCGCGGCTCGGAGAGGCGCAGCAGACCCGACAACGTCACTTCGCCGGAGGGCGGGGCAATTTTCGCGGATGCCGGCATTCCGGAAGGTTCCGGCGCGACGTAGCCGCGGTTGACCAGCACGATGAAGCCACGATTGGTGCGCAGCGGCGCCATCACCCAATAACCGTATCCTTGCGAACTGGAGCCGCGCACGAGTGTCTGGTTGCCGATGAAGCGGCCGTGCAATCTGACGTGCAGGTATTGAAGATCACCGCCGTCGATGCGCGGCCACTGGGCGGGGCCGGGCGCATCCACCGGCGGCGCGTGCACGCGGGTCGCGATGTCATGCGCAATCTTGAGCTTCAGGTGGTACCGGCGCACCTGCCAGTTGCCGAGCAGGATCAAGCCGGCGAACGCCGCCGCCAGCACTGTCATCCCGAGGATGAACTTGACGGTTCCTGCGCGTTGCCTTGGCGGAGTGGTACGGATATGCGGCGACTGCAAAGTCACTGGGTTTCCGCTTGCGCAGGAATGACGACGAATGATTATTCGGCTTTTACCGCGGCTGTTGGTTGCTGCCGGGTTGGTGGTCGACCGAATGCTGCTGGTACTGCGGTGACATCGGCATCATGTTCACGTTCTCGTTGTACATGACCCAGATGGACGCGCCGAGCACGATGATCACCAGCACGGCGGTGAAGATGAAGGCCATCATGTTCCAGCCGCTTTCCGAGCGCGTGTCGAGGTGCAGGAAGTACACGATGTGCACGAAGATCTGCACGACCGCCAGCGCCAGGATGACGAGGATCAGCAACTGCTTGTTGGCAATCACGTCGCCCATCACCAGCCAGAATGGGATGACGGTCAGGATTGCCGCCAGCACGAAACCGGTCAGGTAGCCGCGCAGGCTGCCTTGGTGTTCGTGCATCGCGTCGTGGTTGTCCGGCATTGCGTGGCTGGACGAAGACGGCTGGCTCATCGCACCACTCCCACCAGGTAGACATAGCTGAAGACGCCGACCCACACGAGGTCGAGGAAATGCCAGAACATGCTGAGGCAACGCAGGCGGCGCACGTTGTCGGTGTTGAGCCCGAACTTGAGCGTCTGCACCATCAGCACGATCAGCCACAGGATGCCGAGCGTGACGTGCAGGCCGTGGGTGGCGACCAGCGTGAAGAACGACGACAGGAACGCGCTGCGGCCGGGGCCCGCGCCATCGGCGATCATCACCAGGAATTCGTGGATCTCGAGTGAGACGAAGGCCGCCGCCAGCAAACCGGCGATCGCCAGCCAGCCGAGCATCGCGCCTTTGCGCTGGCGCGCCATCTCCAGCATCGCGAAGCCGAACACGACCGACGAAACCAGCAACAGCGCGGTGTTCACCGCGAGGCCGGGCAGGTCGAGCACGTCGGCGCCGGTCGGCCCGCCCGCGTACTCGGTGCCGAGCACCGCGTAGCAGGCGAACAGCGACGCGAAGATGAAGCAGTCGCTCATCAGGTAAATCCAGAACCCCAGCAGGGTTCCGTTGCGCGGCGGCGCTTCCGTCAGGCAGTAGTAGTCGGACGGCGCCGGAGGCGCGGTGTCGATGGCGGTGGTGTTCATGCGCTGGCGCCCTGTGCTGCCGCTTGATTGCTGTCGGATTCGAAGCGGCTCACTTCGTCGGCAGGAATGTGGTGGTGCTGGTGGTAATTGAAACTGTGGGCGATCGTCACGACGATCACGCCCAGTAGCGACGCAGCCGCCAGCCACCAGATGTACCAGGTCAACCCGAATGCGCAGGCGAACGACAGCGCGCCGATGATCACGCCCGTGGCCGTGTTCTTCGGCATGTGGATGTCGTTGTAGCCGCCTTGCGGACGCGTGAAGCCGAGTTGCTTCATCCATGCCCACGTGTCGCGGTGGTGCACGACCGGGATGAACGCATAATTGTATTCGGGTGGCGGCGAACTGGTGGACCACTCCAGCGTGCGGCCATCCCACGGATCGCCGCCCACCGCGTATTCCTCGCGTCGGCGGATGCTCACGTAGATCTGGATGATGAAGGACAGGATGCCGAGCGCGATCAGGAACGCGCCGAACGCTGCCACGATGAAATACGGCTGCAGGCTCGGATCATCGAAGTGGCTCAGGCGGCGGGTCACGCCCATCAGGCCGAGGATGTACAGCGGGCCGAACGCGACCCAGAAGCCGACCAGCCAGAACCAGAACGTGGCCTTGCCCCAGAATTCGTCGAGCTTGAACCCGAACGCCTTGGGGAACCAGAAGTTGACGGCCGCGAACACGCCGAACACCACGCCGCCGATGATCACGTTGTGGAAGTGTGCGATCAGGAACAGGCTGTTGTGCAGCAGGAAGTCGGCCGGCGTCACCGACAGCATCACGCCGGTCATGCCGCCGATCGTGAAGGTGAACAGGAAACCCATCGCCCACAACATCGGTACGGTGAAGCGCACGCGGCCGCGGTACATGGTGAACAACCAATTGAAGATTTTCACCCCGGTCGGGATCGCGATCATCATCGTGGTCAACGAGAAGAACGAGTTGACGTCCGCGCCCGAGCCCATCGTGAAGAAGTGGTGCAGCCACACCAGGTACGACAGGATCATGATCGCGATGGTGGCGTACACCATCGACGAGTACGCGAACAGCGGCTTGCCGGAGAACGTCGGCACGATTTCCGAGAACACGCCGAACAGCGGCAGGATCAGGATGTACACCTCGGGATGGCCCCAGATCCAGATCAGGTTGATGTACATCATCAGGTTGCCGCCGAAGCCGTCGGTGAAGAAATGGGTGCCGACGTAGCGGTCCAGGCCCAGCAGGAACAACGTGGCGGTGAGCACCGGGAACGTCGCGATGATCAGCCCGCTGGTGGCCAGTGCCGTCCATGTGAACACCGGCATCTTCATCAGCGTCATGCCGGGCGCGCGCATCTTCAGGATGGTCACCACGAAATTGATGCCGGTGAGCAGGGTGCCGACGCCCGACAATTGCAGGCCCCAGATGTAGTAGTCGACGCCGGGTCCTTGCTGCAGTTCGGACACCGGCGGGTAGCCCAGCCAGCCGGCCATCGAGAAGTCGCCGATGAACAGCGACACCATGAACAGGATCGCGCCGCCGAAGGTGAACCAGAAACTCAGGTTGTTGAGGTACGGAAACGCGACGTCGCGCGAGCCGATCTGCAGCGGCATGATGTAGTTCATCAGGCCGACGATGTAGGTCATCCCGACGAAGAAGATCATGATCGCGCCGTGCGCCGAGAAGATCTGGTCGTAGTGCTGCGGCGGCAGGTAACCCATGTGCGGGCCGAAGGCGTAAGCCTGCTGCGCGCGCATCATGATCGCGTCGGAGAAGCCGCGCAGCAGCATCACCGTGCCCAGGATCATGTACATGATGCCGAGCTTCTTGTGGTCCACGCTGGTGAACCACTCGTGCCACAGATAGCCCCACTTGCGGTACTTGGTGATGGCAGCGAGGATCGCCACGCCGATGATCACCACCACCGCGAGCGTGACCAGCAGGATGCGGCCCTCGGCGTTGTTCGCGAGGAATGGAAGCGAGTCGATGGTCAGCCGTCCGAACAGGAAGTTCCAGATGGCTGAGCGATGGGGCATGGCTTCAAGCATGATTGAATCCCGTCAAAGCGATCAGTGCGCGTCCGCGGCTGGCGCGGTCGGCTTCGGCGCGTCAGTCATGGCGCCGTGCGCGCGCATGTCCTGCATGGCTTCGCCGCCGTGTGCATCGGCGGCCATCATCTGGCTCTTGCAGATTTCGCCGGGACGGACGCACATGTTCAGGACCCGGTCGTACAGGTCGGCGTCGAACTTCGCGTAGTACTGCACCGGCGCGGCGCGGCTGGGTTCGCGCAGCTTGTCGTAAGCCGCGAGATCGAGATCGCCGCCCGCCGCGCGCACCTTGCCCACCCACGCATCGAAATCCTGCGTGCTCAGGCCATGGAACGTGAAGCGCATGTCGGTGAAGCCCACGCCGCTGTAGTTGGCGGAAAAGCCCTTGTACTCGCCGGGTTTGTTGATGACGCCGTGCAGGATCGTCTGCATGCCGGGCATCGTGTAGACCTGACCCACCAGCGCAGGGATGAAGAACGAATCCATCATGGTGTCGCCGGTCAGCTTGAACTTGATCGGCCGATCGACCGGCGCGGCCATTTCATTCACGGTCGCGATGCCGTACTGCGGGTACAGGAACAGCCATTTCCAGCGCAGCGACACCACGTCCACTTCGAGCGGCTTGACGTCCGCCGGCACCGGTTTGCCTGACCCGATCCGGTCGATCGCCCGGTACGGATCGGTCTGGTGCGTGCCGATCCAGCTGACCGCGCCGACCGCGATGATGATCAGCAGCGGCCCTGCCCATACCCACAATTCGAGTTGCGGCGAATGATCCCAGTGGGGATCGTATTTGGCCTGCTTGTTGGAGGCGCGGTAACGCCACGCGACCACGCCGATTGCGACCAGCACCGGCACGATGATCAGCGCGATGATGATCGTCGTGATGATCATGATGTCGCTCTGCTGGCGCGCGACATCGCCGGACGGATCCAGCAGCACCAGGTTGCAGCCGCCGAGCAGCAAAAGGGGAAGCAGCAATACGCTGCGAAGGCGCTTCATTGCCATGGGCGCACTTGGGTCGTATGCAGAAAGCGCCTATGATACCCCGTCACTCCGTCTTTGTAGATTCGACGGTGGTACGCACAAGCAATCGCGTCGTTTGACCTGCACCAACGCGGCGTGTCGAATGGGCCGTTGCACGCCGTTCGCCGCGCCTGGCGCCGCCGCCGCGCCATCCGTCCAATGCCCGCTGCACACAGCCAACGCCATGCCCACCAGCGATACCCTGACCAACACCCCGGCACCCGGCCATTCGCGCACGTCGTCTCCACATGAAGAACACGTCACGCCGGGCGACCTCGCGGTCGGCGTGGTCGTCGGGCGCATTTCGCAATCGTTCGATGTGTTCGTGTTCGGCCTGGGTTGCGTGCTGGCGTTTCCGCGCGCGTTCTTCCCGTTCGCCAGTCAGCTCGACGGCATGTTCTACGCGTTCGCGATTTTCGCGCTGGGGTTCATCGCGCGGCCGTTGGGCTCGATGTTCTTCCTGGTGCTGCAACGCAACTTCGGTCTCGCGACCAAGCTGACGATCGCGCTGTTCATGCTCGGCATGGCGACCGCCGGCATCGCGTTCATGCCGGGCTACGCGACGCTCGGTTGGTGGGCCATCCTCGCGCTGGCCTTGCTGCGCTTCGGCCAGGGCTTTTCGCTGGGCGGAAGCTGGAACGGGTTGGCCTCGCTCACCGCGTTGATGGCGCCGCGTGAACGCCGTGGCTGGTATGCGATGTTGGTGCAGCTCGGCGAACCGGTCGGCTTCATCCTCGCGGCGGGCTTGTTTGCCTATATCTGGTCCAGCCTTCCGGCGGATGATTTCTACGCCTGGGGTTGGCGTTATCCGTTCTTCGTCGCGTTCGCGGTGAACGTGGTGGCATTGTTCGCGCGCCTGCGCATGGTGGTGGCGCCACGCTATGCCGAGCAGATGACGCATCGCGACCTCGAACCGTCCCCGATACGCGAGACGTTCCGCCTGCAAGGCGTCAACATCGTGCTGGGTGCGTTCGCGCCGCTGGCCAGCTATGCATTGCTCTACCTGGTGACGATCTTCGGACTGTCGTGGGCGCTGCTGTTCACGCAGATGTCGACGACCGGGTTCCTGCTCCTGCAGATCATCGGCGCGTTGGTGGCCATTCCCTGCATGCTTCTGTCGGGCCGCATCGCCGATCGCGTCGGCCGCCGCACCACGTTGGGCGTGTGCGGCGTGTTGATCGCCATCTACAGCGGCTGGACCGCGTTGATGCTTTCCGGTGGCACGGTGCAGGGTTACCTGTTCATCCTCGTCGGTTTCGCGCTGCTCGGTTTCTCGCATGCGCAGGCTGCGGGCGCGGTCAATTCCGGGTTCCCCAGCGAGTTCCGCTACACCGGCGCCATGATCACGTCAGACCTGGGTTGGTTGATTGGCGCGGGCTTCGCGCCGCTGGTGGTGTTGGCGTTGGCGCATTTCCTGGGCGCGGACTACGTGGGCTTGTACCTGCTTTCGGGTGCCGCGGGCACCCTCGGCGCGCTGTGGTTCTCCATGCGCCGTGGCAGGTTGCCCAACGACTGACTGGCGACACTGGGTCAGCTCAGGCTTCACGCGTGCCGCGCACGGCGGCACGCATCAGCCGCATCGCGGCGGGCGTGGTGCGCAGCATCGGCTGGAATGTCGTGGCGCCGGTCGGCACGCGCCGGAACACCTGGTAACGCCAGGCTGCGTACCCGGCGAGCACGCCGTGGGTCAGTGCGAACCACGCGAACAGCGACCACGCGCCGAATAGCGACATCGCCTCGCCGGCGATCAGCGGGCCGAGTGCGGAACCCACGCCGTATACCAGCAACACGCTGCTGCTTGCCGCAAGCAGATCCTCGGGTGGCGCATGATCGACCAGGTGCGCGACGAGGATGGGATATACCGCGAAACTCATGCCGCCGAACAGGAAGATCGTGGCCGTTTCCGGCAGCACGCGTCCACCGAACGCGATGCCCGCCAGTGCCAGCAGGGCCGCGGCCGCGGACACCAGCGCCAGCGCGATGCGTCGGTCGTGCCGGTCGGACAGCCGCCCCAGCGGCCATTGCAGTGCCGCGCCGCCCAGGATGGCAATGCTCATGTAGGTGCCGGTCGTCGTGGTGTCGAATCCGATCCTGCGCGCGTACACCGGCAGCAATCCCCAGAACGCGCCCATCGCCAGACCCGACAGCAGCGCGCCCGCGCCTGCCGTTGGTGCGACATCGAACAGCAAGCCCAGTTGCAGTTTCGGCGTCGCCTGCGGCTGCGGTTGTGCCTGCCGCGTCAGCAACACCGGCAGCGTCGCCGCGCATACCAGCAACGCGACCATTGCGAACAGTACGAACGGCTCGCCTTGAATCCGGAGCAGCTGCTGGCCGAGTGCCAGTCCGCACAAGTTCACCACCATGTAGGTCGCGAACACCGCGCCCCGCTTGCCGATCGGCGCTTGCGCATTGAGCCAGCTCTCGATGATCGCGTATAGCCCGACCAGCACGATTCCGGTCAGCGCCCGGAGTACCAGCCACGCGATGGCGTCGGTACCGAACGCGTACAACAGCACGATGCAGGCCGCGCATGCGGTGCAGAACGCGAACGCGCGGATGTGACCGATCCTCCGCACCAGGGGTGGCATCACGAAAGTGCCGATGAAATAGCCAGCGTAATACGCGGACGTCAACCCACCCAGCAACGTGCCGGAATAACCAGCGTTCATGCCGCGCAGCGGGACAAGCGTGTTCAGGAGACCGACGCCGATCAGCAGCAGCGCGGTACCGGTAAGCAGCGAGGCGACGGGTCTCAGCGTACGCAGCATGTCGCGCGGCGCGGGTGCACTATGGAAGGAAGTGCACAGCATGCGGCGTGCAGTGTGCACACACCGTGACCATGTGACGAACGCTCGACATTCGTCTATGATGCGCGCTGCCCAAGGTGATCGCCCGCGCAAGCGGGCGGTTGAAACGGGAATCCGGTGACGTCGGTCCATTCGGCATGATGGACGTCCATTCCGGAGCTGCCCCCGCAACGGTAGGCGAGCAACGTTCCGCACGAGCCACTGTGCATCACGCACGGGAAGGCGCGGATCGATGAAGGTCCCGAACCTTCGCTCGCGAGCCCGGAGACCGGCCTGAGGCAACACTCGGACAAGCGGCGGGCTTGTGTCTCGGGGTCATGCGGCAACACGCATGGCACCGCACTCCTTCCCCTGTCCATGACGCCAACCAAACCGCGCGGGCAGGCGCGGACAGGAGTAATCGTGAAATTGCATCGTCATTGGCTCGGCCGCTGCGTGGCGGTCGCGTTGTGCTGTGTTCCCGCCACGGTTTTCGCCGAAGGCATCCCGACCACGCTCGGCCAGATCATCGTCACCGCCACGCGCACCGCGCAGACGGAAGACCAGACGCTGGCGCCGGTCACCGTGATCACGCGCGCGGAGATCGAACTGCTGCAGCCTTCGTCGCTGCAGGATCTGTTGAACGACACGCCCGGCATGGCGATCAGCAACCAGGGCGGGCCCGGCAAGCAGACATCCATGTTCCTGCGCGGCACCAATGCCAACCAGGTGCTGGTGCTGGTCGACGGCATTCGCGTCGGCAACGCGACGTCGGGCACCACGCCGATCCAGGACATTCCGGTCGACCAGATCCAGCGCATCGAAATCGTGCGCGGGCCGTTTTCGAGCCTGTACGGTTCGGAAGCGATCGGCGGCGTGATCCAGATTTTTCTGCGCCACGCGCCGGGCACGTTCACGCCGAACGCCAGCGTTGGCATCGGCAGCTACCGGCGTTGGAAGGCGTCATCGGGTTTTTCGGCCGCGGGGGACAAGGGCTGGATTTCGGTGCAGGCCACCCACGACCAGACCAAGGGCATCAACGCCTGCCGGGTGGGCGCGGCGGAAGTGTTCGCGGGGTGCTTCGCGGACCAGCCCGATCGCGATGGTGTCCATGACAACGCGTTGACGATCCATGGCGCGTACCAATTCAACGAACAGTGGAGTGCGGACGCATTGGCGATGCGCACGCAGGGCTTCAACAAGTACGACGGCAGCTTCAGCGATTCCGACGACTATGCGACGCAGGTCGTGGGCGGCCAGCTGCATTTCCGTCCGAACGACAATTTGAATTTGTCCCTGCGCGTCGGCAGCAGTTCGGATTTCGACAAGGATTTCCTCGGCGACGTTTATGTCGATCATTTCGACACACGCCGCACGCTGGGCTCGCTGCAGGCGGATGTTGCATTGGGCGGCGGACTGCTCAGCGCAGGCATGGACTGGCAGCGCGAAGCGGTGGCGAGCAATTACACGTTCACGCAGGATGCGCGCACCGATCGCGGCGTGTTTGCGCAGTGGCAGCGCACGTTCGGCGCGCAGTCGCTGCAGGCCAACGTGCGCCGCGACGACAACAGCCAGTTCGGCGGCAAGACCACCGGCAGCGTGCTGTGGGGCTGGAACTTCGCAAAAGACCTGCGCGTCACCGCCAGCTGGGGCACCGCGTTCCGCGCGCCGACGTTCAATGATCTGTACTACCCCGGCTTCAGCAATCCAAACCTGCGCCCGGAAAGTTCGCGCAATGTCGAACTCGGCCTGCGCGGCACGCCCGACTGGGGGCATTGGTCGCTGTCGATGTACCGCAACGATGTCCGCGACCTGATCACCTGGAACGCCGCGCTCAACCTGCCGGACAACATCGATCGCGCGCGCATCACCGGACTGGAAGGCGTGGTCGGCGGCAAGTTCGCGGGCTGGGATGTGCGCGCGACCGCGACGCTGATGAATGCGCGCGACGATGCCACCGGAGGCTTCTACGACGGCAACGAATTGCCGAGGCGACCGCGCCGGAGCGCGCGTTTCGACGCCGACCGCAGCTTCGGTCGCTTCAGTGTCGGCGCGAGTTGGTACATCGCGGGGCGCACGTACGACGACATCGCCAACCAGGATCCGTTGGGCGGCTACGCGCTGGCCAACCTGCGCGCGGGCTGGCAGGTCAATCGCGACTGGAAGCTGCAGCTCGCGCTCAACAATGTGTTCGACAAGACCTACGAAACGGCCTGGTACTACAACCAGCCGGGGCGCAATGTCATGCTGACAGTGCATTGGAGCCCGAATCGTGATTGAGAGGCCGTTGCCGCCGTGAACGATAAGCCGGCACCCATCCTGTTGTCGTGGAGTGGCGGCAAGGACTGCCTGATGGCGCTCGCGGCGCTTCGCGACGATCCGGCGTGGCGGGTCGTCGCGTTGCTCACGACGATCACCGGCAGGTTCGAGCGGGTCTCGATGCACGGCATCCGGCGCGACGTCCTGCAAGCGCAGGTCACCGCCATCGGACTGCCCCTGATCGAATGCACCATCGATTGGCCGTCCAGCAATGCCGCCTACGAAACCGCGCACGCAAACGCGCTGCGGCAGGCCCGCGAACGCTGGCCCGGCCTTCGCCATTGTGCGTTCGGGGATCTGTTTCTCGAAGACGTGCGCGCGTACCGCGAACGGCAACTTGCGGGCGCCGGGTGGTCCGGCGTTTTCCCTCTTTGGGGGACGGACACACGCGAGCTGTCGCAAAGGTTTTATGCGCAGGGCCATCGCGCGGTGCTGACATGCGTGGATACGCAACAGCTCGATGGGTCGTTCAGCGGTCGCGAGTACGATCCGTCGCTGTTCCGCGATTTGCCCGCCGGGGTCGATCCCTGCGGCGAGCGGGGCGAGTTCCACACGCTGAGCTATGCCGGCCCGTTGTTCAACGCGCCTTTGCGTCTCGAGCGCGGCGCTTCGAGCTTGCGGGACAACCGGTTTCAGTACACCGACTTCACGTTGGCGGATCGCGCGGTGTAGGTTGGTGCTGACGCCGGCTTTATAGGCGGAAGCCCACAACGATCCGCTGCACGCGTTGGGCTTTGCCGGATGAAACCCGGCTCAGCGCCAACCTGCGACTTACCGAACGGCCGCGCTTCCCGCGATGTAACGCCAATGCCACGGCTCGTATTCGTAGCCGTACTTGTTGCCGGGCGGGAATGACAGGTGGAAGCCGAATTGCGCGCCGTGCTGCTGCAACCAGGTGAACGCCTTGCTGTGCTCAAAGCTGCCGTCCGCCGCCGGCACGCCCGGCGTGGTCAGGTCCACCGCGCAGCCCGTCTGGTGTTCGCTGTAGCCCGGCACCGCGTTGATGCTGAGCGCCTTCTGGATGCTCATGCCGCTTTTCAGCTTCCTGCGGATCAGGCCGGTCTGGTAGTTGATGCTGCGAAAGCCGGACACGGTTTCGAGCTTCACGCCATCGCGCGCGGCGGCCGCGAACATGCGCTTCAACGCGGTGGCGGCGGGCGCCACCATTTCCACCTTGCGCCCGTACACGTCGTGTGGCACCTGCACCAGATCCTTGCCTTCGGGCAGTGGCACCAGGTTGTGGCGTTCGGCGTAATCGGCCGGGATGCCCAGTCCGCGATTCACTTCATTGATGTGCGCGACCGACGCCGCCGGTTGCGGCGGCCACGTCTCCGGGCATAGTGGCCCGGCGGCGTGCGCGGCGGGAAGGACTGCGGCGATCAATGCGGCGGATACCAGGGAGCGGACGAGCGGCATCGGGTTTCCTTGCAGCAAAGCGCCCATGATAGGCGCCGCACACGAACGCGTGCACAACGGTGCGGCAGGTTCGAGCCGCTGGCGGTATCATTGTGCGATCGTTTCAAGGGTTTCCCGCCATGCCCATCTACGTGTTCCGCTGCAGCAACTGCGGCGAAAAATTCGAGCGCCTGCAGAAGCTGTCCGACGCCGATCCCGATGTCTGTCCGCATTGCGGCAGGCACGCCACCGTGCAGCGGCAGGTGACCGCGCCGGCTTTCCGCCTGTCGGGCAGCGGCTGGTACGAAACCGATTTCAAAACCGACAAGGAAAAGAAGCACAACCTTGCCGGTGATGCGGCCAAACCGAAAGAGTCCCCGGGCGACAAACCGGCGCAGCCGGCCAAGACCGGCGGATCGGGCGAAAGCGCCAAGCCGGTGCCCGCGGAGAAGCCGGCCAAGGCAGCCAGCGACTGATCCTGCCGCGCCGACTCCCGCGCAGGCGGCGTTCAGTTTCATGCGTGGAAACTGGCGCCACACCAATCAGGAGGGCCGCCTCATGCGCAAGCTGGCGTTGATCGTTGCGGGTGCACTTTTGGGGTTGGCCGGCGCCGCGACGGCGCAGGTTACCTACGGCAACCAGCCGCCGCCTCCGCCGAATTATCCGGGCTATGGCCCCCAGACGGTTTCCTGCGGCAGCCCCCGGCACCGCGCGCTGCGTTGCGCAGTGCCCGGCAATTGGCGTGGCGTGCGCATTGTCCAGCAGACCTCCAAATCGGCGTGCATCGAAGGCCAGACCTGGGGCTACGATCGCGGCAGCGTGTGGGTCGACAAGGGCTGCGGCGGTGTGTTTGCAGCGGGCAACGGCGGCGGCGGCTGGCGACCCGGTCCAGGATGGAATCGCGAGTTCATGGTGTCGTGCGGCAGTCCGCAACACCGTTACTACTTCTGCCAGGTCGATATCGGCCCGCGCGGCCACGCGCGCCTGCAGCGCCAGTATTCCGATGCAGCGTGCGTCGAGGGCAGCACCTGGGGCTGGAATCGCGCCGGCATCTGGGTGGACAAGGGTTGCGGCGGGCATTTCCTGGTGTCGCGCCGCTGGTGATCGCACAGGGTAATCGCCGCTGAATCCGTGCGCCGATTGGCGCGGGCCGCCCGCGCCAATCGGCTAAACTTCGCCGAATCCCGCTGGATAGATTGAAAGCCTTGTCCTGGTTCGAACGCGTGCGCGGGTTTGTCACCCGTGTCTGGCCATTCGCGCGCTGGCCCATCCTGATCGGTATCGGTTTCGCGGTCGGCTTCGTGGTGCCGTACATGCTGGTGCTCGATCACCGGGTGAAGACGCGCGTCAGCGAAATCGATTTCACGCAGCCGACGCGCGTGTATGCGCGCCCGCAGTTGCTGGAAGCCGGCGTGCCGATGAACAAGGCGACGCTGGGAATGGAACTGCAGATGGCGGGCTACACCGAGGCCGCGCATGTCGCGCAGGTGCCCGGTACGTACAGCGCGGACGGCGACACGTTCACGATCGCCTCGCGCGGCTACATGGACCCGGTCGGCGGTGAATTGCCGCGCCGGGTGCGCGTGACGCTGGGCTCCGGGCGCATCCAGTCGGTGTTCGATCTCACCGCCAACAAGCCGCTGCGCAGGACGCATCTCGATCCCGCGCGCATCGCGACGATGTACGGCTCCGAGCAGGAAGAACGCATCGTCGCGCAGCTGTCGGAACTGCCGACGATGCTGGTGCAGGGCGTGCAGGCGGTCGAAGACCGCGACTTCAAGAACAACCATGGCATCGACCTGTCGTCGATCGCGCGCGCGGCGCTGGCCGACCTGCGCGCGGGCCACGTGGTGCAGGGAGGCTCCACGATCACCCAGCAGTTGGTGCGCAACCTGTTCCTCGATCGCAACCAGACGCTGATCCGCAAGTTCAACGAAGCGCTGCTTTCGATCCTGCTGGATGCGCATTACACCAAGGGCCAGATCCTCGCCGCGTACTGCAACGAGGTGTTCATGGGCCAGCAGGGCAGCCAGGCCGTGCACGGGTTCGCGGCGGCCAGCTGGTATTACTTCGGGCGTCCGGTGCAGACGCTGCGCCCGCAGGAAATCGCGCTGCTGGTCGGCATGGTGCGCGGCCCCAGCTATTACGATCCGCGCCGCAATCCCGAGCGCGCGCTGGCGCGCCGCAACGTCGCGCTGGATGCCTTCCATGCGACAGGCATCCTGAATGACGCGCAATGGAACGCCGCGAAAGCATCGCCACTGGACGTGACCGCCAATCCTCAATTGGTCGTCGATCGCTTCCCCGCGTTCATGGACGTGGTGCGCGGTCAGTTGAAGCAGGACTTCAGCGACCAGCAGCTTCGCAGCGGCGGCCTGAAGGTTTACACCACGCTCGATCCGGCCGTGCAGACGTATGCGGAGCAGTCGCTGGACGAGGCGTTGAAGAGCCTCGGCAAGCGCGGCAACGGCATGGAAGGTGCCGTGGTGGTGGTCGATCCGGGCAACGGCGACGTGCTGGCGATGGTCGGCGGCCGCAAGTCGGACCAGCACGGGTTCAACCGCGCCTACGATGCGCGCCGGCCGGTCGGTTCCAGCCTGAAGCCGTTCTACTACCTGATGGCGCTGAGCAATCCGTCGCGCTGGAACGTGGCGTCGCTGTTGGACGATTCGCCGATCTCGATGAAGCTGCCGAACGGCAAGCTGTGGACGCCGCAGAACGACGACCACCAGTCGCACGGCGAGGTGCCTATGGTCGAGGCGCTGGCCAAGTCCTACAATCTCGCCAGCGTGCGCCTGGGCCTGCAGCTCGGCGTCAATCGCGTCGCGGCGTTCCTGCGCTCGTTCGGCCTGAAGGACGTGGAAGCCAATCCGTCGCTGCTGCTCGGTGCGGTCGACATGTCGCCGTTCCAGTTGGCGCAGCTTTACGAATTCATTGCCGACGATGGCCACGCCTTGCCGCTGCTGACGCTGCGCGGCGTGCTGGACGCCAAGGGCAAGGTGCTCAAGCAATATGCGGTGCAGCCCGGCAAGGGCCAGTACCAGCAGGCGGTGGGCCTGGTGCGCTGGATGATGCAACAGGTCACCGAATACGGCACTGCGGCGGCGATCGGCAATTCATCGCTGGCGTCGCTGCACGCCGCCGGCAAGACCGGCACATCGGATCATCAACGCGATTCCTGGTTCTCGGGATTCACCGGCGACCGCCTTGCGGTCACGTGGATGGGTCGCGACGACAATCAGCCCACACACCTGTGGGGCGCCACCGGCGCGCTGCGGGTATGGATGAAGCTGTTCGAAAAATTGCCGAGCGCACCGCTGACCACATCGCTTGACGACGGCATCCAGTACGCGTGGATCGACCCCGCGACCGGACAGGGCAGCCTGCCGCAGTGCGATGGCGCCAGGCAATATCCCTTCATCGACGGCTATGCGCCGGCGGTGCAAAACCACTGCTATCTGCAGCGCCTCGAAAACTTTTTCGGTGGCGGCAGCAACGACGCTGCGGCGCATCCGCAGCCGTGACGATCCTTCCGGAGCAACGCATGACTCGCAACGAAACTGGGGCCGCGCTGTGCGCGGTGACTTTGGCCTTGATCCTGGCAGGATGTTCGCATCCGCCGCAGCCGACGCCGGCAAGCAACCGGTTGTCGCCGACCACGATGGTGGAGGCGATCCGCGCGGCCAACGCCGGCGACAAGTCGGTGGTGCAGGTCACGCCGTTGCGCGATCCCAATGTGGACGGCTTTCTGGATGGCGCCCGCGCCGACGAGGGCGCCGGCAAGTACCAGGACGCACTGGCGAAGGTGGACCAGGCGCTGAAGCTGTCGCCCGACGCCCCCGACATCCTGCAGTTCCGTGCCGAAATCGAAATCCTGCTGGGAAATGACGTGGCGGCCGAGGCCGACGCACGGCGTTCGTATGACCTGGGTGCGAGGGTCGGCGGCCTGTGCGCGAGCAACTGGGAAACGGTGCTGGAAATCGCCGAGTCGAAGAACGACCAGGCCGGCGTGCAGTCCGCGCGCACCGCGCGCGACGCGTGCCACAAGGCCGGGCCGATCAGG
>Ga0207695_10002355_pt1 | contig 28094 bp, 24 predicted proteins | sample KBSC54metaG_FD_184354 | JGI IMG/M metagenome (GOLD analysis project Ga0207695, IMG submission 184354) | Corn rhizosphere microbial communities from Kellogg Biological Station, Michigan, USA - KBS C5-4 metaG (SPAdes) (version 2) | ecosystem: Host-associated > Plants > Roots > Rhizosphere > Soil...
TCCCGCCGCCCCGACCATGTCCTTGCGATCATCCCTGATCGCTGCACGACGGAATTTCTCGCGAGCGCCGACATCGCTGACGCCAGAATGGCCATCCATGACCTGACTTTCCACAACAGCTCGCTGCCCGCGCGGACGGTAGTGTGGGGTGAGCGTACGCGAAGCCCCATGCCGTTGGGCTTCCCCGATGAAGCCGGGTCAGCCCAACCTACAACAGCTGCCCGGCATTCCGGCGTCGCGCGTAGGTTGGCGCTGAACGCAGTGAAGCCCAACGTCGCCTCGTATGCGGCGAGCTTCGCACCTGCCCTCGCGGGTCAATACAGCAATCGTGTGCGCACGGTGCCGGGAATTTCCGCGAGCTGTTCGCGCAACCCCTCCGACTGTTCTTCGGACGCTGACACATCGATCACCACGTAGCCGATTTCGCCGTCGGTCTGCAGGTGCTGGCCGTTGATGTTGATGCCCCCCTGCGAGAATACTTCGTTGATGCGCGACAGCACGCCCGGCACGTTGTGGTGGATGTGCAGCAACCGCCGGCTGCCGGCGTGTTCCGGCAGGCTGACTTCGGGGAAGTTCACCGCGGACAGCGTCGAGCCGTTGTCGCTATAGCGCACCAGTTTGGATGCGACCTCCGTGCCGATATTGAGCTGCGCTTCCTGGGTGCTGCCGCCGACGTGCGGGGTCAGCAGTACGTTGTCGAACTCGCGCAAGGGCGATGCGAATTCCTCGTCCTTGCTTTTCGGCTCCTTCGGAAATACGTCCACCGCCGCGCCGGCGAGGCGCCGATCGCGCAGCGCCGCAGCCAGCGCCTCGATGTCCACCACGTTGCCGCGCGAGGCATTGATCAGCATGGCGCCGCGGCGCATCCGCGCGATTTCTCCGACGCCCATCATGCCGGCGGTGGCGGGCGTCTGCGGCACGTGCAGCGTCACGATGTCCGAGCGCGTCAGCAGGTCATCCAGGCTTTGCGCGGGGGCGGCGTTGCCCAGCGCCAGCTTGGCCTCGATGTCGTGAAACAGTACGTGCATGCCGAGCGATTCGGCCAACACGCCCACCTGCGTGCCGATATGGCCGTAGCCGACGATGCCGAGCGTCTTGCCGCGGACCTCGAAGCTGCCCTCGGCGGATTTGGCCCAACCGCCGCGGTGACATTCGGCGTTGCGTTCCGGCACGCGCCGCATCAACAGGATCGCTTCGGCGATCACCAGTTCGGCAACGCTGCGGGTGTTGGAATAGGGCGCGTTGAACACCGGCGCGCCGCGCTCGCGCGCCTGATGCAAGTCCACCTGGTTGGTGCCGATGCAGAAGCAACCGACGGCAAGCAGGCGGCGCGCGTGGGAAACCGCTTCAGCATCCAGTTGGGTTCGCGAACGCAGGCCGATGATGTGCGCATCCGAGATCGCGTCGAACAGGTCCGCGCGCGATAGCGCCTTGTCGTGATGCTCGATCAGCGAATAGCCGGCCGCACGAAAAACCTCGATGGCGCTTTGATGGATTCCTTCCAGCAGCAGAATCTTGATGTCCTTCTTGGGGAACGAGGTCTTCATCGTGGCGCGCGCCGTCGTGTTCGGGTGGTGGGGATGTTAGGCTAGCGGGATTGCGATTGCAGATGAAATGCCGCGAATGGATATGCTTGATCAGCGCCGGAGTCTTTATCCGGAACTCGAACCTTTCGACAGCGGGATGTTGCAGGTTTCGCCGCTCCACACGCTCTACTACGAGCAGAGCGGCAATCCGCACGGCAAGCCGGTGGTGTTCCTGCACGGCGGCCCTGGGGCGGGCTGCAACGGCAAGTGCCGGCGGTTTTTCGATCCCGAGGTCTATCGCATCGTGTTGTTCGACCAGCGCGGTTGCGGACGTTCGACGCCGCACGCCGAATTGCGCGAAAATACCACTTGGGATCTGGTCGCAGACATCGAGCGCTTGCGTGAGCATCTGCGCATCGAGCGCTGGCAGGTATTCGGCGGGTCCTGGGGTTCGACGCTCGCGCTGACCTACGCCGAAACGCATCCCGAGCGCGTCACGGAACTGGTGCTGCGCGGCATCTTCATGTTGCGGCGCGCGGAACTGGCATGGTTCTACCAGAAAGGCTGCGACATGCTGTATCCGGACGCGTGGGAGAAATACCTTGCCGCGATTCCGGCCTCCGAACACGGTGATCTGATCGCGGCTTACCACCGCCGGCTCACGTCCGATGATCCTGCGGTGAGGATCGCGGCAGCACGCGCGTGGTCGGTGTGGGAGGCCTCGACCAGTTTCCTGTTGCAGAACGAAGGCTACATCGCCGCCAGCGCGGGCGACGAGTTCGCGCTGGCGTTCGCGGGCATCGAGAACCACTACTTCGTGAATCGCGGTTTCTTCGAACAGGACGACCAACTGCTGCGCAACGCGCACCGCCTGCACGGCATTCCGGCCGTGATCGTGCAGGGCCGCTACGACGTGGTGTGCCCGGCGCGCAGCGCGTGGGATTTGCATCGCGCCTGGCCGCAGGCGGACCTGCGCATCGTGCCCGACGCCGGCCACTCGGCGTTCGAACCCGGCAACGTACGCGAACTTGTCGGCGCGACCGATCGCTTTCGCGAACGTGCGCAATGATCGATCGGCGCTGTGTGACCGGCTTTGTCAGACCGCCGGCCACAACCACAGGAAGGTGAGGCCGGTGATGATCGCGTACACGACGCCGTCGGCCATGTACTTGAAAGCATTCTTCCATGGCCACGCGAACCAGATGGCGTTCTGGACGAGTCCGAGCGCGTAGCCCAGCAGGGCGGCCAACGCGGTGGTGTGGAAGACCCGATGCGGATCGGCACCGGCCGGCAGCACCAGCGCGATCAATGCGCACAGCACCGAAACCAGGACGCAGAACAGCAGCCATTGCGCCAGGTACACGCCCATGTTCACCGGCCCGGCGCGTCGCAGGTTCACCATGCCGACCGGTCCCTGGACGAATTTCTCCTGCATCGCGGGATCTTTCATCGCCTCCTGGTCGCACCATGGGATCGAGTACTGTCCCGGCGCCGGATTGCCGGCACGAATCGCGGCCCGCACCTCGTCCTCGTTCGGGAACTTGCGGTAATCGGGTGCGTGCCAGAACTTCAGCAGCATGTTGATCAGCGCGCTCGCGATGAACACGAACACGGCGGACAGGATGATGGGCAACCACAGCGAAGCGAGTGTCATGACGGCTCTCCTCCCAGGTTTGTGCTGCGGGACAACGCGGACTCAATCTTCTTCGGGCTTGGGTCTGTACGCCTCGGTGAGTTGCTTTTGTATTTGCGACGGCACCGCATCGTAGTGCGACAGTTCCATCGCGAAACGGCCTTCGCCGCCGGTCAGTGAACGAAGCTCGGTCTGGTAATCCACCACTTCGGCCAGTGGTGCCTGCGCCTTGATCACCAGTACGCCGCCGCGCAGAGCGTCGGTACCGTTGATGCGCGCGCGCTTGGAGGCGAGCGCGCCAGTGACGTCGCCCATGTATTGCTCGGGCACGTTTACGTCCAGATTGACGATCGGTTCCAGCACGATGGGTCTGGCTTTTTCAATCGCGTCGAGGAAGGCCTTTCTGCCCGCCGACACGAACGCGACCTCCTTGGAATCGACCGGATGATACTTGCCGTCGTACACGACCACGCGTACGTCCTGCATCGGGTAGCCCGCGATCGCGCCGTGATCGAGCACCTTGCGCACGCCCTTCTCGATCGCGGGGATGAACTGGTTCGGGATCACGCCACCCTTGCTCTCGTCGCTGAACTCGAAGCCCGCGCCGCGCGGCAGCGGTTCGATGCGCAGGAATACCTCGCCGAACTGCCCGGCGCCACCGGTCTGCTTCTTGTGGCGATGGTGGCCTTCGGCGCTCGCGCCCACGGTTTCGCGGTAGGCGATGCGCGGCGGGTGGGTGATTACCTCCACCCCATACTTGCTTTGCATCCTTGCGAGGGTGAGCTTCAGGTGCAGGTCTGACAAACCGCGCACCACGGTTTCGTTCAACTCCTTGTTGTGTTCGATCGAGAGGCAGGGGTCTTCCTCGGCAAGTTTCGCGAGGGCGGTCGCGAGTTTCTGGTCTTGCCCCTTGTGTTTCGGTTCCACCGCAAGTCCGAACATCGACAGCGGGAATTTCAGCGGCTGCAGGCGGATCGCGTCCTCATCGTGCGAATCGTGCAGCACCGCGTCGAAATGGATGTCATCGACCTTGGCGACGCCAGCAATGTCGCCGGGAATCGCATGTTCGATTTCGATGTGATCCTTGCCCTGCAGGCGCAGCAGATGCCCCACCTTGAAGGGTTTCTTGCCGTCGTCGATGAAAAGTTGCGAATCCTTCCTGACGGTGCCCTGCCACACCCGGAACACCGCGAGCTTGCCGACGAACGGGTCGTTGATGATCTTGAACACGTCCGCGATCACGTGCGCGTCGGGATCGGGTTTGGCTGCGATGGGCATTGCATCGGCGCCCGTGCCTTTGACGAACGGCGGCGGGTTGGCCTCGCCAGGATGCGGCAGCAGGCGGCACGCGATCTGCAACCACTCCGCGACGCCCGTGCCGGTGCGCGCGGAGGTGAAACAGATCGGCACCAGGTGTCCTTCGCGCAGGCATTGTTCAAACGCATCGTGCAGGTCTTCGGGCGAAAGCTTGTCCTCACCTTCTTCGAGATATCGGCCCATCAGCCGCTCGTTGATCTCGACCACTTGGTCGACGATGCGCTGGTGCGCGTCGGCGACCGAACCAAGATCACTCATCCCGTCGCGCGCGAAAAAGCAATCGACGACCTTCGCACCGTGCTCCGCGGGCAGGTTGACCGGCAGGCATTCCGCACCGAATTCTTCGCGCAGCGATTCGACCAGCGTCGTGACGTCGATGTCGTCCATGTCGATGCGGTTCACCACCAGCATGCGCGCGAGCCGGCGTTCCTTCGCGTAATGCATCATGCGACGGGTGCCGTGTTCGATGCCGTTGGCGGCGTTCACCACCACCGTACAGGTTTCGACAGCGGCCAACGCGGACAGCGTTTCGCCGCGAAAATCCGCGTAGCCCGCGGTGTCGATCAGGTTGACGTGGCAGCCCGCGGCGTCCATCGAAGCGATCGCCGAATGGATGGAATGTTGGCGTTCCTTCTCCTGATCGTCGAAGTCGGACACCGTGTTGCCGCGCTCGATCGCGCCCCCTGTCTGGATCGCCCCACCCGCCTGCAGCAGCGCTTCGAACAAGCTGGTCTTGCCGGCGCCCGCGTGCCCGGTCAGGGCCATGTTGCGGATGTCCCGGGTGGAGTAGGCGCTCATGCTGACCTCGCTTTCCGGTAGCGGCGGTCGCAAGACCATGCGCCGATCACCGGGCAGGGTCAAGGGCCAGCGGAACCTGCAGCGCAGGGCACGGTCTGAACACCCGCCCGCCCCGCGCACGGGCTGTCGTGGCGCATCCCCTAAACTTCCACGCGCGCAACGCGCGCGCATCGGCCGGCCGCATGCCCCGCAACGAAGGACAGGAAATCGAGGAGTTGGCGCAATCCCGTGATCGCGGCATGGTGCGCGACGCGGCCGCCGAACTCGCCGACCTGCCGTGGGTCCGTCTGACCCAGCGCAAAGAACCGCCGCGCGACCGGCGCCGTCTTTGGCTGCTGATCGCGCTGGTGATTGCCGCGCACGTGCTGTTGGGGTGGGTCGCGTACCTGATCCTGCGGCCTACACCGTACCGCCGTGACGAGAGCGGCGTGGTCGCGGTGAGCTTGATCGAATCGGGTTCAGAGTTGCCGCCACCGCCGCCACTGGTGGCGCCGCCGCCGTTGCCAGGCCAGCCCGCCGCGCCGGCGCGGCGCCTGCACTACGTACCGCCCGCGAAAGGCGCGATCAGCGCGACGCTGGAAGGCGTGAAGGGACCGCCGCTGCAACTGTACGAACCCAACGGCCAAGTGCGGTTGCCGCCGAACACCTCCGGCAAGCCTGCGCCGACGCCGGCCTATCAGACGCCGGAGATCAAGGGCTCGCAAATCTCCAGCGGCAAATCCCCGTTGCCGTACAAGCCGACGCGATTCAACCAGGACTGGGCGCCCGACAAGGAAAGCCTCGGCCAGAAGACGATCGGGCGCGCGGTCGACAAGGTGATCGAAAAAACCACGGTGCAGAAAACGGTGCATCTGCCGGGCGGCATCCGATTGCATTGCGCGTTGTCGCCGCTGGCGTTGTTCGCAGGCTGCAAGGGCGACGATCCGCCACCGCCGCCGAAGAATGGCGATGACATCCGCTTGTCGATGCCGCCGCCCGAAACCCTGACCGGCAAGAAGGTGCCACTGCCGAAGTCCGCGTCGAGCGCCGCGAAACCCGCATCGGCCGCGTCCACGCCGGCTTCCGCGTCGAGCGTCGTTCCGGCTCCATCCAGTTCGAGCCATGGCAAGCCGTGAAAAATCAGGCCATGCAAGGCACCTTCTGGTGCAGCTGAGCGCGCAACGCGCAGGATTGCGGGAAATCATGGATGGGCAGCGGTCATCGCGGATCGCACAAGGTGCGTCCGTTACAATCCTCGGATGTCCAAGCCACCCGAGATCCTCGCCACGCGACCAGCGCGCGACAGCCGGTTCCTGCGGATCGAGGAAGTCGACCTCGCGTTTTCGAACGGGGCGCACCGCACCTTCGAACGCTTGAGCGCGTCGGGAGGCGGCGCGGTATTCATCGTGCCGATGCAGGATCGCGACACCGTGTTGCTGGTGCGCGAATACTGCGTGGGCGTGGATCGCTACGAGCTCGGCCTCGTGAAAGGCCGCATCGATCCGGGCGAAACGCCGCTGCAGGCGGCCGATCGCGAGTTGCAGGAGGAAGCCGGTTTCGGCGCGCGCAAGCTCACGCCGCTGGCCACGCTGTCGCTTTCGCCGGCCTACATGACCCACAAGGCCCAAGTGATCCTTGCCGAAGACCTGTATCCGCAACGCCGACCGGGTGACGAGCCGGAAACGCTGGAAGTGGTGCCCTGGAAACTTTCCGGGCTGAACCGGTTGCTGGCGCGCGACGACGTCACGGAAGGACGCTCGATCGCCGCGTTGTTCATTGCACGCGAATATCTGGCCGGAAAGTTCCAGCCGAAGGAAACTCCATGAGCACCCTGGAACGCATCGCGCACGAGAGTTGCGCACTGGCACGCCGCGCGGGCGCGGCGATTCTGGAAATCTACGCGGGCAGCTTCGCGGTCGAAACCAAAAGCGACGACTCGCCGCTGACCGCCGCCGACATGGCTTCGCATCGGCTGATCGTGCAGGGCCTGCGCGAATTGATGCCCGACATTCCGGTGCTGTCGGAGGAATCCAAAAGCCTCGACTGGAGCGTGCGGCAAACCTGGGAACGCTACTGGCTGGTCGATCCGCTGGATGGCACCCGTGAATTCGTGAAACGCAACGGCGAATTCACCGTCAACATCGCACTGATCGAAAACCACGCGCCGGTGCTGGGCGTGGTGCTGGTGCCGGTGACCGGCGAGTTGTACTACGGCATCGCGGGCGAGGGTGCGTTCCTCGAAACCGCGTCGGGTGCGATGCCGCAGCCGATCGCGACACGGCCTGCTGCTTCGATTCCGATCGTCGCCGGCAGCCGCTCGCACGGCAACGATCGGCAATTGGCGATGCTGGAACACCTCGGCTACCACCGGCTGGTATCGGTGGGATCGTCGATCAAGTTCTGCATGATCGCGCGCGCGGACGCCGACCTTTACCTGCGGCTCGGTCCCACCTCGGAATGGGATACCGCGGCCGCGCAATGCGTGCTGGAGCAGGCCGGCGGCGCGGTGCTCGACCTCGCGGGCGAGCCGCTTCGCTACAACACCAAGGATTCGCTGTTGAATCCGGAGTTCCTCGCGCTCGGCGACCGCTCGGTGGATTGGATAGCCAGGCTCGGGCTGCGCTCGTGACCGGCAGCCATCGCGATGGCATCGCGGAATTGCTCGCGATCATGGCACGCCTGCGCAATCGCGAACATGGTTGTCCGTGGGACGTCGCGCAGACGTTCGATACGATTGCGCCGTACACCATCGAGGAAAGCTACGAAGTCGCTGATGCGATCGATCGCAAGGATTACGCGGCGCTGAAGGACGAATTGGGCGACCTGCTGCTGCAGGTGGTGTTTCACGCGCGCATGGCCGAGGAACAGGGGCTGTTCGGCTTCGCCGATGTGGTCGACGCGATCAACGCCAAGCTGGTGCGCCGGCACCCGCACGTGAAATGGGGTGACACGAAAGGGGGTCAGGTTCACTTTTCTGGAACGGACGCGGGTGACGCCAATCCTTCGAAAAATGAACCTGACCTCAGCTCACCTGACCCCGTTTCGTGGGAAGACATCAAGCGCGCCGAGCGTGCGGCTGCCGGCGACGAGGACACCAGCGCGCTGGCCGGCGTATCGCGAGGCCTTCCCGAGTGGAAGCGCGCGCTCAAGTTGTGCGAGCGCGCCGCCACGGTCGGCTTCGACTGGCCCGGTCCGGAACCGGTGCTGGACAAGTTGCAGGAAGAGGCTGCCGAGGTGCGCGCGGAATTCGCGGTGGGCGCGAGTCACGATCGCCTGATGGACGAGATCGGTGACGTGGCGTTCGTGCTGGTGAACCTGGCTCGCCACGCCAAGGTCGATTTTTCGGCCGCGTTGCGCCACGCCAACGCCAAATTCGAGCGCCGCTTCCGGCGGATGGAATCGCTCGCCGCTGCGGCGGGCGAAACACTGAATAGCAAGTCGCTGGCAGAGCAGGATGCGCTGTGGAATCGGGCGAAGGCTGAGGAGCGGTAGAAGCACGTGTTCCTTTTGCTCGTCCGGGACCCAGCGACTTTCACGCAACACCGGTGAACGCGAAAGCACTGGCAACATGTCGCATGATGGTGCGGAAGGCAGCGCTTGGCCGCACGCCGCGGATGGCGCGCATATTCCTGGAAGGTGGGCAAACCACACGTTCCCCGGATAGGCCGCAAGTCACGCGACTTTGGGCACATGGAGAGTTGCGAAGGGCGACTCTATGCTTGCAGGCATCCACCGCGAGGGCGGTGATGCCGGAGAGTCGTCATGCGCAAACCCATCCTTCTGCTCGCAGGCGCGTCCCTGCTCGCAGTGTCGTTCGCAGCCGGCGCGGCGGAGCAGTGCCGCTACAGCGCGCCGCGCAACGCCGAGCTCGACGCCGCGGGGTTGAAACAATTGTCGGTAGAGATCGGCCCCGATGATCTGACGGTCCGTGGCGAGGCCGGGCTCACCAAAATCGTGGTGACTGGCACCGCCTGTGCGTCGGAAGAAAAGTGGCTTCAGGGCATCAAGATCGAAACGGCACGCCAGGGCGACACCGCCAGCATCGTCGCGGACGACGGTGACCGCGGCGTAGTCATTTCCCTGTTCGGGAATTCGTACGCCTACCTCAAGCTGGACGTGCGCGTGCCGCAATCGCTGGCCGTGAAGCTGAAGGAAGGTTCGGGCGATGCTCAGGTCAATGGGGTGGCGTCGCTCGATGCCACGCTGGGCTCGGGCGATTTGAAGGTGAACGGTATTGCCGGCGAACTCGCGCTCCGCGTCGGCTCGGGCGATGCGATTGCGAGCGATGTCGGCAGCTTGAACGTTTCCAGCGTCGGTTCCGGCGACGTGAGCGTGGACGGCGTGCGCGGCGAGGCGCATGTCGGCGGTGTCGGCTCGGGCGATCTTGGCCTGCGCAATGTGACCGGCAACGTCGCGCTCGGTTCGGTGTCTTCCGGCGACGCGAAAATGACCGGTGTGGGCGGCGGCATCAAGGTCGACAGCGTCGGTTCGGGCGATCTGGTGATTCGCGACGTCAAGGGCAACGTCTCGGTGGGATCGATTGCGTCGGGCGAAGCGAGCATCGAGCAGGCCGGTGGCAGCGTGCACGCCGACAGCCTTGGTTCGGGCGATTTCGGCGCGGACGGCGTGGGCGGCGATTTCACGGTCGGCTCGGTCGGCAGCGGCGACGTCCACCACCACAGCGTCAAGGGCAAGGTGAGCGTGCCGCGCGACGACGATTGAAAAAAAGCCTGCCGCGGGCGTTGCCGCCGCGACAGGAACAACCGGCGGGCGGGAAGGGAGTTCCGCCCGCTGCATCCTCACTCGTGGACGTCACGCATACGTCACCCGTGAAACCGGCGGTCGTTGCTCCGCCGCCCATGACAACGCGCCTGCACGCCGATCGGTTGACCCGCGCCTGGCGATTCCCCGTGGCGACGGACATGTCCGACTTGGCCGCGGCCCTCCTGCTTTCACGCGACAATCACCTTCGTGTCGGCACATTGCACAGCCGTGTACGCGGCGTGAGGACGGTTTCCACGAGGGGCAGTCATGAACGAATTCGAGCGCGAAAAACAGACCGGCATGGTGCTGCTGGTCGAAGACAACAGCGGCATCGCCGAGATGGTTGGCGAGTTCCTCGAACGCCGCGGCTACGCCGTCGATTTCGCGGGGGACGGCGTCAGCGGCCTGCACCTGGCGGTCACCGGAAGCTACGACGTGATCGTGCTGGACCTGATGCTGCCCGGCATGGACGGCCTGGACGTGTGCCGGAAACTCCGCGGTGAGGCCAAGAAGGCCACGCCGGTGCTGATGCTCACCGCGCGCGACACCCTGGAAGACAAGCTGATCGGCCTCGACGCCGGCGCCGACGATTATCTCGTCAAGCCGTTCGAACCGCGCGAACTGGAGGCGCGCATCCGCGCCCTGATCCGTCGCGAACGGCGGCAGGTTTCCAGCGAGGTGTATCAGGTTGGCGACCTGACGCTGGATACCGCGACGCTGCGCATCGTGCGCGACGGCGAGGAACTGCAGGTGTCGCCGATCGGCTTGAAGCTGCTCACGATCCTGATGCGGGAATCGCCGCGCGTGGTGTCGCGCCATGACATCGAACGCGAAATCTGGGGTGACACGCTGCCCGATTCCGACACGCTGCGTTCGCATCTTTACAACCTGCGGCGCGTGGTCGACAAGCCGTACGCGCGCCCGCTGCTCCACACCATCCACAGCGCCGGCTATCGCATCGCCGACCTCGACGAGGAGGCCGCGGCGTCGGCATCCACCGCTTGAACGGCTCGTGATCCTCACGCCCTCGAACGCGCGCGCAGGAGGCACGCGCGGAGATTTTTCGTCATGCAAGTGTCATTCCGGTAGGCCCGCCCCATGGCCAGATACGCCAGCATCGGCCAACGCTTCTGGGTGATGTTCTCGCTGTGGGTGGCGGCCATCAGCGTCGTCACGGCACTGGGCGTGTATGCCGCCGCCAATTCCAGTCGCCAGGCCATCGCGCGCCAGGAGCTGGAACGCGAGACCCAGTATTACGATCAGCAGTTGGTGCGCAATCCCGACGCGCCGCTTCCCGACACTTGGTTGCTCCGCGGCTTCCGTCGCGCACCGGGACAATCCGATGCCGCCATACCGCAGGAACTGCGCGGGCTCGATCTCGGCTACCACCAAGTCCGCCTGGCCGATGGCACCCTCGGCACGGTGCTGGTGTCCGACGACGTGCGCGGCCGGATGTACCTGCTGTTCAACAACGACCGGCCCAACAACGTGGTGATGCTGTTCGGGTTGATCCCGGTGGTGCTGGTGGTGCTGATCATTTACTTCGCGACCTGGTTGACCTACCGCGCGTCGCGCAAGGCGCTGTCGCCGGTGATCGCGCTGGCCAAGGTGGTACGGCGCTGGAATCCCGACCATCCCGAACCCGAGTCGCTCGCGCCCAGCAACCTGCCGGCGGCCTCCGACAGTGACGTCGAGGTGCTGGTCACCGCGTTGTACAACTTCGCCAACCGGCTGGAAGCTTTCGTCGAGCGCGAACGCAATTTCACCCGCGACGCCAGCCACGAACTGCGCACGCCGCTCACCGTGATGAAGATCGCGGTCGACGTGCTGGCCGACGAAGACATGAGCCCGTTCGCGCAACGCTCGCTGGCGCGCATCCGGCGTTCGGTGCGTGAAATGGAGGCGCTGATCGAAACCTTCCTGGTGCTGGCGCGCGAATCGGATACGGGCCTGCGCGACGAGGATTTCCTTGCCAACGACGTGGTCAGCGCCGAGGTCGCGCGTTATCGCGAATTGCTGGCCGGCAAACCGGTGCAACTGGAACTGGTAGAGCACGCGCGGTTTGCCTTGCACGCGCCACCGCGGGTGTTCGCGGTGATGATCGGCAATTTGATCCGCAATGCCTGCCTCTACACCGAGCGCGGCAGCGTCACCATCGAGGTGGAAGCGGACAGCGTGCGTGTAGTCGACACCGGCAGCGGCATGAGCGAGGAAGACCTCGAGCGCGCGTTTCAGGCGTTCTATCGCGGCAGCCGCACGGGAGGTACCGGCCACGGCATCGGACTTGCGATCGTCCGCCGCATCGCCGATCGTTACGGCTGGCAGGTCGACCTGGAAAGCGCGCTGGGCCGGGGCACCGTCGCCATCGCGCAGTTCCCCGCCGCCCAGCCGCCCGACGCCGCGTTGCCCGGTCCGCCGGAGCCGACGCAAATCGCGAACGCCGAATCCGGTACGTGATCGACAGGTTCCGATGCGCAAACTTGCGCCGGCGCGGGTTCGCGCGCCACCATCGATACTTCCGTTGCGGCGAATCCGCGAAGCGAATGGCGAAGATTGGAATGGCGCACTACCAGGCATTGAACGATGGCATCGTATGCATCGATACGGAGCAGCATCGCCCGCAGATGGCGGCGTGTTATCTGATCGGGGACGACGGGCATTACGCGTTCGTGGAATCGGGGACCAGCCTGTCCGTGCCCGGCCTGCTGCAGACGCTGGAAGCGCTCGGCATCGAACGCGGCGCGGTCGATTACGTGATGCCGACGCACGTGCACCTCGACCACGCCGGTGGCGCGGGGGTGTTGTTGCGCGAATTGCCGAACGCGCGGCTGGTGATCCATCCGCGCGGCGCGCGCCACATGATCGATCCTTCGCAATTGATCGCCGGCGCGACTGCTGTGTACGGACCCGAGGCGATGCGCGCCACCTACGGCGAAATACTGCCGGTGCCCGAATCGCGAGTCGTGGTGGCCGGCGTCGCATCCGATCGTGACTTCGAATTGATGCTGGGCGCGCGACGCCTGCAATTCATCGATGCGCCGGGCCACGCACGCCACCACTACGCGATCTGGGATGAAACGAGCCGCGGCTGGTTCACCGGAGACGTGTTCGGGCTGGTGTATCGCGAATTCGACACGGCCGACGGCAATTATTTGATCCCGACCACCAGCCCGGTGCAGTTCGATCCGGGGGCATGGAATGCGACGCTGGACCGCCTGCTCGAACGTTCGCCCGCGCACGTTTACCTGACCCATTACGGACGCGTGGATGCGGTACCGGCGCTGGCGGACGATTTGCGCGAAGGGCTTGTCGCGTATCAACGGATCGCACGCGCGAATGCAGGCGCGCCCGATTGCCATGCGCGCCTTCGCTCCGCCCTGATGGATCATCACCTCGGTCAATTGCGCGAACGCCGCCACCCGATGGCCGAAGCGCGTGCGCGCGAGTTGCTGGACATGGACGTCGAAATCAACGCGCAGGGTCTGGAAGTCTGGCTGGATCGCCAGCGCGGCTGACCGGACGCATCATCCGCGAAGAAGACGCTCGCTATGACGGCACGTTCACCCGCCGCACACTGGCAGTTGCCGCGCGGACGCGGGCAGCGGAAATGGAGTTCCCATCGCGTATCAGCAATCCACGGTTTCGCTCGAAGATGCAGCCGCATGATCGCCGGCGGAAAAGCCAGGGCGCGCGACATCCGCCAGCCAATGAACCTCGCGATCGTCGACAACGGCGGCAACCTGGTCGCGCGCGTGGTGCAGCCCGGACACGCTCTCGCGGGTAATGGGTGATTTCGTCGACGTGCGCTCGATCGGTGAACGCTGGCACTGGACGCGCACGGACCGGCCGACAAGGGCCTGGAATGGAACTCCGAAATCACCGGGGAACACGAAGGCGAGTCGTTGCGTTGGCGCTCGGTCGCGCCGCGATCAGATGCTGGGACCGGCGCCGCAACGGCTCGCGAGCCGCGCGCTGCTGCGTTTCAAGAATCTCGTCGAAACCCATGGCACGCCGGCGCCGCCGGCCAATGGTGCCTTGCATGCGGGCAGATGACCCGGCTCCCCGCGACCGCGGCGTCGCGCACGGTCCGCGTCGGGCTTCGCCGCCAAAAGAATCGCGCTTTCGCCCATGAAGCCGGACCCAGCCCAGCCGGCGCGCTGCGCCATTCCGGCGATGGGCAGCCGGCCCGCCATCAGGCCCGCGGGCTATACTGATGAGCCAAGGCGGGCGTGCTGTCAGGAGAGTGCATGGCCACGGTCAAGGAATCGCCTACGGACCCATCGATCGACGACGCATCCGAACCGTCCCCGATGCGCGTGCTGGTGGCCACGCATCACTGGGCGGCGACGCCGCTCGGAGCGATCGCGTCGTGGCCGCAAAGTCTAAGTTCGGCAGTCGAACTGATCCTGCCCAACCGCTTCCCGCAGGTGATCCTGTGGGGACCCGAACTACTGCAGATCTACAACGACGGCTACGCGGTGATCATGGCCGACAAGCATCCGGCGGGACTCGGCCAGCCGAACCGGGAATGCTGGCCCGAGGTGTGGCACATCAACAGGCCCATCTACGACCGCGTGTTCGAGGGCGAAACCGTCAATTTCGAGGACGCGCTGTATCCGCTGACCCGGCACGGCCGGACCGCCGACGCATGGTTCGATCTGTGCTATAGCCCCGTGCGCGACGGCGCCGGCAAGGTCGCCGGCGTGCTGGTGACACTGGTGGAGGTGACCGACCGCCACCATGCGACTGCGGAGCGCGCGCGTGCGGCGAACGCGCTGGAGCAAAACGGTGAGCGGCAATCCATGTTGCTCGAACTCGGCGACGTGCTGCGGCCGTTGTCGGATGCGCGGGCCGTGCGCACGCAGGCCTGCGAAATTCTGGGTCGCTACCTGAAGGCCGATCGCGCGTATTACGCCGACGTCGACACCGCCGGCCACGCGAGTTTTATCGACGATTACCACAGCGACGGCATGGTTTCCATGCCGAAGCAGTACCGGCTGGAAGAATTCGGCGTCGCCGCGGCCTTCGCGCTGCGCGCAGGCAACACACTCGCAGTCGACGATCTGGATGACTGGAAGGCGCTGAGCGACGAGGAACGGCAGCATTGCCATGCGCACGGCATGCGTGCGCTGCTGAAAGTGCCGCTGGTCAAGGAAGGCGGGTTGACGGCTTTCCTGGCGCTGCACCAGAGTCGCCCGCGCCACTGGACGAACGGCGAAATCGCGCTGGTCGAGGAAATCGCGCAGCGCACCTGGGCGATCATCGAGCGCGCCCAGGCTGAAACCGCCCTGCGGCTGGGCGAGGAAAAATATCGCGGCCTGTTCGAAAGCATCGATCAGGGCTTTTGCGTGATGAAGGTCGAGCGCGATGCCGACGGCAAGATCGTCGATCTGTGGTTTCGCGAAGCCAACTCCGCCTTCGAGCGGGAAAGCGGCATCCACAACGCGGTTGGCCGCCCGATCAGCACGGTTATGCCCGAATACGAAGGACAGTGGCTGGATGCGATCGAGCGGGTGATGCAGAGCGGCGAGCCCATGCGCCTGGAAGACTTCAAGGCCACGACGGGCCGCTGGTACAGCGTGCAGTTTTCGCGGATCGGCGACGAAAAAGCGGTGCTGGTGGCGGCGGTGTTCAACGATGTCACCGAGCACAAGCGCATCGAGCGCGCGATGAGCCGGCTGGCCGCGATTGTCGAATCGTCCGACGACGCGATCATCAGCAAGAATCTCGACGGCGTGATCCAGACCTGGAATGCGGCGGCGGAACGGATGTTCGGCTACACGGCCGCGGAGGCCATCGGAAAGCCCGTCACGATGTTGATGCCGCCCGACAGGGTGAACGAGGAAGCCGGCATCCTGGCGCGCATCCGCCGCGGCGAGCGCATCAGCCACGACGAGACGGTGCGCAAACGCAAGGATGGTTCACTGCTGGATGTGTCTTTGACCATTTCGCCGGTCAAGAACGCCGAGGGCAGGGTGGTGGCGGCGTCCAAGATCGCGCGCGACATCACCGCTCGCAAGCGCATGGAAGCGGTATTGCGAGAAAGCCAACAGCGACAGGCGTTCCTGCTGCGGCTTGCCGACGCGATGCGCGTGACCGCCGATCCGGTCGCGGTGCAGGACATCGCGATGCAGATGCTGGGCGAGCACTTGAACGTGGGCCGCGCCTTCTATTTCCGGGCCGAGTACGACGCCGACCGGTGGGTGGACGTGATCGAGGCCGAGGGTTATCACCAGCCCGGTTTTCCGGCGCGGACCGGACGCTTTGCGCAGTCGCTCGACAATGTTTTCATCGCCGATCTCGAACGTGGCAAAACGCTGGTGTGCGCGGACACGCGTGCGGACGGCGGCTGCCGGTGCCGGCTGAACATCTGTCTCGCGCCGGATGTCGGCGCCTGTGTGGCCGCGCCGATTGCGAAGGATGGCGTGTATCTGGGCGGCGTCTGCGTGCAGAGTGGCGAGTCGCGCGCGTGGACCCGGGCCGAGATTACGCTGATCGAGGAAGTGGCCGAGCGCACCTGGGACACGGTGGAACGCGCGCGCGCCAAGGCCGAGCGGCAGGAAAGCGAAGTCAAGTACCGCACCCTGTTCGATTCGGTCGACGAAGGTTTTTGCGTGATCGAGTTGATGTTCGATGAAGCGGGCAATGCGGTGGATTACACCTTCGTCGAGGCCAATCCGGTGGTCGAGGCGCAGGTCGGACAGGGTTATCTGATCGGCAAGCGCATCCGCGAGGTTGCGCCACAAATCGAACCGTTCTGGTTGGAAACATATGGCCGGATCGCGCTGACCGGCAACGCCGAGCGATTCGAGCGGCGCGCGGTCGCGGTCGACCGCTGGTACAGCGTGTATGCGTTTCCGGTCGGCGCGCGAGAACAGCGCCGCGTTGCGGTGCTGTCCCAGGAAATCACGCAGCGCAAGGGCATTGAAGCGGCCATGCGCGTGCGCGAGGAGCAGCAATCTTTCCTGCTGAAGTTGAGCGATGCCTTGCGTGCCGAGGCCGGCGAGCGTGACATCGGCAAAGCCGGCGTGCGGATGCTGGCCGAGTATCTGGAGGCCGATCGTTGCTACATCACGCGGATGTCCTGCGATGAAAACCGGGCACGATTGAGCGCGGAATACCGCCGCGACAATCTGGATTCGGTGTATGGCGGGACGGGCGAAGTGTCGATGTCGCACTTTCCGGTGATCGTGCAGCGACTTCAGACGCAGCCGCTGGTGATCAACGACATCGCCTTCGCGCCGGACTTTTCGGACGCGGAAAGGGAATCCATTCGTGCCTTGGGCGGCATGGCCGCAATGATTGCGGTGCCACTTCGCGCGGGCGAGCAGCATTCCGTATGGGCGCTCGCGGTGGGCTGCGCCGAGCCCCGTCAGTGGTCGCCGAACGAAGTCAATCTGCTGGAAGACGTGGCCGAACGCATCTGGGGCGCGACCGAGCGCGCGCTGGTTGAAGATGCGCTGCGCGAAAACCAGACGCGCCTGCAGAACGCCAACCGCGTCAAGGATGAATTCCTGGCGATGCTGGGTCACGAGCTGCGCAATCCGCTGGCGCCGATCACGACCACCGTGGAACTGATGAAACTGCGTGCGCCGGAAACCTTCGTGCGCGAGCGCGGCATCATCGAGGCACAGGTGCGCTATCTCACCGGCCTCGTGGACGATCTGCTGGACGTGTCGCGGATCGCCAGCGGCAAGATCGAGCTGAAAACCGAGGAGGTGGATCTGAGCGAAGTCGTGGCCGCGGCGTTGGAAACCACGCAGACCGTGATGGAGGAACGCAGCCATTCGCTGCACGTGCAGGTGGATGCGCGCCTGATCGTCTCGGGCGATCGGCGCCGGCTGGTGCAGGTACTGGTGAACCTGCTTGGCAATGCCGCGAAATATTCGCCGACCGGCCGCAACGTCTGGCTGAGTGCGTCGGCCGAAGACGGGCAGGCGGTGCTGCGAGTGCGAGATGAAGGCCAAGGCATCGAAGCCGACCTGCTGCCCGGCGTATTCGAACTTTTCAGCCAGGGCCGGCAGGCGATCGACCGTTCGCACGGGGGCCTCGGGTTGGGGCTTTCGATCGTGCGCAACCTCGTGACGCTGCATGGCGGAACGGTGGAAGCCGCCAGCGACGGCACCTACAAGGGCAGCGAATTCACCGTGCGCCTGCCGTTGCTGGAACAGCTGCATCCGCGCGAGGCGGCGCCGGCGCAAACCGCAGCGCAGAAACCCGCTGCCCCCGTCCGCGACGACGGGCGCATCAAGGTGCTGGTGGTGGATGACTACGTGCTGGCGGCGGAAAGCCTGGCGCTCCTGCTGCAGGAGATGGGCTATCGCACCTGCGTCGTGCACGATGGCGCCGCGGCGCTGCAGGCGATGAAGACGTTCGAGCCGCAGGTGGCGCTGGTCGACATCGGCCTGCCGGTGATCGACGGCTACGAAGTCGCGCAAACCGTGCGGCGCATGCCCGGCCGCGAAAGCTTGCCGCTGATTGCGGTGACGGGCTACGGCCAGCCGGGCGATCGCGCGCGCGTGATGGCGGCGGGTTTCGACGAACACCTCGTCAAGCCGCTCGACGCCTCGCGGATCAGCGAATTGATCGAGCGGATGGTGACGGCGTCCTGACGCGCCGTTCCGAAAGTATCTTTATCTCGTCTGCGTTTGCAGGATTGCAAACGCGAACGCCAAAGGCGGCCCGAAGGCGGAGCGAAGCGAACGCGCGCGAAGCGCGAGCGCCATGGATGGCGCGAGTCAATCGATTTCGCCGCTACCGAAACCATGGCAACAAACCGATTCCGGATCGCCGCTGCGCGGCACCCCGAATGACCAATACCCTACGTCGCCTTGGGATTGGTGATGATCTGCTCGATCGCGATGCGCAGGTAGCGCCGCGCGAATACCGGTGGATTCTTCGCGAATACCGATTTGGCGTTGGCGGCGTCCTCGTCCTTGGGCGCGTACACGAACAGGAACGCGCCACCGTCGCCAGCGTGCTGCTTGTCTTCGGTGGTGTAGGCCTTTTCCGTGCCGAATATCTTCACCAGCTCGTTGTTGAGCTTGTCGATCATGTTGCGGTCGCCGCGCGATTCGAGTTGTGCAGCCACGAACTCGCCGCTGGCCGCGCGCACGTCGTCCGCAGCGACGCCGGATTCGCGGAACGCACTTTCGGCGGCAGACGCGTCGGCGAGATTGTCGTAACCCGCGACGATGTAGTGGAGCGGGTAGAAGACGCCCATCGATGTTTCGCTTTTCTTGAAGAAGTCCCATTGCTGTTCCATGTGATTTCTCCTGTCGTTGTGCACGGTCCAGTGTGGACACACGCTTCGCAACCACTCCTGAACTTTACGCAGCGACGCGTGAAGGTCAGGTGGCTTGCGCTTCCGCGCGCGGAGTCGGCGTTACCGCCGCTCACCAAGGAGGCGGCACGGGCACGCGCGTGAAGTAGTCGGTCAGCATCAGCCCGATCATGATGGCCAGCCACGCGAAGCCGGTCACGGCCGCCAGCCGCAGCAGGCCCGTCGCGCGGTGCAGGTGCATGCAGAACACCATCAGCGTGAACGCCATCCCGAAGCAGATCGTCAGCTTCACCGGCAATCGCAAGTGTTGTGCGATCGGCGCGTAGGCGAGGCCGGTGTTGATGGCGAGCAATGCCAGCAGTCCGAGCAGCGCCAGCGCGGGCGTGCGTGCGGTCTTTTTCAGGATTTCACGGTTCATGGTTCAGCGCTCGCTGTGTTTTTTGCTCGTCATTCCGGGGCCATCCGCGCTGTTTGCGGATGGAACCCGGAACCCAGTGACTTTGCTTCGATTCGGAAAGGCGCTGGGTTCCGGGTTCGACCTGCGATGAAGCCGCAGGCCGCCCCGGAATGACGAAAAGATGAGGATCCACACGTGACTGGATGACCATCTTTTCTATCGCCCGATCAAATACATCAACGGAAACAGGAATATCCACACGATATCCACGAGATGCCAGTACAGCCCCGCCAGCACCAGCGGCGTGGTGTATTCGCTGCGGATCCTGCGCCGCCACACCAGCACGCCCATCGTCGCAAGCACGCATACGCCGACCAGCACGTGCAGGCTGTGGTACAGCGTCATCGCGTAATAGAGGAAGAAGAACAATTCGATGCCGCGCGCATGCGGCCCGTGCTGCGCGAAATCCACGCCGACCATCAGGTGTTCGTCGTATTCGTGGGAATATTCAATGCCGTGCAGCACCAGGAATATCACGCCCAGCAAAGCGGTGATCGTCAGCAACGCGGTGACGACACGGCGTTCGTCGAATTTGATCAGGTTCACCGCGAAGGTGACGGTCGCGCTGGAAAGCAGCAGGATGCCGGCCTCGACCGCGCCGAAGATGATTTCCGTATGCTGGCTGCCCAGCAGGAAAGCTTCCGGATCGCGCGCGCGGCACACCGCGTAGCCTGCGAACAACACGCCGAAGAACAACACCTCGGTCGCAAGGAACGCCCACATCCCGAACTGCGCGGTCGCGTGCTGCTGGCCGGCGTCGTCGAATTGTTCGGCGATCAGGCCACGTGCGCGAAGGTCGGCGGTGCTGCTGTTCATGCCGTCGCTCCAGTCGCGGGTTCGCCGCCCGGCGCGGGTTCGTCGTAGGCGTATGCGTTCTGCACCACCGGCCGTTCGAGGAAATTGCCCTTGGGTGGCGGCGAGGTGGTCTGCCATTCGAGCCCGCGCGCGCCCCACGGATTGTTGCCGGCGCGCGCGCCGTGAAACAACGACCAGCCGAGGTAGACCACCGGAATCAGGTACGACAGCGCGAGGATCGACGCGCCCGCCGACGACAGGATGTTGAGCGTCTGGAATTGCGGTGGATACGCGTGGTAGCGGCGCGGCATGCCGAGGTAGCCGAGCACGTACTGCGGGAAAAACGTGAAGTTGAATCCGAAGAACATCAGGATCGCGGCGAAGCGCGCCCAGCCTTCCGAATACATCCGCCCGGTGATCTTGGGCCACCAATAGTGGATGCCGCCGAGGTACGCCATCACGGTGCCGCCCACCATCACGTAGTGGAAATGCGCGATCACGAAGTAGGTCGCGTGCAGCGGAATGTCTAGTGCGGGCGCGGCCAGCATCAGTCCGCTCATGCCGCCGATCATGAAAAGTCCGACGAAGCCGAGCGCGTAGAGCATCGGCGCCTCGAAACTGATCCGTCCACGCCTGAGCGTCGCGGTCCAGTTGAACACCTTGATTGCCGACGGCACCGCGATGATGAAAGAGAGGATCGAGAACACCAGCGTCGCGGTGGCCGACATGCCGGCCACGAACATGTGGTGGCCCCACACGAAAAAGCCGATCACCGAAATGCCGACCAGCGCGTACACCATGAACTTGTAGCCGAAGATCTTGCGCCGCGCGAAGCAAGGGATGATCTCGCTGACCACGCCCATCGCGGGCAGGATCATGATGTACACCGCCGGGTGCGAGTAGAACCAGAACATGTGCTGGAACAGCAGCGGATCGCCACCCAGCGCGGGGTCGAAGATGCCGACGTGCGCAATGCGTTCGAGGCCAATCAACGACAGCGTCATAGCCAGCACGGGCGTCGCCAGCACCATCACCAGGCTCACCGCGTACATGCCCCACACGAACAGCGGCAGCTTGAACCAGGTCATGCCCGGCATCCGAAGCTTGTGCGTGGTGACAATGAAATTGAGCCCCGTCAGGATCGTCGAGAAGCCGGTGACGAACACGCCGACCGCCACCAGGATCACGTTGGTGTTGGAGAACATCGTCGAGAACGGCGTGTAGAACGTCCAGCCGGTGTCGACGCCGCCGAGCAGCAGGCATGCGATCGTGAAGCAGCCACCAATCACGAACAGGTACCAGCTTGCGAGGTTGAGGCGCGGGAAGGCGAGATCGCGGGCGCCGATCATGATCGGCAGCAGGAAATTGCCGAGCGTCGCGGGGATCGACGGAATCAGGAAGAACCACACCATTACCACGCCGTGGAAGGTGAAGGTCTTGTTGTAGGTTTCCGCGGAGAGCAGCGCGCCCTGCGGTTCGACGAGGTTGATGCGGATCATCGCCGCAGCGACCCCGCCCATGATGAAAAACAGCGTGATCGTGATCGCGTACAGGATCGCGATGCGCTTGTGGTCGGTGGTGAGCAGCCAGCTCAGCAATCCCGACTTGTGCGTGTAGAAATCGCGCGGCGGCGTCAGCTCGGGGAAATCCGGTGTGATGACGGTCGAATTCATTGCCTGGTACTTTCGTGTGCAGGCATGTGACCCGGCTTGGTGGATTTGAGATACGCGATCAGCGCGAGCACGTCGCCCTCGCTCAGTTCGCCGGAGAACGATGGCATGATCGGCGCGTAGCCGGCGACGATCTGCTTGTCGGGCAACATGATCGAGTCGTGGATGTAGCGGTCATTGGCGCTGACGGTGCTGCCGTCGGACAGGTGCACGATGCGGCCGTAGATGCCATCGAGATCCGGCGCATGCACCGATGCATTCGCGCCGTGGCAGCCGCTGCAGCCCTTGGCACGGAACAGCGCCGCACCGCGCGTCGCGAGACTGGTGCCAGTGTTGTTCTCATCCAGCCAGCGGGCGTATGCGCGCGGTGCCATCACGATCACCTGGCCGCCCATTTTCGAATGGTCAAGTCCGCAATACTGCGTGCAGTAAAGCGGGTAGTCGCCGGCCTCGGTGGCGGTGAACCAGAGTTGCGTGTAGCGATCCGGCAGCACGTCCTGCTTGACCCGGAACGCCGGCACGAAGAAGCTGTGGATCACGTCCTGCGAAGTCATCATCAGCCGGATCGGCACGCCCATCGGCACGTGCAGCGTGTTGATCTCGCGCTGGCCGCCGGGGTGCTGCACCTTCCACATCCATTGCTTGGCGACCACGTAAATGGTTTCAGCGTTCGACGGTGGCGTGCGGCTGTGGGCGTACAGCGTGAGGCTCCACACGAACACACCCATGAAGATCAGGAATGGCACGGCCGTCCAGGTGAGTTCGACCGGCAGCGTTTCCTTCGCGAGGTGCCGATCCGCGGGACGGCCCTTGCGATAGCGGATGCAGAACACGAACATCACCACGAACACGCCGATCGCGACCAGCGCGCACAACCCGACCATCGCCCACCACAGCTCGTCCAGTGGCCGCGCGTTGGTCGATGCGTTGGGCAACAAGTGGAAAAAGCCGCCGGCGCTCATGCTTCCTCCTGCCTGCGCTGTTTTTCGTTGCGGCGCAGCAACACCACGAACCCGGCCAGCAACATCGCGAACGAAATGCCGAGTCCCTGCATGATCCGGTGGATCGTGAGCGTATAGCGGCCGGTGGAGGTGTCGTACTGGCAGCACAGCAGCACCAGCCGATCGATGAGGTTGCCGACATGGCCGTGCGAGGCATCCACCAGCGCCAGCCTCAGCGTCTCGGCCGGAAACTTCACGCCGAACAGGTATTGCGAAATCTTGCCGTCGGGCGTCAACACCACGATGCCGGTCGCGTGGTCGAACTGGTCGCTGCGCGCGTCGAACATGTAGCGGAAGCCGATGCTGTGCATCAGCGGTGCGATGGAAGTTTGGGCTCCAGTGAGGTAATGCCATTGCGCGATGCCGGCACCAGGGTGGTTCGCCGCATCCATCTGTTGCGCGTGGCGCGCCTCCGCCGGTGTTTCCTTCGGATCGATGCTGACCAGCACCACGTCGAACTGCTTGCCCGGCGTGAAGCCGGTGCCACGCACGCCCTTGGCGACACCGGTGCGCACCACGCTGCACAAGGTCTTGCAAGTGAAGTAGCCCGGCACCAGCAATACGGGCTTGCCGCGCAACAGGCCGCGCAGATGAATTGCCTTGCCACTGGCATCGTGGAACACGGTATCCAGCGGCACCTGCGCGCCCAGTTCCTGATCGAAGCCGACGCGCTGGTGCAGGTCGGGCGGGGCGCGGACATGGGTGGCTGGCGCAGCGGCGATTGCTGGTGACATCGACAGCGCCAGCAGTACGACTACGAGTGCTCCGGCGAGGTGCGCGGCGACATGCTTCTTCTTTTGATCGTCAATCCGACGCAGGCCGGGATCCGGTTTTTGCCGGTCAAGATCAATATGGATCCCGGCCTGCGCCGGGATGACGGCGTTTAGAAGATCGCGCTTCATTGCAGCATTCCCGGCGGCATTGGAGACTCGGCACTGCTCGAGGCGGACGGTCCCGCATCCACGTGCGCGTGCTGCCTCGCATAAATCTGCATCGCCCGCTGGATCGGGATACGCGCGTAATCGTGTTGTGCATCCGTCCATGCGTAGCCGGACAGCAGTGCCTGTTTTTCTGCCCGAAACTTCGCGAGATCCGTTTGCGGATGCGCCTGCAGGCGCGGCTTCGGCGGAACCGGCGCCGGTCGCGCCGCGATTTCCGCGTGGTTCGGAATCACCGCGCGGGTGAGTACCAGGTGCAACCCCACGGCGACCGCGATCACGACCACCGCGAGCACGCCCGCGCCGATCAGGATCGTGCGGTAGTTGATCGCATCGGGTTCGTGGCCGAACGGTTTTTCCATCGACTCAGCCATGCGACTGCTCCAGCCCGCCGGCGGCTGCTGCCGATGAAGCCAATGTGCTTCGTGCGGCGCGAAGTTGCCCGAACCATCCGCACCACCACAGCGCGCCGATGCCCACGGGCGCGCACAGGTCGGTCCAGCGCAGCGCGAAGCCGCCGGTGCGAGAGCCGGGCACGATCAACCAGAATGCGTCGGCGAAACTGGCGACGATCAGCATCACCGCGATCGCACGCAGCCAGGCGTGGTGTCGTTTGGCGGCGCGCGAAAGCAGGACGGCGAACGGCAGCGCGAAATTGAACGCGATCAGGAACCACGCGAGGTATCGCCAAGACGTCAGCGTGCGCGGGATGTACCACGCGTTTTCGTCGGGCAGGTCGGCGATCCAGACGGTGAGGTACTGCATGAACACGAGGTACGACCACCCCAGCACGAACATCAGCAGCAGGTTGCCGAGGTCGTGGAGCACGTCGGGTGCGACCGTCCTTTCACGATCGCGCCACGACGCAGCAACCGCGGTCGCCAGCGCGCAGGCGCCCAGCAGCCAGCCGGTTCCAACCATCATCCCGAACACCGACGAATGCCAGTGCGGTGTCAGCGACACGGCCCAGTCGACGGACGCCAGCAGCGAAGTGACGCCGAACACGATCAGCCCCGGCGCCGCGATGCGGCGCGCGCGGACGGGGTCGTCCAGGCTGCGCGTGAACTCGATCAGCCATCCGATCCACACCACGAAATAAACGACGGTGCGGATCACGAAGAATGTGTCGGCGAGATACCAGCTTTGCGCTTGCGCATTCGGGGCGGATCCGGTCCAGGGATACAGCAAACGCATCCACACCAGTACCGGGATTGCCGCCAGCGCCATCAGTGGCAGCAACCGTGCGGCCGCGAGCAACGGCGGCCGAATGCAATCGCCCCAGGCGCCACCGGTGATCGCGTGGATCATCAGCAGCGCGAGGCTGCCGATGCTCAAGCCCGTGAAAAAGAAGAACGCAAACAGATACGAGAGCAGTGCCTGCTTCGGTTCGCGCGACAGCCCCAGCAGCAGGCACGCGACCAGTGCCGCGACGCCGATCAACAGCGCGAACCATTGCGCAAGCGCGCGGGGCAGCCAGGCGTTCATGGTTCTGCTTCTCGCAGCTTTCCTTCTCCCTTCGGGAGAAGGGCGCGACGCGCTGCTCCTTCTTTGCGCGCAGCGCCGGATGAGGGTTCGGCACCGCCGGATCGATTCGTTTCATACCGGACCCTCACCCCAGTGCGACGCGCCCGGCGCTCCGCGCCGCCTCTCCCGGAGGGCGAGGGGTTCACCACTTCCGAATTCGACGCACCGAGCTTTTGCAAATCCACCGCGCTCAAATCCGACTTCGGCGCGTGCTGGCTCAATTGCAGCGCGCGGATGTAGGCCACGATCGCCCAGCGATCGTGCGGGGCAATCCGGTCGGCGTAGGGATACATCACGCCGTAACCGTTGGTGATCACCTTGTAGAAGTGACTGTCCGGCGCGTTGCGCAGCGCCGCCGTGTGGTAACTCGGCGGATGCGGAAAACCGCGTTCGGCGATCATGCCGTCGCCATCGCCTGCGCGGCTGTGGCAGGGCGCGCAGTAGATGTCGAAGCGTTGCTGCCCGCGCGAAAGCAGCGTCGGCGTGATCGGCAACGGGTTCGCGTAGCCGGGCGAAGCGGCGGCGCCCGCTTGAGCGAGCGGCTTCCCATTTGCGTCCACGCCGCTGACCGGACCCGCGGGCGGCACCAATGTGACACGATTCATGCGTCCGCTCGAAACGCCCGCCAGCGCGCCAGCGGAGTAGGGTTGGGTGCCAGGCACTTGCGGCCGCGACGAGTTGCCGTTCGCCCACAGCGGACTCGATGTCAGCGGCTTGTACTTCGGCTGGTCATACATCTCGTGCATGCCGCGCTCGCAACCGGTGAGCGCGAGCGTTGCGAAGGCGAACAGCAGAAGCCTTGCCGCCAAGAGGCCTCGGTCTTTGCTCGTCATTCCGGGGCCGTCGCCGGCTTTGCCGGCGACGAAACCCGGAACCCAGCGACTTTTCGCGACCGGAAAAAAAGTCACTGGGTTCCGGGTTCGGCCCGCGGTAAATCTGCGGGCCGCCCCGGAATGACGAATGAGGTGGCGGCGGCGGATCATTCCGCCACCTCCACCACCGACAGCGGCGACAGCGTTTCCAGGAATCGCTGCGTGGCCTGCGAATCGAAGCGCGGATCGTCGCCGCGCACCAGCAGGAAGAAGCGGTCGCTGGTCGCGCGTTCGAACTCGTGGCTTTCGAACAACGGGTGATGCACGCGCGGCAGCCGCGCGCCGAACAGCACGGCGCCGACGCCAAGCAATACTGCCCACAGGATCGTCATCTCCACCGCCGGCGGAATGAACGCAGGCCAGGAAAAGGTCGGCCGCCCACCGACGTTGATCGGGTAATTCACCACCGCCGAATACCATTCCAGCCAATAGGTGAACGCGCCGCCGCCGATCGCGCCGATCAGCATCCAGAACGGCACCCAGTGGTGACGCGCACCCAGCGCCTGATCCAGTCCCTCGACCGGGTAGGGCGAGTAGGCTTCGACGCACGACGCGAAGTAACCTGCTTCGCGCGTGTGCCGCACTGCGTCCAGCAGTTGCCGATCATCGGCGAATTCCGCCAGCAGACCGTGCAGGCGCGCGCTCACCGCTGCGCCTCCCCGCTGCGGCGCGAGGCGAGCAGCTTGCGCAGCTCGAACATCGACAGCATCGGCAGCAGCCGCGTGAACAGCAGGAACATGAAAAAGAACATCCCGATCGAACCGATCAGGAACGCGATGTCCCAGAACGTGGGCCAGAACATGCCCCATGCCGACGGCAGAAAACCCTCGTACAGGCTGGTGACGATCAGCATGAAGCGCTCCAGCCACATGCCGACCAGCACGCCCAGAGCGATCGCGAACACCGCGGCCGCGCTGCGCCGCACGCGCGGAAACCACAGCAACTGGATCAGCACGATGTTGAACAGGATCGTGCCCCAGAACACCCACGCGTACGGTCCGACCACGCGATGCATCGTCATCGCCACGTCGTACTTGTCCATCGAGTAGAACGCGGTGAAGATCTCCGAGAAATAGCTGTAGTCGACGAACAGGCCGGCGGCCAGCATCATCTTGGCCATGTTCACGATGTGGCGTTCGGTGAGATACGCCTCGAAGCCGAACCACTTGCGCAACGGGATGCCGAGCACCAGCACCATCGCGAAACCCGAAAACAGCGCGCCGGCGACGAAGAACGGCGGGAAGATCGTTTCGTGCCAGCCGGGCACCATGCCTTCGGAAAAGTCCAGCGCCACCATGCTGTGCACGGAAAACACCAGCGTCACCGCGAGGCCGGCGGTGATCAGGTTGAATTTTTCCAGCCGCATCCAGTGGCGCGCCTCGCCGCGCCAGCCCAGCGACAGCAGTCCGTAGAAGCGTGCCTGCATTCGTGTGGGCGCGCGATCGCGAAAGGTCGCGAGGTCCGGCAGCATGCCGATGTACCAGTACACGATCGACACGATCAGGTAGGCGAGGATCGCCCAGAAATCCCATTCCAG
>Ga0207695_10002356_pt1 | contig 28091 bp, 28 predicted proteins | sample KBSC54metaG_FD_184354 | JGI IMG/M metagenome (GOLD analysis project Ga0207695, IMG submission 184354) | Corn rhizosphere microbial communities from Kellogg Biological Station, Michigan, USA - KBS C5-4 metaG (SPAdes) (version 2) | ecosystem: Host-associated > Plants > Roots > Rhizosphere > Soil...
CTACCCGGAACGCTGCACCGCAGCGCAGTGGTGCCGATCGCTTCCGGCGATTCCATCGTTTCCATGATGCCCCCCGTTTTCGCGATCATAACGCCGGCGACAGGCAAGCGTGTACGCACCCGCTGCCCCGCGACTGCGCCGCTCAGATCGCGATGGGCATGCTGTCCTCGGCGCCCGCTTCCACACGATTGCGCCCACCGCGCTTGGCGCGGTACAGCGCGGCGTCGGCCTCCCGGCACAGGCGCCGCAGGTCGTGGCCGCAGACGCCGGTGCAGGCCAGGCCCACGCTGGTGGAGATCGCGATGACGGTGCCCTCGCACTCCACCTTCGTCGCCTCGACCGCGTGGCGGATGCGGTCGGCGATGGCCATGCCCTGCTCGTGCGAGCAGCCCACCAGCAGGATGCCGAACTCCTCGCCGCCCAGCCGGCCGAACAGGTCGGCCGGGCGCAGTTGCTGCTTGCCCACCACCACCACCTGGCGCAGCACCTCGTCGCCCATGGCGTGGCCGTGGGTGTCGTTGATGCGCTTGAAGTGGTCCAGGTCGATGAAGACCAGGCAAGCCGTGCCGGCGCGCTTCTCCAGCAGGTGCAGCGTGCGCTCCACCTCGCCCATGAAATGCTGGCGGTTGAACACCGTGGTCAGACCATCGAGGTGGGACAGTTTCTTGAAACGCAGCTGCGAACGCTTGAGCCGGAACATCCAGAGCGCGGCGAAGACCAGCGCCATCAGCAGCAGGGCGAGGTACAGCCGGTTGGTCTCGGCCGTCTTGGCATCCAGCGTCTGCCGCATGCGCAGCAGTGCGTTCTGCCGGCTCAGGTTCTCCGTCTCCAGCTTCTGCGCCAGCACGTGCTGCTGCACCGTCTGGTAGGCCATCGCACGCGCGTTGACATCGTCGAGGTAGGCCTTGTCCAGTGCGGCGTATTTTTCGTAGTAGCCGAGCGCAGTGGCCGCGTGGCCTTGCTTCTTCTCGATGCGGTAAAGCAGCTCGTAAGCGTCTTTCAGCCAGTCGCCCGAGTCGCCTGATGGCCTGGCAGCGACGGCGGCCAAGGCTGTCTTCCCGGCAGCAACATCTTCACCCACGGCAGCCAGTGCCTTCGCCCTTTCCACCAGTGCCGCCAGTTTGTAGGGCACATAGCCGTTGATATCGAGTTCGGGCGCGATCCGGTCGAGCAGGGCAAGCGCCTTGCGCGGCTGCCCCTCCTGCACATAGAGGTCGGCGAGCCTAAGCCACAGGCTCGCGTTGAACACTGGCTCACTGGCCGCGGGACAAGCACCAAAGGCCTGCTGCAACTCCGGGCTGTCAGACTTGAGGCGATGACCGTTGAAGAGCGCCTCGACCAAGGCAGTAGCGGGATAGCACGAACTATCGCCGGCAGGCACGGCAGCCATCGCCATGCGCGCGTAGTGCACAGCTAGGTCGGTCTGGCCGGCCAAACCCAGCGCTACCGACAAGTTCAACAGCAACGGCAAGCGAACCGTCGCATTCGTGACCTGTGGTAAACGCGACGCGACGCGATTGGCCAGCTCAAACGCCTCCGTGTAACGCCGGGTGATCCCAAGCTGGCTAAGCAGCATCGCGGACGCGCGGTCGACCAAGGCCGGATTGCCGGAGTGTTGGATGATGTCTTGGAACAGCGCCTCCGACTTCGCGTAATCGCTCTCGTACATCGCCTCCCACGCGTTCGAGTAGCGCAGGTGCCACATCTGATCCAGCGTCAGTCTGGAAGCTTCCTGATTGAGCAATGCCAGTTGCTGCAGGAAACGCGGATGATCCGTGGTGGCAAGGGCCTGGGTCTGCTTGAGGTAGGCATCCGGATCAGCAATGGGCGTGGCGGCCAGGCCAGGCCGCCAGCACAGACAGCTGGCAAGACCGACCCAGACGGCCCATTGCCGCAGGCTGCTCGACCAACGAGACATGCCGCTACACCCGTTGCCCTCAGTACGAGAGGGCTTGCTTGGCGGGAGGGGTCGGAGAGCGATCAGGCTGGGATGGCTCCGGCAGAGGAACGTCGGCTTCTTCCTCCTCTTCGTCTCCGTGGCCCGGCGAATTCATCTGGGGCGTTTCCGAGATCTTCTGAAGCCCCAGCTCATGGCGCAACGGCGCACCATCGCCCAACTCCACCGCCATCGACAGTCCGGCGCTCGCCTGCACCTGCTCCAGCACGCCCTTCAGCTCGCCAGCCTGTGCATAGCGCAGCGACGCATCGCCGCCGATGGCTTCCAGCAACTCGATCGTATCGGTCATGTTGTTCCCCCGCCCCATGTTCGGGCGGCACCGACGTGCCGCACCGTCCCGCTTCAGGCCGCCGTAGCTTCCTGTCCCCTCGAATCCAGCGCTTGCAGCCGATCAAGCATGGCACGGTTCGGTTGCAAGGTCACGGCCGGCGGCAGCACCACGGTTTCCTCGGCGGTCAGCGGCGCCACGGCCAACTCGCGCAGTGTGATGCGCCGGATGCGCGCCCGCTCGATGGGCAGGGTGGCGCCGCGGTAGACGATGACCTCGTGATCGGACAGGTAGTCCTGCTCCAGCCGTTCCACCAGCAGGGCACGGTAGGCCGGTCCGTGGTCGAAACGGCCCACCGAGCGGTTGCCGACCACCCCCACCTGCCACAGCACCAGGTAGCCCGCGGTGTCGATGCGCCGCTCGCAATACAGCAGCTGGCTGGCCTCGAAGTGCTGGCAACCGTAGCGGCCGGGGTCGAAGCCGAGATCCGCGTAGAGGCAGTCCTCGGCGGAGATGCCCGGTTCCATGTGCGCCTCGTAGCCTTCCGCGCGCGCCTGTTCGATCACCTTGTGCGGCGACCAGGCGAAGATGCCGGGGTGACCGTAGAACACGCCGCAGACGCGCTTGCCGGCACGCAGTTCGGCCATCATCAGTGCCACCCATTCGCGGTAGGTCTTGATGCGTGGCTTGCCCTCGGCGTAATTGGGTTGCAGGCTGCGCACGTCCGGGTGCATGCGCTTCAGCCACTCTTCCGCGATGGGGTCGGAAAGCGCCGCGAACACCACGTCCGCCTGCTCGATATGGCTGCGCGCCAGCGGTGTGAGGTGGGAGCCCAGGGTCATGCCCAGGCCCACGCAGCTCAGGCTGCCGCGGCGGGTGTCGTGCAGGGATGGCAGGGTGGCTGATGGCATCGCGCGATGATAGGGCAAGTCCGGGCGGCGCCAGCGCCCGACGAACGAAATTCCCGCCCGCATCAGCAACCACCGGAAGCACACGCCGTGCCAATCCATGCCTAAAGGCACGGTTGCGCGCTGCCCTGGCTCGCTAGGCTTGGGGCTTTTCCCCCGCGAGGAAAGACCCGTGCGCAAGCCGCTGCAGACGAGCTTGCTGGCAGCCCTGCTGCTGGCCGGATTCCACCACTCGGCGCTGGCCGCCGACAGCAAGCCGCCCGCCGCGGCGGAGGCACCGGGCGTCAGCGACGGCTTCCAGCTGCCGCCCTTCCCCGCCGACGCGCATGTCTCCCAGTCCACCACCGCGGACGGCCGCACGCTGAAGTACACCGCCACGGTGGGTTCGCTGCCGGTACGCGACGAGAAGGGCAAGGTGATCGCGCAGGTGATGTTCACCGCCTACACGATGCCGGGCAAGAACCGTCCGGTGACGTTCGCGCTGAACGGCGGCCCCGGCGCCTCGTCGGTGTATCTGAACCTCGGCGCGATCGGCCCGAAGAAGGTGAAGTTCGGCGTGGAAGGCGACAACCCGTCCGACCCGGCGACGCTGCACGACAACCCCGGCACCTGGCTGGGCTTCACCGATCTGGTGTTCATCGACCCGGTCGGCACCGGCTTCAGCCGCGCCCTGGTGGACGACAAGGAGGCCACCAAGCGGTTCTACAGCACCGACAGCGACATCCAGTACCTCTCGCGCATCGTCTACGACTGGCTGGTGAAGAACGGCCGCATGGAGTCGCGCAAGTACCTGGTGGGCGAGAGCTACGGCGGCTTCCGCGGCCCGCGCATCACCGACTACCTGCAGACCCGGCTCGGCGTGGCGATGAACGGCGTGGTGCTGCTGTCGCCCTACCTCGACCCGGCGGCCTCGGACGACGAGAACGTGTCGCCGCTGCCGTGGATGCTCACCCTGCCCTCGATCGCCGCCGCCCACCTGGAGCGCGAACACAAGCTCACGGCCGCGGCGATGCAGACTATCATCGACTACACCCGCTCCACCTACGCCACCACGCTGATGCAGGGTCGCGCCAACCCGGCCGCCACCGAGGCGATGATCCACAAGGTCGCCGAGCTCACCGGCCTCGACCCGCTGTTCGTGAAGCGCTCCGGCGGCCGAATCGAGACTCAGGCCTACCTGCGCGAGGTGTACCGCGCCGAGGGCAAGCTGGGCAGCCGCTACGACTCCAACGTCACCGCGTGGGACCCGTTCCCCTATGCGCCGCACCAGCGCTCGGGCGACCCCATCCTCAACGGCATCATCGCCCCCACCACCACGGCGATGGTGAACTTCGTGACCCGGACCGTGGGCTGGAAATACGACGGCCGCTACAACGCGCTGAGCTACGAGGTGGGCCGGCTGTGGCACGAGGACGAGGACGCGAACCTGGGTTCGGTGAAGCAGCTGCGCGAGTCGGTGGCGAACGACCCTGGCCTGCGCGTGCTGATCGCCCACGGCTGGGACGACCTCTACTGCCCGTTCATGGCCTCGGTGCTGATCGTCGACCAGATGCCGGCGATGGGCGACCCCACCCGTGTGCAGGTGAAGGAATACCCCGGCGGCCACATGTTCTACGCCCGCCCGGACAGCCAGGCCGACCTGCTGCGCGACGTGAAGTCGCTGTACGGCGTGCACTGAGCCTTTCTCCCCTCCCCCGCTCGCGGGAGAGGGGCCGGGGGAGAGGGCCGCTTTTCGTTCACATCCCGTGCCACCCAACCGGCCGATGATTGCGCACGGTGTTGCCATGGCGCACCACCGCGACCCGCCACATCCGCTGATGAGGTGTACCCATGAAATCCGCCTTGACCGGTCTTTTCGCGCTCTCGCTCGCGGTCGCCGCGAACGCCGCGTCCGCCCAGACGAAACCCAAAGCCCCCGCCTACACCCCGCTGCGCCCGGTCGCCGACTGCCTGCGCACCGACCGCATCAACGAATGGCACATCGTGGATCCGCGCACCGTCACCGTGCGCACCGGCCCCGACCGCTACCTGGTGAAGCTGCAGGTCGCCTGCCCGCGGCTGAGCTACGGGCCGCCCACCCTGCTGTTTCATTCCAATCCCGCGAACCAGGCGGTGATCCCGTTCAGCATTTGCGGCGAAGCCGGCGAATCGGTGCGTGCGCTGCACCAGCCGCCCTGCCCGATCCAGTCGGTGCGCAAGATCGACAAGGCCGAATTCGACAAGCTCAGCGCCCATGCCAGCCGCAGCGGCAGCGGCGCAGACCAGCCGCTCAAGCCCTGAGTCCGCTACGCCCGGCCAAACGAAAAGAGCCCGGCGATGCCGGGCTCTTTGGCTTGGGCGGTCGGCGACGATCAATCGCCGTCGTCGCCATCGTCACGCACATAGCGCGTGGGGTAGCCGTTGTCGTAGATCACGGTACGGGTCACCACGCGGCGCGTCACCACCGGCGCGTCTTCGTAAACCACCGTGGGGGGGCCGTAGACCACCGGGGCAGGGGCGTAATAAGCCGGCCGCGGCGCCAGCGCGTCGCTGACCACGCCAGCTACCACGCCGGTGACGATTGCGCCGGCGATCCAGCGGCCGCCGCTCCAGTAGCCACCACCATGACGGTAGTAGCCGCCGTGATAGCCGCCGCGGCCCCAACCGCCGTCGTGCCAGCCGTGATGGCCCCAGCCGCCACCATGGCCCCAGCCATCGTGATCGTGCGCGGAGGCGCTCAGCGGCATCGCCACCGCGGCGGCCACGGCCAGACCGATCGCCATCCACTTGCCGACATTGCGCTTGGACATGAGATGCACCTCCGTTGATTGCGGTATGGATGCTGAGTCCGAGGCACTTAATGCCTACTGAAGCGATTCCTATAAGCAAAACCTCAGCGTTTGATCCGTGACGCATCCCATGGATTGGCCGCGGCCGGCGCCCGCTTCGGCCGCAACAGCCAGCAACCGTGGATGTCTGCGCGGCGGGCGAAATCGAACGGGATGCTGGCCGCGCTCCAGTCCTCGATGTCGAAGCGTTCCGCCAGCGCCGCCTCGTCCAGCTTGAAGCGCCGGAAGTTGTTGGAGAACACGATCACGCCGTCGTTCGCCAGCCGCTCGCCGCAGGCGTCCAGCAGCGCCGCGTGGTCGCGCTGCACGTCGAAATCCTCGGCGCGCTTGGAATTGGAGAAGGTCGGCGGGTCGACGTAGATCAGCCCGTAGTGCGCGCGATCCTGGCGCAGGAAAGCCATCGCGTCGGCCTGCATCAGCCGGTGCTTCGCGCCGGTGAAGCCGTTGAGTGCGAGATTGCGCGAGGCCCAGTCGAGATACGTCGCGGAGAGGTCGACGCTGGTGGTGTCCTTCGCGCCGCCCGCCGCCGCATACACGCTGGCGGTGGCCGTGTAGGCGAACAGGTTGAGGAAGCGCTTGTTCGCCGCCAGCTCGCGCAGCTTGGCGCGCACCAGGCGATGGTCGAGGAACAGGCCGGTGTCGAGGTAGTCGGTGAGGTTGACCAGGAACTTCAACCCGCCCTCGTCCACTTCGACGAACTCGCCGCGCTGGTCGAACTGGCCGTACTTGGAGCCACCCTTGCCGCGCTCGCGGGTCTTCAGCGCGATGCGCTCGCGCGGCACCGCGAACACCTCGCCGGCCACGCGGGCGGTCTCGCGCAGGCGGATGCGCGCCGTCTCGGCAGGCACCTCGGCCGGCGCACGGTATTCCTGCACGTGCAACCACGGCGCCTCGCCCTCGCGCGCGTAGACGTCGATGGCGGCCGCGTATTCGGGCAGATCCTGGTCGTAGGCGCGCCAGCAGGCGATGCCTTCGCGCGCAAGCCGCTTGCGCAGGTGCTTGAGGTTTTTCTCCAGCCGGTTCTTCAGCATCTGCGCGCCGGCGGAGAGCGGCTTCGGCTCGCGCGGCGCTTCGTCGCGCGCGCGGATCTCGAACGTGAGCAGTTGGGTTTCCAGCGCGCCGTTGTAGAGCGCGTACTTCTTTTCCGCGTGCAAGCCCAGCGCACGGCCCAGTTCCGCGTCGCCCGCCAGCACGGCGGCGCGCCAGCCGGGGAACTGCGTGCGCAAGCGCTCGCCCAGCGCGTGGTACAGCGCGGGCATCTGCGCCCGCTCGCCCAGCCGCTCGCCGTAGGGCGGATTGGTGATGACCAGGCCGCGCTCCATACCGGCCGGCGGCTCGACATGCGCCACGTCGCGCTTCTCCAGCACGAGGAAGCCGGCCACGCCGGCCTCCTGCGCGTTGCGCTTGGCGGTCTGCACCATGCGCGGATCGGCGTCCGAACCGAAGAAGCAGGGGCGCAAGGCCTTCAGCCCCGTTTCGGCGCGCTGGCGCGCCTCGTCCAGCAGGCTGCGCCACAGCGCGAGGTCGTGCTGCTGCCAGCCGAGGAAGCCGTAGTAGTCACGGCGCCAGCCCGGCGCCACGTCGGCGGCCATCAGCGCGCCTTCGACCAGCAAGGTGCCGGAGCCGCACATCGGGTCGAGCAAGGCGCCACCTTGCGCGTAGACCTCCGGCCAGCGCGCGCGCAGCAGCATCGCCGCGGCGAGGTTCTCCTTCAGCGGCGCCTCGCCCTGCACCTCGCGCCAGCCGCGGCGGTGCAGCGGGCTGCCGGCGAGATCCAGCGACAGCGTGGCGCGATCGCGCTTCAGGCGCAGGTTGAGGCGCACGTCGGGTTCGTCGGTGTCCACGCCGGGACGGGTGCCGCCCTGCTGGCGGAACTGGTCGACTACGGCGTCCTTCACCCGCTGGGCGATGAACTGGCTGTGTGTGAGCTTGCTCAGCGCGGTGTGCGCATCCACCGCCAGGGTGGCATGCGCGGCGAGGTGCGCGGACCAGTCGATTGCCTGCACGCCGGCATACAGCGCCTCGTCCGTGGCCGCATCGAACTCGGCCAGCGGCAGCAGGATGCGGCTGGCCAGTCGCGACCACAGGCAGGCGCGGTAGGCGGTTTCCAGCGGGCCCTCGAAATGCACGCCGGCCAGCGCCTCGCGCACCTCCGTCGCGCCGAGCTGCACGAGTTCGTCGCGCAACAGGTATTCCATGCCCTTGGGGCAGGTGGCGAACCAGCGGCTCATGCCAGCGCCCCCAGCAGGATGCCGAACTGCGCGGCGATCGTGTCCATGCTGGCCAGCAGGCGATGGTCGTCGTCCAGCAGCAGCAGCGGCAGCCGGCGACGCGCGGCGAAGGCCTGCACGCCTTCCACCGGACACAGCTCGTCGCGCCAGCCGTGAACCAGCAGCGTGGGCACGTTGGCCCGAAGCTCCAGCGCCTGCGCGCAGCCTGGGATCGCCGGCGGCGTGGCGAGCAGGAACAGCGCCGCGACCGGCACTTCCAGCGAGGCCAGCGCGGAGGCGAACGCGCCCATGCTGGAACCCACCAGCACCGGCGGCGCCTCGCAGGCGGCGATGACCTCGCACAGTTGCGCCACGCGCGGCGCGACCGCCGCGGCGTAACCGTGGCCGTCGTGCGCGCGGAAATCCGGCCGCTGCGTGCGCCAGCCCATCGCCTCGGCCCAGTCGGCCAGCGCGCTGATCTTGGTGGCGCCCGGACCGGAATCCGAACCGTGCGAAAGAATGATCTGGCCGCGCATGGCGGTCTCCGGTACGGGCTGCAAGGCGCCCATGATAACCGGCCACCGTGCGAGACTTCGCGCATGCCGACCATCCATGACCAGCCCCTGCCCTACGCGGCGAAACTGCCCGAGCGCCCCGCCGCCGTGGTGACCCTGGTGGTGATCCACTGCACCGAGCTGCCCGACCTCGCGACGGCCCGCGAGTACGGCGAGAAGGTGCTGTACGACAGCGGCGCCGGCAACAGCGGCCACTACTACGTCGACCGCGACGGCACGACGTACCGCTACGTGCCCGGCACCCGCGTGGCGCACCACGTGCGCGGCTGGAACCCGCAGTCCATCGGCATCGAACTGGTGAACACCGGCCGCTACCCCGACTGGTTCGACTCGCGCCGGCAGACCATGACCGAGCCCTACCCTGCCGCGCAGATCGATGCCCTGCGCGCGCTGCTGGCGCAACTGCGTGAGGAATTCCCGGGCCTGCACGAGATCGCCGGCCACGAGGACCTGGACACCGCCCGGGTGGCGGCCAGCGACGACCCCGCGCGGACCGTGCCGCGCAAGCTCGATCCCGGCCCGCTGTTCCCGTGGGACGCCATCGTCCCCGCCTGCGGCCTGGAGCGGCTTCGCCAGACCGCACCGAACTCGCCCCGGCTCGCGCCGCATGCCTGAGTTCACCGTCCAGCCGCTGCTGCAGTCGGCCACTGTCTCGGCGCACGACGTGCATTGCCGTGGCGAGTGCCGTCATCGCAGTGCCGAGGAATGCGCAAGCGCCACCCAGCTCGTGTTTCCCTACCGCGGCCTGTTCCTGCGCCACGTGGGCAGCACGCAGTCGGTGGCCGACGCCAACCATGTGCTGTTCTTCAATGCCGGCCAGGGCTATCAGGTCAGCCATCCCGCGACCGGCGGCGACGCCTGCCTGTCGCTGTCGATCTCGCAGCCGCTGCTGCGTGAACTGGCGCCGGCCGAGCTGCTGCAGCGGCGTGACATCCCCGTGTTCCACGGCCAGTCGCTGCGCATCGACGAGCGCGCCCAGGTGCTGGTGGCGCTGCTGCGCCACAGCCTGCACAACGGCGCCATCGAGCCGCTGGAGGCCGAGAGCCTGGCCCTGACCCTGGTGTGCCGCAGCCTCGGCCCACGCACCACCCGCGCGCCCGGCGCCACCCACGCACGGCAACGGCTGGTGGACCGGGCCAAGCTGCTGCTGGCCAGCGACCTCACCCGGCGCTGGACGCTGGCGGAGATCGCGGCGGAAGTCGGCGGCTCGCCGGTCTACCTCACCCAGGCCTTCCAGCAGGTCGAGGGCCTGCCGCTGTACCGCTACCACCTGCGCCTGCGCCTGGCGCGCGCGCTGGACCTGGTGGCCGACTGCGAAGATGTCGCCGCGCTGGCGCTGGACCTGGGCTTCTCCAGCCACAGCCACTTCAGCGCCGCGTTCCGCCAGGCCTATGGGCGCACGCCCAGCGAGTTCCGTGAGAGCCTGTTCAAAGTCTCCCCGTGGCCCGCGCCGGGAGCTGTTTGCGCGCAGGCCAAGGAAGAGCGAAGGAGTGGACGTCTGTCCACGACTGAGCGATGACGCAGGCATGCGGGCAAACAGACCCGGCCCTTCGGGTTGCCTTGCCTTGGCCGCCATGCGGCAGCGCGCGACTTGGCCTGCCAGCCAGGCAGGCGCTGCGCCACGCACTACCACCTGACGACCAGGGCAAGGCAACGCGAGCTACGGGGAGACTTTGAACAGGCTCTGAGACCACGCTGCCTCCGGGCGCCGCGAAGAGCTAAAGATCCTGACAGCCGCCGACAGCGGCCCATGGTCTCCTGTGCCTGCCCGATCACGGGCATCACCGGAGCACCACCATGCAAGCGAAAGAAGCCACCTGCGCCGCCTGTGACTACCCGCTCGACGGCAACGCCATCGAGGTGACCATCGGCGGCCGCACCGTTGAGGTCTGTTGCGAAGAATGCGCGCAGAAGCTGCGCGAGGCGGCAGCACAGTCGTGAACGGCGAAATCCTTTCGCCCGCTGCACAGCCCGCGGCGCCGGATCCAGGCCGGCGCCGCTTCCTCGCCCTGGCCACGGCCGCGTGCGCGACCGGCATCGCCGGCTGTGCCCGCTGGCCGCGCGCCACCGCCGCAAACGCCCCGGCGATGGATGCCGCGTCGTTCCACGCCGCACGCCGCTACACGCGCACCCCGTTCGGCGACATCGCCCACGTCGAGCGCGGCAGCGGGCCGGCGGCGCTGTTCCTGCACGGCTTCCCGCTCAACAGCTTCCAGTGGCGCGGGGCGCTGGAAAGGCTGGCACCGTACCGGCGCTGCATCGCGCCCGACTTCCTCGGCCTGGGCTACACCCGGGTGGCCGAGGGGCAGTCATGCGCACCCGCCGCGCAGGTGGCGATGCTGGTCGCCCTGCTCGACGCGCTGGGCATCGGGAGCGCCGACGTGGTCGCCAGCGACAGCGGCGGCGCGGTGGCGCAACTGCTGGTTGCCCAGCACCCGGAGCGCGTGCGCAGCCTGCTGCTGACCAACTGCGACACCGAACAGGATTGTCCGCCGCCGGCCATGCTGCCGGTGATCGAGCTGGCCAAACAGGGGCGCTTCGTCGACGACTGGCTGGGCCACTGGTATCGCGACCACGCCCTGGCGCGCTCGGCCGCCGGCATCGGCGGCATGTGCTACGCCGATCCCGCGCATCCCAACGACGAGGCCATCGACACGTATTTCGCGCCGTTGCTGGCATCGCAGCACAGCCGCGACCTGGCGCACGCCTACGCCATCGCACTGGAGCACAACGCGCTGGCCGGCATTGGTCCCGCGTTGGCGCGCACCCGCATGCCGGTACGCATCGTCTGGGGCGACGCCGACACGATCTTTACCCCCGGCAACGCCGGCTTCCTCGACCGCGCTTTCGGCCACTCGCAGGGCGTGCGCCGGCTGCCCGACAGCAAGCTGTTCTGGCCCGAGGAACGTCCGGACGTGATCGCCGAAGAAGCACTCGAACTCTGGAAGGAACACGCATGAACGCCGCCCGCCCCGATCGCATCGCGGTATACGGCGCCTACGGCCACACCGGCCGCTTCGTGCTGGACGAACTGCGCCGCCGCGGCTTCGTGCCGGTGGCCTGCGGGCGAGACGCGGCGAAGCTGGCGGCGCTGGTCGAGGCCACCGGCGTCGAAACCCGCGTCGCCGACGTCGACGATCCCGCCGCGCTGGACGCCGCCTTCGCCGGCACCGCCGCCGTGCTGCTCTGCGCCGGACCCTTCATGGACACCTCGGCACCGGTGCTCGACGCGGCGCTGCGCGCGCGCATCCACTACCTCGACGTGGCGGCCGAGCAGCGCGCGGTGGCCGACACCCTCGCGCGCGACGCCGAGGCACGGGCTGCGGGCGTGACGGTGCTGCCCGCGATGGCCTTCTACGGCGGCCTTGCCGACCTGCTGGCCAGCGCCGCGCTCGATGGCGCCAGCGACGCGGATGCGGTGGACATCGCCGTCGCGCTCGACGGTTGGCACCCCACGCGCGGCACCCGCATCACCGGCGAGCGCAACCGGCATCCACGCAGCTACATCGAGCACGGACGCACGCTCCACCTGCCCGACCCGGCGCCAGTACGCACCACGGACTTCCCGGTGCCGTTCGGACGGCAGGAAACCGTGCTGCTCACGCTGTCCGAGGCGGTGCTGGTGCCGCACCACGTCGCCTGCCGCAACCTGCACGCATGGATGAACCTGGCCCCGCTGCGCGACCTGCGCGATCCGGCCACGCCGGCGCCGGTCGCCACCGACGACCGCGGACGCTCCGCGCAGCGCTTCATGGTCGACGTGCGCGTGCGCCGTGGCGCGCACCACGGCCGCGCCACGGCCAGCGGGCGCGACATCTATGCCGTCACCGCGCCGCTGCTGGCCGAGGCGCTGCAGCGTATCCTCGACGGCCGGGTCCGCGGCTGCGGGGCACTGGCCGCCGGGCAGGCGTTCGACGCGCGCGATTTCCTGGCTGCGTTGGCGCCTTCCGGCGTCGCGGTGGCGCTGGAGGCAGTGACTGTGGCGGAGGCGGCCGCGTCCAGCTCCTGACGCGGCCCCGGCGGGCGCCCCGGTATACTGGCAAATCCCCCGCCAAGGACCCGCCATGCGCGAAGCACACGTCAACGAACTGGTCGAGCTGCTGCAGCTCGAACGGCTGGAGGACAACCTGTTCCGCGGCCAGAGCCGCGACATCGGTACGCGCTTCGTGTTCGGCGGCCAGGTGCTGGGGCAGGCGCTGTCGGCGGCGCAGCGGACCGTCGACCCGTCGCGCGAGGCGCATTCGCTGCACGCCTATTTCCTGCGCGCGGGCGACATCGACGCGCCTATCGTCTACAGCGTGGAGCGCGCCCGCGACGGCGGCTCGTTCTCGTCGCGGCGGGTGCTGGCGATCCAGCACGGCCAGCCCATCCTGAATGGCTCGATCTCGTTCCAGGTGCCGGAAAAGGGCTTCGAGCACCAGACCGCGATGCCGGAAGTGCCCGCGCCGGAAGACGTGGAACCGATGCGCCCGCTGCCGCCGGAGGAGCTGGCCAGGCTGCCGGTGAAGCTGCAGCGCTGGTTGGGCATCGACGGCCCGTTCGAGTTCCGCCTGGTGTGGCCGCGCGACGAGATGCACCCGGTGAAGCGGCCGCCGATCCAGCACATCTGGTTCCGGCTCACCGCGCCGGTCGCGGACTCGGCGATCCTGCATCGCGCCCTGCTCGCCTATGCCTCGGATTTCCACCTGATCGGCACCGCCACGCTGCCGCATGGGATTTCCTACATGACCCGCAACGTGCAGATGGCCAGCCTCGACCACGCGCTGTGGTTCCACCGCCCTTTCCGGGTGGACGAGTGGCTGCTGTACTCCTTCGACAGCCCCACCGCCCAGGGCGGCCGCGGCCTGGCGCGCGGGCAGATTTTCAGCCGCGACGGCCGGCTGGTCGCCTCCACCGCGCAGGAAGGCCTGATCCGCCTGCGCGGCGAATAGGAGCCAAGGAGCAGCCATGCGCCAGATCTACACCTCGCCCCGCCCAGAAAACATCGACCGCGTGGTCGCGCTGATGGCCGAACACGGCATCGAGGCCACGGTGGAGAACCGCTCCAGCTGGCGGAAACCCGGCCACCGCCGCTTCAGCTACCAGGAGCCGGATACCGACCGCAGCCACTGGGAGCAGGTGTGGATCGCCCGCGCCGACGACTACACCCGCGCCCGCGCGCTGCTGCGCGAGCTGGGCATCGAACCGGTGATCCGCCACGGCCAGGAGCTGGCCGAGGCGCGCAGCCCCACGCCGCAGGCCCGGCGCCGGCACGCGGTGGCGCGGGTGCGCCGCATCGTGCTGCTGGCCATCCTGGGCATCGTCGCGATGATGACGCTGCGCTATCTGCACGTGATCTGAGCGTTCGCAAGGGTTTGCGCCACGCGGCGTGCGCGCGCCGTGTCTTCCGGCCTAGAATCGGGCATGCGCTCCGAACACGTCCGCCTGTTCCAGACCCTGCCGCACGCCTGCGGCTACTACGCCGAGCGCACGGCGCAGAACCTGGTTATCGATCCGGCCGCGCCGCAGCTGGACCGGCTGTACGGCCCGGCGCTGGAACGCGGCTTCCGCCGCGCCGGCGGGCACCTGTACTTCCCGCACTGCCCGGAATGCCGCGCCTGCACGCCCTGCCGCATCGACGCGCTGCACTTCGAGGCCGACCGTTCGCAGCGGCGCTGCCTGAAGCGCAACGCCGACCTGGTGGTGACCGAATGCCAGGCCGGCTACAACGCCGAGCGCCATGCGCTGTACGAGAACTACCTGCGCAGGCGCCACCCCGGCGGCGGCATGGACGAGGCCGACGCCAGCGACTTCCGTCGCTTCCTCACCGCGCCGTGGAGCCCCACCGTGTTCCTGGAATTCCGCCTGCGCGAGCGCCTGCTCGGCGTGGCGGTCACCGACGTCTGCCGCAGCGGCCTGTCGGCGGTCTACACCTTCTACGACCCCGACGAAGAAGCCCGCGGCCTCGGCACCTTCGCCATCCTCAAGCAGGTGGAACTGGCCCGCCACCGCAACCTGCCCTGGGTGTACCTGGGTTTCTGGATCGAGGGCCATCCGAAGATGGACTACAAGCGACGCTTCCGACCGTTGCAGCTGCGCACGGCGGAGGGCTGGCAGACGATGCCGTAGTGCATGTGTCACGAACTCACTTGGCGAAGCTTGTCAGCAAGCTTGCTCTCCATGACTTCCAAACCTTCGGCGTTCGGAAGATATTTCAGAACTCGATGGTGAGCCATGTCAAACGGAACATCCGTTAAGGCCTGAGAAATCGGCACTACATGCTTGCCGAGAGCGTGAGCGATACCTGTTTCGTACATGACATTGGGGTTCTTGTCAGTGAAATCGACAATGACGACGTGCGCCTTGAAGATCAAGTTAAAAATGTCCTGGATGACCGTACTTTCTTCCCAAACGTCATCAACTCGAAGACATCTATAGCCTGCAATTGCACAGGCGCGTTTGATGCAATCGTGAACGATATTGAATGCCGCATTGAATGGCATCATTACCGCAACCAAATCCGACTCGATTGCAGTGTTCTCAGGAACCTGGAAGACGTTCGGCGCAAATGTAATCTTGCGTTCAGATGGCTTTGCCGAGATGTATTGCGCTTCATCGGGATATTTCTCCGCGATGTAGCGTTGAAATATATCTAGCGCCTTTGCGTCTTGCTCACCTATCCCTCTGATGACCGCAAGGACATTTCCTGCGTAGTCTTCATCACCCCAGTGTAGGCTTCTGAAAAGCCTTGGGTGATTTCGGATCGTGTCGGAATGGCCGGTGAGCAGCCCAACCTCTTCCCAATCGTTCGCATCGAAGTTACCCACCACCTTGCCTCGCAAATCAATGATACGTTTACCAAACTCATAATCGACCATGACGAACCAGCCTCATTAATTGGCGCATGACAGATAACTGCTATACAGCTGAGCCAGTCTTCGCCACCTCTGGATACGGAAACAGCTTCACCAGCGGCACCGAGATGCCGTCGTCGCCGACCACGCGGCAGTGCGTGCGGTCGAGCTGGCGCGGATCGTCGACGCCGCAGCTGTGGGCGATGATGCCCACCTCGTGCATCACGTTCTTCGCGTAGTTCGCCACCTTCTCGCTCTTGTCGGTGACCACCAGGCCGCGTTGCAGTTTCGGGTCCTGCGTGGTGATGCCGGTGGGGCAGGTGTTGCGGTTGCACTGCAGCGACTGGATGCAGCCCAGCGCCAGCATGAAGCCGCGCGCGGAGTTGACGAAGTCCGCGCCCACCGACAGCGCCCAGGCCACGTCGTAGGCGGTGATGCGCTTGCCAGAGCAGATCACCTTGATGCGCTCGCGCAGGCCCTTGACGATCAGCGTGTCGAGCAGCGCGGGCAGCGCCTCGTGCAGCGGCAAGCCCACGCCTTCCATCAGGGTTTGCGGCGCGGCGCCGGTGCCGCCCTCGGAGCCGTCCACGACGATGAAGTCCGGCGCGCTCTCGATGCCGCGCCGGCGCACCTCGTCGCACAGCTCCTCGATCATGGTCATGTCGCCGAACACCGCCTTGAAGCCGGTGGGCTTGCCGGTGAGTTCGCGGATGTGGCGGATGGCGTCCAGCAGTTGCGCCACGTTCGCGATATCCAGGTGCCGGTTCGGGCTCTGCGAGTCCTGCCCCACCGGGATGCCGCGGATCTCGGCGATCTCCGGCGTCACCTTGGCCGCGGGCAGCAGGCCGCCCATGCCGGGCTTGGCGCCCTGGCCGAGCTTGATGCTGACCATCTTCACCTGCGGGTGCGCGCAGATCGCCGCGAGCTTGTCGTCATCGAGCTGGCCGTCGCTGGTGCGCACGCCGTACTTCGCGGTGCCGATCTCGAAGATGATGTCGCAGCCGCCTTCGAGGTGGTACGGCGCGAGGCCGCCTTCGCCGGTGTCCATCCAGATGCCGGCCTTCGCCGCGCCGTGCGACAGCGCGCGCACCGCCGGCGCACCGAGCGCGCCGAAGCTCATCGCCGAGATGTTGAAGAACGCGGCGTGGTCGTACGGCTCGCGCGCATACGGGCCGATGCGCACCGGCTTCGGTTCCACGTGGTGGTCGCCCAGCGATGGGAACGCCGCGTTGACGAAGAACGGCACGCCCTCGCCGCGCAGGTCGCGGGTAGAGCCGAACGCGTTGGTGTTCTCCGCGTTCTTCGCCGCGCGGTAAACCCACACGCGCTGGGCGCGGTTGAACGGCAGCTCCTCGCGGTCGCTGGAGAACAGGTACTGGCGGAAGAACTCGCCCAGGCGCAGGAAGCCGTAGCGGAAGTGGCCGATCACCGGGAAGTTGCGCAGCACCGCGTTGGCGGTCTGGTTGCGGTCCACCACCCACACCGCCGCGATCACCACCACGGCCACCACCAGCAGCAGCACGAACAGCGCCGCGAACGTTTCCACCAGCACCACCAGCCAATGCGCGAAACCCGTCGATTCCATGTGCGACTCCCGTGTGTTGCGTGGAAATGCCGATCGCGTCGAGCGTAGCTCGCGTGGTGGACGAACGCGAGGAGCAGCCATGCATGGCTGCTCCCTGGTGCGCGAGGAAGTCGAAACGCGCGGTTCTTCCTCTCCCTGGCGGGAGAGGGAAAGATCGTTACAGCTCCACGCGCAGCTGCGCCGCCGCACGCACGGCCTTCGCACGCGCCGCCTCGATGTCGGCGTCGCGCGCCAGCGTCACCGCCATGCGCCGGCGCCCCTTCACCTCGGGCTTGCCGAACAGGCGCAGCTGGGTGTCCGGCTCGGCCAGCGCAGCCGCCACGCCGTGGTAGCGCGGCGCGCGGCCCTCGCCTTCCACCAGCACCGCGCACGAGGCCGAGGGGCCGAGTTGGCGGATCACGGGAATCGGCAGGCCGAGGATCGCCCGCGCATGCAGCGCGAATTCCGACAGGTCCTGCGAGATCTGCGTGACCAGGCCGGTGTCGTGCGGGCGCGGGCTGACCTCGGAGAAGATCACGTTGTCGCCCTTGACGAAGAACTCCATGCCGAACACGCCCCAGCCGCCCAGCGCGTTCGACACCGCCGCGGCCTGGCGCTGCGCCTCGGCCAGCGCCTTGCCGCTCATCGGTTGCGGCTGCCACGACTCGCGGTAGTCGCCGTCCTCCTGGCGATGGCCGATCGGCGCGCAGAAGCTGGTGCCGCCCTGGTGGCGCACGGTGAGCAGGGTGATCTCGTAGTCGAAGTCGACGAAGCCTTCCACGATCACCCGGCCCTGCCCCGCTCGGCCGCCGGACTGCGCGTAGTCCCACGCAGGCTGCAGCTCGGACTCGTTGCGCACGATGCTCTGACCCTTGCCCGAGGAGCTCATCACCGGCTTGATCACGAACGGATAGCCGATGTCGGCCACGGCGCGGCGGTAATCGGCTTCGTTGTCGCAGAAGCGGTACGGCGAGGTAAGCAGTTCCAGTTCCTGCGCAGCCAGCCGGCGGATGCCCTCGCGGTCCATCGTCAGCCATGCGGCGCGCGCGGTGGGGATCACGTGCAGGCCTTCGCGCTCCATCTCCACGAGGGTGGGCGTGTGGATCGCCTCGATCTCCGGCACCACCAGGTCGGGATGCTCGGCCTCGATCACGCGACGCAGCGCGGCGCCATCCAGCATGTCGATCACGTGGCTGCGGTGCGCCACCTGCATCGCCGGCGCGTCGGCGTAGCGGTCCACCGCGATCACCTCGACCGCGTAGCGCTGCAGCTCGATCGTCAGCTCCTTGCCGAGCTCGCCGGAACCCAGCAGCAGCACGCGCACGGCATGGTCGGAGTGGGGCGTGCCGAAGGGTTTCATGGACGTGCTCCGTCGTTGGGCGGGAGCGCATTGTAGGCGTAGCGCCGTGGCTGTCGCGTCGGCGCAAGATTTTGCTGCGCCGCGCATTGACCGCGCCCGCGCCGCGGCTTCCACTGGCCGCACCCGTCCCCGCGGAGCCATCCCATGGGTCGTCCGAACGCCTTGTTCCGGCTGGCGCTGTGCCTGGCCTGCACGTTCGTCGCGCCGACCCGCGCGCAGGCTCCCGCCGCCAGCGCTGCAACCAGCCCGACAACCAACCCGACAATCAGCGAAGACACCTGGATGAGCGTGCTGCTCGGCGGCCGCAAGATCGGCAGCCTGCACGTCGAGCGCCAGCGCGACGGGCAGACGGTGACCACCACCCAGACGCTGTCCATCCTGCTGACCCGCAACGGCAAGAGCATCCCGCTGGGCAACACCAGCCGCAGCGTGGAAACGCCGGACGGTCGGCCGCTGGGCTTCCGCGCGCGCACCACGATGTCGGCGATGGACAGCGTGGTCGAAGGCACGCGCCTGCCCGATGGCGCCTTCCGCGTCGACATCACCGTGGGCGGCGCCACGCGGCAGGAAACCATGGACTGGACCGCCGGCGCCCTGCTCGCCGAGGGTCAGCGCCTCGCCATGCTGGACGCCGGCCGGCAGCCCGGCCGGCACTACCGGCTGGCCATGTTCGACCCGGCCAGCCGGCAGGTGCTGGACGTCGACACCGAGGTGCTCGGCGAGGAGACGGTGCAGCTGCCGGGCGGCACGGAACGTCTGAGCCACCAGCGCCAAATCCTGTACCAGGCGCGCGGCGAGCAGGTGCTGGACCTGTGGCTGGATGCGCAGGGCCGGGTGCGCAAGGGGCTGCTCGGCATGCTGGGCAGCCGCATGGAAATGCTCGCTTGCGACCGCGCCTGCGCGCAGGCGCCGGCACAGGGCGTGGACATGTTCCGCGCGGCGATGGTGGACTCGCCGCGCGCGCTGACGCCGAACCTGCGCACCACCTCGCTGCGCTACCGCGTGCACGTCGACGGCGACGCGACGCAGCCGTTCATCGACACCGACGAGCAACGCGTCATCCCGCTCGGCCATGGCGACTGGCAGATCGACACCGGCGGCCCCCACATGCACGGGCAACCGCCGCCGCAACCGGGCGACCTCGCGGCCAACGCCTGGCTGCAATCCGATGACCCGCTGATCCGCGATCTGACCGCCAAAGCGATTGGCAACGCCGGCACGCCCGTGCTGAAGATGCGCCGGCTGCGCAACTTCGTCAGCGGCTACATCACCCAGCACGGACTGGACGTGGGTTACGCCTCGGCGCTGGAAGTGGCGAACCACCGCCAGGGCGATTGCACCGAATTCGCCGTGCTGCTGGCGGCGATGGCGCGCGCCGCAGGCGTGCCCGCGCGCGTGGTCACCGGCATGGTCTACACCGACCGCTACGGCAACGCCGCGCGCGTGTTCGTGCCGCACGCCTGGGTGCAGGCGTGGACGGGCCAGCGCTGGCAAAGCTACGACGCCGCGCTGCGGCACTTCGACAGCACCCACCTCGCGCTGGACAGCGGCGATGGCGACCCTTGGCACTTCTACGGCGTCACCGACCTGTTCGGCCGCCTGCGCATCGACAGCGTCAAGTCGGTCACCGAACTCTTCGACGCGCCGATCGACAGCGCCCCCGCCTCGCCCGCGGGCACCGCCGGCAACGGCGTCGGTTCCGGCGGCGGCAACGGCTGATGCGGCGGCATGCCCGGCACGCCCGCTCAACGCGTGCCGGACATCGCCACCGTCAATTGCGGCAAGCGGAGTTCGCTGCGCGTCCCGTCGTCGCCCACCACGTACAGGCGACCGTCGCGCCGGGCCAGGGTGGCGATGTCGCCTACCGTGCGGGCGTCGAGCCGGTGCAGCAGGCGGCCGTCGGCCGCGTCGTACACGCTCAGCTGGTCGGCTTCGTCGTCGGCGGCCAGCAGCCAGTCGTGGCCGGCATCGTGCCAGTGCATCAACTGCCCCGAGCCCGACGGCGGATGCGCCAGGCCGAAGCCGCCCGACACGATCGCCAGCAGGCCCGCCCACAGGCCGAGGGCAGGCCACCAGGAGCGCGGGGACGAGGGCGCGACGGCAGGCATGCAGACATGCTCGCGCCCCGGCATGACACGCGCGTGACGCCGTGCTCGCGTCAGTCCTTGCTCCGACGCAGCGCCATGCCCAGCGCGATCCAGCCGACCACGAACGCCACGCCGCCGAACGGCGTGACGATGCCGGTCCAGCGCGGCGCGCCCAGGGCCAGCGCGTACAGGCTGCCGCAGAACAGCACGATGCCGCAGGCGAACGCGATCACTGCACAACGGCCGGCGCGCCCCGCGCCGAGCCCCACCGCGAGCACCAGCGCCAGCGCGTGCCACGCGTGGTATTCCACCGCGGTGTGCCACAGCTCGCGATGGGCGGGATCGAGTACGCCGCGCAAGGCGTGCGCGCCGAACGCACCGAGCAGCACCGCGCTGGCGCCGGCGAGGCCGACGAGCAGGCCGGAGGAGGATCGGGCAGTTTGTCGCAGCATGGCCGGACTCCGGAAACAGGTGGTCGCGCAGCGTATGCTTGGACGCTTGCAGTCCACGGATTCTCGCATGAAGTTCCCGCGCCTCCTGCGTCTCGCCCTGCTCCTGCTGCCGCTGACCGGCGCCCTGCTGCTGGCCGGCTGCCATCGCGACGCGCTGCCGTTCAAGCTGACCAACATCAGCGGGCACATGCCGGATCTGCAATTCCAGCTCACCGATGACAACGGCAAGGCGGTGAGCGCCGCGGATTACCGCGGCAAGGTGCTGCTGCTGTACTTCGGCTACACGCACTGCCCCGACGTGTGCCCGCTGACCCTGGCCCAGCTGCACGTGGCGCTGCAGAAGCTGGGCAAGCCGGGCGACGACGTCCGCATCCTGTTCGTCAGCGTCGACCCCGCACGCGACACGCCGGCGGTGCTGCACGCCTACGTCAACGCCTTCGACAAGCGCGCCGTGGGTCTCACCGGCAGCCCGCGCGCGATCGAGGCACTGAGCAAGCGCTATCGCTCGGCGTTCACCCGCGAGCCTTCCGGCAAGGACGGCAACTACGAGGTCACCCACAGTTCGGCGATCTACGTGTTCGACCGCGACGGCCGCGCCCGCGTGCTCTCCACGCCCGGCACGCCGCAGGACGACCTGGTGCACGACCTGCAGTTGCTGCTGGGCACGGGGACTTCCGCATGAAGCGCATCGTCCTGCCGCTGCTGTTCGCCGGCCTGCTCGTCGCCGGCCTCGCGCATGCCGCCACCGGACACGTGACCGCGAGCCACGCCTGGATCCGCGTGCTGCCCGGCGCGCTGCCGGCCGGGGCCTACGTCGTGCTGCGCAACGACGGCGACGCGCCGGTCGCGCTGACCGCTGCCGGCAGCCCCGCCTACGGCGAGGCGATGCTGCATGAAAGTTCACGCGCGGGCGGCGTGAGCCGCATGACGATGGTCGACGCGCTGGCGATTCCCGCCCACGGCACGCAGGTACTCGCACCCGGCGGCTACCACCTGATGCTGATGGACGCGAAGCAGCCGGTGCGGCCCGGCGACACCGTGCGCATCACGCTGAAGTTCGACGACGGCTCCACGCTGCCGGTGGATTTCATTGCCCGTCCGGCGAACGCGCTGGACGACCGGGGCTAGCCATGGCGGGAGCGCGCCGGGAAGAAGGGAGTGAGTGAACAGGAGTGAGAAGTGAGTGAGGAGCAGAGTGCGCTGTTTCTCAAGTTTTTCCTATCTCCTCACTCCTTTTCACTCACTTCTCGCTGTCGCGTGCAGGGTGCGCGCCTGCGATGCCGCTGCACGTTCCTGCCAGGTCTTGCGCGGCAGGCGTCCGCTGCGCGACAGCCGCAGCCACTGGCGCAGCGCCAGCAGACCGCCGATCGATTCCAGCAACGCCGCCGGCACCCAGGTGATCACCCCGCCGATCATCTGGCCGGTGAGCACGTTGAAGGTGAACGCGCGGCCGCAGATCTCGAAGATCGGGTAGAGGTCGCTGCGCGAGAACGTGACGATCGCGCCGGCGAGGATCTGCGGCGCCATCGTGATGCCGGGCGACAGCACGCGCATGCCCGCGCCCATGCGTCCCGGCGGGTGCGGGCGGTGGTCGAGGATCAGCGACCAGTAGACGAAGCCCGAGAGCAGCATCGTCCAGTTCATGAAACGGTAGACGCGCCAGTCCAGCATGGCCAGCGTCTGCATGGCCGGCACCAGCCAGATCAGCACGAAGAACACGAACAGCACCGAGGCCAGCAGCGGCTGGAACAGCACGCCGCTGACGGCGCGCCACGGCCACGAGCGCCGCAGCGGTTTCAGCCAGCGCACGCGCCAGCGCCGCGGCAGGCCCGCGCGCAGCACGCTGGCGGGGAACGAGGCGCAGATCAGCAGCGGCGTGAGGTGGTGCAGCAGCAGCTGCTGCAGGCGGTGCACGAAGAACTCGTGCTCGGCGTAGAAATCCAGGTAGGTCTGCAGCGTGAGCCAGATGATCGCCATGCCGATCCAGAACGCCGCGCGGCGGGCACGACTCACGCACAGGCGCCGGCTGCCGCGCCAGTACAGCACGCCGGCCACGAGGAAGCTCGCGAGGAACACCCACGAGAACTCCCACGGCACGATCCATTTCAGCAACGTCGCCATCAGTCCAGCATAGCGCCGGCAGTGGCGCGCCCATTGCGGCGGATTGCCGCCCGCGGCGCCGGCATGTTCACGGCCGCCGCCGGTTGCGGCGGGTGCGACGCCAGCCGTACAGCAGGCCCAGCAGCGCCACCAGCGCGGGCACCACCACGATATTGATCACCTTCAGGCGCAGGCCCAGCGCGTCGATCTCGGCGTTGAGCTGGTGCTGCACGTCGCGCAGCTCCTTGTTGATCGCCAGCTGGCGCTGGCGGAACTGCTCGATCTCGCGCCGCTGCTCGGTGCTGACGTTGCCGCCGTGGCCGCCCTTGCCCGGCTGCAGCTCCTCCAGCCGCTGCCGCGTCTCGGCCAGCTCGCGTTCCAGCTCCTGTTCCTTCTGCAGGAATTTCTGGTCGGCCACGTTGCGCAGCGCCTCCACACGGGTGAACGGCCGCTGCGAGGTGGAGCGGCCGCGGACCGACAGCAGCGCCGAGGAACCGCTGAGGTTGTCCACCAGGTTGCTGACGAACTCGCCGTTGTTCGCGAACGGCCGCATCATGACCTGGCCCAGGATGGTCTGCGGCTCCACCCACAGCCGGTCGCTGAGCAGGTCGGTGTCGGCGACCAGGATCACCTCGTCGCCGGCGGCCGAGCGCGCCAGGTGGCCGGGCTGTTTCGCACGCTCGGGAAACGCGCTGGCGAAGCTGCCGCGCAGGCGCGCGGCGAACACGTAGTTGGTGTTGTCCGGCTTGTAGTCCTGCAGCAGCAGGGCCGGGTTGTCGCTGGCCTGCAGCACCCGCACCGCCGGCACCGCCTCGGCATCGGCGCTGCTCTGCAGCAACGGGATCAACCGCGCGCTCGCGTTCGGGGCGAGGTCGAAGTGGCCGGCGGTGGACAGGTCGATGCGCTGCAGGCTCGCGGTGACCACGTCGCCGTGGTTGAGCTGCTGTGCGTCCAGCCCCAGCATCGCCGGATGGCTGACGTTGGTGCCATTGAGCTCGATGGTCAGTGCGTGCGCGCGGTCCAGCACCACCTCGTGCGGGTCGTAGCGCACGCCCCAGGCCGCGAACAGCCGCGGCAGGTTCGAGCTGTGGTCGGGCAGCGTGCCGCTGGCGGGATCGCCCGGCGTGTCGTCCAGTTCCGCATCCGGGTCGACGAACACCACCAGGCGGCCACCGCGCAGCACGTACTGGTCGATCGCGTACAGCGCGTCCATCGGCAGGTTCTTGGGATGGATCAGCAGCAGCACGCGGATGTCCGCGCCGACCTGCTTGAGCCGGTCCGGATTGATCGTCTTCACCTCGAACAGCTGGGCCAACTGCTGCATCGCCACCCATGGCTGTTGGCCCAGCACCGGGTTGCCCTCCACCGGCAGGGAACTGATCACGCCGATGTGCGGCTTGTTGACCTGGTTGAGCTCGTACAGCAGCTTTGCGATGTCGTATTCGAGGAAGGATTCGCGCGCCGGATCGAAGAACGGGATCGCCAGCGCGCGCTCCGGTGCGGCCTCGGCCGTCTCGCCGTCAGCGCCGCCGGCCAGCACGCTGCCGGCCAGGCCGAAGAACACCCGCTCGCCGTTGCTGCCGCCGCTGGCCGGGGTGAGCCCCGCGCCTTCGGCGCTGGCCTCGTCGTCGGAGTACGGCACCGGGTCGACCACCGCGAGCTGCACGCGCCCGTGCGAGCGGGCTGCGATCTCCTGCAGCATGTCGCGCACGCGCTGCTCGTAGCTGCGCAGCTTGGGCAGGTCGCGGGTGGCGTGCTCGGAGAAGTACAGCGTGAGGCGCAGCGGCCGCTGCAGGCGGTCGACGATTTGCACCGTGCCGGACGAGAGCGTGTACAGCCGGTCGGCGGTGAGGTCGATGCGCCGCGTGCGCAACCAGTGTCCGCTGGACACGATCAGCGACACGGTGACCAGGGTCAGCAGTACCAGCGCCGTGTACAGCGTGGCGCGCCGGTTCCAGCGCAGCGGCGTGGTGAATACGGGAGGAAGACGCAGCCGGCCCATCGTCAGCGCACCCGCTTCAGTTCGAGCAGCAGTACGCCGGCGATCAGCCAGCCGACGATGCTGAGCACGAAGTAGGCCAGGTCGCGCAGGTCGAGCACGCCGCGCGCGATCGCCTCGAAGTGCCGCAGCATGCTGAGGTAGGCCAGCGCATTGATCAGCCGGCGCGGCAGCGCGCCGGAGAAGAAGTCCAGCACCTGCGGCTGGCCGGCCAGGATCAGCAGCACGCACACCGTGGCGGTGAGCACGAAGGCCACCACCTGGCTGCGCGTCAGCGCGGACAGGCAGGCGCCGATCGCCACGAAGCTGCCGGCCATCAGCCAGCTGCCCAGGTAGCCCGCGAAGACCACCCCGTTGTCGGGCGCGCCGAGGTAGTTCACGGTGAGCCAGATCGGGAAGGTCAGCGCCAGCGCCAGCCCGATGAACAGCCAGGCGGCGAGGAACTTCCCGAGCATCGCCTGCCACAGCGTCAGCGGCAGGGTCAGCAGAAGCTCCAGCGTGCCGCCCTTGGCCTCCTCCGCCCACATGCGCATGGTCACCGCGGGCACCAGGATCAGGTACAGCCAGGGATGCACCACGAAGAACGGCTGCAGGTCGGCCTGGCCACGTTCGTAGAAGTCGCCCGTGTAGAACGTGAGGATGCCCGCCAGCACCAGGAAGATGACCAGGAACACGTAGGCCATCGGCGTCACGAAGAAGCTGCGCAGTTCGCGCCGCAACACCGCGTTGACCGGGCTCATGCGCTCGCTCCCACCGCGTCCTGCGCGGTGGTGATCTGGCGGAACACCTCGTCCAGCCGTCCGCGTTCGAGCTGGATCTCGGAAACTTCCAGTCCCTGCTCGCGCAGCAGCTGCTCCACCGGCTCCAGGATGCGGGCGCCCGGCTTCGGAAACACGGTGATGCGCCCGTCCAGCGGATCCACCTCGATCGAAGCCACCTGCGGCAGCCGGCCCAGCATCTCCTGCGAGACCCCGCTGCCCGGCGCGCTGAACGACACCGCGCCGTGGTAGCGCGAACGCGCCTCCAGTTCGGCCGGCGTGGCGTCGGCGAGCAGCTTCCCGCGCGCGACGATCACCACGCGGTTGCACAGCGCATGCACCTCTTCCAGCAGGTGCGTGGAGATCAGGATCGTGCGCTCGCGCGCCATCGCGTCGATCAGCTGGCGCACGGTGTGTTTCTGGTTGGGATCGAGGCCGTCGGTGGGTTCGTCCAGCATCAGCACCGGCGGATCGTGCAGGATCGCCTGGGCCAGTCCCACGCGCCGGCGCAGTCCCTTGGACAGCGTGTCGATGCCGGCCTCCAGCACGTCCTCCAGCTGCAGCCAGCCCACCACCTCGTCGAAGCGGCGGTGCCCCACCTCGGCGGTGAGCTTGCGCATGCGCGCGATGAACACCAGGAACTCGCGCACCGTCATCTCGCCGTAGCTGGGCGCGCCCTCGGGCAGGTAGCCCAGCGCGCGGCGCGCGGCCAGCGGCGCGCGCTGCACGTCGTGCCCGCAGACCCGCGCGGTGCCGCTGGTGGGTGCGAGGAAACCCGCGATCATGCGCATCGCGGTGGACTTGCCGGCGCCGTTCGGCCCGAGCAGGCCCAGCACCTGGCCGGGTTCGGCGCGGATGCTCAGCGCGTCCACCGCGGTGAGCTGGCCGTAGCGGCGGGTGAGTCGTTCGGTCTCGATCATGGATGGGCGGGCGGCGGGATCACCTGCAATGTACCGCAAGCGTGCGGGAAGGTTCCGGCGCATCGGCAGCGGTCCAAGCACAAAACGGCAGGACTGCCGTTTTGCACGTCCGCAGGACGCCCGCAAGGGTGGCGCACACGGATGTGCGCCATAAAAACGAAAGGCCCTTCCGGAGAAGGGCCTTTCGTTGGAACGAGAAGCGGGGCTCAGTGGCTGCTGGCGGGTGCCGGGGCGGTGCTCGCCGGAGCCGGCGCACTGCCGGCGGCGGCCGGGCCCTGCACTTCCAGCGTCGGCTGCTTGATGCCGGCGGCCTGCTCCGGGGTCTGGTCCGGCGCGTTGGTGATCGGCAGGTACACGTCGAACTCGGCGTAGCTGGTGATGTTGCCCTGCGCGTCCTTCAGTTCCGGCTTGGCCAGGATGTCGTACATGCGGTTCACCACGTCGTCGAACTTGTAGCCGTGGGTCAGCGCATAGGCCTTCAGCATGTCGCGGGTCTGCGGCACGCCGGCGGCGGTACCGTTCCACACGCCTTCCAGCGCGGCGCCGCCGAACGCCAGGGTGGCGCGCACGTCGCCGTCGACGATCAGGCGGCCGAACTTGTCGTGGTCGCCGGGGTTCAGCGCGGCCGGGGCGGCCGGGGTCGCGGCGGTGCCGGCGTCGGCCGGGGCGCTGCTGTCCAGCGCGGGCGGCGTCGGCGCGGTGAGCTGCTGGGTCTGGCCGTTGACGTTGACGGTGCTGGAATCGATCGGCATCGCCACGTCGAAGGTGTAGGTGGTGTCGCCGTAGTTGGTGGTGAAGATGATACGCGGGCCGGTGACGTTCACGCCCAGCTTCTTCGCCGTGGCCTGGATCTGCGCCACCGCCTTGTTGACGGTGTCGGCCAGGCCCTCGATGCCGTCCTTGCGCTGGATCGAGGCCGGCACCAGCAGCACCGGGGTCTGCTCGGTCTGGCGGATGTACGGGATCAGGTCGCCGTAGCTGACGTTCGGCACCGAGGCCAGCACGTTCTGCAGGCTGTTCAGGCCGAACTCGATGAACGAGTCAGGATCGCCGTGGATGTACAGGTTGGCGAAGCGGTTCACCAGGTTCCAGCCGTACTTCACGTCATACGACCAGGTGATGTTGGTGAGCTGGTTGCGGCTGCCCTGGCGCTCCAGGTCGAGGGTGAAGGCCTTGTCGTAGCCCTTCCAGCCGTTGTCCAGGTCCCACACGATCTTCGCGCTCTTGGCGGTGCCGTCGACCTTGTTGAAATCCGGGGTGGCGCTGTCGATG
>Ga0207695_10002357_pt1 | contig 28088 bp, 18 predicted proteins | sample KBSC54metaG_FD_184354 | JGI IMG/M metagenome (GOLD analysis project Ga0207695, IMG submission 184354) | Corn rhizosphere microbial communities from Kellogg Biological Station, Michigan, USA - KBS C5-4 metaG (SPAdes) (version 2) | ecosystem: Host-associated > Plants > Roots > Rhizosphere > Soil...
CAGTGTCAGGTCACGTATTCGGCCAACGACTGGGGAAGCGGGTTCACCGCCAACGTCACCATCACCAACGCCGGCACGAGCGCGTGGACCGGCTGGACGCTGGGCTACAGCTACTCCGGCAACCAGACGCTGCAGAACGGCTGGAACGGCACCTGGTCGCAGTCGGGCAAGGCGGTGACGGTCGTCAACGCCTCCTACAACGGCTCGGTGGCCGCCGGCGGCAACGTCACCACCGCCGCCAACTTCGGCTACAGCGGCACCAACACCGCACCGACCTCGTTCACCGTCAACGGGACGGTCTGCAACGGCGCGCACACCCCGCCGACGGTGGCGCTCACCAGCCCGGCCGCCGGCGCCGTGTACAACGCCCCGGCCACGGTGCCGATGGCCGCGACCGCCTCGGCGGCCGACGGCGCCACGATCTCGAAGGTCGAGTTCTACGCCGGGACGACGCTGGCGTGCACCGCCACCGCCTCGCCCTACGCGTGCAACTGGACCGGGGTCGCGGCCGGCAGCTACTCGATCACCGCCAAGGCCTATGACAGCCAGGGCGCGACCACGACCTCGGCCCCGGTCGGGATCACGGTCACCGCGGCCCCGACCGTCACGGTCACGCCGAGCGCGCTGAACCTGGCGCAGGGCGCGAGCGGGACGCTGGCGGTGGTGCTGTCCTCGGCGCCGACCGCGAACGTCACGGTCACCACGGCCCGCAGCTCCGGGAACACCGGCCTGTCGGTCACCGGCGGCGGCACGCTCACCTTCACGCCGTCGAACTGGTCGACCCCGCAGAACGTGACCATCACCGCCGACGCCTCCGGCACCGGCAACGCCACGTTCACCTCCAGCGCCACCGGCTACGCCCCCGGCGCCGCGGTGGTCACCGAGACCGGTGCGCTCGGCGCGTACGAGCAGCGGTTCATGACGCAGTACAACAAGATGATGAACTCGGCCAACGGGTACTTCAGCCCGCTGGGCATCCCGTACCACTCGGTCGAGACGCTGATCGTCGAGGCCCCGGACTACGGTCACGAGACCACGTCCGAGGCGTGGAGCTACGACATCTGGCTGCAGGCCATGTACGGCAACATCTCCGGCGACTGGACGAAGTTCAACGCCGCGTGGGCGCTCATGGAGCAGTACATGATCCCCACCCACGCCGACCAGCCGACGAACAGCTCGTACAACGCCAGCTCCCCGGCGCAGTACGCGCCCGAGGAGCCCCAGCCGGACCAGTACCCGGTCGCGATCAGCAGCTCTGTGCCCTCGGGCCAGGACCCGCTGGCCGCCGAACTGCAGGCCGCGTACGGGACCGCGGACATCTACGGCATGCACTGGCTGGAGGACGTCGACAACAAGTACGGGTACGGCGACACCCCCGGCGGCGGCTGTGAGCAGGGCCCGAACACCGGCAAGCCGTCGTACATCAACTCCTACCAGCGCGGCGCCGACGAGTCGGTGTGGGAGACCGTGCCGCAGCCGACCTGCGAGGCCCTGAAGTACGGCGGGCCGAACGGCTACCTGGACCTGTTCATCGCCGGTTCCGGCACCGCGCAGTGGAAGTTCACCGACGCCCCCGACGCCGACGCGCGCGCCGTGCAGGCCGCGTACTGGGCCGACACCTGGGCCAAGGCGCAGGGCAAGGAGTCGCAGGTCACGGCCACCGTGGCCAAGGCCGGCAAGATGGGCGACTACCTGCGGTACTCGATGTTCGACAAGTACTTCAAGCAGATGGGCAACTGCACCTCGCCGACCTCCTGCCCCGGGGCCACCGGCAAGGGCAGCGACGACTACATGCTGGGCTGGTACTACGCCTGGGGCGGCTCGATGTCGACCTCCGGCGGCTGGGCCTGGCGCATCGGCGACGGGGCGGTGGCCCAGGGCTACCAGAACCCGATGGCCGCCTGGGCGCTGTCCACCGACTCCGCCGAGGCCCCGAAGGGTGCCACCGCGGTCGCCGACTGGACCACCAGCCTGCAGCGGCAGCTCCAGTTCTACCAGTGGCTGCAGTCCTCCGAGGGCGCCATCGCCGGCGGTGCGACCAACAGCTGGAACGGCCAGTACGGCACCCCGCCGGCCGGTGACCCGACCTTCTACGGCATGTACTACGACTGGGAGCCCGTCTACCACGACCCGCCGTCGAACAACTGGTTCGGGATGCAGGCCTGGTCGATGGAGCGCCTGGCCGAGTACTACTACTCGACCGGGGACGCGACCGCGGCCTCGATCCTGTCCAAGTGGGTCGCCTGGGTGGAGCCGCAGGTCACGGTGAACACCACGACCGGCGCCTGGCAGATCCCGTCCACGCTGAACTGGACCGGCCAGCCGAACACCTGGAACGCGACGAACCCGCAGCCCAACACCAACCTGCACGTCACGGTGAAGGACTACAGCCAGGACGTCGGCGTCGCCTCGGCGCTGGCCAAGACGCTGTCCTACTACGCCGCCAAGGCCAAGGACAGCACGGCGCAGACCCTGGCGAAGAACCTGCTCGACGTGATGTGGACCAACGACCAGGACTCCCTGGGCGTCACCACGCCGGAGACCCGGACCGACTACAGCCGGTTCGGCCAGGCGTACGACCCGACCACGCACGCCGGGCTGTACATCCCGTCCGGGTGGACCGGCAAGGACCCGTTCGGCAACACCATCTCGTCCTCCACGAACACCTTCCTGAAGCTGCGGCCCTGGTACACCAGCGACCCCTCGTTCTCGAAGGTGCAGACCTACCTCAACGGCGGCGCCGCGCCGACCTTCAGCTACCACCGCTTCTGGGCGCAGTCGGACGCCGCCATGGCCCAGGCGGTCTACGGACAGCTCTTCGGAGCCTGACACACAAAGGAAAGGAAGGGATCATGGATAAAGGCAGAACCGCCGACGCCGGCAACGGCCGACGGCTCACCAGCGCCCTCGTCGCCGCCACGGTGACACTCGGCGTCGCCGGCGGGCTGGCCGCGCTCACCACGAGCAGCTCGAACGCAGCGACCACCCCCGGGTGCACCGCGGTCTACTCGGTCAGCAGCGACTGGGGTTCCGGTTTCGGGGCCCAGGTCGTGATCACCGACAACGGCCCGGCCTGGACCAACTGGACGCTGACGTACTCCTACGCCGGCAACCAGACGGTGCAGAGCGGGTGGAACGGCACCTGGTCGCAGTCCGGCAAGACGGTCACCGTCACCAACACCTCCTGGAACGGTTCGGTGGCCAGCGGCGGCTCGGTGAGCCCGGCGGCGAACTTCTCGTACTCCGGGACCAACGCGGCGCCGACGTCGTTCGCGGTCAACGGTGTGACGTGCGGTGGCACGACACCGCCGCCCACGACCACGCCGTCGACCACGCCGAGCACGACTCCGTCGACGACGCCGAGCACCACGCCGAGCACCACGCCGTCGACCACGCCGAGCACCACGCCCTCCACCGGCGGTGGAGGCGGGCACGTGGCGAACCCGTTCGTGGGCTCCACGTCGTACCTGAGCCCGGACTACACCGGCGAGGTCAACGCCCAGGCGGCCGCCGACCAGTCGTCGAACCCGACGCTGGCGGCCTCGGAGTCGAAGATGGCCTCGTTCCCGACCGCGATCTGGATGGACCACATCGGGGCGATCGCCGGCGACAGCGGCAGTGTCCACCACGGTCTGCAGTGGCACCTGGACCAGGCGCTCTCACAGCAGCACGCGGGCACCCCGATCACCTTCGAGGTCGTGATCTACGACCTGCCCGGCCGTGACTGCGCCGCGATCGCCTCCAACGGCGAGATCCCGGCGACCTCGGCCGGCCTGACCGAGTACGAGTCGCAGTACATCGACCCGATCACCGCGATCCTGGCGAACCCGAAGTACTCCGGCATCCGGATCGTCGCGGTCGTCGAACCGGACTCGCTGCCGAACGCGGTCACCAACCAGAGCAAGGCCCCCTGCGCGACCGCGACGCCGTTCTACGAGTCCGGGGTCGAATACGCCCTGAACAAGCTGCACGCGATCTCCAACGTCTACAACTACGTGGACATCGCGCACTCGGCGTGGCTGGGCTGGTCCTCCAACATGGGCCCGGCGGCGCAGGAGTTCGCCAAGGTGGCCCGGGCCACGACGGCCGGCTTCGCCAGCGTCGACGGCTTCATCTCCAACACGGCCAACTACACGCCGACCACCGAGCCGTTCCTGCCGAACTCGACCCTGCAGGTCGGCGGTCAGCCGCTGGACTCGGCCGGCTTCTACCAGTACAACCCGTACTTCGACGAGTACTCCTACGACCAGGCGATGTACAGCCAGCTGGTCGGCCAGGGCTTCTCGCCGAACATCGGGATGCTCATCGACACCTCCCGCAACGGCTGGGGCGGCCCGAACCGGCCGACCGCGCTGAACTCCTCCCCGACGACCGTCGACACCTATGTCGCGGCGAACAAGGTGGACAAGCGGCCGTTCCGCGGGGACTGGTGCAACCAGGCCGGCGCGGGGATCGGGGCGCGGCCGACGGTGCTGCCGTACGGCTCGTCGAACCACATCATCGCCTTCGTGTGGATCAAGCCTCCGGGCGAGTCGGACGGTGACTACGTGAGCCCCACGCACAACCACGGCGACCCGCACTGCGACCCGGCCGGGACCAACACCGACGGCAACGGCGGGACGTACTCCACCGGCTCGCTGAGCACGGGTGACGTGCCGGCCGGCCAGTGGTTCGGCGCCGAGTTCCAGCAGGAGGTGCAGAACGCTTACCCGACGCTGTGAGCACTGACATCTGAGGAGATCGGGCGGGCCCGGTGCCACGCGGCACCGGGCCCCTTTCGACATCGCAATCGAAGCGCTTCGACGGAACGATCATCAGCCCTCTCATACCCGACAGGGGAATCATGCGAAGAACCTTGAAGAACGGCCTTAGCGCGGTCCTCGGCGCGGTCCTGGCCGTCGCGGGGCTCGGCACCATCAGCATGTCGCTGAGCGGAACCCCCGCCGCGGCGGCCACCGGCTCCGGCTACACGTGGCAGAACGTGCCGATCGTCGGCGGCGGCTTCGTGCCGGACATCGTGTTCAACCCCGGCGCGCAGAACGTCGTCTACGCCCGGACCGACATCGGCGGGATGTACCGCTGGAACCAGAGCTCGAGCAGTTGGACCCCGCTGATGGACTGGGTCGGCTGGAACAACTGGAACGAGCAGGGCGTCGTGTCGGTCGCGGCCGACCCGGTGCAGACGAACCGCGTCTACGCGGCGGTCGGCATGTACACGAACAGCTGGGATCCGAACAACGGCGCGATCCTGCGGTCCACCGACCAGGGGAGCACGTGGACGGCGACGGCCCTGCCGTTCAAGCTCGGCGGGAACATGCCCGGGCGCGGCATGGGGGAGCGGCTGATGGTCGACCCCAACGACGACGCGGTGCTGTACATGGGGATGCCCAGCGGCCACGGACTGTGGAAGAGCACTGACTACGGGGCGACGTGGGCGCAGGTGACGGCGTTCCCGAACGCCGGGAACTACGTGCAGGACTCCACCGACACCACCGGCTACCTCTCGGACAACCAGGGCGTCGCCTGGGTCGCCTTCGACAAGGCCTCCGGGACGACCGGCGGCTCCGGGACGCCGACCAAGACCATCTTCGTGGGCGTCGCGGACCTGCAGAACACGGTCTACGAGTCGACCAACGGCGGTGCGTCGTGGAGCCGGGTCGCCGGACAGCCGACCGGGTTCCTGGCGCACAAGGGCCTGGTGGATCCCACCGGCGCCTACCTGTACATCACGACCAGCGACAAGGGCGGGCCGTACGACGGCGCCTCCGGCGACGTGTGGAAGTACGCGATCGCCACCGGCACGTGGACCCAGATCAGCCCGGTCAAGTCCAGCGACACCTCGAACGACTACTACGGCTACAGCGGGCTGACCATCGACCAGCAGCACCCGAACACCATCATGGTCACCGGCTACAGCTCGTGGTGGCCGGACACCTACATCTACCGCTCCACCGACGGCGGCGCGACGTGGACGAACGCCTGGTCCTACAACGGCTATCCGAACCGCGTGGACAAGGACACTCTGGACGTGTCCGCCTCGCCGTGGCTGTCCTTCGGCAACTTCCCCTCGCCGCCGGAGGAGACGCCGAAGCTGGGGTGGATGACCGAGGGCCTGGCGATCGACCCCTTCAACAGCGACCGGATGATGTACGGCACCGGCGCGACGCTGTACGGGACGACGAACCTGACGGCGTGGGACTCGGGCTCGGCCAAGGTGAAGATCTCCGTGATGGCGCAGGGGATCGAGGAGACCGCGGTCAACGACCTGGTGGCGCCGCCTTCCGGGGCGCCGCTGCTGTCCGCGCTCGGCGACCTCACCGGCTTCCGGCACACGGACCTGACCAAGGTCCCGCCGCTGATGTTCCAGAGCCCGAACTGGAGCACGTCCACGAGCATCGACTACGCCGAGACGAACCCCCTGGACGTGGTCCGGGTGGGCAACGGCAGTTCGACGCTGAACTCGGCGGCGTTCTCCTCCGACAACGGCGCCGACTGGTACGCGGCGTCGTCGCAGCCGTCCGGCGTCACGGCCGGCGGCACGGTCGCGATGGCCGCGGACGGCAGCGCGGCGGTGTGGTCGCCGGTCGGAGCCGGGGTGAACTACACGACGACGACTGGGAGTTCGTGGGCTGCTTCGACCGGCATACCGGCTGGTGCGCAGGTGCGCAGCGACCGGGTCAACCCGAAGAAGTTCTACGGATTCTCGTACTCGACGGGGACGTTCTATGTGAGCACCGACGGCGGTAAGACGTTCACCGCTTCGGCGGCGGCGAATCTGCCGTCGGGCACGGCGGGAGGTGCTCAGTTCCACGCGGTTCCCGGCACGGAGGGAGACATCTGGCTGGCCGGTGGTTCGACGTCCGGCACGTACGGCCTGTGGCACTCCACCGACTCCGGGGCCACGTGGACCAAGCTGGCGAACGTGCAGCAGGCCGACAACATCGGGTTCGGCGCGCCGGCACCCGGACACACGAACAAGGCGCTGTACACGATCGCTCAGATCGGCGGCGTCCGCGGCATCTTCCGCTCCGACGACTACGGCACCACCTGGACGCGGATCAACGACGACCAGCACCAGTGGGGCAACATCGGCGCGGCGATCACCGGCGACCCGCGGGTGTACGGCCGCGTGTACGTCGGGACGAACGGTCGCGGGATCGTGTACGGGACGATGACGGGGTCGGGGACTTCGTCTTCGTCCTCCTCCTCCTCGACGAGTTCGACACCCAGCACGACCCCGAGCACGACTCCTTCCACGACGCCGACGACGCCTTCGTCGTCCTCGTCGTCCAGCGCGCCGGCCGGTGCGTGCCACGTGACGTACACCAAGGCGAGCGAGTGGGGCGGTGGCTACACGGCGAACATCACGGTCGCCGACACCGGCTCGACCGCGTGGTCGGCCTGGACGGTCACCTGGACCTATCCCGGCGACCAGAAGATCACCAGCGCCTGGAACGCGACCGCGACCCAGACCGGGAGCAAGGTCACCGCGACGAACATGTCCTACAACGGCTCCGTCGCCGCGGGATCGTCCGCGTCCTTCGGGGTCCAGGGCACGTGGACGGCGAACGACGCCAGTCCGACATCTTTTTCCGTGAATGGCGCGGCTTGCTCATGAGCCGCAGGTGACAGGTATGGCCCCTCCGGAACTGCGGAGGGGCCATACGTATTCGAACATCGGCGGGCTCTGCGATTCCACGCAGAGTAATCGATCAATGCTTTGGGGTTACCAAGCCTCTGGACGTCTTTTACACTCATGCCCTGAACAGTGAAGACGGGGAGGCTTTGCCATGGCTCGTCCGACTGGATGGGACATTCTGGGGTTGGACGGAGATCCGACTCCGGGTGTGGTGGAGTCGGTGCAGGCATTGGCGAAGCAGTTCGGGGATTTCGCACATGATGTCGAGGCGGCCTATCGGAGCTTGAACAGCTTCGGGTCCGACACGGCGGCGATGGAGTGGGTGGGTCAGACCGCTGAGGCGTTCAAGGCGAAATATGGTCCGCTTCCCGGGCGGTTGCAGAAGCTCTATACGTCCTACAGCGAAGCCTCTGATGCGTTGTCCGCGTATGCGCCGTTGTTGCAGGCCGCGCAGACCAAAGCCGATTCGGCATTGCGGCAGGCGCAGGATGCGAACGCCGATCTGCAGCGTGCCACCACCCATGCCACCACCACCGCCGCCGATCTGAAGACGGCGCAGAAGAGCCAGGCGGCCGCTCCGAATCAGCAGGCTGTCACCGATGCCCAGACGGCGCACACCGCGGCGCAGGCCGACCTGGACAACGCCAAAGCGCGCATGGCTGATCTGACCAAACAGGCCAACGACGCCTACAACGACCGCGTCAACGCCGCCAAGACCTGTGCCGGTGCCCTGCACCACGCCCAATCCGACGGCATCCACAACAAGCCGTGGTGGGAGCACGTCGGAGCGGTCCTGTCGGAGTGGGGCGGGGAGATCGGCAAGATCGCCGGCGAGCTCGCTCCGGTTCTGGACGTCCTGGCGCTGGCCACGTCCTGGATCCCCGGGGTGGACGTGGTGACGGCTGCTCTGGCCGAGGTCGACAACATTGTCGCGCTGGCCGGCACCGCCGTGGCCACGGTCGGCGACACCATGCAGGGGCATTGGGGCGATGCGCTGCTCGGCGTCGGCATGCTCGGCCTGACCTTCGTCGGCGGCCGGGTCCTGGGTTCGGGGGCCGAGGAACTCGAGGGCGAGGCCGGGGCTCTGGAGAGCGAGGCCGGCGCGCTTCAGAGCGATACGGATATCGCGGATTTCGAGGAGAACTCTGTCGGCGAGGACGCCCGCACCGCGGAGGGCCGGGAGCCTGCGAGCTGTGAGCGGGACCCCGTGGACGTGGTGTCGGGCTGGATGCTCACGAACGCCGCTGACGTGGAGCTGCCGGGAGTGCTGCCGCTGGTGCTGCGCCGGGCTTACGCCTCGGGGTATCGGACCGGGCGGTTGTTCGGGCCCGGCTGGTCGTCCACGCTGGATCAGCGGCTGTCGGTCAACGAGGCGGGGATTCACTTCGCCGGTGACGACGCGCAGCGCTTGGACTATCCGACGCCGGCCGGCGGGGAGGAAGTGCTGCCGGTACGCGGTGCACGGTGGCCGCTGGTGTGGGACCGGGAGAGCGGTGAGATTCGGATCACCGATCCGTGGAGCGGCCACACTCGGCACTTCGCCACGGTGCACTACCGCGCCGAGAGCGGTGAGATCCGGGATCTGACGGCTGTCACCGATCGCAGCGGCAACCGGATCGAGATCGTGCGGGACGAGCACGGGACGCCGAGGTTCGTCGAGCATCCCGGCTACCGGATCGCTGTGGAGACCGTTGCGACTGCGGCGGGGCCGCGTGTCACGGCTCTGCGTCTCCTCGGTCGTGAGGGTGCGCCGGGTGTGGTGGTGAAGCGGTACCAGTACGACGACCGGGGCCGGCTGGCCGGGGTGGTGAACGCTTCCGGCGTGCCGTTCAGGTATGAGTGGGACGGCTCCGACCGGATCTGTGCTTGGCAGGATCGCTCGGGTTTTCGGTACGGCTATGTCTACGACCGTCTCGGCCGGGTCGTGCAGGGCGACGGTGCGTTTCTGTCTGGGTCTTTCGCCTACGATGCGGCGAATCGCACGACGACGGTGACGGATTCGTTGGGGCACGTGCGGACGTACTGCTACGACGAGAACGGGCACATTACGTCCGAGACCGATCCGCTCGGCAACACGACGATTTCGGCGCACGACGCCTATGGCAGGATCCTGTCCCGCACGGATGCGCTCGGCGGGACGACGGTGTTCGAGCGGGACGCGGCCGGAGACGTGCGGCGGGTCACGACGCCGGACGGTGCTGTCACAGAGTTCGAATACGACGAGCTGCATCATGTGGTTCACGCGGCCGGCATGGATGGCGCCCAATGGCATCGCGGTTATGACGCGGCCGGGCGTGTGGTTTCGGCGACGGATCCTTCCGGCGCCACGAATACCTTCGCTTACGACGAGAATGGCGCGGTCGCCGCTGCGGTGGACCCTCTGGGTGCCACCACTCGATATGTGACTGATGCCGCGGGCCTGCCTGTCGAGGTGATGGATCCGGTCGGCTCTGTCGTCTCCGCGCTGCGTGACGCCTCGGGCCGGGTTACGCGGCTGACCGACGGCGCCGGCGCCGTCACCGTCATGGACTGGAACGACGACGGTCGGCTGGTCTCCCGGACCGGGCCCGACGGTGCGACGACCCGCTGGGAGCACGATGCCGACGGACGGGTTCTGAAGGTGACGAACGCCGTCGGCGCGACGACCGTCTTCGAGCCGGGGCCGCTCGACACGCTGGCGGCGCGGACGGGGCCGGACGGTGTCCGGCACACGTTCGAGTACGACGGTGAGCAGCGTCTGGTGCGGGTGACGAATCCCGCTGGCGCGAGCTGGGACTACGTGTACGACCCGGCCGGCCGGCTGACCGCGGAGACCGACTTCAACGGCCGGCGGCTCGCGTATGAATACGACGCGGCAGGCCGCCTCGCCGCTCGGGTTACCGGTGGCGCGGAGCGGATCGCCTTCAGACGTGACGCTTCGGGCCGCGTGGTCAGCCGTACGCTGCCCGAGGGCGAGTACGAGTACTGCTACGACGGGGCCGGGCGCCTGGCGTCGGCGAGCGGGATGGGGACCCGCCTGGTGTTCGAGCGCGATGTGCTCGGGCGGGTCGTGGCGGAGACGGTTGATGGACGGACGTCGCGCTACAGCTATGACTTGGCAGGTCGCCGTATCGGTCGGATCACGGCTTCGGGCGCGGAGTCGGCGTGGCGGTTCGATGCCGCGGGGCGTCCCGCTGAGCTGACCGCGGGGGCGCATTCTCTGGAATTCTCCTTTGACGCCGCGGGCCGGGAGGATCGCCGGCTGCTGGGTCCTGAGACGTGGCTCGCGCGAAGTTATGACGAGGCCGGGCGTCTGACCAGCCAGCGTTTGGATGTCACGTCCGCTGAACAGCCTGAGGCGAACACGTTGCTGAGCCGGTCGTGGACTTGGCGGCTGGACGGGGTTCCGGAGGAGATCGACGACAGTGTGCGCGGTGCTCGGCGGATCACGTCGGACGCTGCCGGACGTCCTACTGGGGTTTCGGGTCGCGACTGGAGCGAGACCTACGCCTATGACGCTTTCGGGAACCTGAGCGCCGGTACTGATTCGGCTTCAGCGGTCGGCACTATGGTGCGGCGGGCTCGGCGTATTCGCCATGAGTATGACGACGCTGGTCGGGTCGTGCGGACCACCCGGCGGACGCTGGACGGCCGGCGGAGGACGTGGCGGTACAGCTGGGACAGCGAGGACCGGCTCGTCCAGGCCGACACGCCTGATGGCGCCACCTGGCGTTACGCCTACGACCCCGCCGGACGCCGGATCGGCAAGGAGCGGGTCGGCGATGAGGCCGGCCGCACGGTGTTCGTGTGGGACGGTACTCGGCTGGCCGAGTCGCACACGTCGAGCGCTGATGGCTCTGTCATCGTCCTGACGTGGGACTACGACCCCGGCACACATCGGCCCGCGGTACAACGTCGTCACACAGATGTCGACGAGACGTTCCACGCCGTCGTCACCGACCTCGTCGGCACGCCCACGGAGCTGGTCACCCCGGACGGCCGCATCGCCTGGCAGACCACCGCCACGGTATGGGGCCACACCACGGCGACCACCACCACCGACGACCTCGACTGCCCCCTGCGCTTCCCCGGCCAGTACCACGACCCCGAAACCGGCCTGCACTACAACCTGCACCGCTACTACAACCCCGTGACCGCCGCCTACCTGACGCCCGACCCCCTCGGCCTCGCACCGGCACCCAACGACCACGCGTATGTCCCGAACCCTCTCACGTGGACCGACCCGCTGGGACTGCAATGCGGCGAGGCCGAGGACAGCGAACCGGGTACGAGCCCGGATGAGGCCGAACTCACGCGTGTCGGACGCTGGATGAGCAAGGACGAATACGACAACATGGTGTCAACTGGGATGGTGCAGGAGGGCGCCGGTGGGACGACGTACGTGGCTTCGCCTGCCGACCCGGCTTCCTACGCCCGCCAGGCGGCCCCGGGGACGGGCTATGCCGAGTTCGACGTGCCTTCCTCGTCGCTGCGCGGGGCCGGCGAGCCGGGCTGGGCGCAGATTCCGGGGCCGAACTCGCTCCACAGCAGACTGGCCGAACGCAGGGGCGAACCTCCACTGCAGTTCCCGCCCGCCACGAACATCGGCGATTGGATGGGTCCGAAGTGACCGAAGGCTTCGCTGTTCTGGACGAGCTCGCCCAGTGGATCGAGACAAACCGCGCTTCACTGACGGAACGCGGACTCCAGCTCGCCTCCGGCACTTCGCCAGAGGATGGCCGCACGAAGCGGAGCATGTGGCTGGACATGGAAGGCGCGCAACGGCTGGGTCGGTTGCAGCTGTGGGACACCGGGGAGGCGGAACTCGAACTCGCCGACGTCTCCACCGGCGAGGTGAAGGCACAGCATCTCCAGGTCGACACCCGCGCAGATCTCGAACGAGCCCTGACATCCCTGCTCGACTGGGCCGGGGCCGAGTGACGCCTACAACGCCATCCCCGGAATCCGCCGCCGAATAGCCTCCAGCTCCGCCTCGTCCGACACCCCCTGCCAGTCGTACCGGGGCGTGTACGGTGCCTGAAGCGCAGCCACCTCGTCGTCTGTCAGCGTCACGTCGAGCGACGCGACCGCCTCGTCGATCTGCTGGATCGAGCCCGCGCCGACCAGCGGGGCCGTCACCACCGGCTGCCGCCGCAGCCACGCCAGCGCGATCTGCGCCCGGCTGACCCCGTGGGCCTCCGCGACAGCGCCCACCGCGTCCACGATCGCGCGGTTCGACGTCTCCGTCTCCGGCGAGTACAGCAGGTCGGCGAACGCGCCGTCCGTCTCCGACCGCGCCGTCGACTTGCCGTCGTCCCAGGCGCGCGCGAGGCGGCCTCGCGCCAGCGGCGACCAGACGATCGTCCCCACGCCCTCGTCCAGGCACAGCGGGATCATTTCGCGCTCCTCCTCGCGGGCGAGCAGGTTGTAGTGGTCCTGCATCGAGACGAAGCGGGCCCAGCCGTGCTGCTTCTGCAGGTGCAGTGCCTTCGCGAACTCCCACGCGTGCATCGACGACGCCCCCAGGTAGCGCACCTTGCCCGCCTTCACCAGGTCGCTGAGCGCTTCGAGCGTCTCCTCCCACGGGGTCGAGTGGTCGTTGCGGTGGATCTGGTACAGGTCGATGTAGTCGGTGCCGAGCCGGCGCAGCGAGTGGTCGACCTCGGTCATGACCGCTTTGCGGGACAGGCCGCGGCCGTTGGGGCCCAGGCGCATCGGGTGGCGGAGCTTCGTGGCGATGACCACCTCGTCGCGGTCGGCGTAGTCCTTCAGGGCGCGGCCGAGGATCTCCTCGCTGGACCCGTTGGAGTACATGTTCGCGGTGTCGAAGAAGTTGATGCCGGCCGCCAGCGCGTGCTTGATCAGCGGACGCGCCTCGGCCTCGCCCTTCGACCAGACGGGGTGCCCGCGGTCGGGCTCGCCGTAGGTCATGGCGCCGATCGCGATCGGGGAGACGTCCAAACCGGTGGTGCCGAGCTTGATGTACTGCATGATGCTCCTCTACGGTGGAGAGTATGTGGAGAACTCTCCATTTAACGTAGTGGAGAGCTCTCCACATAGCAACTCGCACGGGAAAGGCGACGTCACGTGGTCCGTTCAGACGCCCGGGAGAACCGCGCACGCATCCTCGCGGCCGCCCGCGAGTCGTTCGCCGAGGACGGCGCGACGTCGATGAACCAGGTCGCCCAGCGCGCGGGCGTCGGCGCGGGCACTCTCTACCGCAACTTCCCCACCCGCGAGGCGCTGGTCCTCGCCGTGTACCAGGAGGAGGTGGACCGCCTCGTCGGCGCGGTCTCCGTCCTGCTCGCCGGGCAGCCGCCGATCGAGGCGCTGCGGCACTGGACGCTGGACCTCGTGGAGGCGATGCGCAGGAAGCACGGCCTCGGCGACGCCCTCAGCGCCGGCGCGCACCAGGCGATCACCGAGAAGACCTACGGCCCGGTCATCGCCGCGATCACGCAGATGCTCGACGCGGGCAAGCGGGACGGGAGCATCCGCGAGGACGCCGACGCCGGCGACTTCCTCCAGCTCAGCGGGGCGCTCTGGCGCGCCGCCTCCGGACCGGAGGACCGTGCGCCCCGCATGCTCGCGCTGATCCTCGACGGACTCGCGGCAAAGGGATGACGCGGTAGGGAGCTACTCGTCGGGACCGTCAGATCCCCCGACCGGCCCCGTCAGATACCGCTGAAAAGTCCCCGCCAGATCGGCGACCACATCCGCCACCGGCCGCGAGGCCAACGGCTCGATCTTCAAGATGTAGCGCCCCATCACCAAGCCCAGCAGCTGCGTGATCACCAACATCGCGCGGTACTCCGGATCGTCGCCCCCGGCGGCCTTGGCCAGCGGAATCACCATCGGCTCCGCCATGCGCTCGCGCACGACCGCCGCGACCTCCGGCTCCGCCGTCGCCGCGCGCACCATCGCCACGATCCACTTCTGGCTCTCGGGTGTCTCCAGCGTGCGCAGCACGAACCGGGCCAGGCGCTCGCCGACGTGCTCCGGCCCTTCTTCGAGTGCGAAGTCGATCGCCACCCGCGGCTCCACCGGCGGCTGGACGACCGCCGCGAACAGCCCCGCCTTCGTCTTGAAGTAGTGCGTCACCAGCATCGGGTCGACGCCCGCGGCCAGCGCCACCTGGCGGACCGAGGTGCGGTCGAAGCCGTGCTCGGCGAACAACTGGCGGGCCGCCTGCTGGATCGCCTCCTTCGCCTGCCCGCCGTCGGCCCGGCGGCCGCGCTTGGCGCCCGCCGCGGCCGCGCCGGCAGCGCTCGCCGTCCCTGTCTCCACCACGGTTCCTCCGAAATTCTTGACGTGCAGAATTCTATGGGTGCAGAATTCTGTACGTACAGAATACCGAACTCCGGGAGGGACGCCATGACCACCGAACTCACCAAAGGACGCCGCACCCTGGTCCTGGCCGTCGTCGCCCTCGCGCTGATGATGGTCGTCTCCGCGGTCAGCGGGCTGAACGTCGCGCTGCCCGACCTGTCCGCCGCGACCGGCGCCTCGCAGACGCAGGTCATCTGGATCGTCGACGCCTACACGCTGGTCTTCGTCGGCTTCCTGCTCCCGGCCGGGGCGATCGGCGACCGCTACGGCCGCAAGGGCACGCTGGTCGCGGGCCTGACGGTCTTCGGCGCCGCCGCGGCCGCCGCGCTGTTCGTCTCCTCGCCCAGCACGCTGATCGCGCTGCGCGGGGTGATGGGGCTCGGCGCGGCGGCGGTCATGCCGACGACGCTGTCGATCATCACGACCTCGTTCCCGCCGGCCGAGCGCGGCCGGGCGGTCGGGGTGTGGGTCGGCGTGGCCGGCGGCGGCGCGGTGCTCGGGCTGCTGGCCTCCGGCGCGCTGCTGGAGTTCTTCGCCTGGAACTCCTTCTTCGCGCTCAACGTGGTCCTCGCCGCCGTCGCCCTGATCGGCACGCTGCTGGTCATCCCGACCTCGCGCGACGCCGACGCCCCGCGCCTGGACCCGCTCGGCGGGCTGTTCTCGCTGCTGGCCGCGGTGGGGATCGTGTTCGGCATCGTCGAGGGTCCGGACCGCGGGTGGGGCGACGCGCTCACCGTCACAGGGTTCGCCGTCGGGGCGCTCGCGCTGGCCGCGTTCGTCGGCTGGGAGCTGCGGCGCGCGGAGCCGCTGCTGGACGTGCGCCTGTTCCGGCTCAAGGGCTTCGGCGCCGGGTCCGGCGTGATCATGATCCAGTTCTTCGGCAGCTTCGGCTTGTTCTTCATCATCCTGCAGTACCTGCAGTACGTCGCGAACCTCTCCCCGTTCCGCGCCGCGATCGCCCTGCTCCCGCTGCCGATGTTCCTGGTCCCGACGGCCCGCAACGCACCGAAGATCGCCGCGCGGGTCGGTGCCAACCGCATCCTGCCGCTGGGACTGGTCCTGAGCGCCTCGGGCCTGGCCGTGATGACGACCCTGGGAACCCACCTCGTGTACTGGCACCTGGCGCTCGGGCTGGCCCTGTTCGGCGCGGGCATGGGACTGGCCGGCACGCCTGCGACCACTGCGATCGTCTCCTCGCTCCCGGCCGCCAAGCAGGGTGTGGGATCGGCGATGAACGACCTGTCCCGCGAGCTCGGCAGCGCGCTGGGCATCGCGGTGCTCGGCAGCACCCTGAGCGCGACCTACCGCTCGCACGTCGCCGCCGCGACGGCCGGGCTGCCGCAGCAGGCCGCGACCGGTGCGCAGTCGTCGATCGCCTTCGTGAAGAACGCGTCCGGCAAGCTCACGCAGTTCGGTCCGAAGGGCCGGCACCTGCTGAACTCCGCGCAGAGCTCCTTCGTGGACGCCGCTCACGCCGCCTTCGTCACCGCGATCGTCGTCCTGCTCGCCGGTGCCGTGTTCGCCGCGATCCGCGCTCCGCACAAGGGCGACAGCGCGTTCGCCGAGTCCGCCGAGTCCGCCGAGGGTGCCGGGACCGAGGCCGGCACCGGCACCGGAATGCCTGCCGAAGTCGCCTGACCGACGCCGATGCGCGCGGGACGTGGAGCTCCACGTCCCGCGCGGCGTTTCGTGCTACGTGATCAGAAGGTGAACGCGCCCGGGCTCTGCGCCGACGTGGCGGTGCACGTCACCGTGATGCCGAACACGACGACCTTCAACGACTGCCCCGTCAGCTTGTCCCCGGAGGCCACGCTGCCGGTGAGGGGACCGGTCGAGATGGGCTGGCCGGCGGCGATGGCGGGGTTGGAGCTGCCGGTGAACGACTTGGTGCCGCCGCCGTTGGCGCTGTTCGCCATGGTGAGGGTGGAGGTGACGGAGTTCGCGGCGAGCGCGATCGGACTGGTGATCGCCGAGGTGGTGACCGTGAAGGTGGCGGTGGCGCCGCTCTGGCCGGCGGTGATGGTCGCGGACCCCGAGCCGAACGTCCCGCAGCTGAACGACTGCGTGGCGCTGGTGGGGGTGACCGCGTCCGCCGCCGGGGCGAGGACGAGTGCCCCGGTCACAGCCATGCCCGCGACGAGTGCTGTGCTGAAGCCGGTTTTGCCGAAGTGCATGGGAGATCCTTTCCGGGAAGCAGTGGATGGGTCGGCCGTATCGCCGGCCGCCGCGCGCTGGGCACACTCGAGCATCGGGAAGCCGCCGATGCGTGGGAGGGCTGCGGCTCCAGTCCCCGGCGTCTGCGCGCGGTATCTGACGGCCTGTCAGCGATCGGAACCGTTGTCCATTAGTGCACCGGACGCTCCAGATGACAAGCAGCGAATCCATGATTCTTACCGCGCAACGGCCGATAAGCGGCCAAAAATCGATCAAGAATGCGATATCACCCGCACTGGGCAGGCCGTTCGCAGGTGAGAACGCGGACAGCGCCGAGGACGAGCTCAGGGGACTGAAGCACTTTCGCCGATCAGGGTGCCGATGTCGCCCGGCGCCCACGCCGCCGCCGGGAGATCTTTACCCCATTTGACCGCTCAGCTCGCTGGCACCACCCCCGAGGGCTTTCATGGAAAAGCGGCTTTCATCCGTACTTCGGAGGTGTGCAGTGACAGTACCCGCGGCTCGCATCGTGTTCGACGCCGACGACCGCGCGGCGGTCGCCGCGGCGGTGGCCGAGAGCCTGGCCACCGGCGCCCTGACGCTCGGGCCCCACACCGAGCGGTTCGAGACCGCCTTCGCGGCGGCGCATCGCGCCCAGCACGCGGTGGCCGTCTCGACCGGGACCGCGGCGCTGGAGATCGCCCTGAGGGTGGTCGGCGTGGCCAACCACGACGTGGTCGTGCCGTCGAACACCTTCTACGCCACGGCCGCCGCCGTGGTGCACGCGGGCGGACGGCCGGTCTTCGCCGACGTGGCGGCCTCGACCTTCGCGCTCACCCCGGAGACCGTCGAGGCGGTGCTGACCCCCTCGACCAAGGCCGTGGTGCTGGTGCACATCGGCGGCATGATCACGCCGGCGGTCGACGCGATCCGCGCGCTGTGCGACCGGCGCGGCGTCGCTCTGGTCGAGGACGCGGCGCACGCCCACGGATGCAGCCTGGACGGCCGCATGGCCGGCACCTTCGGGCTGGCCGGGGCCTTCTCCTTCTACCCGACCAAGGTCACCACCAGCGCCGAGGGCGGCATGATCCTCACCGCCGACACCCAGGTGCGCGACGAGGCCCGCATCTACCGGGACCAGGGCAAGGGCGCGTTCACCGCCAACCACCACGTCCGTGACGGCGCCTCGTGGCGGCTGTCCGAGCTCAACGCGGCGGCCGGCGCGGTGCACGTCCAGCACCTGTCGGAGTTCGTGAAGCACCGCCGCACGGTCGCCGCGCGCTACACCGACGCGCTGGCCGGCATCGACGCGCTCACGCCGCTGACCGAGCCGCCGGGCTGCGTCAGCAACTTCTACAAGTACATCCTGCTGCTGCCCCAGGGCGCCGACCGCGCGCGCTTCAAGGCCGAGGTCGCCGACCGCTTCGACGTGCGCCTGTCTGGCGAGGTCTACGACCTGCCGCTGCACAAGCAACCGGTGCTCATGAAATACGCCAACGGCTCGCTCCCGGTCGCCGAGGACGTCTGCTCCCGGCACGTCTGCCTGCCGGTCCACTCCGACATGCGCGACGCCGAGGTCGAGCAGGTCCTCACCGCGGTGACCACGCTGTCCCGCGAGATGTTCGGCTGAGAGGAGTCCCCTGATGCGCACGGTCGTCACCGGCGGCTGCGGCTTCATCGGCTCGCACGTCGTCGACCAGCTCGTCGAGGCCGGCCACGAGGTCGTGGTCGTGGACAGCGCGCTGGACCGCGTGGATACCGGCAAGCTCAACCCGGGCGCCGAGTACCGCCGCGCCGACATCCTGGACCTGCCCGGCCTCACCGCGGCGTTCGAGGGCGGCGAGGTGGTGTTCCACCTGGCCGCCGCCGCCGACGTCGAGCAGGTCACCTCCGATCCGGTGCGCGCGCTGCGGCTCAACGTCGAGGGCACCGGCAACGCGCTGGAGGCCGCGCGGCAGACCGGCATGAACCGGTTCGTGCTGGCCAGCACGGTGTGGGTGTACGGAGCGGCGCACGCCGATGGCGCAGACGCGGAACTCACCGAGGAAGTCTCCTTCGACCTGCGCCGCAGCGGGCACCTGTACGTCGCGACCAAGCTCGCCGCGGAGATGGCCGTCCAGAGCTACCGCGAGCTGTACGGACAGCACTTCACGATCCTGCGTTACGGCATCCCGTACGGCCCGCGCATGCGCGACGCCCTGGTCGTGGCCAAGTTCGTGCAGGCCGCGCTGGCCGGCAAGCCGATCACCATCGCCGGCGAGGGGCGCCAGACGCGCAACTACGTCTACGTCAGGGACCTGGCCGCCGCGCACGTCCTCGCGCTGTCGCCGACCGCGGAGGACGAGACCATCGCGCTGGAGGGCACGACGCCGATCTCGGTCCGGCACATCGCCGACACCGTGGACGGCCTGCTCGGCCCGATCACCGTCCAACAGGTCCCGGCGCGCGCCGCGGACTACACCGGCACGCGGATCTCCAACGCCAAGGCCAAGCGGTTGCTCGGCTGGTCGCCGACCACCGGGTTCACCGAGGGCGTGCGGCGCTACGTCGAGTGGTACCGCGCCGAGGCCGGCTGAGCCGGCAGGGCTGGCGACGATGCCGCACGCGCTGCTGCTGAGCGGGTCCCTGGGGCAGGGGCACGACGTGATGGCGGCAGCGTGCGCGGATTCGCTGCACGAGCGGGGCTGGACGACGTCCACGGTGGACGCGATGGCGCTGCTGGGGAAGCGCTCGGGCGCGGCGGGGGAGGCGGTGTTCCGGCGGCTGCTGGCGGTGCCGGGGGTGTACGACGCGTTCCACTTCTCGGCGCTGCGACCGGGGAACCGGCTCGCGCGGTACACGGAGAAGGCGGCTGTGTCGCGGCTCGCGTCGCGGGTGCGGGAACTCTTGGAGGCGCAGCCGGCCGACCTGGTGGTCTCCGTGTTCGCCACGGCCGCCGGCGCGGTCGACGCGGTGCGACGCGACGGATTCAAGATGCCGCCGCACATGGTGTTCTGCACGGATGTCACACCGCACCGGTTGTGGGTGCATCCGGGCACGAACTTGTTCCTGGTGACGTCGGAGGCGGCGGCGGCCGGAGTCCGGCGCTACCGGCCCGACGCGAACGTCGCGGTGGTTCCGGCGCCGCTGCGGCCCGCGTTCTATACGCCGCCGACCAAGAAGGAGGCGCGGCGGGAGTTCAACGTTCCGGAAGGCGCGCGCTGCGTCCTGCTGATGTCGGGGGCTTGGGGGCTCGGACCGGTCGCCGCGGCGGCGGCCGCGTTGGGGGCTGCCGGGGTGCACGTGCTGGCGGTCGCGGGACGCAATCAGGAGTTGGAGGCGAGGCTCCGGGCGGTGGCTCGCCGCGAGCCCCGAGTGCACGCGCTCGGTTACTCCGATCGGGTGCCGGCGTTGATGGCGGCGGCGGATCTGGTCGTCACCAGTTCGGGGGACACGTGCAGCGAGGCCCGGGCCATCGGGCGGCGGCTGTTGCTGCTGGACGTGGTGCCCGGGCACGGTCGTGACAACCTGCAACACGAGTTGGAACTCGGCCACGCGGACGTGACCGGGGCCGCGCCGCGGGACGTGGTCCGAGCGGCGCTGGCAGCACTCGAACGGCCTACGCCGCAGCCCTCGGCCGGTTCGGTGCGGGCGCCGTGGGAGGCGGCTTTCGGTGCGGCGCTGAGCGGTGTGGGGCGGTCATGACGAGCGCCGGAACGACTGCTCCGAACGGGCTACTTGCCTCGGCGGGGCAACCACCTGTGACGTCGCCGCATGCGGTGTCGGTTACTCCAGGCGGGTTATGGCCCTCAAGGGTGCGCTCACGAGTGCTATCAGGAGTGCTATCAGGGGTGCGTTCAGGAGCGCCCTCAGCGGTGCCCGCAGGAGTGACTTCAGAAGTGTTCTGCGAGCGGGCCGACGTCCCACCCGGCCCGCCGGCAGCTCTCGACGATGCCCGGGACCGCTTCCAGCGTCGTCCGCCAGGCCTCGCCGCGGCCGTCCGGCGATGTGTCGTGCAGCAGCAGCGTCGTCCCGCCCCGCAGGGAGCCGAGCACCGTCCGCTCCACCTCGCGGGCCGTTCGCTCTTCCTGCCAGTCCTTCCCCCACGCTCCCCACAGGACCGGCCGCAGCTCCGCCAACCGCGCCGCACGCCAAAGACCTGTGGTCAGCACCCCGAACGGCGGCCGGAACCATTCCGGCCGTGTCCCGCAGGCCTGCTCCACGACGTCGCAGGCCAGCCGCAACTCCGTCACGTCGCGCTGGGGATGCGGCAGCCACTGCGGCTTGTGCGTCCAGCCGTGGACCGCCACCTCGTGACCCCGCGCCGCGGTCTCCGCGACCACTCCGGGATGCCGCGCCACCCGCGACCCCAGCACGAAGAACGTCGCGCGCACCTCCAGCTCGTCCAGCAGGTCCAGGAAGCGCGGCGTGCTGAGCGGATCGGGGCCGTCGTCGAAGGTCAGCGCCACATGGTCGGCGCGTCCGCGCGCCGCCAGCCCCGGCATCAGCCGGTCGCGGACCGGCGGCAGCCAGCTCGCGGCGGGTCCGACGTGCGCCAGGCCCAGCCCGGCCGCGCCGACCGCCGCGCCGGTCGCCGCCACGGCCATCGAACGCATGCCCCGCCTCTTCCCGCGCCGGCGTGGCTCACACCCGAGCCGCCCGCGGACCCCGCGCGGCCCGCGCACGACCCACGTAGAACCCCCGGATCAACCACTTTCCGCGTACGGACCCGATGGGGACCCTCGAATGGATCAGGAAAAGGGGACGGGAGGGCCGAGTGCTGATTGCGTTGGCTGGAGAGGCGAAGGGATTCCACTGATGCTGAAGGCCAGCCGGCTCGACACCGCTAGCGGGCCCGGTCCGCGAACGGCTAGTGCCACGCGTCCGGGCGCCGGCGATCCGGCCATGCCGGCCGAGCGGACCATCCGGGAGAACTTCCCGGTGGCGCTGCGCATCCTCCCGACCCGGCACCGGGCGGCGCTCGGCGCCGTCTACCGGTACGCCCGCCTGATCGACGACATCGGCGACGAGGCGCCGCCGGCCGAGCGCGGCCGGCTGTTCGACCTGGTGGACCGGGACATCGACCGGATCTTCGCCGGCACCGCCCCGGAGCTGCCGGCGCTGCGCGCGATCGGAGTGGTCGCGCGGGAGCACGGCATCCCGGAGGCGCCGCTGCGCAAGCTGGTCCAGGCCAACCGCCAGGACCAGGAGATCCACCGCTACGCCACCTGGGACCAGCTCGTGGAGTACTGCGCGCTGTCCGCCGACCCGGTGGGGCACCTGGTGCTGCACGTCTTCGACGCCGCGTCCCCCGAACGGCTCGCGCTGTCGGACCACATCTGCACCGCGCTGCAGGTCATCGAGCACTGCCAGGACGTCGCCGAGGACTTCGCCGACGGCCGGGTCTACCTGCCCGCCGACGACCTGCGGCTGTTCGGCTGCACCGACACCGACCTCGGCGCGCGGACCACCTCGACCCGGCTGCGCGGCGTGGTGGCGCGCAACGCCGACCGCGCCGCGGCCCTGCTCGACGAGGGCGCCCCGCTGATCGGCAAGCTCGAGGGCTGGGCCCGGATCGCCGTGGCGGGCTACCTGGCCGGCGGGCGCGCGACCCTCGCGGCGCTGCGCGGCGGCGCCTACGACGTGCACGCGGCCCGCCTGCGCCCCAGCCGCGCCCGGACCCTCGGCGAGGCACTGCTGATCCTCGGAAGGGATGTGACCAAGTGAGCCCTGTGAGCATGGACCCGCAAGCCGCCTACGAGCACTGCGAACGGGTGGTCCGCTCCCGGGCCCGGAACTTCGCGTACGGGATCCGCCTGCTGCCCACCACGAAGCGGCAGGCCCTGTCCGCCGTCTACGCCTTCGCCCGGCGGGTCGACGACATCGGCGACTGCAGTGACAGCACAGAGACCCGCGGCGAGTGCTTGGCCCGGCTGGCCACCGCCCGCGACGAGCTGCACCACATGGAGCGGCACCCCGAGGACCCGGTGCTGGTCGCGCTCGCCGACGCCGCGCGGCGGCACCCGATCCCGCTGGCCGCCTTCGACGAGCTCATCGACGGCTGCGAGGCCGACGTCCGCGGCACCGACTACGCCACCGCGGACGAGCTGACCTTCTACTGCCGCTGCGTCGCCGGCTCCATCGGGCGGCTGAGCCTCGGCGTCTACGGCGTGGACCCCGCGCGCTTCGAGGAGGCCTCCGGCTACGCCGACTCCCTCGGCGTCGCGCTCCAGCTCACCAACATCCTGCGCGACGTGCGCGAGGACGGCCTGATGGGCCGCGTCTACCTGCCGGCCGACGAACTGGTCCGGCACGGCTGCACGCTGAAGATCGATGAGCACGGCCGCTTCGTCGACGACGACGCCGACCTCGCCGCGCTCGTCAGGGACCAGGCGGCGCACGCCAAGACCTGGTACGACGAGGGCCTGCGGCTGCTGCCGCTGCTCGACCGGCGCAGCGCGGCCTGCACGGCGGCGATGGCCGGCATCTATCGCAGGCTGCTCCTGCGCATCTCCGAGCAGCCGCTGAGCGCGCTGAACGCCCGGATGTCGCTGCCGGCCTGGGAGAAGGGTGTCGTCGCGGCCCGCGCGCTGGCCGGGGTGACGCCGTGAGCGTAGCGGTCGTCGGAGGCGGCCTGGCCGGTATCGCGGCGGCCGTCTCGCTCCAGGAGTCGGGGATCGATGTGGAGCTGTTCGAGGCACGGCCGCGCTTGGGCGGCGCCACGCACTCCTTCCAGCGCGCCGGCTCCGACGGCGGCCCGGACCTCACCGTGGACAACGGCCAGCACGTCATGCTGCGCGCGTTCACCGCCTACCGCGGCCTGCTGGACCGGCTCGGCACCGGCCACGGCGTCGAGCTCCAGGACCGCTTCGATCTGCGCATCCTGACTCCCGACGGCCGCCCCGAGGCCCGGCTGCGCCGCACGGGCCTCCCCGGACCGCTGCACCTGCTCCCGGCGCTGGCGAAGTACTCCCTGCTGTCCCCGGCCGAGCGGCTGCGCGCCGCCGCGGCCTCGCTGGCGATGGGCAAGATCGACCCGGCCGATCCGCACGTGGACGACGTGAGCCTGGGCTACTGGCTCAACCAGCACCGCCAGAGCGACCGGACCCGGCGCTATCTGTGGGAGCTGTTCGTCACCGCCGCGCTGAACTGCGGGGTCGACGACGCCTCGCTCGCGCTGTCGGCGATGGTGATCCAGAAGGCGCTGCTCGGCGAGTCCGACGCCGCCGACATCGGGGTCCCGCGCATCCCCCTCGGGGAGCTGCACGGCCGCGCCGCCGAGAAGAAGCTGCGCGGCGTGCACCTGAAGACCAAGGTCGAGCAGATCGTCTCCGGCACCCGGCTGGTCGTCGACGGCTTCCCGGTGGACGCCGAGGCGGTGATCGTCGCCGTGCCGCATCCGACCGCCGCAGCGCTGATGCCCGAGGCGGCGTGCCCTGATCGGAAAAGCTGGTCCGGCCTGGCGTCCTCGCCGATCGTCGACGTGCACGTGCTCTACGACCGGCCGGTGATGGACGCCCCTTTCGCGGCGGTCGTCGACTCGCCGGTGCAGTGGGTCTTCGACCGCACCTCCGCCGCCGGGCTCGGCCCGACGCACAGCCAGTACGTCAGCAGCGTGGTGTCGGCGGCCGGGCAGTGGATCGACGCTCCGGTCGCGCAGATCCGCGAGGTGTTCCTGCCGGCTCTGGCCGAGGCGCTGCCCCGGGCGCGCAAGGCGGAGGTCGCCGAGTTCTTCGTCACCCGCGAGCGGCACGCGACGTTCCGCCAGGCGCCCGGTTCCGGCGCCTTGCGGCCGGCCGCGGCGACCGGCTTGCCAGGGCTTTTCCTCGCCGGCGCGTGGACCGCCACGGGCTGGCCCGACACCATGGAGGGCGCGGTGCGCAGCGGACTGACGGCCGCCCGCCTGTGCCGTGGCCACCTGCAGAAAGGCAACGTCCGATGACAGTCGTCCCGCACGCCGTCACCGCCGGCCGCGAACTGGTCGAGGCGGCCATGCGCGCCGCCGTGGAGCGGCTCGATCCCCGGATGCGCCGGGTCGCGGCGTACCACTTCGGGTGGGTCGAGGCCGACGGCTCGGCGCCGCAGGGCCCCTCCGGCGGCAAGGCGCTGCGCCCGGCGATGGCGCTGCTGTCCGGCCGCGCCGCCGGCGCCGACATGGCGCGCGTGGTCCCGGCCGCGGTGGCGGTGGAGTTCGTCCACGCCTTCTCGCTCCTGCACGACGACGTCATGGACAACGACCGCGTGCGCCGGCACCGCCCGGCCGCCTGGACCGTCTTCGGCGTCCCGGCCGCGATCCTGGCCGGCGACGCGCTGCTGGCGCTGGCCGAGGAGGTGCTGCTGGACCGGGCCACGGCCGGGGCGCACCGCGCGGCCCGCCACATAGCCGCGACCACCCGCAAGCTGATCGCCGGCCAGGCGCTCGACCTGGGCTTCGAGACCCGCACCGACGTCTCGCTCGACGAGTGCACGGTGATGTCGATGGACAAGACCGCCGCGCTGTTCGCGTGCTCGTGCTCGATCGGCGCGGTCCTGGCCGAGGCGCCGAACCGGCTGGCGCTGGCGCTGTCAGGGTTCGGCGAAGACCTGGGCATGGCCTTCCAGCTCGTCGACGACGTGCTGGGCATCTGGGGCCGGCCGGAGGTGACCGGCAAGCCGGTGCTGAACGACCTGCGCTCCCGTAAGAAATCGCTGCCGGTGACCGCGGCCCTGGGCTCCGGTACACCGGCCGCGGCGCGGCTGGCGCTGCTGTACACGCAAGAGGATCCGCTGACCGAGCCGCAGCTGGTCGAGGCCGCGGCGCTGATCGAGGAGGCCGGCGGCCGGGCCTGGGCCGAGTCCGCGGCCGACGCCCGGATCGCCGCCGCCGAGGAGCGGCTGGCCGGCGCGGACATCCCGGGCGACGTGCGCGAGGAGTTCCTGGCCGTGGCCCGCTTCGTCACCCACCGGGACAACTAGGGGCCTGCCGTGACCGACCTCATCGCCAACACCGCCGACCGCGCCGACCGCGCCGACACCGCGGTCTCCGCGACAGGACCCTGCGACGCCACGGGTGCGGCCGCGACGCTCAAGGCCGCCGCCGACCACCTGCTCGGCCTGCAGGACAGCGCCGGCTGGTGGAAGGGCGAGCTGGAAACGAACGTCACCATGGACGCCGAAGACCTTCTGCTGCGCCAGTTTCTCGGCATCCGCACGGACGAGGTGACCCGCGAGGCCGGCGACTGGATCCGTTCCCAGCAGCGTGCCGACGGAACCTGGGCGAACTTCTTCGACGGCCCGGCGGACCTGTCCACGACCATTGAGGCCTACGCGGCGCTGCGGATGGCCGGCGATCCGCAGGACGCCGAGCACATGGCCGCCGCGCGCACCTACATCCTGGAAGCCGGCGGCATCGAGGCCAGCCGGGTCTTCACCCGGATCTGGCTGGCGCTGTTCGGCGAATGGCAGTGGTCTGACTTGCCGGTCATGCCGCCGGAGCTGATCTACCTGCCGAAGTGGTTCCCGCTCAACGTCTACGACTGGGCCTGCTGGGCCCGGCAGACCGTGGTGCCGCTGACGATCGTCAACGCTCTGCGACCGGTGCGACCGCTCGGCTTCGATCTGAAGGAGCTGCGGACCGGTAGGCGTGCGCCCGCCTCGCGCGGCTTCTTCGGCACGCTCGACCGCGCGCTGCACGTCTACGAGCGGCGGCCGATGCGCTCTGTACGGGACGCCGCCCTGCGCCGCTCTGCCGACTGGATCATCGCGCGTCAGGAAGCCGACGGCTCCTGGGGCGGGATCCAGCCGCCGTGGGTGTACTCGCTGATGGCGCTGAACCTGCTCGGCTACGGCGTGGACCATCCGGTGATGCGCAAGGGCATCGAGGGCCTGGACCGCTTCACGATCCGCGACGAGCGCGGGCGGCGGCTGGAGGCGTGTCAGTCCCCTGTCTGGGACACCGTCTTGGCGATGACCGCGTTGCGCGACGCCGATCTGCCCGAGGACCATCCGGCGCTCGTCAAGGCCGCCGACTGGGTGCTGGGGGAGGAGATCACGAACCCCGGCGACTGGTCGGTGCGGCGCCCGCGGGTGGCGCCGGGCGGCTGGGCGTTCGAGTTCGACAACGACGGCTACCCCGACACCGACGACACCGCCGAGGTGCTGCTCGCGCTGAACCGGGTCGCGCATCCGGCCGCGCCGGCCGCGATCCGGCGGGGCGTCGAGTGGCTGGAGGGGATGGCCTGCAAGGACGGCGGCTACGGGGCCTTCGACGCCGACAACACCCGCACGCTGGCGCTCAAGCTGCCGTTCTGCGACTTCGGGGCGGTGATCGACCCGCCGACCGCGGACGTCACAGCGCACACGCTGGAGGCGTACGCGGCGCTGGGACGCGGCGATTCGAAGGCTTCGCGGCGCGCGCTGGAGTGGCTGGTGCGCGAGCAGGAGAGCGACGGCTCGTGGTTCGGGCGCTGGGGCGCCAACCACGTCTACGGCACCGGCGCCGTGGTCCCGGCCCTCGTGGCCGCGGGCGTCGATCCGGAGGACGAGATGGTCCGCCGCGCCGTCCGCTGGCTGGAGGAGCACCAGAACGACGACGGCGGCTGGGGCGAGGATCTGCGCTCCTATCGCGACAAGCGGTGGATCGGGCGCGGCGTCTCGACGGCTTCCCAGACCGCGTGGGCGCTGCTGGCGCTGCTGGCGGCGGGGGAGGAGCGCGGTCCGGCGGTCGAGCACGGTGTCCGATTCCTGATGCGCACGCAGCGGCCGGACGGGACGTGGGACGAGGACCATTACACCGGCACCGGCTTCCCCGGCGACTTCTACCTGAACTACCACCTGTACCGGCTCGTCTTCCCGATCAGCGCGCTCGGCCGGTATGTGAGGGCTGTGTCATCTGGAAGGGCTGTGTCATCTGGAAGGGCTCTGTCCTCTGGAAGGGCTGTGTCGTCTGGAAGGGCCGTGTCATGACCGATCTGCTCGTCTGCGCGGCGCTCGGTATCGAGGCCCGGGCCTTGAAGACCGACGGGCTGCG
>Ga0207695_10002363_pt1 | contig 28020 bp, 25 predicted proteins | sample KBSC54metaG_FD_184354 | JGI IMG/M metagenome (GOLD analysis project Ga0207695, IMG submission 184354) | Corn rhizosphere microbial communities from Kellogg Biological Station, Michigan, USA - KBS C5-4 metaG (SPAdes) (version 2) | ecosystem: Host-associated > Plants > Roots > Rhizosphere > Soil...
CGCCGGAACTGGCCGCGCTGGTCGGCTACGCCCAGCATCGCCCCAACCTCGGCAATGTCGAAGGGCAATGCCCGTCGGTCCTGCTCGGCGACCATGTGCCGGAGCATCTCCCTGCGATCGACGCGCTACGGCCGGATCAGGCCGAGGCGGCGGCGATGTTCGTCCGGTCGCAGATGGGCGAGCTCGGCTGAGGTCGTACGGTGAGCACGCTCGATCCCGCTGCTTATGAGGCAATCGTCAAACGGGGGCGCAGCGCGTTGGCGTGGGAAGTGCTGCGCCGTGATCCGGCCTACCGTGCAGCGTTTGCCGGGCTGCCGGCCCTGTCGCGGACCGGCGTCGCAGCCGGTGCCGACTTCGTCGCGCATTGGGGGCTGCACTTTCGCTGAAGACCCCGGACAGAGCTGCGCCCACGTTCTGCCGATGTGGTCGGCCGCGGTCGATCCGTGCGTGCTTGCGGTACGGGTGCGGAACCCGCCGAGCGATGAGATGCGATTATTCGATGCGGTGATGATGGGTGCGCGGATCCTGCGCGGCCGACATGCAGAGCATCTTCTGATCGAGCGCGGCTATCATCTTTTTCGGTTCGACGTGATCGAGGGTACAACTGCGGCAGGCCCGGTCTCGCTGCGCTTTGACATCGCCGATGACGACCGACTTCCAGCCCAAATCTCTGTGGTCAGCAGATTTTGCAGCGGGCCGGTTCCGGCGCCCCAGCATATACGTGTGGCCCACCGGCTGCTGGCCCTGCAGGCAGTGGACACACGCGATGCGGGAGCCGGCCTGCGAGAAATCGCTGAGGTCGTGCTTGGCCCCGGCGCATGGCCTGGAAATGGCGAGCACAGGAAGTCGCTCGTCCGGCGAATGATAGTTGCCGGCGACGAGATGATCCGCGCCGGTCCAGCCGGCGCCCTCGTTGATCGGCCGCGCGGTACGTGGCAATTACATCCATTATGAATATGATTTGCCGCGATCGCCCCTGATTTTAAGCGCCGTCTTCAGCCAGCAGACTGCGGCGTCTCGGACATCAGGAGAATGTGCGGCTCGACGCCAAGTGTCGCCGCCAATTGATCGAGCCGGTCGATGCTGAGGCTGTATTTTCGCCGTTCGAGCGCACTGACATATGTTCGATCAATGCCTGCAGCGTCGGCCAGCGCTTCCTGCGAAAGGCCCTTCGACGTCCTCAGCGCTTTGAGATTGCGGGCAAGATTCTCTCGACTCGACACCGGCCAAGATGGACGCCATTGTCGAGTGACGATCCACGGAGTATACTCGTCAGCACGGATCAATGGAGGTCTGACGCAGTGATCGTGGTCGAAAGACGGGCGCCGGAAGGCGATGCGGTGGTCGACTATGATCGCTGTCATCTCGCGCTGTACGCGGCATTGCTCGAAGCCGCCGACGCTGGCCGCGACTGGCAAGAGGCCGCGACTTCACTGATGAAGATCGATGTCACCGCGTGCGACGCGGAGCAATGCTGGCGCTCCCATCTCGAGCGGGCGCGCTGGATCGTCAGTGAAGGCTTGGCTTCCGCTATCGCCGCGTTCGGTGCCCGGCCCGGTCAGGCTCGAGAACCGCAAGGATAGGAATACCTCGCGTTGCGGCGTGTCGTCGCACGGCGTTATCCCGGCCTCCTCGCCGGGTGTGTCGAAATGAGGGTGCCGGTTTTCGACACTCGCCGCGCCCTTGATCCGCCGTCATCACCGATCCATCCGCCGCGCGTCGCGGCGCGATGCAGTTGGATCGGACCCATGGACGACGATGATCAAGTTGCCCGCGCGCGCCTGGCGCTGCGCGGCTCCCCCTTTCTGAGCCCCGAACAGGCCGCGCACTATCTCGGCGTTTCGGTGCGCACGCTCCAAGAGCATCGCAGCGCCGGCACAGGGCCGCGGTTCCGGCGCCATTGCCGGCATGTCCGCTATCATATCGATGATCTCGACGCCTGGTCGCTGGGTGCCGCTGGGGAGAGCGGCCATGACTGATCGCCGCGCCGCTTCTGCCGCGCTTGCCCACTGGAGCCAGAGCCTTCGTGCCGCCCGGTCGCGGCGACGCCGTCTCGCGCGACGAAGCCTTGCGATCGCCGGGCTCGCGGCGGCGCTCGCCGCCACGATCGCGCTCCCGCCGCGTCCCCTGTTCGTCTGGAATGCCAGCGCGAGCGCGCCGATCGGGCTCTACCGCGTCGGCAGGACCGATCCCGCGACCGGCGACATGGTGATCGCCTGGCCGCCCGCCGCTGCCCGCGATTTCGCCGCGCGCCGGCATTATCTTCCCGCCAATGTACCGCTGGTAAAGCGCATCGCGGCCGAGCCCGGCGACACCGTTTGCGCGCTCGGGCAGGAGATATTCGTCAACGGCGGCTGGATCGCCGAGCGCCGGGTCCGCGATGGCGCGGGCCGTCCGATGCCGTGGTGGACGGGCTGCGTCACACTTCGGCATGGGACGATGTTCCTGTTGATGACTGATAGCCTCGCCTCTTTCGACGGGCGCTATTTCGGGCCGACCAGCCGCCGCGGTATCGTCGGCAAGGCGACCTTGCTGTGGGCGCGCTGAAATCGCTCGTTGTCACGCTGGCGCTGCAGGCGGCAACGCCAGCACACGCGGATCAGGTCGAGCGCTGGCGCACCTATATCGCCGAGGCGTCCTCCCGGTGCGGCGTTCCCGCCACATGGATCGAGCGCGTCATGCGGGCCGAAAGCGCCGGGAGGACGACGCTCGATGGCCGGCCGATCGCCAGCCGCGCGGGCGCGATGGGGCTGATGCAGCTCATGCCTGGCACCTGGGCCGAACAGCGCGGTGCGCTTGGCCTTGGTGCCGATCCGCACGATCCGCGCGACAATATCCTGGCGGGCACTTGCTATCTGCGGCTGATGTATGATCGGTTCGGCTATCCCGGCTTGTTCGCCGCCTATAACGCCGGACCCGCCCGCTACGCTGCGTTTCTCGCGACGGGCCGGACGCTACCGGGCGAGACGCGTGCCTATCTGGCCACCGTTGGCGGGGACCAACAGCCGGCGCCTGACCGTGGTGCCGTTGTGCCTGTCAACAGCATCTTCTTCCCGTTTGGACGGCTAGCAGGAAGCTCTGTGTCCGCAGCATCGGGCGATGCCAAGGGGATATTTGTCGTCCTCACTCAGCGGGGTCCAGATGGACAGGCGCCGTAACAGTCGACGTAGGTTTCTGCTGGCCTCCGGGCTATGCGCTTGAACGTACTCGACCCGCGCGTGCCCGGACTGGACCGACCATGACAATGACGATTGCTGAATTCTGCCGGACCCCTTCCAACAGCGTCACGCGCGAGCGGATATTCTTTCACAAGCTCTATTTCGACCTGAAGCTGGCCGCGGCGCGGCGCGGCTACGCGCTCACGCTGTTCGAGCCCGAGGTCGACCGCGACTCCTACGACGTCATGCTCGACGATGGCGACACGCAGCGGCGGGTTCAGCTCAAGACGGTCCTGAAGACGGCCAAGACCGCGTCCTGGGCCAGTACCAAGCGGTTCATGCGCCTCGAGGAAGTATACGGCGACAAGCTCGGGTTCGCACCTGGCGATTGCGGCGTCGGCGGCGGCTTCGTGCTTATCGAGATTGACGACACCGATGACAAGGGAAACGTCAGCTACCTGTATACCGACTATTACGTGATCCAGGCCCTGGCCGACCACATCGTCAAGGAAAAGGCCTCGCGCCGTGCCCACAAGTCATTCGGCCAGCCGGCCAAGGACCAGGCCGATTTCGCGGACGACATCATGAAGGAGCTGCATGGGGGCAGCTCGCGCGATCCGGTCAGCCTGTGCCGCAAGCACTTCCTCCGCGCGCGTGGGCCGGACCAGCTTCTCGCCCTGCTCGGGCCTGCATGCGGTCGGCGACGTGCATTTTCCCTGCGACCATGTGATGATGGCCGTCCAGAAAGGCTTCTTGGTCGACCACGCCGGGATCCCGCTTCTCCATGTTACCGACGAAGCCCGCGCTCTCGCCGAGCTCGCCGGGGAAGAACTGCTCTCGCTCGCAGACGAGCCGCTGCTACTGAATTTCACACGCTGATAGACAAGCGCGACAGAGATTTCCGGCCACGCCGCTATCACGCCTATTTGCAGGGCGTGCTCTCCGCCCCCGCGTAGAATGTGCTTTGCGATTCGCTGAAATCGCCGGCAATCCCATCGGCGACAGAAAGGATTCGCCGGGTCGGTCGCGTTGCTTGGCGATGAAACGCACCCCCCTTACGAACGCCCGCCGCTATCGAAGGACTACTTTTCGGGTGAGAAGACCTTCGACCGTATCCTTATACGGCCACGCGCCTTTTGGGCGGAGCGCGACATCATGCTGCTGCTTGGAAGATGCGGGGTCGCGGTCGATCCCGCTAGCCACCGCGTCACGCTTCAGGACGGGGACTCTATCCGCTATCGGCGGCTTGTCTGGGCGACCGGCGGAAGTCCGCGCCGGCTAGGTTGCGTCGGCCACGATCTGACCGGTGTACATGTCGTCCGTACGCGCACCGACGTCGACGCTATTGTTCAAGCCGTCGAGAGCGTTGAGCGGGTGGTGGTGGTCGGTGGTGGATACATCGGTCTCGAGACCGCGGCGGCGCTGACCAAATATGGGCACAAGGTCACCGTGGTCGAGGCGCTCGCCCGTGTGCTGGCGCGAGTGGCGGGCGAGCCGCTGTCGCGCTTCTACGAGGCAGAACACCGCGCCCACGGGGTCGATGTCCGCCTGAACGCGCAGGTTGATCACATCGTCGGCGTTGACGGGCAGGTCACCGGCGTAGCCTTGTCGGACGGGACGATATTGCCCGCCGACATGGTGATCGTCGGCATTGGCATCATCCCGTCCGTTGATCCGCTATTGGTCGCCGGAGCGGCAGGCGGCAACGGCGTTGCGGTCGACGGGCATTGCCGCACCAGCCTTCCGGATATCCACGCGATCGGCGACTGCGCGCTCCACGAGAACAGGTTTGCCGACGGTGCCTGGATACGGCTCGAATCCGTGCAGAATGCGAACGATCAGGCCGCTGTCGCGGCAAGCGATATCGTCGGCGCATCTGACGGCTATCAGGCCATCCCGTGGTTCTGGTCCAATCAGTTCGACCTGAAGCTCCAGACCGTGGGATTGTCGATCGGGCACGACGACCATGTCGTTCGCGGAAACGTCGCCGCGCGGTCGTTTTCGGTGATCTATCTGCGCGGCGGTCGCGTCGTCGCGCTCGACTGTGTGAATGCCGCTAAGGATTACGTGCAGGGTCGGGCGCTCGTCCTGGCAGCAATCACCGCCGACCCGCTCGTTCTGGCCGATACGGCACGTACGCTGAAGGACATCGCGGCAGGCAGCTGAGCGCGCTTCTGCACTGCACGGGTGACGATGCGGGTCGGTCGCGCCCGCATCGTATCACGCCGAGCCTGCGGTCGTTCTTCGGAGATTTTCCGTTACGGATGCGGCAGCGTCACGCACGCGCGAAACCAGCGCATCGACTTCGGCTTCATGTGTTGAGCCCGCTGGAAGGACCAGCGCCAGGCTCGCAAATACGTCGCCTCCTGGCGACATGATTGGAGCTGCGATCCCAACAACGCCGGCATCGACTTCACCGTACGAAATAAAAAATCTCTGGCGGCGTATGGCGCGCAGGTTTCGCCGGAACTCGTCGGCCGTCTCGCCCAGGCCGGCGACCGCAATTTCGGACGCATCTTCGTGGTGGACGCGCGCGAGCGTGCGGGCCGGTAGGTTGGCCAGGATCACCTTCGAAACCGAGCTGCGGTATAGCGACATGGGCCGACCGCGCTCGAAGCTGACTGTCATTTTGTGGTGCCCGGTCGACCGCTGATCGACACACATCACCCGACGTCCGTAGAGCCGCGACAGAAGCACGACCTTTTCGTTGTGCGGCACCAGAGCAAGTTCGTCCATCGGCGCGCTTGCGGCCGCGATCAATGGATCCGTACGCCGGGCGAGCCGATCGAGTTCGATGATCGCCGGGCCTACGACATAACGCCCGCCGGCGAAATCGGCGATCAGGCCGAAGTCCGCTAGGCCGCGGAAGTAGCGGTACGCGCTGCTCGCCGGGATGCCGAGACGAAGCGCGGCGTCCTCGACCGACCATTGCGGCTCTTCGACAGTGAACAGGCCCAATACTCCCATCGCTTTGTCAACCGTGCCCAATGTAGTGCCGCCTTCTCCGCTGTCGCAGTCGCGACGGTAGCGGCGCTTGGATATCGCGCCAATCGCTGGTGCTATCCGCAACCCACATCAATAGGACGAGATTATCAAATATTGATAATCTTACTTGATAGGATGGGGCCAATCATGCATTCATCCGGCGGTGTGCGCATGCGCCGTCGGTCTCAAAGTAGCCGAGCCGCCGAAACAATGACGCACAGTGGGAGCTCGGGAACATGCAATTTCATCTGAATGGATTTCGTACGGGCGACCCTCAGATCGAAGCGTCCGGCGGGATAACGGATGCATGTCCGCCCGCCGAAGTCGACGTCCTCATTGTCGGAGCCGGCCCTGCCGGCTTGACCCTTGCCGCGCAACTTGCCAGAATCCCGAGCCTGCGCAGCTGCCTGGTGGAGCGCAAGGCAGAGCGGCTGACGCTCGGACAGGCGGATGGAATCGCCTGTCGCACGATGGAAATGTTCGATGCCTTCGGGTTCAGCGAACGCGTCCTGCGGGAAGCCTATTGGGTCAACGAAACGACGTTCTGGAAACCCGATGCCAGCCGCCCGGGGCACATTGCGCGCAGCGGTCGCATCCATGATACGCCTGACGACCTGTCACACTTTCCCCACGTCATCCTCAACCAGGCGCGGATACACGACTTCTACCTCGACGTGATGGCGCAATCGATCAGCCCGATCGTACCCTTATACGCGCGTGAATTGCGGTCGATCAGGGTCACGCCAACCGCCGATCGGCTCGACCTGCGACTTGCTGCGGACGGCGAGGACGCTTTTCCGGTGACCGTGCAGCTCGAGCGGCTCGATGCTGAGCATGCCGGTGAGATCGAGACGATTCGGGCGCGTTTCGTCGTCGGCTGTGATGGTGCGCGCAGCTCCGTGAGACGTGAGCTCGGGCTCAGCCTCGATGGGCGCTCCGCCAATCAGGCTTGGGGCGTTATGGATGTGCTAGCAACTACCGACTTTCCCGACTTCCGGCTCAAGACCGCGGTTCACTCGCAGAGCGAAGGTAGCATCCTGATCATCCCGCGCGAGGGCGGCTATCTCAACCGCCTGTACATCGAGCTCGATGAGCTCGGGGAAAACGAACGCGTTGCCGATCGCGGCATTACCGTCGACCAGCTGATCGCATCGGCCCAGCGCATCCTCGATCCATACCGCCTTGATGTGAAGGAGGTCGCATGGTGGTCGGTCTACGAGATCGGGCAGAGATTGAGCGCGCGCTTCGACGACGTGCCCGAAGACGAGCGTGACGTCCGCATTCCGCGCGTGTTCATCGCCGGGGATGCCTGCCATACCCACAGCCCCAAGGCAGGGCAGGGCATGAACGTCTCGATGCAGGACAGCTTCAACCTCGGGTGGAAGCTTGCTTCAGTCCTGTCCGGTGCGTCATTGCCGCGCATCCTGCATAGCTATTCGCGCGAGCGGCACGCCGTTGCCCGGGAGTTGATCGATTTCGACCGCGAGATGGCGCGCATGTTCAGCGCGCGGCCGAAGAATCTTGACGACCCGGAATCGGAAGGGATCGATCCCGCTGAGTTCCAGGCATTCTTTGAGGCGCAGAGCCGATTCACTGCGGGCACTGCTACGCACTATCCGCCGTCGCTCGTCTCCGCCGAGGTGCGCCACCAGTCGCTCGCGACCGGCCTGGTCCAAGGCATGCGCTTCCACTCTGCGCCGGTAATCCGGCTGGCCGACGCGCGGCCTATGCAGCTCGGCGACGTGCTGCTCGCCGACGGGCGATGGCGGGTAGTCATCTTCGCGCCAGCTGAGGATCCTACCGAGCCGAGATCGCAGGTCCGGCAACTGTGCGAATATCTCGGCGGGTCGGACTGCTCACCCCTTCTGCGGTACACCGCCGCGGGGAACGATATCGACTCAGTGATCGACGTCCGAGCGGTGTTTCAGGACGATTACCGAGACGTCGCGTTCGAGCGGATGCCCGATTTGCTGAAGCCGGCAAAGGGGCGATATGGCCTGAAAGACTATGAGAAGGTGTTCTGCGCCGACCGAAGAGGTGGACGGGATATCTTCACGCTCCGTGGCATCGATCGGTCCAGCGGCTGCGTAGTTATCATCCGGCCGGATCAGTATATCGCACACGTCCTGCCGCTTTCGGCACATCATGAGCTCGAAGCCTTTTTTGGGCGCTTTATGATCGGGCGGCGGCATCCCGACATGGAGGAGATCGAAGTCTCCACCGTCGAGACACTATCTGGCTGAAGCATTCGACAGTTTGAGTTGGGGCCGCATCCAAAGGCCTCCGAAAGCAGTACACGAAATGCATGCGGTGCATTTGGCATCTGCTGAGTCTTCACTGGCCTGGCACGAGTCTCCCTCACATCATTGAGCGGCAAGGCGTGAGCAGGCTCCATCCGAGATAGCCGCCCGCCGCTCCTATTTGGCGCTGTCGCTTGAGCCAGACGCCTTGAAGACTCCCGTCATGCTCGGCAGTTCGCTCTCGGTTCTGCTGGCCCTGACACTCGCATTGCTCGCTTTTCAGGTGGTTCTTGTCATTCTGTTCGCGAGGCGCAGGACGTGATTGCTGCAAGGGGCACCGTGCTCGCCGCAGCGCTGTTTTCAGGCGTCGTGGCGCTGTCACTGTTCGCGACGTTTCTCGCGGCGAGGCACACCAGGACGACAGACAGCTTCTACAATGCCGGTGGCCACATTTCCGGGATCGTCAACGGCATCGCCATCTCCGCCGAATTTTCGTCAGCGGCATCGCTGCTGGGCGTCGTTGCGCTGTTCTTCAGCTTCGGCGGCGACTCGATGATCTACTTTCTGAGTACGGTGATCGGCTTCGCCTTTGTGCTGTTCGTGATGGCCGAGCGCTATCGCGCGCTCGGCAAGTTCACGATGGCCGACGTCCTCATGGCCAGATTCGACGCGCCGGCGCTTCGGATCTTCGCCGCCGTGTCGACGCTCGTCGTGGTGTCGCTCTACCTTATCGGGCAGTTGGTCAGCGGCGCCCAGCTCGTGAACCTGATGTTCGGTCTCGATTATGTCTGGTCCATCCTGGTCGTGGCCGTCCTCATCACGGTCTTCGTGGGGATGGGCGGGATGCTGGCGATCACTTGGATTCAACTGCTCAAGGCCTGCGTTTTCATCGGCGGGCTGACATTCCTCTCGATTGCGATCCTGGCGCTTTTCCATTTCGATGCCGGCAGGCTGCTGAGCTCGGCGGCGCATGCTCATATGCTCGGTGCTGCATATATGCGGCCGGGTGCGATGCTGCCGGACACGGGAGCGACGCTGTCGCTCGCGGCGGCCATGATGTTCGGCATCGCCGGCCTACCCCATATTCTGATCCGTCTTTGCACGGTCGAGGATGCACGAGCGGCGCGGACGTCGATGGTCGTCGCGACGTTGACCGTCGGTCTGGCGACGATCTGTTACCTCGCCGTATCGCTCGGTGCCGTTGCGCTGGTCGCCGGCGATCCGACTTACACGGGCCCCGGTGGACGGCCACTTGGCAGCGCCAACATGATCTTCCTCTATCTCATCGACCGGTTGGGTGGCGGCGTCCTGTTGGGGCTTGTCAGCGCCGCCATCTACACGACGATCCTGGCGGTGGTTTCCGGGTTGGTGATCACCGCCGTCTCCGCGCTCGCTCACGACCTCATCGGACGAGGCGGCGCGGCGCCCGGCGGGAACTCCATCCGCCTGACGCGCATCTGCACGGTGGTCGTCGTCGCCATCAGCGCGGCGCTCGCGATGCCGTTTGCGAAGCAGAACCTCGGGTTCATCATGAGCATGGCCTTCGCCGTGTCTGCCAGCGCCAATTTCCCCGTCCTGCTCCTCGCACTACGTTGGGATGGTCTGACGGCGCGCGGGGCGCTGTGGGGCGGCGTCGCCGGGCTGTTGTCCTCGATCGTCCTCGTCACGCTCGGGCCGACCGTCTGGCGGGACGTGCGCGGCTTTTCCCACGCTGTTTTCCCATACCGCGAACCAACGCTCTTCACGATCCCGCTCGCGTTCGTTTGCGCGTTCCTGGGCTCCAGGTTCGGCCGGCCGCGCTCATCGATCGTCAGCGAGATCCACGGGTCGCTCGCGGACTGACGTACGCGGCGACCACGAAATCAACGAGAACGAAGCAAACAGAGGGAGGGAGAACACGGTGAGGGAAATGTTTATTGTAGGATCGACATTGGTCCTCCTGGGGGCGGTTCCGGCCTTTGGGCAGACGGCGACGCCCGTGCCGGCCGATACACCGGCGCCGGCGCCCTCGTCGACCGACGAGTCGGCAGTGGCACCGGGCCAGCTTGAAGACATCGTCGTTACTGCGCAGAAGCGGTCCGAGAATCTCAGCGCGTGCCGATCGCCATCACGGCGCTGACAGCGGACACTTCCTGAGTCAGGGTATGCTCGTGGCGAATTCTACGAAGATTTGTCGCCAGAACATCCTTCAAGTCCATGCCCAGGAGATCACGGAATAGGAACGAAAGTGCTAGGAACGATAGTTCCTATTCGTTAGGAGGGACCATTCTGGAGAGGATCGCTGATGGACGGCATCGAGCGGCAGGCCCCGAGTGGCAACGAGGTGGTCGACTATGATCGGAGAAACCTTGCGCTCTCCGCCGCGCTGCTCGAAGCCGATGACGCGGGTCGCGACTGGCGTGAAGTCGCATCCTCTTTGATGCGCCTCGACCTTGCTGACAAGGATGCCGAGGCGTGCTGGCGCTCGCACCTCGAGCGTGCCCGTTGGATCGTTGGCGAAGCGCTTGGGGTGGCGCTGGTCTCGTTCAATCGGCGGGTAACGCGGTAGCAGGACCACGCTAATACCGGCGCCTCGCACCATGGTGCGACCGCGCTCTACTGCGACCGCCTGCGGCGGTCTGCGCCGAGCCCCGTATCGGGTCTCGGCCATGCGGTGACGATCGCTGGCGTGGCTGATGACGCCGCGCCGAGGCGCGGCGGCGTTGTCTGTGCCTCTCCCGGTACGGCGGGTGCGGGCGGCGCTCCCGGCTAGGCCCGTCGCGGGCGAAGCCAACCCCTCTCGGGGTGCTCCACATCCGTTCCGCCCTCACGGTGTCTTCGCCCGCTCGAAGCCGGGCCTCTTGGTCGCGTCTCGCCGCCCACCCCCGCCTTCCGGGGAGGCTTGCTGCTTTTGGGGTGGCAATGGAGGACAGCGATGCGCAAGACCACCAGCCGCCGTGCCCGCCGCGAGGGTGCCGAACCGGACAACAACGAGGGTCGCGCCAATCTCTATGACGAGGTGACGGCGCGGATCGTTTCCGAATTGGAGGCCAGGCGCTTCCCATGGGTCCAGCCTTGGGGGCGGACGGGCGGGACCGGCCCCGGCCTGCCGCGAAACGCGCTCACCGCGCGCAGCTATTCGGGCGTCAACGTGCTGATCCTGTGGGGCGCGGTCATCGAGCACGGCTGGCCGTCGCAGTCGTGGCTGACCTTCCGGCAGGCGCAGGAGGCGGGCGGATGATGGGAAACTATCACGTCCGGTTCGGTGGGCGGGAGAGGCGTGTCCTCATTGAGGCGCGACCCTCCCGACCCAATGCCGAGTTGGGTTCCGCCTTCCTCTGCGCCGAGCTCGGCATCGTGCCGACCGTCCGCCATGCCGACTATCTGGCATCGTGGCTGGAGGTGCTGCGCGAGGACAATCGCGCGATCTTCCGCGCGGCGAGCGCCGCCAGCAAGGCGGCCGACTGGCTCTTGGAGCGCCGTGCCGAGACGCAAGCGGAAAGGATCGCGGCATGATCCTCCTGACCCCCGATCTGCGCTTTGCGCTCCGCGCCAACGACATCAACCAACGCGTTGCCGTCAGTGACGGCACGCCCGAACCCGACCCGGTGCCGGTGGTGAAATTCTTCAATCCGGTGGGCGCGGCGACATGGCTGGCAACCGAACTGGACGAGGATGGCGATACCTTGTTCGGCCTCGCCGATCTCGGCTTCGGATGCCCCGAGCTTGGCAGTTTCAGCCTATCCGAAATCGCCAATGTCCGGCTGTCCTTCGGGCTGGGGATCGAGCGTGACCGCTCCTTCGCCAGCATCCACCCAATCTCCGCATGGGCCGCTGCGGCTCAAGTCGCCGGTTCGATACAGGATGCCGAACGGATTTTGCGGCGGACGGCGCGCCCGTCCGGCGACGAGCTTCCGCCCACGGGCGGATGACGCGCGGCGCGTTTCCGCCGCATCGTAAGCCGGTCCGCCATCCCGGAAAGACCAACGGACCGGCACTCACTTGGAGTGACGACCATGAAACTCGACTTTATCGACCTTGGCAAGCTGTCGGTCAGCAAGGCCAATATGCGCTACGCGAAGAAGGCGCCGGACGTGTCGGACATCCTGCCGACTGTCCGCAAGCGCGGCGTCATCGTGCCGCTGCTGGTTCGCCCCAATTGCGCACCCGACGCCTTCGAGATCGTGGCGGGCGCGCGGCGCTACCATGCCGCGCGGATCGTCGCCGACGAAACCGGCACGCCCGATCCGCTGCCCTGCGCGATCCTCGAAGACGGGGATGACGCCGACGCCATCGAGGCATCGATGATCGAGAACATCGCTCGGCTCGACGCCGACGAGGTGACGCAGTGGGAGAATTTCGTCCGGTTGGTCAAGGAAGGCCGCACCCCCGACGACATTTCCGCGACCTTCGGGCTTCCCGAACAGATGGTCCGCCGCGTCCTCGCGCTCGGCAATTTGCTGCCGCGCATCCGCGACCTGTATCGCCACGAGAAGATCGACGCCGCGACCGTCCGCCACCTGACCTTGGCGAGCAAGAGCCAGCAAAAGGCATGGCTCGCGCTCTACGACGATCCCGACAATTACACGCCGACCGGTCATCAGTTGAAGGCGTGGCTGTTCGGCGGACAGTCGATCAAGGCGAGCCACGCGCTGTTCGACATCGAGGCGAGCGGAGTTGCGACCGTCGCCGACCTGTTCGGCGAGGACCGCTATGTCGCCGATGCCGATGCCTTCTGGACCGCGCAGAACTTGGCGATCGAGGCCAAGCGCGCGGACTATCTCGACGCCGGATGGAGCGATGCCGTGATCGTCCCGCCGTCGGACCATTTCCAGTCATGGGAATATGAGCGGGCGGCGAAGCGCAAGGGCGGGCGCGTCTATATCGACGTCCGGTCGAGCGGCGAAGTTACCGTCCATGAAGGCTATGTCACCCGCAAGGAGGCCCGCCGCATCGAGCGCGGCGAGGCTCCGGGTACCGGCCAGAAACCCGCGCGGCCCGAGGTCACCAGCACGATGCAGACCTATATCGACCTGCATCGCCATGCCGCTGTGCGCGCGGCGCTCACCGGTCATCCCAAGGTCGCGCTGTGCTTGCTGGTCGCGCATGTCGTCACCGGCTCGCACCTGTTCCGCGTGACCCCCGAGCCGCAGACGACGCGCAACGACGAGGTCCGCGAGTCGGTCGAAACCAGCAAGGGCGAAACCGCGTTCGACGAGAAGCGCCGCGCGGTGCTGGCGCTGCTCGGCTTCTCCGCCGAGGAACCGACCGTGACCGGCGGCAATGGCGACGACTATGGCTTAGCGGGCGTGTTCCTTCGCCTGCTCGACCTGCCCGATCGGGCGGTGATGGACGTGATCGCCATCGTCATTGGCGAGGCATTGGCGGCAGGGTCCGCCGCCGTCGAGGCCGCCGGGCTGCACATCGGCGTCGATATGGCCGATTGGTGGCAGGCCGACGCGGCGTTCTTCGAGCTGATCCGCGACAAGGAAGTGCTGGGGCGGATCGTCGCCGAGGTCGCGGGCGAGACCGTCGCCAGCGCCAATGCGGGCGAGAAGACCAAGACGTTGAAGAAGATCGTCCGCGATTCAATCGACGGTGCGGACGGGCGTACCAAGGTCGAGCGCTGGGTGCCGCGCTGGATGGCGTTCCCACCCGCCGCCTACACCACGCGCGGTGGCGTCGGCACGGTCTCGGCCTATGCCAAGGTCGAGGCGGCGCGCGCCGTCGACACCGAGCCGCAACCCCCGGCGACGCCGGGTGCGGCGATCCTTCCCGAGGACGAACAGCGCCTCGCGGCGTGACCATAAGCGGGCGGCGGGAAACCGCCGCCCGCATCTTTGCCGACCCTCAAAATCCGGCCGCGCCGCTCGGCCGCAAGCGGCCTCGCGGCGCGAATTCTGCCTATCTGTTCTGGCGGCGCCGCAGTTCACCAAGCACATCGGCGACCACAGCGGGCGGCAGATCGAAGAAATCGAAGAGCGCATAGAGCGGCATCAGGAACGGATGTACGATCTCGTTCAGGTTGGGATTGATCGCCTCGATGTCGACGCTGGTACGCAACGTGATTTCTTCCTGGCGTGCGGCCCGGCGGTCGTACAATGCCCGTCGTCCGCCGAGGCTGAACAGGCTTCGGCCCGCAAGTCCGGTGTAACGCGCTGCGAGTGTTACCATCGCCGGCCCCTCGACCAAGCGCCGCGCCAGGCTTTCTGCATAAAGCAGTACCTCCCCGGTGACGCTGACCGGCCAAGTTAGTTCGAGCATGGTGCCGGGCACTACGGGCGCGCGCCCGGGGGCCTCGCCGCGGAGGTCGTCCTCGCGATAGCCGCGTAACAGAAACGCAAAGCCATCAGGCGAGATGCGCCAGAAATCCGAATCCGCTGCAGCGTGGCTGCCAAAGCCATCGTCACTATCGCCGCCGATCCAGCACTCAACCAGCCCATCCACCGGATAGGGCGCGATGCCGGCACGGGTCGGGTACCAGAAGGGAGGCCACCCGCTAAAATTGACCTCGGCCGAGCGCAATGCTTCGCTGAACGCTGCCCCGGTCAAGTTGCGTAGGGTGCCATCAATCTCGAACGCGAAGCACATATAACCATGCGGGCAGCGCGCCGGATCGTCGGCAGGCAATTGTCCGGTGAGCACCTGCCAGCGGGCCAGCGATTGCTCGATCCATAGGTCGAGACGCGCTGGCTGCGGAGGTGCGGCGGCTGCCGGGACCGCGCCGGTGATGAGCGCGCGAATCTGGTCAAACATCTCGTCGCGGCGGTTGGTGAGGCACCGGCCGAGCAGGTCGTTCCAGTCCTGCGCGCTCTGTGGCACTTCGCTGCGCGGACCCGGACGGCGGATATAGATCGCGTTGTTCGTGATTGTCTGGCCGTTCGGACCTGCCCTCTTGCAACGAATCGGGATCCGGTGGCCGCCGGGCACGACGACGATCGGAAACAGAGCGCCGGACGGATCAGGGCGCACATGCACTTCGCAGTGGAACGGCGGATCGGCATAATGATGAACGATTCCGTTGATCAGGTCTTGCGCATAGCCATCAAGTGTCGCGGGACGGTCCTCGGCTTCTTCCACGCCGTTCGCAGTTTCGGTCATACCGAGAATGATCAGCCCGCCGCCGTGATTGGCGAGCGCCAGCGCCGCCTTGGCGAGATTGGCCTTGGCGTCATTATCGTTGACGAGATCAAGCCAGTTCTTGACCTCGAAATCAAGATGCTCGCGCGGATCAAGCAAAGCATCCGCAAGGCGTCCTAACGGAAAGTCGGGCATGGATGTGCCTCTAGCACTTATTGATCCTCGTGTTGACGTGCCGCCGATATCCGGTCGCCGCGAGGGCTTTCACTGCACGCGCCGCCGAATCACGGACCGGTTCTCGCCGCAGGTCGCGCAGGCAACCTGACAGCGTTCGAAGCCGCGCATTCCGCCCAGCTCACGCGTCCGCTGGCTGGCTTGGTGCAAGCCGGCCAAGCCGAGTTTCTCGACGATACATCCGTCGCAGATTGGCTCGGGCGCGAGCCTCACGATCAGCGCTTCGACTCGATCCGCCACGTCCCAATGCCCCTTCCTTGTCGCACCTTGGCAAATCTGCATCGTTCAAGATAGGACGCCCGGACACCCGATTTTCGCCGGGTCCGCTGTCCGCGTCAAAACCCTGCGTGCATCCGCTCCTCTTACGCTGTCGCAACCGCTTGCCGGCTCCTCGGGCGCATGACCTGGGACGGCCGGCGTCCCACGAAACCATCGCGGACGAACTGATTTCCCCGGCCGGCTGCGCCGGCCTCCTCGCGGCCGCTGCGCTTCAAATCAGCCCGCCGCTCCGGTCCTCCGCTTCGCTGCGGCCCTGCCGGGTTCGCGCGCCGCCTCAAGCCGTCCCTCCGGTCCGCCCATCGCCCGGAAGTGGGTTCGGGCGACAGACAAGGAGACGAGAAATGCCCGCAATCGGTTATGTGCAGCGTCAGTCGGACGGCAGCTTCAAGGGTTCGATCAAGACGCTTTCGGTCAACGCCGAGATCCAGATCGTGCCCAATCGAGGCAAGACCGGGGAGCAGCCAGACTATCGGGTTCTGGCCGGAAGCGTGGAACTGGGTGGTGGCTGGGTGCGCACCGGCGAGGTCAGCCAGCGCGAATATGTCCGCCTCGCCATGTCCGCGCCCGAACTCGGACCCCGCACGCTCTACGCCAATCTCGGCCGTGCCGCGGGTCAGGACGATGACGACGCATACGCCATCATCTGGAACCCCGGCGACTGACGGCATCGGCCCCGTGCTCTCGGGCGCGGGGCCGACTTCGTGGACGCAACCGAGCGACTATCCGCGCTCTTCGTCGTGCAACGATCGTGTGGCGACTAGGTGACAGGCGGCGACGCCGCGAGTGCGGCGCGCCAGATGCGCTGGGCCTCCGCCTGCAGCCAGTCGCCGGATTCGACCGCGAAACGGCGGTGATCGACCATCGGATCGGTACAGAGAATCGTTCGCCCGTCGACTGCCTTCACCCCAATCGTTCGTGGCAGCGGAATCATGGCCGCCTCGATCACCCGCACACGGACTGGCTCCGCAAGATAGGCCTTGAGGCACGTCGCGAGATCGGCATCCTCGCTACGGAATGGGACGACCTTCGTCGCATGAATTTCGCTTCCTGGTTTCATTTCGCCCATTGCGCCAAAGAAGCCGGGATCGAAGAATTCCTTCAATCCGTCGAAATCGATGACGGGGACGTCCGCGATGGCAACGCCGGCGCCGAACGACCCGGATGCAAGGACAAAGGGCACGAATTCGAGCGCGGAAGCCTCTTCGGGACAGCCGGTTTGCTGCGCGATCGCTCTTGGATCGATTGCGAAATGTTCGCAGCGCAGCTTCGCCTGACCGGCGCCTTTCGTGAGTTCGTCGATCCAACGGCCGTTTTCGCGGGGCGCGGCCGGGAAGCGCTTGAGTTTCGCTTCGCCGATGAACACCGTCCTCCCGATGCGGAGCGCGAGGTCGATATCGCGTCGCGCGCCCGCGATCTTCACGCTGAATGGGGGCGCAATCTGCACTTCGGCCTGCAACTTCATCGCCTTGAGAGCCGTGCTCAACTCGCGCCGAACCCGCGCCTCGAACGCCGCGCCGCGCTCCCGTTGAAGTGCATCACCGCCCGCCTCGGCAAGCCAGAGTTCGGCCGAGCGATACAAATTGGGGCCGACAATGGCCGGCAGAATCGGGATCAGCCCGCGCTTGCCGACGGCAAGGGGCTTCGACCACAGGCCGTCCAGAGCCTGCCCGCGATAGGTGAAGAACTCGATCACCGCGGCCCGTTTCGGCTGTGACCAACCCAGATCGACAAGCAGTTGATCAATCTCCTTGACCGAAAGCGTTGGTGCGAATCGCCGCATCAACGCTCCCGGGCCGAGCGCGATCAACTCATCCGTGACGACACGCCCGGCGCTTCCGATCAGTAATGCGGCGTCGATGAGATGGTTGAGCGTGACCCGCTGGGATGCGAATGCGGGCAGTGGCTCTGAAGCCACGTCCTCCAGATCGGAGGCGGTGACGGTCCAGCGCAGCACGTTTTCCTGCGGGATATTTCCTTCTCCGGGAGTCCGCAGGATTGTCTTCAACGCGCCTGAGCGGTCATCGCGCACGACGGCGAACTCAGCAAAACCGCGCTCTTCGCGCCAGGCCATCCCGGCCACGATATTCCATTCACCATGCTCCTGATCGCGTCGCCAATCGACCGCGACAGATGATCTGCCAAACGGGTCGAGTCCCGGCGGCAGGATGCGCCACGCCCGCCCATCTTCGACGACACGCCAGCCTTGCCAGACCGTCTTCTCGCAATAGAATTCGAGCACATAGAGCATGTTGAACAGGCCAAAAGCCTGCTCCGCGAGCTTGGCTACGCCGAACGCCGGCCCACTCTTCGAAACGTCGATCGTGAATAGGTGGCGCAATGCCGCGCCCAGCGTGTCGGTCGAGCCCGTCCTCCATGCGTCCGCATTGCCTTTATCGCCGGTTTCGGTGGTGAAGAGAACATGGGCTGGCGAGCCCATCGGCAATTCGCCAGGCTTCGCCTCCATGGTCTCCTGCCGCAGCCGCGCTTCCGAATGCACATAAGCATAGTTGCATCGACCGCAGAGCTCGCGGACCAGCGCGTCACGGTCGACCCTTTCAAGACGAAGGCCTGCAATGCGCCGATGGATCACCTCGATCTGATCGGCGAACCACATGACTGAGGTGTAGAACCCCTCAGTCTCCGGGTTAGGCGCGAGGCTGGCATATTCCGCCGCCCAGCGCTGCCGGTCAAAATCGCGGCGGATCGGCGATGCCAACTTGCCGGCGCGAACAAGAGTTGAAAGTGGTTCGGACATAGCTAGCCAATAGACGGTCTCTATCGACAGGTCTCGCCTTGTGGAGAAGTGGTAGGCTCGTCTCGGCAAGACCGAGCATGACGGCCGCCGGAACGCCTGTGCAAGGCCGGCGGCCCCTCCAATTTTGCTGCGAGATTGAGCGTGCTTCGCACGCGTTTTTGTTTGTTTTGAGCGCAACAAAATCGGTTCCTCCGCCGCCGCTTCGCGGTGCTCCGGCTTCGCCTCCGCAGCCCTGACAGCCGCTCCGCCGACCGTCGTCGAAGGGCTGTCCTCGATGATGAGGACGCGAAGTCAGGAGGTTATCATGAGCATGATGCAGACCATCGGCATGGCGTCGGACCGGGTGATGGCGGCGCTGGTTTCGGGGCTCGAAATCGAGTTCGGACGGGGTGCGGGCGAGGCTTTGGCGCATCGGTTTCTCGAAGCGGAAGAGGTCGATTTTCACTGGGATGCGCGCGTTTCGGAGCGCTGGATCGGCAGCTACGAGAGTCTGGATGACGATGATCTTGAGCTGGATCGCGTCAGGATTTTCGGGCGGCTGGACGGTAAATGGTTCGTCGCGGTGATGATCGTCGATGGCGATGGCAATGCGCACGGCATGATGGGCAAGCGCATATTCGGGCGCGAGCGGGAGGCCTTGGTGGCGTTCGCGCAGGCATGATCATGGCTGGATCGGAGGGACCGGCGCTCGGACAGGGCGTCGCTCTTCTTTTTGCCTCGGCTTGCCTGGGACTGAAGAAGGGATGAGGAGAATAGGCGGTTTTGTGCGTGGAAGGGCGTAAGGCAAGATGAAGCAATGGTGCCGGTCTTCGCCCGGACGCCATAAGCTATTGTCTGCACATCGTTTTTCTTGAGTCCGGTGGCACCAATCGGCTGACCGTGGTGCCGTGCCGCGCTCAAAGCCGCAGGAATCCGCGTTAAATTTGGCACCGGTTTTCATGTCTCCAGCGCGGAGTCATGCTTCGCCTCACTCTGCTTTTCCCGGTGTCCGGCATGTTCAACGACGACGATTTCGAACCGCGCCTTGGGCGCATGCGCACCAAGGGCAGCAAGCAGGGGCGCAAGTTCCTGTCCAAGGTTCTCGCGGCCGCTAATCTCGCTCGCGGCGGCGCGGCGGGACATAGGAGGCCCAGCCGTTTCGACGGCAGCCGGATCGGGCGCGGTTCGGGCGTCGGCCGGGTGCTCGGCAGTCGCGATCGCTATGCCGCGTTCCGGGCGCGCCGGGTCATCATCAAATCGCGGATCGTGAAGCTCGCCGGCAAGGGGTTTGCCGCAGCGCGCGCGCATATGCGCTATGTCGAGCGCGACGGTACGACCCGCGACGGCGGGCGCGGGCCGCTCTACGGCGCCGACGCCGACAAGGTCGACGGCAAGGCATGGCTCGACCAGGCGCAGGGTGACCGCCACCAGTTCCGATTCATCGTCTCGCCGGAGGACGGCGCGGAGTATGACGATCTCAAGGATCTGACCCGGCGGCTGATGGCGCGGATGGAAGAGGATCTCGGCACGAAGCTCGATTGGGTGGCGGTCGACCACTTCGACACCGGGCACCCCCACACCCACATCATCCTGCGTGGCAAGGACGATCGCGGCAAGGACCTGATCATCGCCCGCGAATATATCACGCAGGGCATGCGCGAGCGCGCGGCCGAACTCATCGATCTTGATCTTGGGCCACGCACCACCGACGCGATCCAGGACAAGCTGCGCGGCGAGGTCGATCAGGAGCGCCCGACCAGCATCGACCGCACTTTGCTGCGCGATGCCGATGCCGGCCGGCTCGTCAGCTCGGGCGCAGTCGATGCGTTCGATCAGACCGTGCGGATGGGCCGGCTGCGCAAGCTCGAGCGCCTTGGCCTCGCCACACAGATGGGTGCCGCGACCTGGCGGCTCGCCCCCGATCTTGCCGACACGCTGAAGCGCATGGGCGAGCGCGGCGACATCATCCGCACGATGCAGCGTGCCTTCGCCACGCGAGGGTCAGCGCCGGCGCTCGCCGATCAGGCCATCTACGACCCTGCCGCGGCAGACGTCCGGCCGCTGGTCGGCCGCGTGATCGAGCGCGGCCTGTCGGACGAGCTCAACGACCGCCATTATCTGCTGGTCGAGGCAAGCGATGGCCGCACCCATTACGTCGAGATCGGCAAGGGCGAGAATGTCGATCCGCACGCGAACGGGGCGATCGTGCGGATCGAGCCGGTGTCGGTCGGTATCCGCGAGGCTGACCGCACCGTCACCGCGGTGGCAGCCGCCAATGGCGGGCGCTACGATGTCGACGCGCATCTTCGCTATGACCCGTCCGCCACCGAGGCGTTCGCCGAAACCCATGTGCGGCGTTTGGAGGCAATGCGGCGGCTGACCGGCGGCGTCACGCGCGAGGCTGACGGGACATGGATCATCGCGCCCGATCATCTCGATCGTGCCGCCGCCTATGAGGCGGCGCGGGCGAAGGACCGGCCGGTGGCGGTCGAGACGCTATCACCGCATCCGCTGGAAAAGCTGATCGGCGCCGACGCCGCGACCTGGCTCGACCGCGAGTTGGTCGCAGTCGAGCCCGTGCCATTGCGCGACGCGGGATTCGGACATGACGCGCGCGAGGCGCAGGCGCGGCGCCGACAGTGGCTGGTGACGCGGGGCTTCGCCGAGGAGTCGGGCGACCGAACCGCCTACCCCGCCGGCATGATCGAAGCCCTGCGCCGGCGCGAATTGCTGAGGCTTGGCGCGCAGCTCTCGCGCGAGCTGGGGATCCCGTTCTCCGAGACCGAACCCGGTGGCCGTGTCGCCGGTGTCTATCGGCGTCCGGTCGACACGTTGAGCGGGCGCTATGCGCTGGTCGAGAAGTCGCGGGAATTCACGTTGGTGCCCTGGCGTCCCGTGCTCGACCGGCATCTTGATAAATCGGTCGCCGGAATCCTGCGCGGTGACGGCGTTAGCTGGACCATCGGCCGAGGTAGAAGTGGACCCCAGATCAGTTAGCGTCACTCATAACGACGGGCTATCATGTCCAGCCAAGGAGGACACGCATGTTCAGCTTCGAGCGCGAAGAGCGGATTCAGACCGAACGTATATTCACGAAGGATGCGATGAGCCGCCCGCTGTTCGAAGAGCCGGGCGACCATATCGTTCGCGACGATCCTTTCTCCGGACCACAGGGCTTCATGGTCGGCGACGAGTTCATTCCGACGCGGATCGAGATGGCGCAGCAATATTTCGATGCCGCGCACATGCTGCTGGAGTCGATCAAACGCGGCGATTGGGAGGACTACAAGCTCGTCAATCCCGCCCTGTTTCTCTACCGGCACTCGCTTGAGCTGCTGGTGAAGGGCTTGCTCGGTAGCGCGCCCAAGACCCACGATCTCGCTGCGCTCGCGGATGAGTTCAGCCAGGCCTATTCCGATCGCTGGCAAAGGCCGGTGCCGGGCTGGATTATTGAGCGATTGAAGGAGATGGCCGCGATCGATCCGGGCTCCACCGCGTTTCGCTACGGCGAGAATTACGATCGCGCGCTTAAGGCCGATGTTCCGCCTGTGCCCTCAGCCATGTATGTCAGCCTGCCCCATCTTCAGCGGGCCATGTTGACCCTCAACGCCGCATTGCGAGGCGAGATAGCCGAAATCGCGCGGGATCATCCAATTCGCTATTTCGAGGAGCGGGATTTCGGCGACGAGGACACGCCTGAGGCTTGCTGACCCCGTTCCAGGCGTAAACGTCGAGGGCTTGTTCTTCAGCGCGAGGCCTTGCGCGCCCGCCTCGCCCCTGCCGATTTGGTGGCCCGCTTGATCGGAGGACGAGGCGTCGGGCTGTCGACGCATGGGATCAGCATATGCAGCAAGGTGATCGGATCGGCCGGAGTTTGCGTCGGCCGATCATGCAGGGTGTCGAACCGAGCGAGCGGCGGTGCGGCAGCAGATGGCACCGTGATCACCTCGCCCGTATCGTTTGCAACGCATTGGAGCTTTGCCGCACGATCGGACTGGCGAATATAGTCAGCCAGTGCGACCGCCTCGTCTGCCAGTGGACCCGGGTGAAAGCCGCACATGACCCCGAATGCGTGGCCGACCGCATATTTGCCTTCGACGAAGCGGTTCATTCCGTCGAAGCAATATAGCCGCCGCGCCCCGGTCGATCCGTCGAGCTTCTTGAATTCGATCACCAGATGCGGCGTTCCTGGCGCACCGAGAATTACGCGAATGTCAGCCCGGGCAAGCCGACTGGTCGTGCCGTCAGTCGCTCGGCGGAGCTCCCAGGTTTCCGCCTGGAAATCGCAATCCATGCGGCTTGCCAACCTGCGGTCGCGGTCTGCCAGCGCCTCGCACAGATTGTCGGTCAAGGTCGGCTCGTCGTGCTGAAAGGCGACCGTATCGGCAAAGGTCGCACGCAGCCAATCCCAAGTGGCGCCCACATAGGTGAGGACATCTGGGATACGCGGGCTAGGGAAGACGCTAAGCCAGGCGTCCGAGGGAGCTGCCGTCATGAATGGACTTTTTCCCAAGCGGCAGCCTGCACGGTCCGCACGACAAGGTCCGCGTCCGCGAGTGCACTTCTGGAAAGCCAGAACCGGCGGCGCATCGGCTTGACGAAGTAGAAGGCGTCCCCAACGACGACCATCGCATTGGGGATCTTGAACAGATCGTCCCGTTCGGTCCCATCGAGCTGGTTGGCGAGACCAGCCTCGACATCGGCGAGCAAGGCCTGAAAAACCTTTTCTGAACGAGACACACGGCTCGTATCGTTTCCGCGGCCGCGCAGACCAATTCGGACCGCCCCGAAAAATCCGTTGCTTCCGTCGACCACACCTTCGACGCTGAGGCCGCCCTGACCGCCGCTTCGGCTGCGCCAGACCTCGAGTTCTTGGGCTAGCGTGTCGACGTAGCCGGCGACCTCGGTCGCGGTGGGGCGATGAAGCAACGGCGTCGCCAGCTTGGCATAGTCGGCCGGCTGGATCGAATTCGCGACGACACCCACCATGTCCCGAACCAGCAGGCGGTCCGGCGCCGAGAGCTGGAAATAATCGAAGACGCGTTCGTCGATGGCGTGGCGAACCGCCGAATAGCCATGGTCGCGCTGCCATTCGGGTATTTCGGCAAGCGTATCGATAGCCGCCGCGACCTCGGCCACGATCGCTGCTGCGGCGTCCGGATCCGGGTGCCTGTCTGGGGCGCAGAACGGAAATGCCTTCATGTCTTCGATCGCGATCCGCGGCCGCTCGCCGATGACCGAATAGCCGGTCATGACCAGCAGGTAGGTTGCGATGGGAGAGCGAAGATAGGCGGCGAGGAACTTGAGCAATGCCGCGTCGGCGGTACCGCCGCCGATCGCACCGATCGAAGACGTGAACGCGAAGGGAATCTCGGTATAGACTGCTCGAACGGTGTAGTCGTCTGCAAGGCCGTCCGGCAGAATCACACGCGGACCGTCATAGAGCCGCGCATTCTTACCCCCCGGGCTGGCCACTTCCTTGAAGTGATCTCGAACATGCTCAAGCTGAACATCCGCTGCGATCACGGGATAGTCGCGAGGCAACCTGTCAGCGAGAAGGAACGACAGGTTTTCGAGGGGGCCAAGCGAACGGCGCGGGTTGCTCAGGTTGGGCGCGTGGAAGCCCTTTCCCGAAACCCAACGCTCCGGGCGCGACGTCATCGTGCGCTCAAGCGACCCAAGTTTCTGCAGACGGCGAAGAAGATCGAGGTCGCGCTGCTCGCCCCAATAGGCCGAGATGAGCAGATAGGGTTTCGCGTAGATGTCGCGCGCCGATAACAGTTTGCGATCAACCGCATGAAGCGCAAGCCGCCCCAGCGCCAGACTGACATCGGTCTTGGGCGCCCAGTATTCGACCTCTTCATCGCCGAGCGCGATGACGCCTTCTACCTTGGGCCGCGGTCGCGCGCGGACGACCGCGCAAGGATGCTTGGCGGCAGGAAACAGCAGACGCCGCACATCGCCAAAATTGATGATGCGTTCGATCCGCGCATCCTCGAGCCAGCGTTGCCTGAACTCGCATGATTGAGACGTCGCGCCGATCACCAGATTGAGCGGCATGATCAGCGTCACCACACCGCCTGGCTTGATGCTCTGCATCGCACGATAGGCAAAACCGGCTGCGATCTGACGCCGACCGATTGGATATGACGGGCTTTGCTCGCGGCACCACGCCTCCCACGTCGGGGCTTCATCGTCATCCGATTCCCGCCACGGCGGGTTGCAGAGGAAGATGTCGAACCGCTGCTTTCCGGCGAACGGATTGCTGGCGGAGAAAAAGTCACCGCGCTCCTCGCCCTTCTGGATGTTCCGTCCAGGGCCGATAAGGTTGGGGAGCTTGAGATCGGCGTCCGACTGAAGCAACGAGATGTCGGCCGGGTCCAGCCCCTCAAGCAGCGAGAGATAAAGGCTGAACGCCGTGATCCAACATGCCGTCTCGTCGAGGTCGTTACCGAAGAGATTACGCTCCATTAGCTCGACGCGTTCGGCGAACCGGAGCCGGCCGCTGCGCGCCACTTCGGCATGTCGCAGCATCTTGCGGAACGCGGTCGTCAGCAAAATCCCCGAACCGCAGGCTCCGTCATAGACAGTGCATTGTGCCGGATCGGCGAAGCTCTCAAACGCCTGCTCGGCGACCAGGTTCGCGAGATGGCGTGGCGTATAGTAGGCGCCGAGCTTTCCCTGTCGGTCCTTCAGCAATGTCTCATAGATGCCCGAGATGAGCTCAACGGGGATATGGCTGAAATCGTAGCGCCAGAATGAGCCTTGGCCCGTCTCGAAGTCGACCGCTTCGAGGAATAGCTTGACCGACCGGAAGCCGGCCCTCCCAAGGGTCGACCACTGTGGCGCCCCACCGTCCTTGGAACTCAGGAAGTCGCCATTGAAGTCCGCTCCGAGGCGCTTCAACAGGTTGTCGATTCCGGCGCCATCCTGCTTCGAGACATAAGCCTCGAGCACTTCCAGGCCATGGGTCTCGCGATAGGCTTTCCCGACGATTCCGCGCTGCTCAAGATAGCAGAGGAAGATCACCTGGGCCATCAGGGCTTCGGCTTGAGTCTCGTTGAGGCCGTCGCGAAGCAACGACTTTACCACCTGACGAAGGTTTGCCAGCAGGCGCTGGTCGACGCGCGCGTCGGGCGAAAACCAGTCGGAAAGCCGGTCCTTGATGAAGCCGGACTGCACCTCATAAGCGGACCAGGAGCCCCGGCGAGCGACGTCCGCGCGCGGCAGCATGTCGGGCTCGGCCTCTCGATCGGTCACCGAATAGGCAGTCAGCGCCTCTGGATCGACGACGAGGACCACCGAGGCCAGATTCTGGTTCCAGACCTTTTGCCGGATTTGCTCGATCCGCCCTTCAGGATCATCCGTGAGGGTCGCGGAATCGATGAAACAAACAGTCGGCAGCTCGCCGACGCAGAAGACCGCGGAGGCGCCAATCCCCCGATCCGGCGCCAGCATTTCCTCGATCTCGGACGCATAGGGGCGCGCACCGGCGGTCGAGCCCGCGCGGAAGAGCTCGTCCGAGAAGTCCGTATATGCGAGGTCCGACAGCCAGTCGTCGAGCGAGGCCACTACAGCCTCCGCCGCACGCGCCCGCGGAAAGCCCATGCCGGCCGACGGCACCGGCGTTCCTCGGCACCACCATTGGCGCTCGGCGATTGTACCGACGCCGTAGTCATGCCTGCCGCTTCTTCTTCGAAAGCGCGAAGCCTTCCTTGAGGAGATCGGTCATGCTGAGCCCTTGCGAGGCAGCAAATCCTTTGAATTCTCTTTTGAATTCCTCGGGAACCTTGAAATTGAGCGTCTTGCCCTTGTCGTTCTCCGACGTGGCATCCTGTTCGGCTGCGTCGGTCTGCCGGCTCACCATGGGGCATTCCCTCGCATGGCGGCCGCCCCTGTCCGGCCGCATGGACGGTCACCGAAATACAGATTTCAGACTCTCTGGCAATACAGAAAGCCGGAAATAACGAATTCTGGATCACAGTTTCGCTCACGCCGAATCTCCAGTTTCACCCGCCAGGCACCCGGAGGAGATAGAACATATAGAGAACAAATGCCAGCAGAACGCGGCAGTGCGTGCGCCTGACGTGGCGTGTCCAGCGGCGAGCGATCGCACTTCAAGCGGGAGGCGCCACCGGGGCTGTCGATTGTCACGGTGGTGGGCGTCGTCGCAGAAACCTGGGGCCGCCGACCGATTATCGATCGGACAGGACCTGTGAAACGCGCAAGTCTATTATGCGATTGGCGATCCCGCGCGGCTCGTGAATTCCCCGTTGGCGCGAATGGCAGCTGGAATTTTCAGCAGTTTCGGGTTTTCAACGAACCGCTGAACGACCCGACTACGCCTCATGCGCAACGACCGCGGCGCAGTTCGTCAATTCCGCAGGGCAGCGCCGAAGGCGGTGCGCCGAGACGCGTCATGGCGCGTCGAGACCGTAATTTTCACGCGCGCCAAGTGCTTGGATCATCGCGGGCATGAACCGGCGCGGCCTCCTGCCTGCCGGGCGGAGCATGATCCATGACCCCGACCAAGCTGCTCATCGGCCAGATCCTGATCGTCTTCGCGATCGTGATCGCCGGCCTGTGGGCGGCGACGCAGTGGGCGGCGGCGATGCTCGCCTATCAGCCGCAGCTCGGGCTCCCTTGGTTCACCCTGTTCCACACGCCGATCTATCTGCCCTGGGCGATCTTTCCGTGGTGGTATCACTACGACGCCTACGCGCCGCAGGTTTTCGACAAGGCGGGTATGATTGCCGGCGCCAGCGGGTTCGTCGGCTGCGCTGCCGCAATCTTCGGGTCACTCTGGCGTGCGCGGCAGCAGCGCCACGTCACAACCTACGGTTCGGCGCGCTGGGCCGAGGTCCGCGAGATGGAACGCGCCGGGCTTCTCGGCGATGCCGGTGCCTTTCTCGGTCGCCACCATGGCCGCTACCTCCGCCATGACGGTCCCGAGCATGTGATGGCCTTCGCGCCGACCCGCTCGGGCAAGGGCGTCGGCTTGGTCGTACCAACTCTGCTGAGCTGGACCGGGTCGGCGGTCATCCACGACATCAAGGGCGAGAATTGGCAGCTTACCGCCGGCTGGCGCTCGCGCTTCAGCCATGCCCTGCTGTTCAATCCGACCGACGCGCGCTCCGCCCACTACAATCCGCTGCTAGAGGTCCGCCGCGGCGAGAACGAGGTCCGCGACGTCCAGAATATCGCCGATATCCTGGTCGATCCCGAAGGGGCGCTCGAACGCCGCAACCATTGGGAGAAAACCAGCCATTCGCTGCTGGTCGGGGCGATCCTGCATATCCTCTATGCCGAGGAAGAGAAGACGCTCGCCCGC
>Ga0207695_10002364_pt1 | contig 28019 bp, 26 predicted proteins | sample KBSC54metaG_FD_184354 | JGI IMG/M metagenome (GOLD analysis project Ga0207695, IMG submission 184354) | Corn rhizosphere microbial communities from Kellogg Biological Station, Michigan, USA - KBS C5-4 metaG (SPAdes) (version 2) | ecosystem: Host-associated > Plants > Roots > Rhizosphere > Soil...
CGTAGACGTGACCGCCCTCCATTCCGTTCGCCCATTCAACCTGCGGGTGCATGCTGGAGATTACGGCGTCGATGTTACGGGCATTGAAATCGCGATATGCGGCGGAGAGTACTTCGCGTTCAGACATGTGGGATCGCTCGGCTGGATTACTCGGGGTGATCGGGCGCCATGAGGCAGATATCGGGCAAGTTGCGATAGCGCTCGGCATAATCCATTCCATATCCGATCACGAATAAGTTTGGAATAGAGAATCCGACGTAATCGGCTTCGATTTTCTCGATCCGACGTGAAGGTTTGTCGAGGAGCGCGGCAATGCGAAGGGTCTTGGGTTTCTGCTGAAGAAAGACTTTGCGTAGATATGAGAGCGTGAGGCCGGTATCGAGGATGTCCTCGACGATGAGAACGTTTTTGCCTTCGATTGGCTCATCGAGGTCCTTGATGAGTTTGACGGCACCCGAGGATCGCTGGCCTTTGCCGTAGCTGGAAACCGCGACGAAATCGAAGGTGGTGTCGACGTTGATGGAGCGGGCAAGGTCCGCGAGAAAGAGCGCGGCACCTTTGAGAACGCCAACCATCACCAATTTCTCGTCGTTCAGGTCCCGCGCGATCTGGGCTCCCATTTCCGCGACTTTCTCGGCTATTTGCTGACGAGTGTAGAGGACTTCGAGCCCCTGGTAGGTGATGGTGGCCATGAAGACAGTATCGCCTGAGAAGGTGGTGAAACGAGAGGGCTTCTGTGAAAATCGCGGCGCGCGATATGCCGAATTGGTGTTGTAACTGAGCTGAACTTCTGGACGTCTATACTGAAGAGACATGGTTCCCTACATACATTTGTGGCATTTCAGCATTCCGACATTTGGATTGATGCTGTGGCTTGCGGCAGTTGTTGCTGCGTTTGTGATGGACCGCAGCTTCAAGAGAGCGAGCCTCGATGCCGATGCAGTGGGGATGGTGGCGATTGCGGTGCTGGCCGGCATCGCCGGCGCAAAATTGTGGCACGTAATCGACACGCCGAGTGAGTTCCGGGACATGGGCTGGCGGGTGCTGTGGGACACGGCAGGTTTCGCATGGTTCGGCGGGCTTGTATTCGGGATTTCCGCCCTGCTGTTCCAGGGGTGGTGGGCGAAGATCGGGGCATTGCGGACACTGGACCTGGCGGCGCCTGCGGCCGCTATCGGATACGGAATCGGTCGAATCGGCTGTTTCCTTTCCGGCGACGGATGCTATGGAACCGAGACGAAACTGCCCTGGGGGATGAGTTTTCCGAATGGAATCGAGCCCACCCCGCCGGGGGTACGGGTTCATCCAACGCCTTTGTACGAGTTTGGGGTGGGATTGGTGATTGGCTGGTATTTATGGTGGCGTGCGGGGAAGCGGCACGGCACCGGAGCGATCGTCGGAGAGTATCTCATTTTGAGCGGGATAGCTCGATTTCTTGTTGAATTTATTCGGCGCAATCCAAAGATTCTGGCTGATTTATCGAATGCCCAACTTGCCAGTCTCGGATCGGTGCTGGTGGGAGCCGGGCTGGTTTGGTGGGCGAAACGGCATTCTCTGGGTGAAGCGAATGCGGCCGGTGCTGCGGTGGGGAAACCTGCCTAGACGGGCAGCAAAGAGCTGGGCTGTCTCTCTGGTTTTCGTTCCGCCGGGCGCAGCATCGGCAGAAACGAACGGCTAAGGATTCTGCTGAGCCTCAGTAAGTCGCTCGAGCAGCAACCGCGGATGGATGGGCTTCACGAGAATCTCGAAGTGGTGACCATCTGCCTCGGCGCGCTGGAGCAGATCTGCAGTGGCGGCTTGCCCTGAGAACAGGATGATCCGACAGCGGGGCACCAGCTCCGAGATGCGGATGGCGGCATCGATCCCGGTCATTCCTTCCATGACCACATCACTGATGAGAACGTCGGGAGAGAGCAGGGCTGCCGTCGAGATTGCATCTTGCGCGTTGTAGACTGCCTGGGCCTCAAAGCCATTTCGGTTGAGGATGAGAGCCAGCGTATTGGCGATGATCTGTTCGTCGTCGAGAATAAGTACGCGCCGCGATGACTGAATCGTTGCCATTTGTTCCTTGTTCCGGTTTAGCAAAACCTGGTGTCTGGAGACTCCGGCGAACGGACAGCAGAGGCCCAATGGTTCTGTAGCAGACTGAGGGGACCCTTTCGAGAAGTGCGAAAAACGCCTCTCTCGTACCTCAAGCCACTGGCATTGTGGTTTTTGGGTCTGATCCGAGTCTCGCAAATCTGGCTTTGGGTTGTAACTGGGTAAACTCCTAGGGGAAGTTCGACTTGCGATCTGGGGAAGTGACCTCTTATTCAGACCCGAAAGTCGGGCAAAAGTCGCTCATAGAATCACAAAAGATTCGGTTGCCCTTCTGCCGCCAGAGCGCCCGGACAAATTGAAATCGCCAGGAGAACGGAGACGATTGTCAATGCTGGTGCCTGTATCGTCGGTCACGGTGCGGCGTGTCGTCAGATGTGACACAATTGCGCTTTCCTGAAAATTGAGACGAGGGCGCGATCATGAGATCCCAGGCTGAGCGGTTGTGGATGGTCGGTTTGCTGTTTCTGTGTGTTGCTTTGGCACCGGATGGATGGGGCCAGTTCCAGGCTCCGACGCCGGATGAACTGAAGATGACGGCAGATCCTAAGTATCCGGATGCAGCGGCTGTGTACCTGAACTACGAGATGAAGACCGAGAATCAGGTGGGCTATGAGAGCGTCTATGCCCGAATCAAGATTCTGAAGGAGTCGGCGAAGGATCTTGCGACCGTACACATCCCATATCGAAAGCAAGCGGGGAGCGGAGGGATCGCGGCGATCTCCGGAAGAACCATTCACGCAGATGGATCGATCATTCCGATGAGCGTGAAGCCCGAAGACCTGATGAGATCGAAGGCTGGGGATTCGGAGGTTCGAGATGTGGTCTTCAATTTGCCCAGCGTGGAAGTGGGAAGCATCATCGAGTTTTATTACCAGGTGCGAATTGACAATCACGAGGGCTATGGGCTCGACAACATGGGTATGCGCTGGATCATGGTCCCGCATTGGGATGTTCAGCGGGTTTACCCCGTCCGCAAAGAGCATTTCAATTTCAAACCGGGGCGCGACGAACTCGGCAATTCCCTGATGTGGTACACGAACCTGCCGGGCGGACAAAAGCTGCAGCCGAATGCAGCTGGGCAATTCGATCTTGTGCTTACCGATGTGCCGCCCTTTTCGAATGAAAGATGGGCGCCACCTCTGGAGAGCCAGAAATACAAAGCGATTTTCTATTTCACGGGAGCGGTTTCAGCACAGCAATACTGGCAGACTCTGTCGAGGGAGTGGCTAAAAGATGTGAGCCGCTTTGCGGATGGAAGTCCGGAGCTAAAACAGGCCGTAAGCGGTCTGGTAACCCCGACGGATAGCGATCTGGATCGTGCCAAAAAGATCTATGCCGCCGTGCAGGGGTTGGACAATACGGATTTTTCGCGGAAAAAGACAGAGGCGGAGCGGAAGCGCGAGGGATTGAAGCAGACGAAGCACGCTGCGGATGTTTGGAGCCAGAAGAGCGGAAACTCGGATGAGATTGCATTGCTGTACCTGGCGATGCTGCGCTCCGCAGGACTGAAGGCGTTCCCGATGATCGTGGTGAATCGCGATAGAGGCGTGTTCAATCCGGATTTTCTGGATTTCGGGCAGCTTGATGACATCGTCATTGTGCTGAGCGCAGCAGACAAGGAGATGGTGCTCGATCCCGGCGAGAAGATGTGTCCGTTCGAGATGGTGAGCTGGAAGCATTCGGGAGCGGGCGGTATCAGAGAATCTGCAAACGGGACTGGACCGTGGGTCACGCCACTATTGCCATACTCGGCGAACGCCGTGGTGCGGCGCGCGGAACTAACGGTTGCGACAAATGGCTCAGTGGAAGGAAAGCTGCAGTTTGGCATGTCGGGCCAGGAGGCGCTGCGATGGAGGCAGGAATCTCTACGCGTGGATGAGGAAGCATTGAAGAAGGAGTTTGATGGTTGGCTGGCGACGCAAATACCATCCGGTGTCGAAGCGCATGTGACACATTTTGCCAAGCTGGATGATCTGAGCGGCGATCTCGGAGCATATGCAACTGTTTCCGGCGTGCCCGGGACCGGGACCGCGAAACGCCTGCTGCTGCCGGCATCTTTTTTCGCGCATTCAGAAGACCAGGGATTTATTGCTCAGCCGGATCGCAAGCTTCCCGTTGATATGCACTATGCGACGATCTACAAGGATGGTGTGTTGATGCATCTGCCCGCGGGGTTCGCGCTGGAAACGCCGCCACCTGCGACTTCAGTCCCTTGGGCGGGGTATGCAGTGTTCCAAATAAAGTCGACGCCGAACGGGAACGATCTGACGATGACGCGGACGTTGGCACGCGCGTTTACGCTGCTGCAGCCGACCGAGTACAGTCCGATGAGGGAGTTCTATCAAAAGGTGCAGGCCGCAGATCAGCAGCAGATTGTGTTGACCAATTCGGCGGCGGCGCAAAAGTAGTCGAGCTTTAGAGCCCCATTGAGCTAGAGGCGCTTGAGGAAGGCGAGGGCTTCGCGGAGTTGGGGAAAGCGAGATTCGTCGGCTTTGAACTCACGGGAGTGCACGCAGCGGCGGAGGCCGCGCATCTTGACCGGATGTTTAAGGTGAAGCATCTCGTGATAGAGCAAATATTCGATAGCATAGCGCGGGCTCGACGGCCGGTCGAAGACGCGGCTCACAACGATGGTATTGTGTGCGGCGTCATAGTGACCCAGTGAACGACGCGCCATGCCTTCGCTCCAGGTGAGATCGGGACGGCCGAGCAGCCCACCGAAGAAACGCGTGTTGAGCGAGTCGAAGACCTCCTCAAGGTTGTAGAAGTGCCCCTGTGGGCCGGTGTATTTCTTGCTGCCGCGCGCGTGGCGAATGAGCTCGGTCTGGCGGGTAACGGCGGCGCTGGTGGTGAAACGCTTGAAGCGGACATTGTGGGAAGGTTCGATTGGCTTCTTATAGAGCTTCGCAAGCAGGATGTGTGCAATGGCGCGGATGACGCTCTCGGGCGCACCTTCGATGAGATCGGAAAGGCTTACGAAGATTTTGCCTTCGCGTAAACGAATGGTGGTGTTCAGCGATGTGAATCGGCGGAAGCGGACCGCGATAGGAGGGATCGGCGCCCGAGGGCGCAAGGCACGATATTCCTGTTCAAAAATTGAGATGAGATCTACGGTCACCAAATTTGAAATTAGCACATGCGGGACAGGGGGGCAGGAACGGGGGAGCAGGAGCAAAGGACAAATATACGAGATTAAAAGCATAAGCGCGGTGCCCGGCTATGAGGCGCGAAGGTTATTGTGGCTTGGGCTCGGCGCGTTCCTGGCCGCGTTCGTCTTTGTGAGCCTCGAAGTAGGTGGTCTGCTCGGTGAAGAGTCGCTGGGCCTGGTCCGCAACGTCCTGACCGGCTTCAATCGCTTCTTTGCGGGAGAGATCGAATGTGTTTTCGCCTGCTAAAGCTCGCAGTGCGCGGAGCCACTGCTGGGATAGTTCTGACAATGTCTTGAGAGCCGGACGCATATCGGCGTGGCGGTCGGAGTATTCGTCGAGATTGGAGCCCAACTCATCCATGAGTGTGGCGACGTCCTGCAACTCCTGATCGAGACGGTGAGCGCGCGCCTCCGACTTGCCACGATTGGTAAGTCCTTTGACCACGTTGACGTGCTCATTGACATATTCGGTGTAGAGCTTAACGCGCTGGTTCGGATCGATTCCGGCTTCGCGGATTTTTTCAACCTGCGCTTCGGTGAGGGGATCATGATGCTGTTTTTGTGCGAGCGAGTGGGGAGCGATGAGGCCTGACAGGACGATGGCGGCAGAGAGATGAAGTAGGGAACGCATGCGGGGCGCGACACCTTGCGTTCTCATTCAATCACACAGAAAAGGGAGGAGCAACGTGCGCAGGGCTTCGCCGATAACCGGTGCCAGAGAGAAATTGGGGAGAATGGGACTCTACTTGTGGAAGACTTCGAGCATGGTCTCGCTTTCAGCCTTGTTCACCTGTGCAAGAGTAGCCTCGACCACATCGCGGTCATCGGAGCTGCTGTTGTGGAGAAATTCCGTAAGGCGGAAAGCGGTGTGACGCAGCAGGATCTCGGCATTCTTGAGACGCTTGTTGTTGTCGGCCATGCTGAGATGGAGCTTTTTGGTCACGTTCTGGATCTGCTTGAGGAGATCGGTGGCCTTGTCGGTCTCGCCGGCTGCGTATTGCTTCATGCTGAACTCCGTCATCTGATGAATGAGTTCGGCATAAAGGAAAGCCTGTTCGCGGGGCTGGACCGTGGGAATGCGAGCCTCTAAAGCAGAGATCGTTTGCTGATCGATCACTTTATTGTCAGGGGAAGATGCACAGGCAGGGAGGGCGGTGGCCGTGATGGCTAATGCGACGATCGAGCAAGCTAGGGACCGCATGAGGAACCTCCGCTAAAGCGGGATTAGAGCAGAACTCCAGTTCCTTGCCAGTGTTTTAAATCACTTGCCTTTCTCATGGAGAAAGGGCCCCCGGAACTGTCAATCTGCCCGAACTTGAACAGGTGCCAGCATTTGGCCAGGTGGTGATCAGACTATAGGAGCAACCCGGGAAAATGTGCAAGTGAAAAGCGTCAATTGTTTCAGTACGGTCGAAACGGTCTCTACTAAGGTAGTGCCTGAATGCCCGGTCACCTTAATTTCTGTTTCTCCAGGACCAGAAGCCGCTGTTTCGCCTGCCATTCCTGATCAGGGAATTTCCCGCCGGACGATTCTAAGAAGTGGTGGTAGTAGGTGATAGCTGCCACCCTGTCGTTCAATGTGTCATACGATGTGGCCCAAAGAAAGTAGGTTGCTGGTACATCGGGAAGAAATTTTGAACGCATGGTCAGGGCATGAATCGTCACCGAGGGCTGGTGGAGTTTCGATGCGGTGAACGCCATTCCGCTCCAGGCATCGGCGCTGGCGGAGTCGAGCTTGGTGGCTTTGTCGAAGACGGCTAACGCCTGGGGGTATTGCTGTTGATGAACGAGGTTCTGGCCGTGGGAGACGAGCAGGGAAATGTCGTCTGGATTCTTGGCCAGGAGAGCCGTGTAGAGTTTGTCGGAACCGGCCACATCTCCTGATTCAGCGAGAACGTCGGCCAGCATGTTGGTGATTGCCAAATTCTCGGGGTGCGCGGCGTGGAGCTTCTGAAGAAGGGGCATGGCTCCGGCGTCGTTCTGGGCAGCTAGAACGGTGGCGAGTTGGGCATTCAGGACGGGGTCTTCAGGCTCCTGCTGCAGAGCCGCTCTGACCAATTTCTCGGCTTCAGGGTACTGCTTGCGTTCGATGAGGACGTGAGCGAGGCCGGAGTTGGCTGCGACAGACTTGGAATTGCCGGCCAGCACGCGACGGTAAGCGGCTTCAGCTGAGTCGTGATTGCCAGTCTCCTCGGCGAGATCGGCGGCGAGAAGAGTGTCGTCGGGAGTTTCCTTGGAGAGCTTGAGAGCTTCAAGCAGTTCATCGGAGGCGACTTTGGCATTGCCTTCGCCGTCCGGCCCGGGCTTGTCGAGGCGAGCGAGGTTACGCCAGGCGCTGGCTTTGAGTTCCGGGCCCGCTTCGCCAGGATCGAGGGTAGTTGCAGCAACTAGTTCAGAGTGTGCTTCGTCGCGTTTCCCCTGACGCGCGAGGAGCAGGCCGAGGCCGAGATGCGACTCGAACGAGTTTGGGTTGACCTCGATGGCACGTCGATAGAATCCGGCTGCTCGATCGAGTTGATCCTGATGGTCGGCCACGTATCCGGCATCGAAGAGGGCTCGGGCGTCGTTGGCATGGGTAAGGAGGTACGAGTCGAGTTTGGCGGAAGCGGTTTTCCAGTCAGAACTGGCGATAGCGGATTCGGCTTCTGTGAGGCCGGGGGCAATTTGGGCAGAATCTGGTGCGGGAGTTTGCGGCTCCGGCGCCTGGGAAAGACTGACGGGGGGTGTGCAGAGAAGAGCACAAAGAATGGTGAAAAGTCGCACAAGTACCTCGATGAAATTTTATCGTTTGGGAGTTGGACTGGCTCTGAGACCGAATGCCGCACAGAAAGATCAACCGTGGTTTTCAGCCGCGAACTTCCTTTCAACGTGACGCTCGAGTTTCAAGATGGCGTTTACTGCTTAATCGATTGACCGGGCACTTTCGCGGGTGTTAGGTTTGGCGCGGTTGGAGGAAGTATGGACCGTAGGGCATTTCTGGGCAGATCTCTGGCGGCGGCGGGAGGAGCCCTCGTGGGTGAGCGGGCCTTGTCAGCGGAACTGGTGAACGGGTTGCAGGCAACGGACGGCGCGAATGCGCAGGTGCCAGGAGCAATTTCTCAGAGTGCGATTGAGGCGGCACGGTTTCCGGAGGGATTTCTTTGGGGCACGGCGACGGCGGCCTTCCAGGTAGAAGGAGCCTGGCAGGAGGATGGGAAGGGCGAGTCGATCTGGGACCGGTTTACGCACACGCCGGGCAAGGTGAAGGGCGGGACCAACGCTGACGTCGCTTGCGATCAGTATCACCTGTATGCGCAGGACATGGCGCTCGCGAAGAAGCTCAACCAGAAAAGCTATCGGTTCTCTATTTCGTGGCCGCGGATTCAGCCTACCGGAACGGGCGCGCCGAATATGAAGGGCGTCGATCACTACAGCCGATTCGTGGACACAATGCTTGAGAACGGATTGAGGCCGTTTTGCACGATTTACCACTGGGATCTACCACAGGCACTGGAAGACAAGGGCGGCTGGCCGAACCGAGACCTGGCGGGCTACTACGCGGACTACGCCGGTATTCTGGCAAAACATCTGGGAGACCGGATAACGATCTGGGCTCCGTTCAACATGCCCTGGTCGGTTGCATACATGGGGTACGGCGTGGGCGCTCTCGCGCCTTGCCGCGCTAGCTTTGAGGATTTCCTGAGAGCTTTACATACGCTGACACTCGCGCAGGGACAGGCGCTTCGGTCAATCAAGGCAGCCTCATCGAACGCTACCGTGGGAAGCGCGTACGGAATGTGTCCGGCATATCCCAAGACAGACTCAGAGGAGGACCGCGCGGCCGCTGCGCGGTATCACGCCATGAATAACGTGTTCCTGCTGGAAGCAGCGATGCACGGGCGTTACCCCAAGGCCTTTGTCGGAGAGCCGCCTTACGACAAGATGGGCGTGAAGCCGGGCGACGAGGAGATCATGCACGCGCCGCTGGACTGGGTCGGGTTCCACTACTACACGCGACGCTATGTATCGGATGCGAGCAAGGCGCAGGCATTCAGCGGAGGTGGATTCAGCGGGACGGAGATCGAGGCCGATCCTGCAACTGGGCGCGATCCGTACACGCGTTTTCGCGCGGAGATGCCGACCGAGGGTCCGTTGACGGAGTCGGGGCTTGAGGTCTGGCCGCGTGGGATCTACGACCTCGTGATGCAGATCTCGAAGGAGTACGACCGCCCGATCATCGAGATCACCGAGAGCGGCTGTGGCTATCTCGATGCGCCTTATCCGAAGGAGAACGGGCGAGTGCCGGATACGCGTCGAATCACCTGGTTCCAGCAGGAACTGGCGGAACTGGCGCGAGCGATCAAAGATGGCGCGAAGGTGCGTTCCTTCCATGCATGGAGCCTGATTGACAATTTCGAATGGGGAAACGGGCACACGGAACGGTACGGGTTGATCTATGTGGACTATCGCGATCAGAAGAGGACGATCAAGGATTCGGGTCTGTGGTACGGGAAGGTGGCGTTAACGGGTAGGCTGACCTAGATGCATTGAGGCTGGATTAACCCCAGGACGAACCATCCGAAATCGAGTGTGTATGGAGTGTGTATAATAGCTTGGTGAGCCCGAGAGCAGGCAAGTGGACAGTCGGGAAATTATCAGAAGACTGAAGGCAGATGGGTGGGTCGAAGTCTCTCAAGCAGGAAGCCACAAGCAGTTCAAGCACCCAGCTAAGCCGGGCAGAGTGACTGTTCCTTCTCCGCGGAAGGACTTGCCTCTGGGAACACTGCGGTCGATAGAAAAGCAATCTGGAATCAAGTTCTAAGCAGGTCAAAGATGGAATTCATCGCCTATTTGCACAAAGAGAAGGGCTCAGATTACGGTGTCAGTTTCCCCGACTTCCCGGGCTGCATTACCGCGGGGTCGTCGCTCGATGAAGCGAGGCGTATGGCAGTGGAGGCGCTTTCTCTTCATATTTCTGGGTTGAAAGAAGACGGCCAAGATATACCCGAGCCGTCGACTTTAGACATGCTGCGAAGCGATCCAGCGATGAAGGGAGCGGTGGCGTTTCTTGTGGAAGTGAGAGAGCCTGAGAAAACAGTTCGTTTCAATGTTACGGCCCGGGAAAGTCAACTCGCGGAAATTGATCAACGTGCCAGGCAGGCGAAGCTTACCCGCTCGGCATATGTCGTACGTAGTGCACTCGACGGGAAGTTCGAGGCGCGGCCGATGTCGCGGAGAAAGCGGCAGCAGAGTGTCGCTTGAGTAAGTCCGGCGCTTGAATCCAGACGTACATCCGCGCTGTGCTGCAGCCGCATCGAAGACGGCTGGGAGGAAAAGCATGGCAGATACGAATCCTCAGAACATGAACGTGCCGGATCGACCGGAGCCAACCCATACGGATAAGCGCATCAATCCGGTCCCGGATGAGCGGGAACGGGCGGAGCGCGAAGCCGACAAGCTGGCTCACAAGGGCATTGAAAGGGAACACGAGTTCGACAGCATGCAAAAGCCGTTTACAAAGTAGATTCAGGGCGGTTCGCGCCCCAGGGACGACATGGTTACCTAGGTCGCGACCGCCGCAATCATTTCGTGTCAATAAATTGGTCTGTAAAGTCGTTTTCAGCTTAGGTTTGTGGGCGGTATTACGACCTTAGTAATGGGCGTCACTCGAAGCGTCACTAGCCCTCAAGTAACTGATGAGACTGGGCAAGTAACCCCCAAATTGCCTCTTTCGTGAGCCCCGGATCACTTAAGTGGAGAGCATCTTTGGCTCATCCTGGGGCATCCTTTCATCAGTACATGCCGGGTGCAGTCCGATCCGGCAAATCCCCAGAACACCAGGTGACAAACATGCTTTCCACCGCTTCAAGAAGATCGGGCGATGTTGATTCGTACCTGATGCTCCAACATTTTCCGCTCGCCAGTGCGTATCTTTGCCAGGATTGCAACGCGATTGGAAATAACGCCAATCAGTGTCCCGCGTGTGCTTCGGAAGTGCTGATGAGTCTGTCGGCCATCCTGAATCGCGAGGAGACTGCAACCGTGATGGTTGATTCGCAGTATGTATATTTACCGACACTCGGAGCGGGCACGGTTCGCACGGGGTCGGCTTTGGCTGCCTAGTTTCTTTGTGGTTCTCTTGTGAGCGCGCCCGCCCGGGGTTGAGATGACTTGGGAATGCTGAAAAGAATCAGCGAGTGGCGCGCAACACACTTCCTCCTTTTTGAGCAGCTTTCAATTGAAACCGGGACTTGGGTCTCGCCGCGCTCGTGCGAACGAAACGGATGGCGCGACTGCGCTTTATAATGAAGGATGGACGGTTGTGCTCTGAGCCTCTCTGAGGACTCTGTGATGCTGCGCTTGGTGCAGAGCGCCACCGAACAATTCATTATCCCGGTGTCTTCCCTTTGAGCTCATCGAACGACTCGATCGTCATCCGCGGTGCGCGGACCCACAATCTGAAGAATATTTCCTGCGAGATTCCGCATGGCAAACTGACGGTCGTCAGCGGCGTGTCCGGTTCGGGGAAGAGCTCGCTTGCTTTCGATACGATCTATGCCGAAGGACAGCGAAGGTATGTGGAGTCGCTTTCGGCCTATGCGCGGCAGTTTCTAGAGCGGATTGAAAAGCCGGATGTGGATGAGATCGATGGGCTTGCTCCGGCGATTGCAATCAAGCAAAAGAACACGACGCGAAATCCCCGGTCGACTGTAGCGACGGCAACCGAGATTTACGACTACCTGCGGCTGCTGTATGCGCGTTGCGGCGAAGTGCACTGTATCTACTGCGACGGGCTGGTGAAGCGGGACTCGATCGATGAGGTTGCCGAGGCGGTGCTTGCGCTGGGGCAGGGAACGCGGCTCCATGCGTTGTTTCCGGTGAAGCACGAGGCTCACGAGCCGAAAGAGCCTGTCGCGACGAAGCCGGTAAAGCGCACCAGGGTATCGGCGAAGGTGGCGGAAAGGTCGTCGGGTGCGTTGGCCGTGGCGGAGCCGCTGAGTGACGGGATGAAGGCGCGACTGCTGGAGCTGCGCGGATCGGGATTCAACAGGCTCTATCAGAATGGGCAGATCTTTGAGTTCTCAACTCCCGAGTCCCTGATCGACGTCGATTTTGCGCAGCCCGTGTATGTTCTGCTGGACCGGATCGTGGTGGACGCGGAGAATCGAGCCCGGATTGTGGACGCGGCAGAGATTGCCTACCGCCAGGCCGGCGAGGTGATCTTCGAAATCGTTCCACGCGAAGAAGGCGCAGAAAGAGTCAGGCGCAGGTTCTCGGGCGAGTACGAGTGCACGAATTGCCATCGTCCCGGCAAGGAACCGGAGCCGCGGCTCTTCAGCTTCAACAATCCGTTTGGCGCGTGCCCGCGGTGCCAGGGATTTGGAAATACCGTCGACTACGATTTGAATCTTGTGATCCCGGATAAGGGTCTGAGCTTGAATGAGGGAGCGATCGATCCGTGGAACCGGCCGAAGTACCGGTCGTGGTTCACAGATTTGAAGAAACAGGCCGGATCGCTCGGGATTCCGTTGGATGTGCCGTGGCGCGAGATGAACGAAGCGGCGCGCGAGACCGTGCTGCGCGGCAGGGGAAGCTTTGAAGGAGTGCATGGGTTCTTCGCGGCGATGGAACGGAAGAAGTACAAGCTGCACGTCCGGGTGATGCTGAGCAAGTATCGAGGTTATGCGGAATGCCCTGAGTGCCGTGGGCAGAGACTGCGGGCCGAGGCGCGGGCAGTGCGTATCAAGGCTCAGGGCTATGGGGAGTTGAATATCTGCCAGGCCGCGGCGCTGACCATTGCGAAGGCAAAGGACTTCTTCGCGACAGTGAAACTCACGCCGATGCAGGAGGAAATAGCAGGACCGATTCTGGAAGAGGTTCGGCAGCGTTTGAGTTTTCTAGATGCTGTAGGGCTTGAGTATTTGACCCTGGATCGCTTAGCTTCGACGCTGTCCGGTGGAGAGGCGCAACGAATTCAACTGGCGACTTCGCTGGGATCGCATCTGGTTGGCGCGCTGTATGTGCTGGATGAGCCTTCGATCGGATTGCATACGCGCGATACGGACCGGCTGATTCGGATTTTGAAAGAGCTTCGGGATTTGGGAAACACCATCGTTGTCGTCGAGCACGACTCGGATGTGTTGCGGTCTGCCGATCATTTGCTCGATCTCGGTCCCGGTGCCGGCGAGTTCGGCGGCAAGATTCTGGCGGATGGAGTGCTCGCTGAGATCGAAGCCAATCCCAATTCGCTGACGGGGAAATACCTTTCGGGGAAGATCGCAATTCCTGTGCCGACGCGAAGGCGCGAGCGCGGGCGCGAGAAGCTGGTGCTGAAGGGCGCAGAGGCAAATAATCTCCATGGACTGAACGTGGAGATTCCGCTGGGCATGCTGGTGGCAATCACGGGCGTGTCGGGTTCGGGGAAGTCGACGCTGGTGCACCAGGTGCTGTATCGCGCGGTGGCGCGAACGCTGGGACAAACCGATGGCGGAGATCCCTCCGGCGTGTTCCGGTCACTGACAGGCGTCGAGCGGCTGAATGACGTGGTACTGGTGGATCAGACGCCGATCGGAAGAACTCCGCGATCAAACCCGATTACGTACATCAAGGGGTTTGACCTCATCCGTGAGCTTTTTGCGGCGCAACCAGAATCGAAGAAGTTGAGTCTTACGCCGGGACATTTCTCTTTCAATGTGCCGGGCGGGCGCTGCAACACCTGCGAAGGCGATGGCACGGTTACGGTGGAGATGCAATTTCTGGCGGACGTAGAGCTGCCGTGCGAGGACTGCAACGGAACGCGTTACCAGGCGCGCGTGCTCCAGGTACAGTACAAAGGCAAGAATATCCACGAAGTACTGCAGATGACAGTGAAAGAGGCTCTGCGGTTCTTTGCGGGGCAGACGCGCCTGCTGGAGAAGCTTGCGGTGCTGGATGAAGTTGGCCTGGGATATTTGCGGCTTGGGCAGTCGGCGACAACGTTGTCGGGTGGTGAGGCCCAGCGCGTGAAACTGGCAGCTCATCTGGCGCAGGTGCGATCGGCGAATGCAACGGCCAAGCCTTCGCAGGCCAGCCGCGTGCTCTACATTCTGGACGAGCCGACAACCGGATTGCACTTCGACGATGTCTCGAAGCTTCTGACGGCGTTTCGGAAGCTGATCGATGGCGGGGGATCCCTGATCGTGATCGAGCACAATCTGGATGTGATCAAGTCGGCGGATTGGGTGATCGATCTTGGCCCGGAGGGTGGCGAGGGCGGCGGGAAGATCGTCGCTGAGGGGACGCCGGAAGAGATCGCTCAGAGTCTGCACTCGCATACGGGGCATTGGCTGGCGAAGGTGCTTTAGAAATATCTGGTAATTGCCAATCTTCAGCTTTCAGTTCTGACGCGATGGCGGAAGAGTTCGTTGTTGAGCTACTCTCGCTTTTCAACGCGCCGAGGAAGGATGTCGGTCGGGACCGGGCTGGGCGGCACCTGAAGCCACTCAACTTCGAACTTTCCCTTGTAGCCGAAGAGAGGACCCCACGTGCGGTTCGAGGCGTTGACTTCGATCCGGAAGCACTGCTCGGTGTCGTCGTACCACTCGCAGACTGTCGCGATTCCTGAAAATATCAATGGGAACGCGAAGGCTATCGGTCCCTCGTAGAAGCGCTGCGCTCCCGAGACAATACGGAGACCGCCGTTGGGAGAGACGCTCAGTTCGAGATCGACAGCAAGGTGCTGATGCGTACCCAGGTAGTCGACGATGCAATTGCGCTTTTCACTGTAGACCATGTATGCGTCGAACCGACGGCGTTTGCTGGTGGAAAACGTTCGCACCCACGTCACTGTTTCTCGACCGAGTGGGTCGCGGTAGGCGTAGTTCTGGATTGTGAAAGGGACGTTGCGACCCTGCTCGGGAAACATGATGCTGCGCCACGTGCCGATGTAGAGGAATGGAAGAGTGTAGAAGGCTCCGTGCCAGATCTCCTCCATGACTCCAGTGCCGACGGCTGCGAGACCGCTGCCGGAATGAAAGCCGAAGCGGCGCTGAATTTGAGGATGAAGTTTTTGAAAATCGGAGCCGAGGACCTGCTGGTAGATGGAGATCATGCTGTTCCCCTGGGCGGTTTGCGGAAGCAGTGACGAGCGGATGGAGCGTATCGTGCGGCAATCCAGCCAACGATGGAGAGCGCGATCACAGCAAGGTTCAGCGTGACCGGGTTGAAGGCCGCAATCAGGTAAGCGGGAGACTGGATTCCGACGGCCACGGCGGCTATGAGCATGAAAAGAACGTTGGCAAGAAAAACTGAGCGGCGCTTCCATGTTGCCAGGAAGGCGAGCCCGAAGAGGATTTCGAGTGCACCGATCCAGGATAGGAAGTGAACGGGGAGTCCGGCTTGTGCGAGCATCGTGCGCTCGTCAATGTGCCGGAATATCAGCTTCGGCACGAGACCGTGCCAAATCCAGATGAACGCGATGGCCAGCCGAACGACCGCGTGGATGCTGGCGAAAGCCAACGATGACTCCGGGGACTGATCTTGCTCGGCCCAGAGGCGAAGGCGGTCGAAGCTCCATGCGGTGGCCCGGCCGATGAGAGGGCGAAAGGCGATGCGATCGATGAAGCGGCCCAGGATGCCGAAGCGAACCTGATAGTCGTACCAGGTGAAAAAGCGCAGGCCGTTGCCAGTGGGAACGTAGCGCCAATAGCCTGAGCCCTCGCGGATGAGGGATTTGGGATCGTCGGAGGCGAACTTCAGGGATGAAGTGGATTCTCCTGTGCCGAGCGTGCGCTCGCCAATGCTTTCACCAGTGCCTTTGATTGCGAGGCCAAAGCCGATTCGGGTTTCATAGAGGAATTTCTGCGGCTCGGAGGGCGTGGGACGCGGAAGGTATTGAATGCGAGTGAAGCGCAGGTCCCAGCGCTGATGCAGTGAGGGATCCTGCGTAAGCTGCCATATTCTTTCGAGAGGCTGGCGGATCAGAATCTCGACGTAGATTCCTGGGTTGGAGCGGGGCACGGGACAAGCGTATCAAAGGACGCTGCTATGCCCGGAAGGGTACTCAGTTTGGGAGTCAAGAGGTGAGCGTCTCATCAGAGATGTGCTGCTCGCACTCCCGCACGCCTGCTTCGATTCTGAGCGACGCATAGAGGTTGCGCGCTTCCCGCCATAGCGGACGCGCGGCGTCTTTGTTGCCCGTTGCTTCCTGCAGAAGCGCGTAGGGGCGCACAGCGTTGGCTAGATCGAGCAAACGGGTGTTGAGATTGCTGCGATACAGCTCCAAGGCTTCTTCGTAAAGCGGCCTCGCAGCGGAGTAGTTCGATTCATCCAGATGCATATCGGCGATGTGCCGGATGGTATGCGCGTAGGCGAGAGGATTCATTTCATCCAGATAGAGTCTGGCAGCCTCATTGTAGAGCCGACGCGCTTCTTCGACTCGATGCTGCGCACGAGCCTTCTTTCCATCTTCGGTAAGTTCAGCGGCAATGGGCATCGTGCTTATCGGAAACCAGCTTCCATTTCGAATATCAGCGAGAAAGAATTTCAGGTTTGCCGTCGCGGAGACGGCGAATGTTCAGCGGATTTGAGTCCTGGAGCTCGGGCGGCAGCATGGCTTGCGGGAAGTTCTGGAAGCATACGGGTCGCGCGAAGCGGTAAATGGCGAGGCTGCCGACGGAGGTGAAACGCGAGTCGGAGGTCGCGGGATACGGTCCGCCGTGGACCATGGCGTGGCTAACTTCAACTCCGGTCGGGAATCCATTGAAGATGAGACGTCCGGCCTTCTGTTCGAGTATTTGAATCAGTTCGCGGTTGGCGGCCAGATCGTCTTCGTCGCCGAAAATGGTAGCTGTGAGGTGGCCGGAGAGGGCGCGGGCGGCGCTCAGGTAGTCTTTAGGCTCTCCGCAGCGGACGATGAGGGTGTCAGGCCCGAAAATCTCGTCTGCCAGGTCGGGTTGGGAGATCAGTTCGTCGAGCGTTGTGGTGAAGAGGCGGGCTTGTGCATGGAACGGGGCGATACCGTCCGCTTTTTCGGAGGTAGATTGCGATTCGATGACAGAAGTCTGTGCAGCGCGAGCGCTTGAAGCGCGATCGTATTCGCGTGCAATTCCACCGGTGAGAAGCGTGAATGGAGCGGATTGCTGGACCAGAACGTGAAGCTCGTCCCGGAATTTCAGAGCTTGTGGAGATTCCGCCAGGAAAATCACTCCCGGCTTGGTGCAGAACTGGCCGGCACCGAGCGTGAACGATCCGAAGAGGCCTTGCGCGAGGGCAGCAGGGCCCTTGCGCAGCGCTCCGGGGAGAATGAAGACAGGGTTGCCGCTGGACATTTCGGTGAAGCACGGAATGGGCTCGGGACGTGAGGAGGCTGCGTCCATGAGCGCCCGGCCGGCGCGAAGAGAACCGGTGAATCCGACGGCGCGGACGTGCGGATGCTTGACGAGAGCAGCACCGATCTCGACGCCAGCTCCGAAGAGCATGGAGAAGGTCCCGGCGGGAAGGGATTCGGCGGCTACCGCATCGGCGATGATTCGTCCGGCAATCTCGCCGGTACCTGGATGCGCGGCATGAGCTTTGACGATTACTGGGCATCCGGCGGCAAGTGCGGAAGCGGTATCTCCGCCACCGACCGAGAAGGCAAGGGGGAAGTTGCTCGCACCGAAGACGACAACCGGGCCAAGCCCGCGAAGCATGGAGCGGAGGTCGGGGCGCGGAAGGGGCTGGCGATCAGGGAGCGCAGGGTCAATGCGAGCCTGCACCCAGGAGCCTTCTTCCACTACCGCTGCGAAGAGGCGGAATTGGTTGGCAGTACGCGTGACTTCTCCGGTGAGCCTGGGAAGAGGAAGAGCTGTTTCAAGGTGGGCGCGCTGGGCGAGGTCGTCGCGATGAGCTTCGAACCCGTTTGCTATACGACGGAGAAATGCGCCCCGTGCCAAGCCGGTGGTTTGGGAGTAGACAGGGAAAGCCTCGGCGGCGAGGTTGGCGGCCTGATCGAGCTCCTGCAGGGTGGCTGAGCGATAGACGGGCTGAATGGGTTCGCCCGTGCTGGGAGCGAAGGCCTGAAAGCTGGAGCCGTTGCGAGAGCCGCGGTCAGAGCCGATGAAGGAGAGTCCGGTAAGTTCCATGACAAATTTAGTGTAGTGCAGCCCCTGGCTGTTAGCTTTAGCTGCTAGCCCAGTTCACATGTTGACATGGGGCAGGATTTGCAAGTGAGCGTGGTGATTGGGTAGAACTGGTCGGACGGCTGATAGCTGATTTTCGGTGAACCGATTGGAAGCTTGAAGGAAAGTCAGGGAGGGAAGATGCCATTCAATGCGACTCCGGTGGTGAGTGCATCGAAGAACAGCGATCATCGTGCGCCGCTGGTGCCGCGGGACCGAATGCTGCCGTTTGTGCTGGTAACGGCACTGTTCTTTCTGTGGGCGGTACCGAACAATTTCAATGACATTCTGATCCGCCAGTTCATGAAGTCGTTCGAGATTAACCGCCTTGAAGCGGGTCTGGTGCAGTTTGCGTTTTACCTTGGGTACTTTTTTCTGGCGTTTCCTGCGGGCGTGATCATGCGCAGGGCGGGATACAAAGCAGGGTTGGTGATCGGGCTTGTTCTGTATGGTGCGGGATGCATCTTGTTCTATCCGGCTGCGCATGTGGGTCAGTACTGGTTTTTTCTGACGGCGCTGTTTGTGATTGCGAGCGGACTGGCGTTTCTGGAGACGGGGGCGAGTCCGTTCATTATTCAGATAGGAGATCCGGAGACGGCGGCGCAGCGGGTGAACTTTTCGCAGTCTTTCAACCCATTGGGAAGCATCACGGCCGTGCTGATCGGAAGCCGGTTTATTTTCTCAGGGATCGAACTGAAGCAGGACCAGGTGGCGGCGCTGCAGGCCGCGGGGACCTACCAGGCGTATCTGAAATCGGAGACGCTGCGGGTGGTGACTCCCTATCTCGTGCTGGGATCGCTGGTATTGCTGTGGGCATTGCTGATTGCTCGAACGCCCTTTCCGCATACGGGGATGGATTACTCGCGCAATACCCTGGAGCACGACACGTCGAAGCCGCTGTGGAAGCGGAAACACTTTGTGCTGGCAGTGGTCGCGCAATTCTTGTATGTCGGCGCGCAGGTGGGCGCCTGGAGCTGGCAGATTCCGTATGTGCAGACCTATACGGGACTCGGTGAGCGGAAGGCTGGATATCTGCTCACGGCGGCACTGGTAGCCTTTACGGCAGGGCGGTTCTTCTCGACGTGGCTGCTGCGCCATGTGCGGGCATCTCGACTGCTGGCTGCCTACGCGCTGATCAATGCCGTCGTTTGCGGCATTGCAGTGCTGCGGCCGGGCTGGGTGGGTGTGTATTGCCTGGTGGCAACGAGCTTCTTCATGTCGACGATGTACCCGACGATTTTTGCGCTCGGTGTTAAGGGTTTGGGCACGCACACCAAAACAGGGAGCGCCATAATTGTCATGTCAATCGTGGGCGGAGCGATCATCCCTCCGCTGATGGGACGCGTGGCGGACGTGGGCGGCGTGGCGATCTCGTATGCGGTGCCGCTCCTCTGCTTCCTTGGAGTGGCGCTGTATGCGTGGCTTGGGGCTGGAGCGGATCGGGAAGAGATTGAGGCGGAGCCGGCGTTGGCGGAGATTTGAGGCTGGTCGCATGTCTGCCAGTCCTCAATCCCGGCGGGGAAAGCGAGTCGGTTCCGGGCCGGGAGGCTTCTAGAGTTCCTGCTGCACCACGTCTGCCGCGTAGTCCACATCATCGGCAGTGTTGAAAATGTGCATCGAGAAGCGAATGCCGTTGAAGCCGAACTGGTCATGAGTGGGTCGAATGCTCAGCCGGTGTTTGCTCAGAAGCATCCGGACGAACGCCTTCTTGTCGACGCTTTCGGGCAGGATGCCGGCTACCATCGGAGATGCAAGGCGTCCGGGTCCAGGGCTTACGAGCTTCAACCGTTTGCAATTGGAGAGGCGCTCGTAGAGTCGATTCCGCAGGGCGAGATTATGTTCCTCCACTTTTGCGATGCCGATCGAGTCGAGGTACTCGATTGCCGCCGCCAGCCCCAGAATCGCCGCCAGATTCACCACTCCATTTCCGTCGGTGTAGGTGTTGTACGATTCCTCGAACTGCATGGGCCGGATGACGCTTTGTGCTTTCTGGGAGATGTAAAGCAAGCCCGTGCCTTTGGGTCCCATCAGCCATTTGTGTCCGCTAGTCGCGTAGGCGTCACAGCCCAATTCACGAACGTTGACGCGGACTGCCCCGGCCGCCTGAGCACCGTCTACGATACACAAGATGCCTTTGGAATCAGCTATGGCCGAGATCTCAGCGATCGGCATACGCAGCCCGGTCGAGGAAAAAACATGGCTGACGGTGATGAGTCTCGTTTCATTCCGGATGCCGGAACGGATCCGCGCAAGGATGGTCTCGGTGTCGTGCTCCTCGGGTCCTAAGGTTACGGTGTCGATGACGGCGCCGTAATACTTCTCGAAGTATTTCCAGCACAGAAGTCCGCCACCATGTTCGTGATTTGTGGTCAGGATGCGATCGCCGGGCTTCAGGCGCAACCCTTGAGCAACCGCGTTCATGCCGGTCGTGGTGCTACAGGTTATAGCGATTTCGCCAAGGTCGCATCCGAGGAACTTCGCAGCGACGGCCCGCGTTCTTTCGGCGAGAGCTTCGGCGCCGTTTTTGCCATAGAACCTGACAGGATTCGATTCCAGGTCTTGCCAGCGTTTCAGCGTCTCATTGACGGTGGCAGCGCGGCAGGGACCAAGCGTTCCTGTATTGAGGTAAGTGAGCCCTTCCTCCAAAAGGTACTCGCCCCTGGTTCCGGCGGCAGCGGCGGGCGGGCTCATCCATAAACCTCCCGCAACCGCAGCGGTCAAGGATCCCAGAAAAGTTCTTCGCCCCGCATCTACCGATTTCATCAGCCAAACGTATCACAGATCTGTGGCTTCCCAGGCATACTGAGATAGAGAACGGGACGGCGGGCTGAGCCTCCATGTACGAACTCGTGAGCGCGTATCGTCCGCTGCCACTTAACAGTGTCTTGGCCTCAAAGCGATGATGGCCGGTGACTCGCAGAATCCTCAACCTCTAGGTTACTCGAAGGTTGAAAGGATCATTTCAGCCTCTTTTTCATCTCTCTCCGGACCGCTGTAGCCGAATGAATAGTGCATCTTTGCCGCAGAACAGTCTAAGCTGACAAGCCGGATCGAACCGACTACAGGAAAGCGGTCCCGCATACAGTACATAGTGAATCGTCGCGAAGAAATCGTCACCAGAGAATGCGACGATCCGCCTTTGGAATCTTGATTCAACGCTACAATGGCTGCTTCCGTCGACTTCCGCAGTTCTTGGTCCGTTGCGTCAACTGTCCAAGGACTCGCCGGTCGAGCGGTAATACGCGGGTCGAGTGAATTGGAAGCGTTAGCACGGACGAGCGAGAAAACATCTCGTTCCACAAGGGATTTATCGTTCCAACCTGATCCTTTTTCTTCCCACCACAACATTGGAAGTTCAATCCGGTGTTCGCCAATTAGAGCGGGATTCTTATGAGTGCAGTGCCAAGCGATGGTGTAGGCATATCTACGAAGTCGAACACCGATGAGGAAGGAAAAAAGTGCCAATGCAACTGTGCTCGCTAACAGCAATTTCCGCGATCTCGCACTTCCCTTGACTCCGCTTCTCACTCGTTCTCCTCGAGAACTTCATCGCAATAATCCTACGAGAGAAGCAATCCTATTTGCCCGTGTCTCCCGCAGAAATCTAAGTCCCGGGTGTATCGTCGCCGATGGGGAACTTGGCAATCTTTTGGCCCCATTGTCCAGTTGGCCTGTGATTGGACAATTGGCTGCAATACGCCCTAAAGTACGATCTTCTTGGAGGCAACGAGTGAGCAAGTGGCGTGCAAAAGCTCTCGACCTGTTCCCAGGAATGCGAACGGAAATACAATCAGCGGAATCTATCGGCAGACTATGGATTGAGCTGATGCTGTCCCTTGAGCGTCACTACAGTGTTCACCACGATGCAACGACACAAGACTCCTCTAATCCGCTTAGAGCCATTTGCCTATACGCGACTTGGTGCAGGGGATCGGATTCGCCGGTAACCCGCGAAGCGGCTGCCATCAGCTTTTATTGGGAACTGCCTCGATTCGGGCTCCAACGACCAGCTTCCGTCTACAAGCAATTCATCCGGGAGCTAACTGAAACTCTGCCCCTTATGGAAATGGAGAAGATGGGCGGCTGCTTGGAGCCAAGTGACATGGAAAGGTTCCTCGCCGATATTCGGCAAGCTGAGGATGAACGTCGCCGACGCTCGCGAAAACGCTGAGTGGCAGTGTTTGTCTGGGTCGTTCGACTAACGGAAGTTAGCTCTTTTGTGACAGCCAAGTCGGATCGGCTTCGTAGAACGCATCGCCAATATCGATTTGATGGAAGCCGAGTGCAAGCAATTCCCGGATCAAATCATCAGTGCTCATTGGAGTCGATGTAGCCCATTCCGGTTTTACCCAGGATAGAGAAGGCGAGAACTTGAAAGCTTCTGCCGAATATAGACCGCCGGGTTCCTTTTTGATCCTCAAGCCGCAGCCAAAGAGATTCATTCATATCATGATATTGCGTAGTCTTTTGGGTTACGAGTGTATCGTCGGCAATCCGCAACCACCCCAAAATCCGTTACGGTCCGAGTTGCCGGTGATCCGACCAGAGTAACCTCAAATCACTCGGTAGAATGAAAGATCATGCTCTACGTCGTGTTCGCGGTGATCGGACTGGCTTTCCTGGTCATGAGTTTTCTGGGCTTCGCGTTTCCAGACCGCTATGCTCGCATCACCCACTATACCCAAGCTGAGCCGTACCGCAGGTTGGCAGTGAGAAGACAGCGTAAATGGCCATACAGGATCAGCAACCTTCTACTGTTTCTGATGCTGCTGTTTTGCGCCACCCGACTTGTATGGCTGTTTGGCCACCGCTAGGCCAGACTCGCGGCAGCTTTGCCAATCGAGTGGCAAGGTTCCGAGTTGCCGGTGATTGACCCGGTGTCCTTGTTTTTTGCGAAAAAGGGGCTTCGGGGCGATAATCCCAAGGAGACAGCGATGTTCAACTTTTGGCGTCAACGACTATACGTTGCTAGCGGCATTTTGCTGTTGCTCTCTGCGTGTGCGCTCGAAATGGAGACTTTGTTCTTCCATGCTTGGCCACTAAAGCATGTTCAGGAATGGATGATGAGCGTCGATACCGCAAAGATCGCTGCAGGTCTCGGTTTGTTGTTTGCTTTGGCAGGAACTGGATGGCGTCGGCTGGCCTTTATGGCGACCGGCATCATCGAACTGTGGATGATCTGGCCTCTCGGAAATCTCGGCTGAACAAAAGGCTTCGGATAGCTGTACTCGTCAGACCGGACGGGCCGTGTTCGAGGTTGGTTGGCAAGCGGTTCCGGGAGTATTGTCGCCAACTCGGTACTATGCCGAATCTTCGCCCCAACCCAATTCCGTTCGCAATTCGGTGGTCAGCGGAAAGCTAAATCGTTAGGGGCTGAAAATAACGCGAAGGATGAAATACCCAAAACCGTCCTGAGCGATCATGTAAGCGCTTCCGGCGATTGTGAGCACCACCCAGATCACCTTCGCCCAAATAGGAAGTTTGTTCCAGACCTTATCGAAGGCTTTGAAGAACATCGACAGCCATTCTGCCATACCTTTGGGGCTGCGAGTGTGTCGTCGCCAATACGGAAGTTGGCAAGTGTTTGCTCTCAGTGTCCGCATCGCCTGATGGCGCTCACTCGGACCGAGGCAATTCATATCAGCAAGATCAGCCGGGCTAAGGATCGATGGGCTATCTCTCCGCAACCACCGGGTTGGTGAGCGACCCTAGGCCTTCGATCGAGACCGTCACGGTTTCGCCGGGTTTCAGCCAGCGCTTGGGATTGCGACCGAGGCCTACACCGGGAGGTGTCCCGGTGGAGATGATGTCGCCGGGGAGAAGCGGAATGATGGACGACAGGTATTCGACAAGCGCAGGGATGTTGAAGACGAGCTCGCTGGTATTGGAATTCTGCAGGCGTTCGCCGTCGATGGAGAGGCTGATCTGGAGCTTATGCGGGTCGGAGATTTCGTCCGCGGTGACGATGGCTGGTCCAAGTGGACAGAAGGTGGGGAAGTTCTTGCTCATGGACCACTGAGTGGTGGCGAACTGGACGTCGCGCGCACTGACGTCGTTGACGATGGTGTAGCCATAGACGTGTTCGCGCCAGGCGGAGGCGGGAATGCGGAATCCACCTTTGCCGATGACGAAGGCAAATTCGGCCTCGTAATCGGGCTGCGTTGAGTTTTTGGGCAGAACGATAGCATCGCCGGGCCCGATGATCGCCGTGGCCAATTTGAAAAAGACGACCGGAGTCGTGGGAATCTCCATGCCGGACTCTTTGGCGTGATCGCGGTAATTGAGGCCGATGGCGAAGATGCGCGGTGGATTGGACAATGGCGCATGGAGTTTCACATCGTCGAGGCTGAGTCGCGACGTTGCGAGGGTGTTGCCAGTGCCGCTGGCGATGACTTCCAGCGTTGATTTGAAGCCGTTCGGGCTGAGGTCGAGGACAGTGCGGGTGTCGTCGAACAGGATGCCGGGGCGGATCGGGCCGTTGGCGGTTGAGAACGAGATGAGCTTCATGATTTCTCCGAGACGGGTTTTGCCGGTCCTCAGGGGCTGCGGCCCTTGAATCTATCTGAGATCTAATGTACGGGCTGAAGCCCATACCCTTCGTGTTGAGCTAGCTCCGCGAAGATCAAGCGGCGGTCCACCCACCGTCGATGGCGAAGAGTGAACCGTTGATGAAAGCGGCTTCGCCGGACGCGAGATAGCGAACCATCGAGGCAATTTCTTCCGGGCGACCAAGGCGTCCGATAGGCTGGCGGGCGCGGAGTTCTGCTCGAACTTCTTCCTTATTGTGTTGATGGAATTTATCGAGATAGCCCTCGACGAAGGGTGTTTCAACGGTACCGGGGCAGATGGCGTTTACCCGCAGGGTCTTTGGATATTCGACGGCGAGTTGGCGCGTCATGGAGACGACTGCGCCTTTTGTTGTGCAGTAGGCGAACCGCTGCTTGATGCCGACGAGGCCGGCGACGGAAGCGATGTTGACGATGGTACCGACCGGACCGCCGTTGGAACCCGCGGCGAGAAGCAGGGGAATGAAGGCGCGCGTGACGAGGTAGACGGCGCGGACATTGACGTTGAGCAGGCGGTCGAAATCCTCGGGCTCAGTTTGCTCGATGGAGCCTACGTGGCCAATGCCTGCGTTGTTGACCAGGATGTCGAGGCGGTCCAGATTCGACACGGCGGTGGCGATCGATTGCGGATTGGTGACGTCGAGGTGAACAGCCTGTGACGATCCAATGGACTTTGCGAGGGCCTCGGCGGCAGAGAGATTGATGTCAGCGATGGAGACAAAAGCGCCGGCGCGAACGAGTTCCTTGACGGTGGCTTCGCCGATACCGCTCGCACCACCGGTGACGAGCGCGTGGCGTCCTTCCAAAGAATAGGGAGGGGATAATTGCGAATCTTGCGAGCTGCTCATCAAAAGCGAATTCCTTTGTTGTCGATCTCGCGTTGCGCTGATTCAAGGATAACCGCGGACGGTTCGTCCGTATTGAGAGCGCGGGTAATAACACCGTCAATGATGGCGGCGAAGGAAGCCATGTGAGGACCCGCAGGAAGCTGACGCGCGCCGAGCGAGATGGATTCGACCTCGCGATAAACGGGAATGCGGGACTGGAGTTCGGGATCTCGCCAGGTTGAAAGGCGGCACCCAACGGTGCCATGGCGGGTGATACCCAGATCGCGTTCCGGAGAAGCTACGAACCGCAGGAATTGCCAGGCGAGCTCTTTTTGGCGAGAGCCTTTGCCCATCGCAAGGGCCCAGAAAACGGATAGTGAGACTGCGGGTGCGTCGTAGCCTGTTGGGATTGGCGCGATGGCGACTTTGCCGGCGAGCGGAGAGCCTTCGCGGCCGGAGCGTGCAGCGAATCCAAACCAGTTGACCATAAGCGCGACTTCGCCGGAGAGGAAGAGATCGCCGGACTGTGTGGAGTCGAGTTGCGGAGATTTCGGATGACAGAGATGCGGATCGCGGACCACTCGGCGATAGAACTCGAGGGCGCCAAGAGCTTTGGGCGTGGTGAGAAAGGGCCGGCCAGTAGAGTCGGTAAGTTCTGCGCCGCGACTCCAAAGTTGAAGGGCGAAGTCGTAAAGAGTGTTATGTCCGTCGGGAAAGGCTGCGAACACTGTGCCGTGGCGGTTGCTGGCAGGATCGGTGAAGAAGCGTGCGGTCTGTTCGAATTCTTCCCAAGTGGTGGGGGGAGCAAGTTCACGAAAGAACTGACGGCGGAAGGAGGCTTGATTTTTCGGATCGTTGAAGAGGTCGGTGCGGTAGACAAGGCACTCGGGGCCATCGTGCCACGGAAGTGAACTGAGGTGGCCGTCAAAGAGGAGCGGCTGCACGAGCGAACGGGGCCATCCATCGGGCCAGCCGTGGATGTGGATGCGCTCTCGCCACGGATTGAGGTCTTCGAGGGCTCCGGCATAATGGGCCTCGGCCAGCCAGTCGGTGACGAGAAGAGCGAGATCAAAGTGTCCATGCAGGAGGCCGCCGTCCGTGATTGCGGACTTATAGAGCTCGTGAATACCAACCGAGATGAGTTCAACCTTTGTGCCCGGATGATTGGCTTCGAAGAGGCGGGCTTCTTCAGCGAGAGCGTTTTCGAAGTCTGCGTAGTTGCGAATGGCGATGCGGAGTGTGCTCATGCAGTCTCCGGGAGGCGTAAGAGATGACTTGTGGAATTTTGTATTGGAGAGTCCATGACGTGAGTCGACCGGTTTGAGGCGGAAGAAGAAGTATAGAGACGCAGGGGATAAGGGAACAAGTGGACGCAGGAACAAGGATCGAGGATATAGGAACGACTAACAATCCGGCGGTCGCTTGCAGCGACAGAGTTGAGCATCTAACCGGACGAGGTGGAGTCCATGGCAGTGAAGGCCAGGGAAAGTGCAGAGCCATTTGTTCCGGACGAGAGGAATCTGCCGGTATTGGCGAAAGCGGTGCAGAAGTGCAGGGGATGCGATCTCTACAAGAATGCGACGCAGGCGGTGTTCGGGGAGGTAGAGAACGGCGATGGTACGAAACCGAAAATCGCCATCATGATGATCGGCGAGCAGCCGGGTGACCAGGAGGACAAGCAGGGGCGTCCGTTTGTCGGCCCAGCAGGGAAGTTGCTGGACAAGGCACTGGAAGAGGCCGAGATCGATCGCGGAAAGGTGTACGTGACCAATGCAGTTAAGCATTTTAAGTGGGAGCCACGCGGAAAGTTGCGCATTCACAAGAAGCCGAGCATGAAGGAAATCAATGCGTGCCGGCCGTGGCTCGATGCGGAACTGGAGACGGTAAAGCCGAAGCTGATTGTGGCGTTGGGTGCTACGGCGGCGCAGGGGTTGCTTGGGTCAAGTTTCCGCATCACGCAGGCACATGGGAAGGTACAGGAGGTTGCAGGACTGCCGCCGATTATCGCAACTCTGCACCCTTCGGCGATTTTGCGGGCACAGACGGATGAGGATCGGCATGAGCAGTTGAGGACGCTTGTAGAAGATTTGCGTGAGGCGAAACGGGTGGCGGGACGTTGAGGGCGGCTATCACTTTTATCGTTCTGATTTCTCGCGAAGGTCCGCGAGTACTTTGAGATAAGCGCGGGCGGTTTCGGTGATTTTTTCCGGATTGCCTGCGTCGACGGCGGCGAGATTGACGAGATCACTTCCGACTCCGA